>Ga0208373_1000376_pt1 | contig 80316 bp, 68 predicted proteins | sample RifOxyC2_FD_184036 | JGI IMG/M metagenome (GOLD analysis project Ga0208373, IMG submission 184036) | Soil microbial communities from Rifle, Colorado - Rifle Oxygen_injection C2 (SPAdes) | ecosystem: Environmental > Terrestrial > Deep subsurface > Rock core/Sediment | place: Rifle, Colorado...
TGAAGAAGCTATACAACAGGATAAAAAATTTTTTGTTGGATTTTATTTGTTTTATGTTCCTCTTCAAAAAGAAAAATTTTATTTTGCATTGTTGTTGAATAAAAAATGACTTTATAAGGAACGACTAAGTAATATCGTGCTTATTAATAAAAAATATAATCATTAGCATACTCAATTACCATTTCCAAAAAAAGTATAATTGTCACAATTAAAACAGGTGATAGCTTTTTTTCTTCTGCTACTATATAAGAATAACCTAAAAGCATTCCTGCCAAAAAAAACATTATGATACCTGTAAGTTGACCGTAATGAGAAATACCTATCAATAAAGAAGAAACTAAAATTATTATAAAATTCTTATTAATAAAATATTTAAAGTGGCGGAATATTTTGAAAATCAGCCAAAAATGAATAATTGTTAAAATGTATGCCATTGGTATAAATAAAACAAACTGCAACCACAAAGGTAAACTATAAAAAATAAGTGATTCACAATTATATGACTCATGGAGGATGCCACTCAAGGGATAATAAATTAATCTAACTATATAATATAAAACCAAATTTATTAAAACAAACCACACAATCGGCAGTTTTACAAAAAAGGAATGAAATCTTATTAGAATATTTTTCAAAAATAAACCTTAGTTAAAATATTATCATAAACCAATAAATCAAAATTATACTTTTATTTTCTAAATAAAAAACCCGCTCCGATTCTCACCGGAGCGGTTTTTGTTTTCAATTTATTATTCATAAAATATAAATAAGACTTAATGATAACACATTTACCAAATAATGGATAAGTGAAACAATTAAAATAGGATGTATTTTCTTTTCTTCTGCTACAAAATAAGAGTAGGCAAATGGAATACCGTTAAAAAATGCAAAAATCTGATAAGGTATATCATAAGAAAAATGAGCAATACCAAAAAGAAATGAAGAAATCAGTATTATAACGATGACTTTTTTTTCAAGATATTTTATTTTTCTAGATATTTTGAAAACTAAATATTGGAAAATTGTTGTTTCTAGAAACGCAAATGGTATAAACAACACAAGTAAAAGTATAAATATAAATAAGTTTAAATGAATTTTAATATTTACCCATGGATTAACTAATTCCACATTAAATAAACATAGTATAGAACCAAAAAAATATCTAATTAAAAATATTATAGGAATCATTATTAAAACAAACCACACGATGTGTAGTTGTAAAAAGAAGGTATGAGTTTTTTGCAGGGTATTTTTCATGGATTAACCAAATAAATATTTTTCGACTGCCGATAGAATCATTTCGGCATTCTTTATATTTTTTTCAGCGATTTCACGTTCAAAAGACATATCAACGTCATAATCACCCAACTGTCGGTCATCAAACAAATCATGAATCATTCTAGTAAAATTCTTTGGGAAAACACCAGATTTAATTAAATCCCGGTTAAATGCCCCTATGGTTCGGGCATGTGATGAGTAAACCTGTCCTTTAAATAGCAATGCAGCGGTCATTGCATGATAAACTGCATAATAAGCCCTTGATACAGCATCATCATATTGACCGTTTTCAAAATCAATATGAGCAGTTTTTAATTTATACTTAGCTTTCCTCAAAACAGAATTGATATTTGGTTCTGAGTTCACAGTCTGACACCTTCACGTTCTATATTTATTCCGATGGGAAGCCTCAAACGTTGCTTCCACTCTTTTTCATCATAGATTAAGCTTGCTGTGAGCTCATCGAAGCGATTAAGAAAATCAACTTCAGTTTCACGAATATCATTTACGCTCTTCGCATTTTTTTTATTTAGGATAACTGCAAAATCATAATCGGAATCTTCATTGAAATCACCACGTGCATGAGAACCGAACAGAATCAATTGTTTCAGATTAGTACCTAATCGCTCCTTTATCTCTTCTGTAAAGAAACGAATTTTTTCATTATCATATATTTTTTTTTGTTTTGTCTGCATGATTTTAAGTTATTAATTCATTTAACATTACAAATTGTAATGAACAAAATTAAAGATTTCATGTTCAAGATGAAAGACATTTTTCCCTTAACAAAATTGCAATTTATAAATTGTATTATTGAATAACTAAAAAAACCCGCTCCGATTATCACCGGAGCGGGTTTAATTTTCATCAACTAATTAAATCAATTCTTATTAATTATTTCCAATGCTTTTTCCAAAACTTCATCCCTTCCTTCCTGAATCCCTTTTATCGTTGGATGCACTTCAATATCCGGTACAATACCAATTCTTTGAGTTTCTCTCCCATCAGGATAATATACACCAATACCTGAAATCATAGTGTAAATATTACCCGGTAAATAAATACTTGATACATTTCCATCAGCACCAGCAGTAGTACTACCAATAACCACAGCATTTGGAGCATTTCTTAAAGCCATTGTTGTATATTCTGCCGAACTTATTGTTGTTTCATTTATAAGTATTACTACTTTCCCTTTATAATATTCTGAATTATCAGTACCATTCATTAGAGGGGATGTAAACTTAAATAAACCGGGGTATTGTACAGATGTATTTGTAAATTTTACAAATTCAGTTGGTTTTGGCAATAAGTAATTGGCTAATGTAAATACAATAAATTCTGAAGGATAACACCTAAAGTCAATTATTAATCCCTTCGTATTTTTTACAGCCTCCATTATTGCAGATAAATAGGCACTTTTAATTGTACCCGGATATATATATCCGATATCAGATGAAAGAAATTTAAAACAAGTATCTTTTTTCATATATCTTTTGTAAACTTGCGATTTTTCAATTGTATAGAGTTCAATAAAGGTATTAAATGTTTTCCCATTTCTTAAAAATTCAACTTTTATCTTGTCTTTATTACTTCTTAATAAGTCTAATGCGATAACTCTCAGTTGTGTTGTGTAGTTTGAGGCAGGTGAATAAGGCAGCATCCTTTTAATTTTATCTTCAACTTTTTCATCATCAATTGAAAGAATAATATCACCTTTATTTAGATTTGTTAATTTACCCGAACTATCATCAAAAAATCCGTTTACAACGACTTTATTCTCAATGAATTTTATCTCTACAGTTGAATATAGATTCCCTATAAATTCTGAAATCACACTATCTTTTCCCCAAATATTTGCATGTGTATCGTGGACCCTTCCAATTAATTCAAGAGCTGTTAGCCTATAACTTAACTCATCATTTGCTTCAATAAATTTCGGTAAAAATTCTTTCAATACATTTTTCCAGTCTTCCCCTATAGCATATTTATAAGGGAAAAAATATTGAATCATATTCCAATAACGGTATAATGCCAGTAAACGAAAACCCGCATCAGAATAATTCATATCTTTGTATACATTTTCATTTTGAAATTCGACATTTCTTACTGAAGGTACAAAATCAAAGTAATAATGCTTCCCCTGATTTCTGTTGTTCTTAATAAAAATAAGTTTTTGGATCAAATCCTTGTTAAAATAGCTTGAATCTTCAATCCATCCTAAATCAGGTACAATCTTGGTATTTGTTGTGTCCAAATCCATACATTTCTCGCAAGGTTCAATATTACCAAGCTTGTTAATCCAGTCCAAAATAATTTTACTACGCCCGGTTTTATCCTGGCATTTTAGAATCTTCGGTAGAATCCTGAAAAGTTCAAAATCCCAGTTAAAATATCCTTTTGCAATTTCAGGATGATAATATTTCAAATATCCCCATACCAATCCAAATATATATAAATTATTAATTGAATTTTTATCTGAATAGATTTTTTCAATTTTTGAACCATTAATAAATTCTGAATCTAAATCAGCTTTATATGTTTTAACTTTTGCTTTTGTTATATCTACACTATCTATTAAAATTTCCAGATTATCTACCCATATTTTCCCTTTGGCACTCATTAAACCACCGAATGCAATTTTTTTTGCACTATCTGAAAATGGTAGTTTTATTGAATATTCTTTCCACTCATTAGTACCACTAATTTTTCTACTATACATATTATCAAAAGCAATTGGTCCGCTTTCACCATCTATTCTTAACCAAAGTCCAGCCCAAACGGATACGTTTTCGGTTTTTAGCCATCCTCGTAAAATAATTTCCGAACCAACGAATTGTGATGGTATAAAAGATGTAAAAACTCCGAAATTTCCATAATCTCCTGTACTGCTTGTATCTTTTAATGACTCGATACTTATTGAATATTTACCATGTTGTTTTATCACAGAATCAATCTTGCATTCATAATTACCACCTCCGGGCCAAATCCATACCGGCAATGAATTTTTAGGATTTATTATTTCAAAATCAAGATTGTAATCAACCTTCGGAGTTTGTCCAGTAAGTAGAGCAATATTCAGAAATGCAAAACAGATAAAATAATTTAATAACAATTTCATGATACACCCCTAATTTGTGATGATATATATGTACCAAATTTAATATTTTTAATTCACATTCCTTCTGTTTTTTCTTCATTATTATTATATTTCTCGTCGAAATGCTCGAGGAACCACTGCTCGAGAATCCTTTTGCTAAAACGCCATTCCTTGCCAAGCTTTGCGGCAGGTATTTTCCCTGTCTGTGCCCATGTATATATTGTCTGTGGTTTCAGTTTCAATAATTTCGCCACTTCTTCAATTGTCAGTATTTCGTCCATATCATTTATACAATTTTAATTTTTCAATATTCAAACTATCATTTTCATCAGGTAAACGTTCTTCTTGTTTTTCTTCTTTTTGAGGATTTGTGATTTTATCGAAGGAATACAAAATAGCAGTATAAAAATTACCCTCATATTGACGGAATATCTGGAATTTCTCTGTGTGCTTACTCATAAAGGGCCTGAGGTTCCAGCCTAATTGAATGCTTACAAACAGGAAAATCACAATCCAAATCCTAAAAATCGTTACTCCTGTTTTGGGGTATATATCTTCATTTTCACAATTATATTTCAATGCTTCAATTATTAACTTCATCCCGAATATACTTGCAAAAGCCATAATTGCAATATGAAGCAACTGCAGGAAATAGTAATTGCCACCCGTAATCATGAAAAATATTACGATTGGAATAAATGCAACCAATATCCAGCTTGAAAGCATGGCACCGCTTAAAATAATCGCAATGAGGTTGATGAGTTTTATCCTCGACCCGATAATGATTTGTATCACATAAAAAGTCGGAAAACAAATGAGCAAACTAAGAATGAAAAGAGAAAAGAGTTTTATTCCCGATGAAACAGACTGGCTTAAGCCATGATAAATACCAATAACGAATCCGTAGATGAATAACAGGACGATGATGTAAATACAGAAATTAATTACAAATTTCCAGTCGAATTCATCTCCGCTCAATTGCTTAATAAACTCACTTTTATCCCGGTAGTATTGAAATACTTTGAAAATATTTGTTTTCATGTTTATCACCTTTTATTATTGTTTATTACGGTTTGTAATTATTATTTATTAAAATTTAATGATAATTTAAATAAAAAACAAATATTTTTAAATTTTAAATAAAACAAAAAAAACCCGCTCCGATTCTCACGGGAGCGGGTTTTTAAAAATAAATCAATTCAATTTTCTGTTAACACTGATTCCTTTCTTTCATTCAATGCTTTCCACCATTCACCTAAACTGCTTTTCTCGACTGATTTCCTAAAATACTCTATGATTTCACCATCAGTCATGTCTTTAATATTCTCATAAATTATTTCCTGAGCCCGCCATTTATTAGCCAAACAGTCGAATTTCTTTTCTTTAGTCTTCGTTTTCATTTTTAAGTACAATTATTTGGAAATTACTTTAATTTATAAAACTATAAATATCATCTTCAAGAATGAAAACATCAATTGTTTTCTTATTAGCTTCTCTTTTCAAAGTTCTTCCATCAATTGAAATAATAGTCAGTCTCGGTTTAAGTTCAAATGCCAGTTTAATTAATTCAGTATCAACAAATCCAATGGATGGTATTAAATTTTTATAATTTGAGTCATCACTCAATTCAACCAATGTTAATAATTTTTCTGATAAATTCTTTCTTTTTAAATAATCAATTGATTGAATCCAAAATTTATATTCGTTATCTTTTAATTTTAAGCGAGATTTTACTAATCCTTTCAACTCACCAATAACATGTGGAGTTGTGTATATTTTATTGAATTTATTAAAAAATTTTTCTAATGTTAATTTAAGAGTTGGAATTTTGGCAGGTTTACCGTAAGCTAATTTTAAAAATTCATCATCATTCTGGATATAATTCTTATTGATGTAATTTAATGACAGTGCCAACAGAAGCGGGCCTGAATCAAAAATTGCGCTTTTTATTGGTTTGGGGAATTTCATTAGTCATTTACAAGAATCACCAAAGGTTCACCAAACTCCAAAGATAATTTATTCCTTACATCAGTTAGAATTTTTTTTGATTCATTTAAAGTTTTATCAAAACTTTTGATTGAATTATCGAACTGCTTTTTTTCCAAGTTAAATTCATCACTCTTTAAAAAGTTTTTGAACTCATTAACATTTGGATTCCAAATTGGGCTGATAACATAAGATGAATCTAATTTATCAATGTTATTAATTATATATTCAATTATATATCGTTTAAAATGCTCCTTATCGGATTCTGCGGCTATTAGACTTCCAACTTCTTTTGATTTATGATTATTTTCAAATTTTTTGCTTAAAAATTTATCAAAAGATTTTGATTGCATTAACTTATAAAATAGATTATAACATGAATCATTAAGTTTTTTTAACTCATTATCATGTAATAATATAGTATCCAATACAGATTTATGAAATACAACTATTTGTTCAAAATTGGCATGATATTTAGGGTGAGTAAAATTTACTAATGGCTTTAACATATCGAAAGTATTATTAAAACTTCTCCATGTTAAATTCTTTTCCTTTAGATATTGCATTTCGATTTCTAATCCTTCAACCATTGGATTAAATATAGTATCAAACCAATTCCTAATTATTTTCGGAGATAATTGTTTCATAATTATAACCAAGTTATTGTATAAAATTTTGTTATACTTGTTTCCAAATTATGTAATTTCTTATTTATTTTAAAATTTAACTCTTAAAAAAAATCCTTGCTTCATTTCTGAAACAAGGATTTAGTAAATAAAATTTACTTTTCTTAATCCAGCGGAAACATAAAAATACTATTCTCTTCTTCTCTTTGCTCCCATAAAGGACGTTGATGCCTCTGTTGTTGCACAGATTGCTGTGTTCTTGCCACTCTCTTCTTTTTTATAACAACAGGTTTGCCATGCCTGACGCAGTTCAGAAGACGGTAGTAATTTTTCCTGCCTTCTATGCAGCCCGATTCAATCGTACCGGCACGGATTTCATTGCCTATGATATTGCACTCGTCATCTATGATTGGAGTAATCACAATCTGCTCTCTCTTTATTGCATCGCCCCTGACAATCTCAGGTAATGGACCCAAGCCGACAATGACAATCTGGCATTTTTTATCGAGAACCACGGTTTCTTTCTCATCATTCTTTGTAACCCTCATCTCGACATTTCCATCATCCATATCAATATTGGAAATGATATTTGTTTCCTCCGGGTTGAGGTCCTCCATGCTGATTGCAACCGGCTCATTCACCTTGAAGTTCTCTATTTGTCCATAGTTTTTCAGGACAATCTGCCTTGGTGGTGGCGGCAGTCCGGGTACACCGGCTGGAAGTAAATCCTTGTCCTCTGCCTTTTGTTTCCACACAACCCTGACAGTTGAATAGTTCATTGATTCGAGCAATGACAAACGTTTCTGCTGATGTTCGTTTACCTCAGTCGAGAGTTTGTCAATTTCATATTTCATCACAATCCTGTCATTCACATCCTTAGCCACAGCATAGCTTTCTTTCAGGCTTTGAAGAGCCGCTGTTTTCTCGTCAATCTTTGCAAGATTGGAATAATAAAGCTTAGTAAGTGATTCCTCATCCGATACTGTTTCCTCGACAATATCAGGTTTGAAAGTATTGTCGAAATTTTCCTTGAAATTATTGAAAAACGTGTATGGCACATGAATCTCATACTCGGCATTGCTTTGGCTCTTCACATCAGTATTGAAGCTGGAATTTTTGATGAAGCCCTCGAACTTCTTTGTAAGCCGGTTAATATCCTTATTAGTTTTCTGGTAATCCTCGTTTGTAATTACAATATCAGCCCGCTTCTGGTAAGGCATTATATCATCCTTATCCAACGGAGGAGGACTGCTCTTGCATGAAGTAAGAACCGCTATACCTGAAAAAGTCAGCAATATTAAAAGAACTTTTATTTTTTTCATTTCATCTTTATCCTATAATGATACTAAATTCCTAAATCCTTCAGTCAATGATATGTGTAGCACCGCAATTTCTGCAGGGTTTCGGTGTATGTTTATAATCGAAAAACCGCATGGCTTTTGTCTTGCCAGCTTTATTGTCCTGCGATAGAACATCCCTTGCCGGAGGCGGTGTTTTATTCAAAAAAGCTTCGATGTCGCAATTGTCCTGTGAACAGTAAATGAATATGACTTTGGCTCCTAATCTGATAAATTCGGCTATTTCGTGTGCCTGGTAGAAATCACCGACTACAATTACATGTGATGGATTTTTCCTTATCAGTTCGGCAACTTCGAATGCATTCAAGCCATACTTGAGGAATCTCCATCCTAAGTATTTATAGTGTCTGCCTACAATGACAGTAGCATCATAATCGAGAAATCTTTGAATCTCTTTCAATGTGAAGAATTTTCCGTCAATTTTAATATCAGCTTTGTTTGTCTCTTTGGTAATTTTGGCAAACTGCAGGACATCGAAACTGTAAAAGCCCTTACCAACAAAAATGTTAGCACCACGACGGATAAACTCAGCTACCCAGTGGCAGTCAAATCCGTAAGCGTCAACTTCGACTAATGCCTTGTTGTGAAGTTTCCATCCCGCATCTATATAATTTATTATATTAAACGGCTCATGAATTTTGTTAATTTTTATTCTTGCACCCATCTTGACATACTCAAGAACATTGCCGCAACAGCATCCGCAGGCATAGACAATCACATTGCTTTCCTTGTCAACAGCTGCATGATTGATGAATGCACTTACTTCGAAATTTGTGAAGTTCTGGCAATCAACCAGTACACGGGCTCCTTTTTCAACAAATCCTGCGACACACCAGTTATCCATCCCTTTTGCTTTGATTACGACCTGGTATGGGTCTTTTGCATATCCAATTAATTGTGAAATGTCATAGCAATCTTTTTTATTGTCAAAAATAACTTCAGCACCTTTGCTAAGGTATTGAGACAAGGAGTAATTTCCATAGCAATTACCCATCATTGTCTTCAAACCGCCATCATCACTCATGGTGGTACCGGTCTCATCGGCTATTACTTCTTTTTCAACAGCCTCAGTTGACTTTCCAGTAACTTCCTTCTTATCATCAGTTTTTTGGCAGGAATAAAACAGCATAAAAGCTGTAAAAATAAGTAAGGTAAGAAACATTCTTTTGTACATATAGCACCTTTTAAATAAAACAATTATTTACAAACTAACATTACGCATCTAAAGCAATTTTTACAAAATATATAATTATCAATTTTACAATTTTCTATCAATTTAATATTTTAGACTTTTTAAAGACTTTCATTTTTTCACCATTCGTAACTTAAACATTAAGAATTTAATGAAAATTGAAAATTCCAAATTGAAATTTTTTTTTATTAATGCTTCCCCTTTGTGCTGTACAATGAATGATTAAATGATTAAAGCCCCTGCTTTAACCGTCGAAATATAGCAGTTTACAACTACTCAGGTATTTACCCAAGCAACTGTAATCTTTGATATAATTCCCCATGCTACCCCCAAATGAGAAATCAACTATGTGATTAGAAATATTAACTTTACTCCGCCGGTATATACCTGCGGACTGCAATAATAAGTAACTTTTATTAAATAAGCAAAGACTTTTCCACATTTTTTCCACGCAATAATCAACAAATAATAGTTGCGAGGTATAAAGTAAATTAATATTTCTTGAATATATTTTTGTTTTTAAACAGTTAATTGAAAATCATTTTAATTGTTAGTTAATTTGATTTGTATGCATCCTCACGTTTTGTTATTCTGTAAACAGTAACAACTTTTTGGTTATCATCAATTGTATATAGGATTCGATAATCACCAACTCTTATCCTGTATCCTTCTTCGACCTGTAATTTCTTACACTTGTGAGGTCTAGGTGTTTGTTTAAGTTTGTTAATTGCTTCGATTATTTTATTGCTGAATTTTCTTTCAATAGAAAGTAATTGCTTTGAGGCATGATTGTCTATAATTAAGGTGTAGCTCATTTGTTACGGCTATTGTATACTTTAAGAAATTCTTCCCACAATTGAAAGCCGGTTGAATCTTTTATAGCTTTTGATAACTCGACAGAGTCCTCCAAATCCTCAATATATTCATTGAGCTTTTCATAATCAGGTTTGTTCAATAGAACTGCTGAAACATTTCCGTTATTATCAACTACATTTTGTGGAGATATATTAACCATATTATTACCTTAAAACTTAATAAATTGTACAATTAATTGACAGATAAATTATTAATTTATTTTATGAAAATAAAGGGAAAGGGATTAATAATCCTTTCCCATCTTTAATTTCACTACCTCCACTCAAATGACACACTAAAGACAAAATTCCTCGGCAATCCCGGTTCAAGATATATTGGTAATCCCGTACCCTTTTCGATTTCAGGATTAATGAAAGAAGATGCCGCATACTTTGTATCGAGCAGATTATTAGCAGACATATAGAGCTTTAATCCTATTCCATTTGTTATTCTGATAGGTTTGGCAGTTCCTACCCTCAGGTTCAATATAGAATAAGATGGTACAGTGAACAAATTTGCATCATCGGCAAAATACTTGCTCACCCCTTCATAGTTCAATTCGAGAGACATATAATCAAACCATGCGGGAGTAAATTTAAGAGTAACATTATAGATTAAATCAGGTATTCCGGCAATGCTGTTTTCGGAATAATCCGTAAATTTACCTTCCTTACTAACATCATAATGAACAGAATCCACTTTGTAATCCTTGTATTTTGAGTTCATAAAAGTAAGAGTTGCATTAATATCGAGCGATTTGAACAGCTTCGTTCCTAAGCCAAACTCCGCACCGAATCTTTGTGTTTTGCCTGCCGTGAAGTAAAATTTACCACCTTGGTAAGGAATTATATCATTTTTTGTTTCTATCATATACACAGCGATTTCATAGCTTAGCCTGTCAATAAAAGAGCCATCTAGGGGTTCGACGTTCTTACTTCCAATTTCGTAGGTTGTCGAGACAATCGGCTCGAGCAAAGGATTAACCAGATGAATCGTGTCCATTCCAAGATATGGCGATGGGTCTGTTTCATTCCCTGCCGGCACTTCGATACCGCCGCCATAATTAACATAAATATTATGATGTCCGTCAAATCGGTAAGATAGTGCAATCTTCGGTGTCATTCTTGAAAATGACCTCGTTTCGGATATGTCTTGGTTCAAGAAACTTTCGCTGTAATATGTAACATCATCATAACGCAAGCCGAGTACGGCACTGAACTCATCATTGAACATTATTTCATCCTGTATGAATGCACCGGATGTAACTGCTCCCTCTCTCTTATTGTCTTTCAATGTACTCCCTCTTCCTGCATCCGGGGAAAGACTGTAAAAAAGAATAGCTCCGTCCTGGTACTGCTCATCAATTCCAATCAACAAAGTATTATTAATTGATTTAGTAATTTCAAGATTGTTCTTATAGTTCACATTTCCACCGATGTGATACCTCGTAAAGTCCCTGTATGTGTTTCGCTCTGACCTTTGCAGGTATTTGGGATTGACAAACAACATACCCGACAATGAGTTGTTGTCATCAAAGTTGTGGTCAATGTTCAACCCGATTTGAACTGCTTTATTGTACCGTCTTTCCTTACGGCTCAGATAGACTGAATTTGCTGAATCGGGGAAATTATCGAACGTGCTTTGAGTCAATGGGCCAGGAATGTTGAATTTGTTTGAAACTCCTGATAAAAACAAATTAAGTGATGTTTTCTTCGATAAAGCAGAAGTCAATCCCAGATTGAACAAATATCTTTCGGAGCCTGAACTCTGCCTCCAGCCCTCATAACTGCTAACAGAGACAGATGAAGAAAGATAACCGAAATCCATTTGTGAACCTGCCCGGGCAAAAAGCTTTTTATATCCATACGAACCTGCCTGAGCAGATAGGCTTATAAATGACTGCTTAACACTCGGCATGGTTGATATGCTGATAACACCACCAGCGGCATTTCCCCAAATAGCAGAAGCATTAGAACGTATCACTTCTATATTATCCACGAGTGAAAAATCGAGAAAATCGAATGAAGTCCTGCCGTCTGGTTCAGTCTGAGGTATGCCGTTCAGAAAGAACTTGATTCCTCTGGTTGTGCCTGAATTTGACCTGTCGCCTGCTCCCCTTGCTCCAAAACCGCGAATTGTGATTCTCACATCGCTCCCTCCTGCACGTGATTGAGCCAGTACACCAGGGATTGATTTCAGTGGCTCATCAATACCGATTCCTTTAATAAACGAAAAATCATGCATCGAGATATAGCTGATTGCCAGCGGCACTTCGATGATTCTCTCAGGATATCTCAATGCCGACACCACAATTTCCGATGTTTTATACTCGAGTGTATCCTTTTTTTTCTTTTCTTTTGCCTGAGAAAAAGTGTAATTATTAATTAATAAAAACATAAAAATAATTGATATTATATATTTCATTATTGTCTCCTTTATTTTATAATTTTAATAGCCGCTATCTTTGGATAGCAGGGTCTAATCACTTATTTCACTACTGAATTTTGTATTATATACGGTTGAATAGCCACTATCTTCAGATAGTGGTGTTTAAAGCCGCAGAATTTCTTTGTAGAGACAGGTCTCAGACCTGACTCTACGTTCCCTCTTTACAGGGATAAATCCTGCATTATAGTGATGAACCATCACCACTACTTCAAAGTAGTGGCTATTCATTCATAATTGATTTTATTAGATTGTTTCAGGAGGAGGAGACAGCACGTCTGTAATGATTGATTTGTAAAAATTAGTGCCGGTCTTGCTTTCGGGTTCGCTGACAGAATAAAGTACAAAATTGTTCTTCATTTCCGTTACAATGAAAACCGAGAATGGCTTTAAATTCTTAAAAATTGATTGCTTGCTTTTAGAATCGGAATTGTTTTCCTTTTCCATATATTTTTCGATTAACTTTTCTTCTTCTTTGTCGTTGATGCAAGTAAAAATAATGGAATCAGAGGTTTCTTTGACGGATATAATATCATACATTGAATTGTGAATTTTAATTTCATCGTCTTTCACATACCTGATATGAATTTTCCCACTTTTAATATCGTTCTTTGAAAATCGCAAAGTTTCAGGTTTGACAAGCTCACTCTTGATTTTACTGCGAATGTAAGCCCTGTGCGATTTTTGGGCAATCACAAATACGAGGCAAAATCCACACAAATGGAAAACCGTCAATGTAATTATTAATATGGATATTAATCTTTTCAGTCTTGCCTCAATTGAATAAAAATCTAAGTACAAATTAAATCAAATTTGAAAATATTCAATAACGAAGTTTTAAATGGTTAATTATACCCATCTGTGCTTATAATTATTCAAATCTCAAATATAATCTTTAATCAAGTATAACAGAATAATTTCTCTATTTTAGTTAAGGATTGAAAAATAACGAATTATAAAATTGACAAATTGAAAATATAATTTGGCACAAGTCTTGTCGTTGTAATTGGGTGAACATCCGCTAAAAGGCATGCCCCATTAATTGTAACGGAGCATTGCCTGCAGGGAGCCTCATTGGTGTTGTTTGCTACCCCAAATCCCAATGACGGCTCCATTTTTTTGTATATTAGCAAACGATATGCCATTCGTAAGTATATATTTATTATTTAGTTACAACCTATGATACTAAATGTTTTACATCTTCCCTAATCCTTCCTCAAGGAAGGGAAAATTTGTTTGCAACTTATCATTTGATTTTGTGTTATGTTATTAATTAGGTAATTATTAATTTAATATCGGTTTTTATATTATTTGGGTAACTAATGAAACTTTCTGCTTTTTTTCTGTTGTTCTTGTTTTGTTTTACATCATATTCCAGGATTATCCAGGTCGGTCAGAATAAACAATACACCCTTCCGAGCCAGGGTTTATCAGCCGCTCAGGATGGCGATACAGTTGAAATTGATGCTGGAATTTATACTGGTGATGTCTGTACATGGAATAAAAATAATCTGCTTGTTCGTGGAGTTGGCGGATATGCACATCTTGCGGCTGGCGGAAAGAATGCTGGTGGCAAGGCTATATGGGTGGTCACAGGCAATAATAATGTAATCGAATACATAGAGTTTTCAGACTGCACAGTTCCTGACTCAAACGGTGCAGGAATACGGTTTGAAGGGACAAATCTTACAATCCGCCATTGTAACTTCCACGACAATGAAGATGGCATCTTAACAAGTGCAAATGACAGCAGTGATATAGTTATCGAATCCTCAGAATTTGCACGAAACGGCTATGGAGACGGCTATTCGCACAATCTTTACATCGGTCATGTAAGAAGCCTGACCTTCAGATTCAATTATTCACATCATGCAAAAATCGGACACAACCTCAAAAGCCGTGCATCCACAAATTACATTCTTTACAACAGAATCATGGATGAGGAAACCGGAAACTCAAGCATGTTGATAGACCTGCCGAACGGCGGCAAATCTTACATTATCGGAAATCTGCTTATGCAGGGTCCTTTAGCCGAGAACAGGAAACTTATTTCCTACGGTGCTGATGATTTGACAAATCCCGATAGTGTACTATATGTTGTCAACAATACGATGGTAAATAAAAGAACTGCCGGAGCGACTTTTGTTTATATCCAGAAAGGGACTAAAGAAGCAAGAATCATTAATAATATATTTACGGGACCGGGTGAGGTTTTACTTGGTTCAGCAGATACAGTAACGAATATTCATTTTGAGGATGTGGAACAGGCTTACTTTGCAGATGAGGCAAATTATGATTATAGAATATTTTTCAGAAGTCCCGCATTTGATGCTGGAACAGCTTTAGGTTCTGTAGCAGGATTTAGTTTGGTTCCTGAATATGAATATATACATCCAATGTCATACACCCTTCGGTTAATTTATGATTATATAGATATTGGTGCTTATGAAGCACCGCCATTGGGAGTTGAAGATGATTTATCATTATTATCATTGTCTGTATATCCCAATCCCTGCACTGATGAAGCATCAATAAGTTTTAATCTGGAGATGGAGCAAAACATAAATCTAAACATTTTGGACTTGCTTGGTGACGTTTGTTATTCATTGAACACAGGTGTTCTAAATGAAGGAATGAATAAAATAAATATTAATTATGATGTCTTTGTTAAAATGCAAACAGGTACTTACTTCCTGACATTAAGTTCAACATATTTTACCCTAACAGAAATTTTGAAGGTTGTGAAATGAAAACTCTTTTGAAATCTTTTCTTATGTTTTTTATTGCATATTCTTTCGGTTTTTCCCAAATAAAACCCGATGAATCAAACGTTGAATATGCTGTCATTGATACATCCCACTTATTGCTTGACATATATCTCCCAAAAGGTGTGCAGAAGCCGTATCCGACTGTTGTCTGGATTCACGGAGGAGCATGGATGGCAGGTGATAAGGACGGAGTAGGTTGTATATATATTCTGAACATAGGTTTTGCCGTTGTAAGTATTAATTACAGGTTAAGCCAGGAAGCAATATTTCCTGCACAAATATGGGATTGCAAAGGAGCAGTAAGATGGGTCAGAGCCAATGCAATGAAATACGGTTTCAATCCGGACAGGATTGGAGCTGCCGGAAGCTCTGCAGGAGGACATCTTGTTGCTCTTCTTGGAACTTCTATCGGGGTTCAAAATCTCGAAGGAGATATCGGCGGAAATACTGAATATTCAAGCGATGTACAGGCTGTTGCTGATTTTTACGGACCAAGCAATTTTCTCACAATAGCAAATTATCCAAGCAATCTCGACCATGACGCACCCGATTCGCCTGAATCAAAGTTGATTGGCTATCCAATTCTGGACAGCATCGAAAGAGCAAAAGCGGCAAGTCCGATATTCTATGTGGACGGGGATGAGCCGCCGTTTCTTATTTTACACGGCACAAAGGATATGACTGTTCCGTTTCATCAAAGCGTGGAGCTTGATTCTGCACTCAGACTTTTGGGACAAGATGTTAAATTCTTTCCGATTGAGGGTGCAGGACATGGCGGGAGTGGTTTTGGAGCTGACAGCACCAGAAATAAGGTTATTGAATTTTTTGAAAGAACATTGAAAGGCACTACATCGGTTGAGGAAAATAATAAAACACATTTTGGTGTGTATATTTATCCTAATCCATCCACAAATTATATTGAAATTAACGTAGGGGTTCAAAATTTTGAACCCCTACAGGATATAAAGATATACAATACAATCGGCGAATGTGTGATGGATGTAGAGACAGGGCTCAGACCTGTCTCTACGATTAGAATTGATATATCGAAATTTGCTCCCGGAGTATATTTCGTACACTTCAATAATGAAACGAGAATGTTTGTGAAGGAGTAAGATGTTAAAATTTTCAATTTAGAATTTAAAATTTTCAATGAATTTTTAATGAATAAATTTTAAAAGAAAGATAAATTAACTTAATGATAATGTCATATTTTCAATAAATAAAACTTAAATGTTTTTAAATTTTAAATTGGAAAATTCTAAATTTATTGAAAATTGAAAATTTCAAATTATAAATTTTTTCAATGTTGAGAAATTAGTATTGCTTAAAATAAAATTTACAAATTATTCTTTTGAGGGTGAAATGAAAACTAAAATGACAATCCTGATTCTTACTTTTTTGCTTTTTTCAATTTCTGTGTTTAGCCAAAGCACAGCGATTATTATTGACCATAATAGTTGCGACATCACTAATGTTCCTGATAATTGGGTAGTACAAGCTAAAACTGATTTCAGACTGGCTTATGGCCATACTTCACATGGCAGCCAGATTGTATCGGGAATGAGTCTGCTGAATAATTCACCTGGTTCTATTCACACATATAATAAGGGTGAAGGTTCTCTTTATCTGAATGATGGTTCTTTGCTTCCCGGAGACTTAGGTAATCCCGACCGTACAACATGGGCTTCAAGGACAAGGACGATGCTCAACAACAATACACAGAATATTAATATGGTCATGTGGTCCTGGTGCGGCCAGGTGGATGGTTCACAAGGCGATATTGAACAATATCTTGACCTGATGAATCAGCTCGGAACGGATTTTCCGAATATCAAATTCATTTATATGACGGGGCATTTGAATGGGACAGGAGTTAATGGAAATGTAAATCAAAGAAATGAGCAGATAAGAACCTTCTGCAGAGATAACAATAAAATACTTTTTGATTTTGCCGACATTGAGAGCTACGACCCTGACGGAAAGTATTTTCTGGATAAAGGCGCCGATGATGGATGCAATTATGATGACGGCAACTGGGCTGATGAATGGTGCCAGGCAAATCCCGGCAAATGCGGTAATTGCAGTTGCGCACACTCAAAATGCCTGAACTGCCAGCAGAAAGGGAAAGCTTTCTGGTGGATGATGGCTCGTATCGCCGGCTGGCCAGGGATACAAACTGATGTTGCTGATAATGAAACGCAAAATAGAGGTATAGTAATCAATCCCAATCCAGTCAGCGAATCGGCTGAAATCAGTTTCTACAATCCAACACCAGGCTTTGTTTCATTAAAACTCTATGATATGCTTGGTAAAGAGGTTATGACTGTGTTCGAGGGAGAAAGTGAATATGGAGTAATCAAAATACAGATGAATACATCAGATATTCAAAATGGGATGTATTATTTAAAAATGAAGTCAAAAGGAAATATCGAAACAGGAAAAGTTGTGGTTTGGTAGAAAAAAATGATATATAACAAATTGTTATATATGTTGTGTGATATATAACAAATTTCTTATTTTTGTTATATATGAAATAATATAATAGTAATATGAAGTTTGACCCAAATATACCATTTGAATTACCTGAATTACCTAATTCGGTTAATATAAGCAATAATGATTTAACAGACTTATTAATTTCAGTAAATAGGGAATTAGCAAAGTTGGAGGTATCATCAACAAAATTACCGAATCCATTAATTCTATTATCACCGACAATAATCAAAGAATCGCTTGCAAGTTCAAAAATTGAAAACATAAATACAACACTTGAAGATGTACTTCAAAATGAACTTTTCCCTGAACATGAACGAAAAGAACAGGACAAGGAAGTTCTTCGATACAGAGATGCTGTTCTGTATGCGAATAATGAATTAAAGAAATTTCCATTATCAAATAGATTAATTCTTGGCATTCATAAAATTTTAATACCTGGCAGTGAAAGTGTCTATAGAAAAACACAGAATAAAATTGAAAACAGTCAAACTAAGGAAATTCTTTATACACCACCTCCTGCAAATAAAATACAAGGGTTGATTAGTAATTGGGAAAAATTTGTAAATTCAACTGATACCAAATTTGACCCTGTTCTAAAAGCAGTAATAGCACATTATCAATTTGAAGCAATCCACCCTTTTGGAGATGGAAATGGCAGAACCGGTAGAATTTTGTTACTAATGCAATTAATTCAGGATGGAATATTGAATATTCCAATATTGTACATTAGTGGTTATATTAATAAAAACAGAACAAGATATTATGAAGCTCTCAGAAATGTAACAATAAAAAATGATTGGATACAATATGCTGCTTATATGTTAAATACAATTTACCATCAAGCATTAGAAACAAAATCATTAATATCAAAAATTATCAATTTAAACGGTTTGATTAAGGATAAAGTTAGAAATGAAATTAGAAAAGTATTTTCAACGGATTTGATTGATATGATTTTTTCATATCCAATAATTACACCTATTAAGCTTGGTACACTATTAAACGTACATTATTCAACTGCCAGCAGGTATTTGAGACAACTTTTGAAAATTGGTATTCTTAAAGAAAGCAAAACTGGTAAATATCACTTATTCATAAATCACGAACTAATGAAGATTTTAAATAAAATATGATAATCTATTTGAAATACAATTCAATATTTTCTATTATATTAATATTATTTAACTGTCTCTCTCTTCATGCCACTACCTACTCCGCCAACCCAAGCAATTATCTATCATTGCGTGATAACCTCGTTGCAGGTGATACATTACTACTTACCTCTGGTAATTATACAAATGGTTTGCGACTTAATGGTATAAATGGTACTCCTGAAAAATGGATTGTTATTAAATCAGAATCCCTACACGAAACAGTGCTATTGGGCCGTGATGGAAGCAATACTATGGACATCACAAACTGCAGTTATTTGAAAATCGAGGGAATAAAATTCGATGGTCAAATGATTCCTTATATTGATGCAATCAAAGCATCGGGAAGTGCATCAAATTGGGCTCACCACATCTGGATTCATAATAATATCATTACAAGACATGACTCCGACCAGCAGACAGTAGGAATTTCTACAAAAATTCCGTGCTGGGACTGGACAATCAGCCACAATAAAATTATGAGTGCCGGCACAGGTATTTACCTCGGCAATTCTGATGGCTCCATGCCTTTCATTCACGGAACAATCGAGTATAATCTCATACTGAATCCGGTTGGCTATTGCATGCAAATAAAACATCAGAACGACAGGCTTGATTTACCCGGAATACCTAAAACCAAATCATCTACGATGGTACGCCATAATGTTTTCGCTAAAAATGAACGCCCTTCTTCCGATGGGGCAAGACCCAATGTATTATTTGGAGGGCAGACTTTGAATGGTGCAGGGACTGATGACAGGGTTGAATGTTACGGTAATTTCTTTTATAATAATCCACGTGAGTTTTTGCTACAGGCAACAGGGAATGTATCGGTTCATCATAATATTTTTGTCAACTCATCTTCAGGAGCAATGAATTTCCAAAGACACAATAGCCGTGACCCGAAGGAGGTTTTTATTTATAATAATTCCATTAATAATGTCGGAACAGGAGTAAGTATAACTAATCCCGTGAAAACAGAAAAACAAATCATTCTTGCAAATGCTATATTTGCCAATATTCCGATTAATGCACAATCTGCTGCTGATAATTTGACAGGTCTAATTAATGATGCAGATTCATATTTCAATTATCCAAGTTCAATAATTGAAGAAATGGATTTTTATCCGAGAACAGGAACACCTAAAGCAAGTGTTGATTATTTATTTATGGAAAAGGATATTGATTACGACCTCGATTTCAATGGCAATCAGATGACTATATCAAAGTACGGTGCTTATTCTGGTGAAGGTATAAATCCAGGCTGGAAACCGGCACTGGATATAAAAGGAAGTGGAGTTACATCTGTTGATGAAAAAATTGACATAAAATCTGATATTTTTGTCTGTCCGAATCCTGCGCAGGATGATTTTACTATAAGCGGCATCAATACTGATGAAATCGCATCAATCGCTTTATCCGATGTACTTGGAAATGAAGTATTGAAATTTAATCAATCAGAATTAAAATTTAATGAAGCATATAATTCAATTAAAATCGGCAAAGAAAATTTATCAGAACTTTGCAACGGAATTTATATTTTGCGTGTTAATAGTAAAAGGATATTATTTAAAAATGTAATTATACAGATATTGAAATGAAAAAAATAATTTTACTCTCTTTAACTTTCTTTGGTTTTAGCTTATTTGCTCAGGCTCAGGATTTATACAACGACTCTGTCGTTGTTGTAATCCGTCTTGAGTTTTCTCAGCCAAACTGGCGTGACCTGCTGATGCAGAATGTTGCTCAGGAAAAGGATATTCCATGCACACTCATATTTGATGGTGTCCGGTATGACAGTGTTGGTGTCCGTTACAAAGGTAATTCCTCATTCAATGTGCCAAGCGAAAAGAAGCCATTCAACATCTCGATGGATTCGTATAAACCCGACCAGCTTCTGTGGGGATATAAGACAATCAATCTCAACAATGGATTTTTTGACCCTGCTTTTGTGCGTGAAAAAATAGGGTATGATGTTGCCCAAAAGTTTCTGCCTGCTGTTAAAGCAAATTATGCTAAACTTTACATCAACAATGAGTACTGGGCATTGTACCTGAGCGTTCAACAACCTAATAAGACTTTTCTTCGCGAAAACTTTATATCAAATGATGGAAATAGTTATAAATGCGACCCGCGGGGAGACCTCCGTTGGTTTGGTGCAGATACTCAACAATATAAAAAAAATTATGAAAAGAAAACAAATGAGACCGAGGCTGACTGGAGCGACCTCGTCGGATTCATTGACAAACTGAATAATTTGCCCCAGCAGTCATTTCAACCTGAGATTTATAAAATCCTGGATGTTGACCGTGCCTTGTGGTACATAGCTTATTGCAACATTCTTTCGAGTCTCGATTCATATATTGGAAGTGGGCATAATTTCTATTTTTACAATCATCCGGTTGACGGCAGGTTCAATACAATACCCTGGGACTTGAACGAAGTGCTGGGTGTATTCACGATGCAGATGACAATACCACAGCTTGAATCACTGAATATTTATTTCGGCGACCAGGACCCGAACCGTCCTTTAACGAGACGTCTGCTTTCAATTCTGGAATGGAGAAAGCGTTACATTGCTCATTACAGAACGATGCTTGAAGAAACCATGAATGAGAGCTACTGGAGAAAGAGGGTACAATTCTTTCAGGCTCTAATCAGGACTTCAATGGAGGCTGATACAAGAAAACTATATACAATGGCTCAGTTTGACCAGAATGTGAACACAAACACACAAGTGCAGATGGGACCGGGAGGGCGGCTTATACCCGGTATATTATCATTTGTAAATAACCGGGAGAATTTTCTCTGGTCTCTGGCTGAATTTCAAAGCACACCTCCCACTGTTTCGAGGTATGAGCTTAGTCCTGAAAATCCGAAATCTGAAGATAATGTAAATGTGAAAGCATGGACATCCGGCACAAGAGACCTCAACCTCTGGTACAGTTTGAATAATCAGCCTTTTCAGAAAATCGTTATGACTACTGTGAAAGGAGAACCGGGTGTTTACGAAACAACAATACCACAGCAGGAACCGGGTATTTATGTACGCTTCTATTTTGAGGCAATTTCAAACCTGACTGTTTATGCTTATCTTCCCGAACATGCAGAACATCAGTTTTTCACTTATACTGTCCAACCTGTGAGCGGAACTTCACCTGTCGTAATTAATGAGCTTATGGCAAGCAACAAGGCGGCAATTGCAGACCCGCAGGGTGGTTTTGCCGATTGGCTGGAGCTTTATAACACATCTCTCTCTACAGTTGACCTTAGCGGCAAGTATCTATCAGATGATATCAATGAACCTAAGAAGTGGAAATTTCCAAATGGCATATCAATTGACGGACACGGATATTTGCTCATCTGGTGCGATGACGACACACTCGACACACCCGGTCTGCACTCATCTTTCAAGCTATCCAAAGCAGGCGAAGGTGTGTTCTTTTATGATTCGGATGCAAACGGGAATAAGCTTCTCGATTCTGTTACATTCGGAACTCAGCAGGATGATGTAGCTTGGGGACGTTATCCCAACGGTACAGGTTCATATCAATTCCTTACTTACTTTACTCCATTATCGAAAAATCTTCTTGGTCCCGAACCTCTAACATCAGAATTTTCGGCAGCCCCTCTATATGGCACAAAACCTTTGGAAGTGCAGTTCACAGACATGTCCGGAGGAAGCCCTGCATCATGGTTCTGGCAATTCGGCGATGGTGCAACATCAACCGAGCAAAATCCAAATCATATTTATAACGATACAGGCTCTTATTCAGTAACACTCAAAGTAAAGAAAAACAATGATTCTGCTCAAACAACTAAGCCTGATTATATAGTTGTCAGAGATGCTCTTGAAGCCGATTTCTCTGCAGAGCCTTTATCGGGTTATGTTCCGCTTGAAGTGCAATTCACAGACAATTCAAAAGGCAATCCAACATCATGGTACTGGACATTCGGTGATGACAGCACAAACACTGAACAGAATCCGATTCACATATATAATTCATCCGGCACATTCACAGTCGAACTGACTATATCTGACGGCAGCAGCCAGATTACTGAATCTAAAGAGAAATATATAGTTGCATATCACAACACAGGTGTTGAGGACATCAGCGGGAATGATATTAAAGTAATAAGTTTTCCTAATCCATTTCAATACACAACAACAATCTTTTTCTATCTGCCGAATGTTTCGAATATAACATTAAAAGTTTTTAACGCAATCGGAATAATAGGGGCATCACTGTTAGATGAAGTATTAAACCCGGGCGAGCATACGGTTGTCTTTGATGCAAAAGATTTACCTGACGGTGTGTATTTCTACCGGCTGTCTGCAGGTGGATTTTGTGAAACCGGGAAACTCATTCATTTAAAATAATGAAGGGGAAAAAATGAAAAACCGCATTTTAAAATTTAATATTTTAATAATACTGTTTATCATCTTTGGTGTTTTTTTCTTTGTAATGTCATCTTTTTCTGCCAAACACTATATCCGGGCTGGTGCAACCGGTGCCAATACCGGAACAAGCTGGACAGATGCATGGAATAATTTCGGTGCGGTCAACTGGTCAAGAGCTGATACTTATTATTTGGCGGGGGGAACGTATAACGAAAATGTCTCAATTCCTTCCATAACCGGAACAAGCTGGATAATTATTAAGAAGGCAAATACTATTGACAATGGAAGTGAACCGGGATGGGATGAATCTTTTGCGACTAACCAGGCAGTTATTAACGGGAATCTGACCAGTTTAACCGGCTCAATTGAAATAGACGGGGTTACCGGTACGGATACTTCAGGACATGGGATTAAGTTCAATCCGTCAACTTCTCTAAGCGTTGTTATTCTTGCCAATGGCACTGGTCCGTACCGTCTCTCCCACCTTGAAATAAAAGGACCAGGATTCGACTACGGAAGCATGGGTACTGATGGGATCTATTATAATCTCGGCTTAAAAGGATTTTATGTAAGTTATTGCTGGATTCATGAAATTTCAAGAAATGGCATGACCATAGGCAGCAGCGTCGGGACAAGTTATTCTGATTACGGGATGCTGTTTGAAAACAATGTTCTCGGAGAAACCGGGGGAGTTGGAATTGCATATCCCGGCATACATGGCCAGTGCATACAAATAGGATATGCGGCGACGGATTCATTTATTATAATCAGAAATAATATTTTTAAGAATGTTTACGGGCAGGGACCAATATCCTATCTTGGCAAAGGCACACACTCACAAAGCCGGATTTATAATAATGTATTTTATTCCACCGAACCGGGCAAATATAGCAATGCATCAGTTATATTTATGCATGCTTCATCAGTGAGTGTTTCAGATATGTATATATATAATAACACATTTTATAATCTTGGCGGTTACGGTTCTCACATAAGGAGTGACTATACAGGGGCAACCAATCTCGAAGTAAAAAATAATTTATGGGTAAGTTGTCCGTTTGGTAATCACCACATAGGCATTACATCATTATCAAATAATGATTATTACAATAATATAGGGCCGAATATCCCAACGGGTGAGACAAACCAAAAAACGGAATCGTCAGACCCGTTTTTAAATTCTGTAGGATATGACTTTCATCTAAAACCCACGGCAAATGCTAAGGATAACGGACTTAATTTAGCTGGTATTTTTACTACAGACAAAGATGGCGTTTCCCGTCCTCAAGGAGCAGCTTGGGACATTGGAGCTTATGAATATAAAGAGACAAGCTCTGTGGAAGAGACCAGGCATGAAAAAAGTCTTCCGCTTTGTCAAAACTACCCCAATCCATTTCAATATACAACAAACATTGAATATACCTTGCCACATTCCGGGAAAGTATCAATCAAAATATATGATATGCAGGGGCAGTTGCTGAGGGATTTGTTTTCAGGTTATATTGATGAAGGTAAATACACAACCACCTGGGACGGCAGAACAGATGCAGGAAGCGAAGCACCCAACGGTGTCTATGTGTATAGAATTCAATTCGAAGGACTGGCGATTGCAGGAAAAATGGTTGTGGTGAGATAGAATCTTAGGGACACAACATGTTATGTCCCTACGATTATTTTTGTCATTTTCTATAAATATGTCGCTCCGATGGAGCTTATTATTGATGATTTTCAATTAAGTCTCGTAGTAACGGAATATTTTAGATAAACCCAAATTATTCATTAGAAATGCAAGAAAATCTTAATAATGTCATGCTGAGCGAAGTCGAAGCATCTCATCATTGTATAAGATTCTTCGTCGTTACACTCCTCAGAATGACAGTCCAACAGTTGCTTATAAGACTTAAACAATTTTCTAATGAATAATTTGGGATTATATAATAAGGTATAACCAAAATCAGTTATTACTACCGCCAAAGGCTGTAGATTTCTCTGATAAAAAAATTATTTTCGAGGGAATTCTTTTTAGTAATATAACAAAGAAGGGAAATAATTCAAAGATTTTCTTAAATCTTTTTCTCATTTAAAAAGTGTAAAACCGATAATAATATTTTTGAAAACTATTTTACCAGAAATTATTTCTCTGATAATGTTACAAAATATTTTTCCAAATTCTCTACATAACTCAATTTTTTCTTCAATCCTTCAGATGCTTTCATATAGACAATGACATCTTTTTTGATTTTGAAATTATATTTCGTTTGTTTTACCAATATGGGAATAGTTACGATTTTTTTCCAGAAAGAAGTATAAATGTTTTCTCCACTTACTTCAATAATTTTTGCAAAATAATAATCTGATTTTAATACGGGAAGACTATCGAAGTAATCGGCATTTTCCTTGACGATTTTACCAAGATTTTGTCTTGCAGGAGCTAATATCATTCTGGTTCCCTGGTCATCATTTGTATTAATATATCCTACCATACAATGGAATATTCCCTCTTTAGTATTTTCAGGAACTTCTGACTTAAAAAATATTCCTCTTTCATTAATCACGAATCCAATATCTCTCAATTGAGATTCTGAAAGCTCGAGATATTTTTTAGAATCGGATTGACAACTAAAATTGATGAGAGATAAAGTGATGATGATAAAGGCAAAGAAAATTGTTTTCATTGTGAATTCCTTTGATTGTTTATAAGGATTTAATTTTTTTGTCAAGTAAAGCCATTATTATTAATGTCATATAACACAATTCCATATTTATCAATCTGCTCTTTTAATGCAGGTTCTTTAATTCTATTGTAATCGGTAATGTCGAAATGATAAGGTAAAAGTGTCTCTTCATTTAACTCGGATGACAAATCCCAGGCAATATATCTCACATCTCCAACAATAGCAATATCAATATCACTTCCGGGCTTATACGTATTGTTTGCACGTGAACCATAGATAAACGCTTTTTCGATTTGCGGGAATTTTGCCAATACTCCTAAAATGATTTCCAAATCGCTATCTTTCAATCCGAATTGCTGATTCATTCGCATCTATCCTTGAAATATTGATAGACCTGTGTAATTGCAGGATAGAATTTGTTCTTGATTAAGTCAACAGAATCATCGGCAATTTCTTCGCTATAAGTGTGAGCTAGCTCATTTATTTTTTCCAGCATTTGCATCCAGGTTTGCCCATCCCGGATGATTTCAGTTCTGAATCCCTCTTTTATAGCTTCTCTTGGGAATTTAATCGGAAGTCCTTGCTCTTCCAGATAATCTTTTACAGTCTTCCATGCGATTTCATAAGTAAATTCAAATGATTTTATCAAAGCGGCTATTTCAATATTGGAGAAATCCTCTCTATCAACAATTTTTTTGAAAAACATGTATGATTTTTCAAAATTCTTAAACCTCAAAATCCAACGTGATTCTTCAGTCATTTTGATTCTCAAATATAATTGCCAGTGAAAACCTTATTCAGTGCCCGGAACAGGAATCGAACCTGCACGAGAGTTCTCTCACTACACCCTGAAGTTAGTAAACTATTGAAATATTCTAATCTTCATGGAATTTGTCAATGATACAACTTTTTGTTTTCTCAGACACTTAAATATTTCTTGTAATTTTCTACTTTCCATGAGAACGAGTATCTTTCAACTTCATTTGTCTGTATTTGTCTGTATGAAATTTGTTCCCATAGAAAATTTTATCACAATTTGTAAATGAAATCACTCTCCTACCATAACAAATGCACCCCAATGGTAAAAATCGGGATGTTTTGATTTTACGTGTAGCTGTGCTTTGCGGAATGCTTCCCTCTTTGTCATGCCTCCGAGCCAGTTCTCATAAAACTTCGTCATCAGTAATTGTGTAGTCTCGTCATTGACTGACCAAAGACTCATAACAATTGATTTCGCTCCTGCTACCTTGAATGCTCTCTGCAATCCATATACACCTTCGCCATTTTTAATTTCACCTAAGCCTGTCTTGCATGCAGATAGTACTACAAGCTCAGTTTCATCAAGGTCGAGATTCATCACTTCGAAGGCTGTAAGTATCCCATCGTCTTTTGTGAAGTCATCGCTGGTTTCACCTTTGATTGTGTTCTCTGCTCCTGAGAACAATAGCATCGAACGAAGTAGTGGATTCTCTATGTGTTTCTTCATGTCAGTCTCAAAGTCCATTGTCATGTACTCGACGTCTTTCAGAAATACTCCGTGTGTTGCAATGTGCAGTATCTTAGGATTCTTTGCTGATTTCACATTTTCTTCCAATGCCTGCTCGCCGAGGAAATCCTCTGCTTTTATGTTCTTCAGCTCGAAACTGCTTGTTATTTTATTTACCTCTATTCTTGTTCCTGGTAAAGGTGAAATACCTCTCTTAGCTATTTCATCCAGCAAGCCGCCTAAGTAATAATTTCGTGTCTGGCTATTGTCTTCATTTGTTTTCTTCCTTGGAATTACTTCCTTCTTCAATTCAAATTCTGGAGCTCCGAACAACACTGCGTTGTCCATTGGTATTGGCTTTGGCTCATTTGCATATTTTGCATCTTTTACCAAATCTCTCGTGCTTGTTAGAAATCTTAAATCAATTTCTTCGAGTACATATTTATTTGTCACGGGATTCAACAGTGTATTCGGATTGAACTGGTTATACACTCCATCCATGGAGACATAAGCCGTGCTTATTCCTCCAAGCTTTTGCTGAATGGGTTTCCAGAATTGATTATATAGTTCCTTCAACTCCTGCAGGTCAATATCCCTCAACTCAGTTCCTCTGGCTTGTATATCAATCAATCCCTTATACCGTTTTATATAACTGTTTTCAAGTTCTATTCCGTTAGCCAATGAAACAAGCTCGGGTATTTTGCTGTCTTTTTTTGTTATTAATACCAGATATTTTACAGTATCCTTTCGTGACTGATTTCTGATTATCTCAATTGCCGCTTCACTACTGCCAAGTTTGTTTTGCACATCCCGCCACCGGACAAGCGAAGTATCAAATGCCTTTCTAAATTCAGATGATTGACCTGATATTTCTTTTTCCAATTCGGCGGCGGCTCTTTCAACCGAGTCAACATTAATACCCATCTTCTTTGCTTTGTCAGGATTTTGAACAAGCTGAAGCCAGAACTGGCGTGTGCTTTGCCATGTATCAAATACATCCTTATCTTTTCTTATACTATTGAATGCTTTTTGTGTTGAGTTAAGAACAATGCCTTTCGTTGCAAGCGTTACATCCACCATTTTTTCAAGTATTTCAGGTTTTGTTTTGGAATACTCGGCACCAAAGCTAAGATAATTTGAAATTCCATATTCAAGAGTGCTCCAATAATCCATTTTCTGCAAATCATTTAAATATGGAAAATAGTTCCTTATATTTTTCAAAGTGATTTCAAATGATTCTTCTAATAAGGGTTCTGCTTCACTGAATCTGTTTCTTTCACATAGAAAATTAGCCATGTCATTTATACTGCTTGTCAAATCAGGATGAAGGTTATTTAAAAGACGTCTTCTCATCTCCAATGATTCTCTGAATAAAGATTCAGCAACTATATAGTTGCCACTGATATTATTAAATTCAGCCATATTGTTTATACTATAAGCCAGATCAGGATGGTCTTCTTTGAATAAACGTCTAAACATTTCCAATGCTTCCTTAAATAAGGGTTCTGCTTCCTTATAGTTTCTTTTACTAAAATATAACATTGCCATGTTATCTATACTTGTAGCTAAATAAGGATGGTCATCTTTGAAAATTCTTCTTCTCATTTCCATAGCTTCTTTAAAATAAGTTTCGGCTTCATCAAAGTTTTTATTATGATAGAAGAAATATGCCATGTTATTTAAGATGATTGCTAAATTGGGATGGTCGCCTTTGAAAAGTCGTTTATTCATATCCAATGCTTCTTTAAATAAATGTTCAGCTTTTTTATAATTACCTACTTTGATATAAAAAGAAGCCATACCGTTTATACCCTTGGCTAACTCGGCATGATCTTTTTTGAAAAGCCGCCTTCTCATTTCAAGGGATTCTTTATATAAAATTTCTGCTTGATTATAGTCACATCTTTCAAGGCAGTAATAAGCCATCAATCGTGTGCTTTTGGCTAAATTAGGATGGTCACCTTTGTAAACTCTTTTATACATCTCTACAGCTTCATTTATTAAAAGTTCCGCTTCTTTCAAGTTACCTCTGTCGCCGTAGAATGTAGCAAAGTTGTGAAGCATCAATGCTAAATCCGGATGGTCACCTTTGAATAGTCTTCTTATCATCTCGATGGCTTCTTTGTATAATGATTCTGCATCTATAGAGTTGCCGTGAACATCATAAATAGTAGCTAAATTGTTTATACTCAAAGCTAAATCTGGATGGTCACCTCTATATAATCTTCTATCCATATCAAGGGCTTCCTTGAAGAGTTGTTCAGCCTCCTTAAAATTTCCTTGATTGTTATGATAAAAACCCAAATTGTTTATGCTACTTGATAAATTCGGATGGTCTTCTTTATAAAGGTTTCTGAATAAATTAAGGTGAATTTCCTGATAATAGATTGCAGAATCAATTTTTCCTGAATTATAAAATATATCTGCAATTTTATTTAAAGTAGAAGCATAATTTGTATCTTTTCCAAATTCCTTTTCAGCATTTACTAGAGCCTTTTGTGCCCACAGCAAAGAAGTTTGATAGTCTTGCTTTTCCTGATATGCTTTTGTTGAATCCATTAGCTCCTGCCAGGACTGGGCGGAGGCATTGAATAGTGAAAAGTGAATAGTGAATAATATTAATGCAGTTTTTAATTTCATTTAGTCAACTTTATCATTAATTCAAAATTTAAGATTCAGAATCACTCGCCCACCATCACAAATGCACCCCAATAATAAAAGTCTGGATGTTTTGCTTTGACGTTTTGCTGTGCCTTGCGGAATGCTTCTCGCTTTGGCATTCCACCGAGCCAATTCTCATAAAACTTTGTCATCAGTAATTGAGTTGTCTCGTCGTTGACCGACCAAAGACTCATCACAATTGATTTTGCTCCGGCTACCTTGAATGCCCTCTGCAAGCCGTAAACACCTTCACCATTCTTGATTTCTCCTAAGCCTGTCTTGCATGCTGAAAGAACTACAAGTTCCGTCTCGTCAAGGTCGAGGTTCATCACTTCGAAGGCTGTAAGAATTCCATCGTCTTTTGTAAAGTCATCGCTCGTTTCACCTTTGATTGTGTTTTCTGCTCCTGAGAATAAAAGCATGGAACGGAGCAATGGATTCTCAACGTGCTTTTTCATGTCAGACTCGAAGTCCATGCTCATGTACTCGACATCTTTAAGAAAAACTCCATGCGTAGCTATGTGAAGGATTTTAGGATTCTTCGCTGATTTCACGTTCTCTTCCAATGCCTGCTCACCTAAGAAATCTTCTGCTTTTATGTTCTTCAACTCGAAACTGTTTGTGATTTTCTTTACCTCTATTCTTGTTCCGGGCAATGGTGTTATGCCTCTCTTTGCTATTTCATCTAACAAACCACCGAGGTAATAATTCCGTGTCTGGCTATTATCTTCATGTTGTTTTATTCTTGGAATTACTTCCTTCCTCAGTTCAAATTCGGGAGCTCCGAACAGCACAGCATTGTCCATTGGTATTGGCTTTGGTTCCTGAGCATATTTTGCGTCTTTTACCAAATCACGAGTGCTTGTTAAAAATCTTAAATCAATCTCTTCTAAGACATATTTATTTGTCGCAGGATTAAGCAGTGTATTCGGATTGAACTGATTATACACTCCATCCATAGAAAGGTATGCAGTGCTTATTCCTCCAAGCTTTTCCTGTATAGGTTTCCAGAATTGATTGTATAAACCTTTTAGCTCATCAAGCTCAACATCCCTCAGCTTTGTGCCTCTGGCTTGTATATCAATCAATCCCTTATACCGTTTTATATAACTGTTTTCAAGTTCAATCCCGTTTTCAAGAACAACAAGCTCGGGTATTTTGCTGTTTTTCTTTGTAATTAAAACCAGATACTTAACCGAACTATCTCTTCGTCCCTGATTCCTAATTATCTCAATTACCGCTTCACTGTTGCCAAGCTTGTTTTGTACATCACGCCATCTTACTTGTGAAGTATCGAATGCCTTCCTGAATTCAGGGGATTGACCTGAAATTTCTTTCTCAAGCTCTGCTGCAACTCTTTCAACTGAATCAACATCATATCCCATCTTTTTTGCCTTATCGGGATTCTGAACGAGGTTCATCCACAACTGGCGTGTGTTTATCCAGTCATCCAGTGTCCTTCTGGTTTGCCTTGCCTTGCTCAATGCTTTTTGTGTGGAGTTGAGAACGATGCCTTTTGTGGCAAGCGTTACATCCACCATCTTTTCAACTATTTCAGGTTTTGTTTTGGAATACTCGGCACCAAAATCAAGATAATTATTAATTCTATAATCAAGTGTATTCCAATAATCTGCTTTTTGTGTTTCATTCAGGTATGGAAAGTATTCCCTTACGTTTTTCATTGTTGACTCAAACAATTCTTCAAATAAAGGTTCTGCTTCTGTATATCTATTAGTCATCTGGTAAAAACGTGCCATGTTGTTTACGCTTAAAGCTAGAATAGGATGGTCGCCTTTGAATATTCTTCTGACCATCTCAAGGGCTTCCCTGAAAAGAGGCTCTGCTTCTTTGTAATTGCCAAGTTTTTGGTAAAAAAAAGCCATGTTGTTTATGCTCGTTGCTATATTGGGATGGTCACCTTTGTATAGTCTTCTTCTCATCTCAAGAGCTTCCTTATAAAGAGACTCGGCTTCTTTGTAATTGCCTTGTTCACTATAAAACACAGCCATGTTACTTATGCTTGAAGCTAAATTGGGATGGTCGCCTTTGTATAGTCTTCTACCCATCTCAAGGGCTTCTTTATATAGAGGCTCTGCTTCCTTGAAATTACCTCGTTCACGGTAAAATACAGCCATGTTGTTTAAGCTCATTGCTAAATCGGGATGGTCGCCTTTGAATATTCTTCTGAACATCTCAAGGGCTTCCCTGAAAAGAGGCTCTGCTTCCTTGAAATTACCTCGTTCACGGTAAAATACAGCCATGTTGTTTAAGCTCATTGCTAAATCGGGATGGTCGCCTTTGAATATTCTTCTGAACATCTCGAGGGCTTCCCTGAAAAGAGGCTCTGCTTCCTTGTAATTGCCCCTGCCATCGTAGAAATAAGCCATGTTGTTGATGGACATTGCTAAATCAGGATGGTCGCCCTTGAAGATGCGTCTGAACATTTCCAATGCTTCTTTGTATAGCGGCTCAGCTTCCTTGTAATTGCCCCTGCCATCGTAGAAATAAGCCATGTTGTTGATGGAACCTGCTAAAGCAGGATGGTCGCCCTTGAAGATGCGTCTTCGCATTTCCAATGCTTCTTTGTATAGCGGCTCAACTTCCTTGTAATTGCCCCTGCCATTGTAGAACGAAGCCATGCTGCCGATGGAATTTGCTAAATCAGGATTGTCGCCTTTGAATAGTCTCCTTCTCATCTCAAGAGCTTCTTTATAAAGAGGCTCAGCTTCCTTGTAATTGCCCCTGCCATTGTAGAAATAAGCCATATTATTGATGGAACCTGCTAAAGCAGGATGGTCGCTTTTGTAGATGCGTCTTCGCATTTCCAATGCTTCTTTGTATAGCGGCTCAGCTTCCTTGTAATTGCCCCTGCCATTGTAGAAATAAGCCATGTTGTTGATGGAATTTGCTAAATCAGGATGGTCGCCCTTGAAGATGCGTCTTCGCATTTCCAATGCTTCTTTAAATAGTGGCTCTGCTTCCTTGTAATTGCCCCTGCCATTGTAGAACATAGCCATATTATTGATGGAACCTGCTAAAGCAGGACGGTCGCCCTTGAAGATGCGTCTTCGCATTTCCAATGCTTCTTTGTATAGCGGCTCTGCTTCCTTGTAATTGCCCCTGCCATCGTAGAAATAAGCCATGTTGTTGATGGAATTTGCTAAATCAGGATGGTCGTCCTTGAATATAGTTCTGCATATTTTAAGATTTATATCTCCATAATAAATTGCAGAATCAAGGTTACCTTGATAATAATATATTTCTGAGATAGAGCCGAGTGTTGACACATAATTCGTATCCTTCTCTCCAAATTCTTTTTCTGCCTGCGGCAGTGCTTTCTCTGCCCATTCCAAAGCTGTTTGGTAGTCCTGCTTTTCCTGATAGAATTTTGTGCTGTCCATCAGCTCCTGCCAGGACTGGGCGGAAGCAGAAGTAGTGAATAGTGAACAGTGAATAATGAATAATATTAATACTGTAATAAATTTGATTTGTTTCATAAGATCGCTACTATTAATTTTCAATTTAAAATTTAAACACAATTCGTAATTCATATTTGCAATTTAATAAAACCTTATTAAAACCATTCAACCTTAGTAAAAAAAATGTATCCGTTTTAATAAACCTTATTACCTTATTAAAAATGAAATAAAATTAAAAAATAAGGTAATAAGGTTGATGTGTAGTGATTACCTTGTTTCTAAGGTTAATCTGAAATAATAAGGTTTTTTTTATCTGATGCCCATTATATAATTAATTCTTCACCTGCAAAATAACGGATACAATATTCACAATCAAATCTTTGTCCGATGGTTTGCTGTTTGCTATCATCAAAGTCAAAGCAACTAATAAATCATTATCCAATTCGATTTGAGCGAGTATTTTATTTTGAGCAAGGAAATATAAAAAAACTGATGCGGCAATTCTTTTGTTACCATCTACAAATGAATGGTTTTTGACAATGAAATATAACAGAATAACTGCCTTTTCAATTATGGTAGGATATAAATCTTTCCCATCGAATGTCTGATAAATTGCAGATATTGAGCTTTTCAACGATTCATCCTTTTCTTTCCCAAAATATTTGGAATTGTTAACAGTTGACTTCATTTTATTAATAATTTTCCTTACTTCGTCATATTTTAGAATATATACTGTACCTTCGTTTTCCTGAATTTCACTGAATTTATTATAATCATAGTCATCCAGAATATTAAGAGCTTTCGAATATCTTTCCAATAGTAATAAAATTGTATCTTTGTTTTCTGCATTAAGATATTCTGAAGCAGAAATTGAAGAAATCAGCTTTATGGTTTCATTCAATTGGTTCAGTTTTTCATTTTGGTTTTGTAAAAGTTTTTTATTTAATGCAAAACCTTTCAGAAGAAAATCTTTCAGAACTTTATTTGCCCAAATGCGAAATTGTGTACCTCTTCGGGATTTCACTCTGTAACCGACAGAGATAATTACATCAAGATTGAAATATTTTGTATTGTAATCCTTCCCATCAATCGCAGTTGTCAAGTATTCCTTGACAACTGAATTTCTTTGGAGCTCTCCTTCTTTAAAAATATTATTAATATGCAAACTAATATTTTGCTTGGTTGTCTCAAATAATTTCATCATTTGGGCTTGTGTTAACCAAATAGTCTCTTCTTCCAGACGAACTTCGATTTGAGTTTCGTTGTCCTCAGTCTGATAGATTATTATCTCACCTTTATTTTCCATTTTTCAATTTGTTTAATTTCTTTTGTTATCATAAAAACAATATGTAATATTACAAAATAATAATTTTTATTAATATTCAATAATTTATGTTATGCAATTTAAAAAACCTTATGATTACCACTTAACCTTAGAAAAAAAATGTATCCGTTTTAATAAACCTTATTAGCTTGTGAACAATGAAATGGAAATAAAAAATAAGGTAATAAGGTTGATGTGGAGTGATTTCCTTTTTACTAAGGTTAATCTGAAACAATAAGGTTTTTTTTCTTTATGTATGATGAGTTAATCAGACCTCCCCTATTTTTCTCCCGATATTCATCGGGGTCAAAATTTCCCCTCATTAATTAAGGAGGGGATTTAAGGGGTGGTTAATGTAGCCACAAAAAAAAGAGACACATGAAAATGTGCCTCTTTTCTTATTGAGTTAAGTTAATATTATTTCTTTATGAATTTTTGCTGGACTGACTGTCCATTGAATCTGAAGTTGATTATGTACATACCTGCAGGGTAGCCGGAAATATCAATTTGCTCGGAAATCCTGCTGACTGAAGATTTTTCGGTATTCATAATTTCATAGCCGAGCAGGTCGAATATTTTAATATTCAGGTTGACATTATTCTTAAATTCACCGCTTATTGTCAGAGACTCGCTTGCGGGATTTGGATAAAAGTCAATTTTATAATTATCAGACTGCATGGTTTCGACAACCATAGGTGCATTGATGGGCTGGCTCATATCATAACACCACAGTTCCCTGCCATGTATTCCGTCATCAGCTGTAAAAAATAATTTAGTATCAACAATACAAGGCCCCTCCAATCTTGATTTTGCCATGCCGGGATTAATATCTTTAACCAGAGAGACTCCTGATGCAGGATGGTACTGCCAAAGTTCCCAACCTGTAGTTCCGTCATTAGCTTCAAAAAATACTGTGCCGTTGTAGCTCGGGAATCTGTAATGATATGTCAATACGTTTGCCATTCTGAAATATGTTGAATCATATACTCCTTTTTCTGAACCGTTTAAATTCGTAACTGCTACTGGAGGATTAACAGCATCATACCTCCATAATTCACGTCCGTTCACACCATCATCTGCACTGAAGTAAAGTAAATCATTTACTACTGTCAACTGCATCGGGTATGAGCCGGATTGTGCATTTAAATCACTAACCAAAGAAACGGTTCCATTTGATAGGTTTAAGCTCCATAGTTCATAACCGCTTGTTCCATCATTAGCAGAGAAATAGAGATAATTGCCCATTTGTGTCAGCCAATGCGGATATGACCCGGCTAACGAATTTATATTAGCAACCATTACGGTTCCACCTGATGTACCGTCACTCTTCCATAGCTCTGCTCCATTTGAGCCATCATCAGCAGTAAAATAATAAATACTGCCAACAGCCAGCTCTTTTGTCCAATCAAAAGTAACAGGTGTATAATAGGACGGTCTTGGAAAACCGGACGGATATGAAGATGAGATACCTGGCCTGATTTCCTTAACCATGACTGTACCTGAGGTTGTACCATTGCTTTTCCATAGTTCTATGCCTGTACTTCCATTGTCAGCCCAAAAGAAAAGCGTCCCATTTACATCGTGGAAATAGCTTGCAGCATCATTTCCTTTCTTATTAATATTTTTAATAAGCACTGTTCCGGCAGATGTGCCATCGGTTTTCCAAATCTGCCAGTCCTGGTTTAATGGACATGGATTAAAATAGATTATATTCCCCGAAAGAGTCCAATGATTTGGTTGAGATGAACCTGAAGAAGGTGCAATATTTTTTATCATTGTAGTTCCGTTAGCTGTTCCGTTGCTTTTCCAAGGTTCTTGGCCGTTTTTACCATCATTTCCACTGAAATACAATAAATTATTAACATTATAAACCATTTGTACACCCCACCCGGTTGGATTGTTAGGGTGAATATCTTTTACAATGTATGTGCCGGCATCAGTCCCGTCAGAACGCCACATTTCCCTGCCGAATACACCATTATCGCTCGAGAAATAGAAAATCCCGTTCAATCCCGTTCCCCCAACAGGACGGCTTTCTACTGCTCCGGGATAAATATCCTTAACTAAATAAGGATTTTGTGCAAAAAGGCTCGTTGACATTACTCCGAAAAGAAGAAATGCAAATAAAGTTTTCAAAATTTTCATAACATACTCCTTAATGAATAAAACAAAGTTTGGATTAAACTATATGGTATATAGTAAGAATTTTCGAAAAGGTTTCAATAAGTGAAAAAAAAATAATTGGGGCAATTAACTTGCCCCAATTAATTATTCATTCATCAATACTTGGTTATACCGAGTATATCCACCTTGCCCATTGATTCAAGCCTCAGGTAATATGTGCCTGCTGATAAGTTAGAACCGTTCATAATCAATGAACTCCAGCCGGCTTTTACAGTCATATCAATAAGCCTGGCAATCTCACTGCCTTCTATATCAGTCAGAACAATAGTTGCATGTGCCTGCTGAGATACGAAATATTGAATTTCAGTAGTTGTAGCAAAAGGATTAGGATTATTTTGTTTCAGCCTAACTGAAATATTATCGTTATTTGGTGGGTCAGGATTTATATCTCCATTATCATGTCCATTATTTGGATTGCAATCACCCAAATAATCCCCATGCTCCAAATGTAGCTGAACTGCATGTGTATCAATACAAATTGTTTTTCCATTATGGCAAACCTTAACTTTATGGTCACCATTGCCGCATCTCCAATCTACAACTATAACAGTTATAGACATTGTCCCTGTACATCCATAATCATTTGTTACCGTTACAGTGTATGTTGTTGTATCTGTCGGTGAAACTGTAGGATTTGCAACATTGGATGTAAATCCCGGGGGGTCTGAAGTCCAGCTATAATTCGTACCACCCGATGCAGTTAAAGTTACACTTTGATAACCATAACCAAGGTAAATCGTGTTCTTATCTTCTCCCGGAACAGTATAAGGAGGATATACTGAAATGCCAATTGATGGGATTTCACCAATCACAGAAACTATCGAAGTACCTGTTGCTGTATTGCCATTGACATCAGTAACTGTTAATATCACATCAACTGTTCTCCCGCCGTCACTGCAATCAAAGGTGGATTTACTAAGTGACATCTCCGCAATTCCGCAGTTGTCATAACTTCCATTGTCAACATCATCAATCGTGATTGACGCTGTACCTTTCACAAGTGTAACAGTTGGATTTTTTGTTAGCACAACAGGGGGAGTGTTATCAATGACATTAACATTTGCGTTGCATGATGAAGATAAGCCATGTTCATCGGTTACTGTTAGACTAACAGTTGAATTACCTAAAGGATAGGGACCAGGAGGCTCCTGAGTAATGGTGATTTCATCATTGTCCGGGTCACTCGAACCATTATCAATTGAAGCATTAGCCATACATTGAGTAGCATTTGCATATACTGTAACATCCTTGCATATAGCAATTGGTGGATAATTAGGAATAAGCACGGTAATCGTAATATTGCTTTCAACCGGTGGATTAAAGCCGTCTGAAACTTTTACGGTAACATTATAAATCCCGGGAGTATTGTATATATGAGCAGGAGATATTTCATTAGAAACAGGACTGCCATCTCCGAAATCCCATTCATATTGAAGCTGAACATTTTCCGGGTCACTGCACTGAGAGCCATCAAAGTTGACAGTCAGAGGAGCTTTACCTGAAGTAACATCAGCAGAAATAACTGCAACCGGGACTTGATTTTCTGCTACATGAACTGTAACATAATCAGCATCACTCCATGCCAAGCCATCGGATGCCCTGAATGATATCTGATAGTCACCAACTACATCCGGTGTGAAATTAAAATCTGACGTGCTAACAGTTGTCCCGCCTAAAGTTGAACCTACAGGTGTACTCACAATTACCCATTCATAAGCTGTAATCGGGTCATTATTTGGATCTGTTGTTGAGCCGGTAAGCTCGACAGATTGACCGAGATATACATATTCATCCGAAAGTCCTGCATCAGCAACAGGTATGGAATTATTGAATGTAAATTCTGATGTAATTACACTCGACCACATTCCTTCTAAATCCATAAACTGAATATTAAAGGAATGTGTTGTACCTTCGGAAAAATTAGGTACTGTAAAAGCAGTATTCAGTTCATAAGGGTTTACAGGCTCTTGTAATGTAATAAGCTCAGTTCCTGCAGTGTTGTCATCATACCAGTATTTATATGCTATGATTTTATTGTTTAAATTACTCCATGGCTCAATATCAGGAATAATAAAATAATTGCTTTGTACACAGCTCCACTTGCTTTCACTATCCTTGAACCTGATATGGAAGAAATGAAGACCACGATTCAGAGTGCTGTAATCAATGTTCTCAGATATTGTAAACGATTTAACATTATTAGTTGTTCCGCTTACTTTTTGTTCGTATTGATTATCGAGCCAATACTCGTATTCGTTTAGTACATTTGACTCATTTGTCCATGGCAGTACATCAGGAATAATGAAGTAATTACTCTGTACACAACTCCATTTGCCCTCACTATCCTTGAAGCGGATATGGAAAAAATGTAATCCGCGGTTCAGATAGCTGTAATCCACATCTGTTGTGATATTGAAGGATGAGAGATTATCAATTGTTCCTGATACTATCTGATCAAAATGGCTATCAATCCAATACTGATACTCAGTCAGGACATTGTTCGGATTGGTCCAAGGCAGTACATTATCAGGAATGACAAAATAGTTACTTTGAACGCAACTCCATTTACCCTCGCTGTCCCTGAAGCGGATATGGAAGAAGTGAATACCCCGGTTTAAACTACTATAATCAATATCAGTAGTTATTGTGAACGATTCGAGATTATCAACAGGGATAATAGTTCTTTCATTAAATTGATTATCGAGCCAGTATTCATATCCTGTTATTCTGTTGTCAGGATTAGTCCAGGGTGGTGAATCGGGAATTATAAAATACATGCTTTGCACATCTCCCACATTTTCTTCGCTATTTTTAAATTGAACGTAAAGAAAATGGAGTCCCCGATTCATTGATGATACATCCAAACCACTATAAATTGTTTCTATGGTTATAGAAGTATCTGTTGTCATAACTGTTACCTTATTACTGGTATCGCTATCAAACCAGTACTCATAGCCGGTAATGGGTGTAGCATTAAGCCGCCAGCAAAGCAACAGGAAGCTCACAATAAATATATATTTTTTCATATATAAACTCCTTTGATTATTTGTTTGTGATGAAAAAATATTATTTTGTTTGTGCTTCAACTGTTACATTAATATGAAGCTGTCCATTAATAAGTTCTCCTCCGATCTCTGAAGTGGTATAGTGAGGTATAACAGGCACTGCTCCATCTTTGTAAGGGAATTGTGTACCGTAGATACCAATTTCGGTACCATCAGTACTGAAAGTTAAGGCATTATACGGTTCTTTTAGATGATAATCATTACCAAAATCAAAATCTGGATTTTCAAATTTAACAAATATATCAGCTGGTGTTTTATCATTATAAAACTGATTATCAATACTCACATTTGACTGTCCCTCTGCAAAATCATAATTGGGATCAAATGATTCAATTACCACAAAATTATTTTTAAAAATAATATTAAAATTACCTCCATAACCTGCACTAAATAATTCGGTTCGAGGAACATTTGAGGTAATAATATTATTTGTAAAAATTGAATTTGTGACACTCTGGAACATACCTCCAAGGTTTCCATTAGGCTGATATCCTAAAAAGATATTATGGTCAATTATTGCATTATCTAGACCTTGCAAAGCTTTGTAACCATTTATAAAAATATTTTTTTCAATAATACAGCCAAAAACAACTTTGCTCGACCAATAATCCCAAATCCAATCTATTATTGATTCAGATACTTTAAAATTAGTTACACCAGTTTCCAGAGATAAACGCTTTATTCTGCATCTAGTTATTGAAATATTATTAATGTTTCCGCCATTCACTGGAATTATTCTTAATTCATGACCTGTGAAGTTTATACCCGAAATAGTGCTGTTATCAGAACCCTCAATAAATCTGGGGTTTCCGATTGTTATTGTTGAACCGGTTGCTATGGTAGAATCAGGATAACAACCCACTCCATAAAAATGTAGCTCTTTGTTTATATTACAGGTAAATTCATATACTCCACCTCCGATATAAATGTCAGAACCTTCAGGTGCATTATATACTGCCGTAATCAGTTCCGGGTAGTAGAATACTGAAGTGCCACTTTTAACAGTAACAACTCTCATTTGTGCATTTACCGAAACTGCAAAAAAAAGAATGAAAGCTAGAATTAAAAAAAACTTCTTCATAATGACTCTCCTCATAAAATTGAAAAATTCTGTTTAAACTGTAAGGTATATAGTAAGCTTTTGCGAAAAGGTTTCAATATGAGTAAAAAATTAATTAATTTTCAATATGAAACCTTTTTCATTTTTTTTCCTATATATAAATGGATAGTGTACAAAACGGCAGGAATGATTTAGATGAGCTATTTGAAAGATTTCTTCAGACAGGAATGGAATCTTATTTTGTCGAGCTTGTTGAAAGGGTAAATCCCTGGCTTTTCAGGATGATTTACAGAATCACGGGCGACCGCGAGGGAGCTAAAGATGTATTGCAGGACACATGGCTCCTGGTTCTGAAGTATCAAAAAAGTTATGACAGGAAAAAGGGGAATCTGGGGAATTATATTTATCAGATTGGTAAGCGGGAAGCTGTAAAATGGTCGAAAATAAACTATAATATAAAAGGAAATAAAATCAACGTTAATTATATTATTGATGATAATAAAAAAGAATCGGAAGAAATTGGAAATATTTTAAGAACAGCATTGGAGAAGATAAGTAACGAATCTCATAAGAACGCTATAATATTACACTATTTTGCAGATATGAAAATAAATGAGATTGCGGAAACGATGAATACAAATGAACAGAATATAAAAAACTGGCTCAATAGGGGCAGAAAAACTCTTGAAAAAGTTTTGAATAAACAATTTCAGGATGAGTCATTATTTAATTAAAAAAGTTTTATTATTTTCTATTTGAGATTAGCATGAATAAAAATACATATAAATTAGATAAATCGTTTAAAAAATATTTTGATTCCCTTGACAATCAGGAATTATCAGGTGAAGAGAATAACCAAATAATTAAAAATGTAGTAAAAGAATACAAACTTAGTAAGCAGGAACGTAAACCGTCAATCTATAAGCAATTCATACATAAAATTCAGGTTAGTTATTCTAACAGGCAGTCATTTTATAAGACTGCAATAGCAGCAATAGTAATCTTTTGCATCTTTGGTGGCTCTTACTTGCTGTACCGAAACTATTACTATATACCTCAGAAAGCAACTGAACTGACATTCAAACAGGAAACACAAACTGAGGTCCCCGTTTTGAAAGAAAGTGTTCAAAAAGAAATCACAATTGCGAAGTCAGTTGAATTAGCATACATTCCTCTAAAATTAAAATCTTATAGCTTCTCGGAGAAAGTGAATAAGGAAAAAATAAGAGATAAAATATTAATTCAGAGAGTTTTCAATTTAGCTGAAAAAATACTTGTCAATTCAAATATTCAGATAGTCAGCATTAATGATAAAGAGATTGTTACGGGTTGGAATTATTATTACACCGGTGATGGTGAAAGAACAGACAGCAGGCTGAGAATTATACTAATTAATGACGATAAGTTGAGGCTGTCTTTTATTCAGGAGGAATCCGTTTTAAGCGACGAGAATTTGAAATTATCTAAATTAATTGACAGTTCTCTATATAAAGATATTATTAAAAATATAAAGAAAGATTACTACGATTATCTTGAGAAGAAATGAAAAATGCTATAATAAGAATATTGGGCTTTTTGATTGTCATTGCCTGTTCCGTACAGCAGGGATACTCTGGTCAGTCAACAAATCCTGATAATATTCTTAATAAACTTCTACTGTCAATCACACCCCTAAAAGAGTATCACTGGCCCCCTGTACTTATGATAAAACCCGATACAACAATAGAAGCAGGAAGCAATATATATTACCAATCTAATAAAGATAAATTCGGATTTCGCATAACTCTCACACAGGGACTAATAACAAAGTTTTCAGGTGAAGATGAACACCTCATATCTTTTATTATAGCACATGAACTTGCACATATTGTTAAATCACACGTCAGCGAAGAAACTAATAAAGAAGCTGAGCTTACAAAAAATGCTCTTACCCGCGAAGAGGAATACGAAGCGGATTTTGCAGGAATGCTCATTGCTTTAGATGCAGGATTCGAGTTTAAAAAAATTATCAGGGGCTTAAAAAAGCTGACAACAGATGAATTAATCAATTCTCCATTCGACTGTTTGAATGGTGAACATCCTGTCTGGAGCGACAGGCTTTCACGTCTTGATTCAAGCCATAAGAAAATATGGGAGTCAATCAGTTCTTTTAAAAACGGAACAACATTTTTGTCTCTGAATCAATATGACCCTGCTACATATTGTTTCAATTATGTTCTCGAGCAGTTCCCTGATTGCTACGAAGCTAATGTGAATATCGGTTATGCAAAGCTGATGAAATATCTCGAAACCCTTGATGAAGGAGATTTTCAGGAATTAACAGGCGGTTATTTCGTAACAGGGAATTATTATAGAAATTCGGTTTCTTTGAAAAATAAAATAAGAGGGATTGATAATGACCTATGGTGGGATGCCGTTGGTGAGTTTCAACTCGCTTTGAGAATAAAACCGGATTTAACGCTTGCAAAAGCCAACCTGGGACTGGCATACTTAATAAGCCCTATCAGAAGAGGGAGCATTGGTAAAGCTGCAAAATATTTTTCTGAGGCTCTGGAACTTGTAGAAACTGATTCTTCTATAGGACCTGCCGAAATAGCATTAATATATATGAATGCAGGGCTGACAAACATGCTCTCGGATGTTCCTCAGGATAGTGTATATGTGAATTTTAATAAATCAGAAGACTATAGCAGACAATTTGCGGAATCATACACTTTCATTAATAATTTTAATACAAATGAAATAAATAATGCAATTAAATTTAATAAAGCAATGTTACTGATGCGTTCCGATAATCCGGAAAAGAATAAAGAAGCATTAAAATTATTTGAAGATTTTCAAAAAAGTATTAGTTACAAATCTCCGTGGTGGCAGCGAGCAAACGACAATTATCTCAGCTTATGCAGTAAATATAATTTCAAACCTGAAGGAGAAAGAAAACTAAAGATAAAATCAAACGGCAATAACAAAAAAGTTGTAGGTGTAGAAATAAATGCGGAAAAACCAATTTCATTATCAGATAAGAAGAGTTTGTTTTTATCAAAAGTTAACTCCTTAGATATTGAAGAAAAAACCGTTATCCCGGGAAAGAATCTAAAAAGAATTATTCTGAATAATTCAGGTATTGAACTTCTTGCGAGTGAATATATTTTTGCTATAATACTAAACAAACAAATTTCACCCAAAGTCGTAATCCAAAAGAAAAATGGCGGCACTCGAAATAATAAAGCATATATAGGTATGCCTTATGTAGAGTTTGAAAAAATTGTTGATAATTCGGATTACAAAGACAGAGTCAGTTTGCTTAATATCAATGAGAATTATCGTTATTATGTGGATTTAGGACTTGCTGTAAAAATTAACAACAAAACCAAAACCATTGATGAACTCGTTATTGTAAACTTAGCGAATGATTAAAAATATTTGAAATTAATAACTAATTTGAATTTAATTAACACCTTCTTTGTTTTTTAAGCTTCATAGACTTGTACAACTTGTATAAAAATTATCTATTCAGTATATCTAATATCGAGTTTTTCTTATCAATGAAAAAGGGAAAAACTGTTAAGATTTTTGTCAGGAATTTATTATTAAATATTATTGCAATTTATCCAATATATTATTGCTATAATCATTCTAATATTTACAACAGTGCCCGGAACAGGAATCGAACCTGCACGAGAGTTCTCTCACTACACCCTGAATGTAGCGCGTCTGCCAGTTCCGCCATCCGGGCTGAATCGGAATTACAAAATTAAGGAATAAATTAATATTATAATCTTCCAAATTAAAACCATTAATATACTTCGTCGTGTTTACCGATAGTTAAGAGCAATATATCTTCACTTTTTGATTTTGTTTCATTATCAAATTTATCAATAAACTTTATAAGAATTCTTAAATCATATCCAACTACGCAACTATAACAACCTTCAAATTTAGCTTTCAATTTATGTGTTTTTAATCTTGAATCAAAAGGATTATGACTTAATATTTCTAATATTTTTAATATTGTGTTTTCGAGTTCCGGATGCTTTTTATTGATTCGTTTTAATAAGCGGATAAAGTTTGATGATGGAACAAGATTTCTTTTCAACTTCTAATTTCCTTCATTATTTCATCAACAGTCATTGGCTTCAATTTACCGGATTCATACTCTTCAATTGCTTCGGTTACTTCGTTAAATAATTGTTCACGTCTCTGTTCAATTAATCTTTTTTGAAGAATCTCAACTAAAATGTTTTTTTCCTCGAGGGAAAGTTCTTCGACAGATTCTAAAACTTCATTAAATGTAGCCATAATTACTCCTTTTTTCAATTTATGACGAAATTCAAATTGAAATATTAAAGAAATATTCGATACAAGTCACTTGTCAAACTAACAGGTAAATTTCAAGTGCAAACTATTTTCAATTTTACCTCACTTACTAACAGGATTCTCTATCCGGAAGTTTACAGCTTATCAGACTTTTTCTTTTAAAAGGGAAGAATTCAATTTGATATTAGTGCAACCCTCGTGAGAATCTTCACTTCGTTCAAATTACGTTTAAACCAAAATAACAAAACTGAACCAAAATGTTAACTTTATTTCTAAATTTATATACTAATTTTGCATTTTCGTTTTATTTAATAAATCAAAGAGTAATACACTGAAATGAATGCGATTTCAATAGACCTGGAAGACTGGTTCTGTGCTTATAATCTCAGAATTGATATTAAGGATTGGGCTCAATGTGAGTTGAGAGTTGAAGAAAACACAAACCGAATACTGAAAATTTTGGATAATCACAAGGTTAAAGCTACCTTCTTCGTATTAGGTTGGATTGCAGAACGTGTTCCTGAATTAGTTCGGGAAATTGAAAAACAAGGTCATGAAATTGCCACTCATGGCTATTCTCACAGATTGATAACAAATATGTCTCCCGAAGAGTTTGAGGATGATATTCAAAAGTCGCTTGATTCGATAAATGCCTGTGTATCATCACCTGTACTTGGCTATCGGGCACCCTCATTTACAATTACTAAAAAAACATTATGGGCTATTGATATTTTGAAAAAACATGGAATTAAATATGATTCGTCAATATTTCCCGTTGGATTTCATCCGGATTATGGTATAGCAGATTCGCCGCTCGATATTCACGAATTTATGGGATTGATTGAAGTACCTTTGAGTGTTGCAGAGATTATGGGTAAGCGGATACCTTGCAGTGGCGGCGGCTATTTCAGGCTATTTCCCTATAACATAACCAAGCAACTAATGAAGAAATGCAATGAGCAGGGCAGGCCTGTCATCTTTTATTTTCACCCTTGGGAAATAGATACAGGTCAACCGAGAATAGATATGCCTGTACTCAAAAGATTCAGGCATTATAATAATCTCGGCAAAACCGAAAAAAGACTCGACAAACTTTTAAATGATTTTGAATTCGTACCAATTAAGAAAATTTTAGGATTATGAACCAGGAAATAATAAATCAAAAAGAATATTGGAACAGGGAATTAAAAGCGTTTGATTCAATATATACAGCCCGAAAAAGCAGTTTCTCTAAGTGGTTAGACAAAGTCTTCAGGTGGGATATGTTTGCACGTTATGAATACACCTTCAAACACAGTGAACCAATCCAAAACAGAACTTTATTGGATATTGGCTGTGGAACAGGTGTATTTTCATTAGAATATGCACGAAGAAATGCTAAATATGTAACGGGTATTGACATATCAGAACAAATGATAAATGTATGTATAAATCGTGCAGAGAAAGAAGGATTAAGCTCACTATGCGAATTTCTAAGGTCAGACCTTCTTGAATATAAACCCAATAATAACTTTGATATTTGCATAGGCATCGGATTATTTGATTATATCAAAGAACCTCAAAGTGTAATCTCCAAAATGTGTGAAGTAGTCACAGACAGGGCTATAATGACTTTTCCCCGTTTTTGGACCTGGCGTGCACCTGTCCGCAAAGTAAGATTGGGATTAAGAAAATGTGCAGTGTATTTCTATACAAAAAAAAGAATTGAAATGCTTCTTAATACTGCCGGTTTCAAACGCTTTGAGATTGAACCGGTCGGTAAGCTCTTCTGTGTTACTGCTTATGTGAAATAGTTGGTTTGATTGGAATAACACTTGAGCATCTACCAGTTCCGCCATCCTGACAGGATTGGGATTAAAAAATTAAGAATTTTATTTTATTAAATAGCAGGTATTTCTATTTATATGTTGTGTTTAATAGAACGAATATAAATTGATGATTGTATTAATGTTTTATCAACTTTTAATATCCTTCATTATTTCATCAACAGACATTAAATAGTATATGCTAAAAAACAAAGCAAAATACAGGTAGTAATTAACTTATTTTACTTTGGTAATAGTTGTCTTAATAAATCCATCCGGAAAAAATCCTCCTCCGGGTATTGTCTGCACGATTTCTTGGTTATCTTGATTATCATAAAATGAAAATGCTGTCGGGAGAGTTACCTGTTCATATCCTGGAATCGTTTCACTCGAACCTGAGCAACTTTTCAGAAAAGATGGAGTATAACCCTTTGAATAGTTAATACCATTAATACCTATGTAAACAATATGTTCAGTGGGACTGTAAATCCCGCCAAGAGACACGCCTGGTGAAAAATTAAAAAAACCGTCACCGGGATTTGATACAGTGTATGTGCATTCTTGTTCGCTAAGGGATTCCGGTGTTAATTTCGCCTTCTCATTAACTTGATCAAACACCATCACCGAGTCGTCTTCCAGTATTAATACGCTCATACTTCCCCTGTCGGTTTCCGTGAAGTAACTATTCCCCACAGGCTGTAAAGGTCTGCTTGATGTAAATTCTACAGAGAATAGTGTGCCTTTACCAATAACCCTAATTTTGGCAGTCACTTTCGGGTTTTTAAAAGTTTCTCCATTCAAAGTAAAACTTATATTATTGAGTGTCGCTGAAACTGCTACCGGATTATGACTTTTATCAGGTACGACTGATGGTGCGCTAAATGTTGCCCTATTTTCACTTTGTTTTACGATATAACCGGAAGCGGCATTACCACTAGTTCCATTTACCTGCCAATTAGAAGCGTATGTCTTGCTGATATTTAAATTAGAAAGTTCGGAGCCTTCACTATCTGTTGAGGTTTTGGGTTCTCCTATTAATATCACTTCCAAATCAAGACTTTCACTTACTTTAACAATTTTGAAGGAAGGTTCAATAGAAATTTTCTGATAAAGTACCCAATCGCTGAAATGTTTGGTTTGTACGCTAATATGATTGTCGGCTGTATTTAATGCTACAACTTTCGGTGCAAACCATGTTTTATCAGTTCCCTGATACGCTAATGCCAGTAACATTTCGTTTGCAAGCAGGGTATCATCATAAGAAAAGGTGAGAGTAACCGGTTGGGTGAAAATTATTCCTTCGGGCAATAAACGATATGTCATGCCAAAACCGCCAGGGCATTGGTTGCTGACAGGCTGAATACTGAATTCAGTTGCTGCACTTACCGCACCGGCTGGTACTGTTAATTGTAACATTCCGTCATCTGAAGATAGTGTGCCGCCGCCTGCATCAATTGTAGCAGTAATAGCAGTTCCTGTTGGTGTCCCTACAAGAGTTACCAGTGGTTCATTGTTATTTGTCGGATTGGTGACTGAATCATTATTGCATCCGCTGCTAAAAGCAATACAGATAGCAATAGCCGTGTATAGTATAATAGTATTTTTCAAATATGTAATTTTATTTATTTAAAGAAATTAGAAAGAATGCAATTAAGATGTTTTAGTCTGATATTTATTTTAAAAATTTACGAAATTCAATGTATTCACAGATATTTAATTCAAATTAAATGCAATTTTAAAATTTTTCTTCTAGCTGTCTAAACATTTCAATAGTATTGATGTTTTGTATATCAAATGCTAAACATACGTCAGGTATTTTAATTTTTGTCTTACTGTTTGGAGCACTTTTTTCTTGGGTAACAATAGGTATTCTATGATTTAAAGCAAAGGCAACAAGCCAAGCATCAGCTTCGTCAGCTTGTAGAAATTCATTAATTGCTGCTTGATTATATTGATTGTTTCTCGCTATTGCCCATGATGTTATTATTCTATATTCATTAGTCAAACCATCTGTTGATTTAAAAAAATCCGAAGGTAAATTTACAATACACCATTGTTTTAGTTCATCTTCATAATTATATATTTCATTTTTAACTTTATCAATACTTATAATTTTTCTTGATGCAGCAAGCTCCTTTACTTTAGTCCAAAAACTTGAAGCCACATCCAATGGATAACTATCCCGGTGAGCCTGAATAAAGAAATTACTATCAATTACAAAGACACTCTTTTGTTTGTAAATTGCTTAGTAAAGAATGTATTGTAGGTATCACCTTTTAAACTTGTCAATTTATAAGCATCTCGATATAAGAGATAACCAGTTTTGACTGCTTGATTAATATGAGCAGCAAAAGTCAAACTCAACCTTTTTTTTGTTGTTGCATAAAAATCACCACCAGTACTTTTATTTTCTTTTTTCTTGAATTCTCTATTAGAATATTCTTCATAAAATAAAAAGAATTCATGGTTAGTCAATTTCCCTAAGTCCAAAGCTCTTCTTGCAATTACTATTTCGCTGACTTTAAAATACCTTGCTGCACTTTGAATACTAATACATTCTTTCCAAAATTTATTAAGGGAGTTTGTAGGTACTAATAATTCAGCAGCTATTTTGTCACATATGATTTCAATCGGTTCATTTGCCGGTTGTAATTTTCTAAAATCAAACCCTGCACTTTGTCCCGTCCAAATGTGAGCTAATTCGTGGAAAATAGTAAATAGTTGAGCAGCTTTTGCATCAGAACTATTGATAAACATGAATGGGGCCATTTTATCAACCAAAACAAAACCTCGGCATTCATCTACTTGAATAGGCCGACTATTATTATTTTCAAAAACTCCATTAAAAACTATAATAATTCCTGATTCTTCAATTTTTTGGGTAATGTATTCTAATGCAGTTTGCCAAGTATTAATGCCACTCGCCCATTCAGGAGCAATTCCAATTACATTTCTAATATCGGTAACAATTTCTTCATAATTTTCTTTGTTTTTGAATTTACTAACAAATAGTAGTGGCTCGAAATCATTATCAATTAAATATTCTTTTAGCCAATCTTGTCTCTGTTGCATTAACAAAATAGTATCATAGACATTTATACTAACACTCTGTGTTTGAATATTATTTGTACGAAAAAAGGGGATCGGTAAACTTTCTTTTGGTGGTTCTGGTAGTAACAAATATCCAAAAGGTAAATGAACTTTTTTTGAGAATGTTTCTAATTGCTTAACTGTAGGATTCTTCTTTTTATCAATCCAATCCTTAATTTTTGGGTTTATTATTACAAAATCATGCAGTTTATATCCTGCGCGATTTATAGCCCATATATAAATATTTGGATTTATATTTATTTCTGTTCTCATCTTCAATTATATTATTGGATTTTGTATTACAAAGATAAAATTTTTCTAATAAAATGACCCCTATCTGAAAGATAGGGGCTATTTTTATCACTTGAAATTAATTTTTCACTTCCCGACAGGATTCTCGACCACAGGCAGCTTGCCGGTAATCATACGCTTTTCTTTTTGCACATCCATTTCTTCAATAAGAACGGCATCGGGAATAATGAATGACGATGGAATACCAATTAAGTTCCAGTTATCCCTGCCGCTGAAAGCGAAGGCAAATGAAAACAGGCTGCTGATACCGCCGCCCTGGGACAGCATCGTGTTATATGCAAACTTTTTATCTGATGCCGCAGTGATTTTTTTCAACGTGCTTAGTGAAATCCCGCCAAGCTCGGCAGAGCGGAGCAGTTCTTCCTTTCCGTCTGTCAGCGATACTTTGTATATAGCTATCGGCTTGCTGACATTTCCTTTTTTCTGCATTCCCGAAGCGAAAGACAAAATCGAAGATTCATCCATCTTTGTTTTGATACTTGAAGCAGGAGACTTGAGCTTCCTTACGATAATTGCGTAGTCCAAACCCTCTTCCTTTGCTTTGTCAATAAGTTTTTTCTTTAATTCATCCCGCTTTACAGCATCGGTGAAAGTAAAATCAATTACACCTGGCCCAATGTCGGATGAAACAGTTGAACCCTGAATCTGTATTCTCTTGCTTCCGTTCGAGGCATTCAGCTTGGGTGTTGGAATTCTGCTGTTCAGAATAGTATTTAAATTTCCATTTTCCACGAGGATTAATTCATTGGGGGGAACTACGCCTTCCATATCAATCAGGTAGCTTCCAATCAGCTTTTTGCCCTCGAAATCAGCTTTTGAAGGAGTGGATTTAATTGTTAAATTATCCGACAGAATTTTCTTCCCGATTTTATCATCGAGCGGCTTACCTATCATCTGGCTTGCAAACATGAGCATCTTCGGGTCGCTGTAGAGTAGTTTCCTGACTACAATTAATCCTTCGTTTTCGGAAAAAAGCCTTTGCGAAAACATTTCACCTACAGCCTGTTCCTCGAACAGAACGGGCCCTGTATAGGAGTCGGTAAAGGAAGGAGCTTTTCTGAGAGCAGTGAGATTGTCAGCCATTTTCTTTACATCGGTTTTCATGACTTCAAGTTTTGGCAAATCATCGGGTGTTATCTCATAGTATAGCACCTGGTCGAAGAGAGGTTCCCCGTCATCAGCCTGTGTGTAGGCATTCACCTGGACGGCGGCAAGCGTGAAGGGATATACGGTTTCTGTTTCTTCGCTGTTGACGACAAATTCATCGCCCTGAATAAAAGTAATCGTTATTTCTGATTTATAAATATCCGAATATTTGTCGAATATGGCTGAAAGTTCTTTTGCGGCTAATTCCCATTTCGCTTTGTTGAAATCGAATTTCACCGAAGGAAGTTTTTTATTTACTACAGGTGCATTAAAAAGGTCAGCCAGGGCAGAATCTTCAGCAGAAAGCTTTTGCTGGTTGATTGCCGATATTTTCTTTTCATACGTTTCGGCGGCTCGTTTATACATTTCATCGGTTGACTTCCAAATCACTCTGCGAATTCCGTCATAATCGTCTTCGAGGGGTAGTCTATCGTTAACAAAACCCGAAACAAAATCGCCGCCGGACTCAGGGTCGAAGAAGTTTTCCTGTGTCCTGCCGTAATCTCCGACAATTATGCGTGACCACAGTTCTCGGTACGGCTTCTCATCCGATTCGACAATTGCTCCGAGCGAAGCTTTTATGGACATAACTTTGAAATCATGGATATTATAACTGATGAAAAAAGATTTTTTCAGATTCTCGAGAGCAAGGTTACTCATGTTTCTCGCAAGCTCATCCTTCATTGCCTTGAAGATTATATCCCTGGATGTGCCCTGCTGGGAATAGGCAAGAGTCAGAGTCAGAAATAAAGCTATGACAATTGAAATTATTTTCTTTTTCATTTATTCCTCATTCATAATGTTTACTAAAATTATTCTGGAATAGAACCCGGACGCGGCAGGATTGGAGGCCTGTCCTGTGACTTACTCTTTTTTTGCATTTCAATCCTTTTAACAAATATCGAAGGCGATGAAGCACTGACGGGAACGCCTCCCGATTCTGCTCCGCATGTGCCGTTGAACACTTCGAAGTCATTACCTGCATCGGCAATCTGCGAGAACATCGCAAGGGGAGTACCGACAAGGTCAACACCGCGAACAAGCTCGTCAGGCCTGCCATCAACATAGATGCGGTGGACCTCGGTGGGCATTACGTTGAATGAATTAGGAATTGTCCTGCCTGTAATCGTAAAGCCGCCGGTTATATCATCAAATAAATAACCGTAGGGAATACCCTGTGCCTTGCATTCGTCAATCAGCTTCTGCCTTAGGTGTTCGCGAGTCAGGGGGGTTGTCGTCTCCAGAATCAGGTTTGATTGGCGGCATACAGGCTTGTAGCCTGACTGAGCCCTGCCATGTCCATTTGATTTTGGGAATTTGTCAATCGGACTACGGGACATTAGAAAATTCTTCAGGATTCCGTTTTCAATCACTGCAACTTTCATACCCTTCATTCCCTCGTCATCATAGACATAGAAACCGTTCAGGTCAACATCATTCATCGATTTGACTAACGGGTCGAATATTATACTCATGGCCGGCGGAAGAACCATTTCACCGACTTTTTTCTTGAAAGTTTGACCTTCGTCTTCACTCTTTTGCCTGTGTCCCTCGATTCTATGCCCGAAAATCTCATGGAAGAAGACTCCTGCAGCCTTGCCTGAAAGAATTGCAGGGCCAGTGTACGGGTCAACAACAGGTGCATTTTGCATTGCCTTGAGCTTTGCCACCATCTCTGTAACTTCTTTGATTACCTGCTCATCTTTGGGAAGGTTTTCAGGCTTATATGCAAAATACGATAGATATAAGGGCAGTTCCATACCATCGTTAGCCTTGATTGTTGCACTTACGTACAGCCTGACGCCAAACCTGTTCTGTACAATTTGTGCACCTTCGGTTGAAATAAAATATTTTCTTTCGACACTGAAGTTGACTGATGCATCACCTCTGTAAATGTCTTTCTCTTTGAGTAAAATTTTGGAATACTTTTTCAGCTTGTCTTCCCAAAGTATTCTGTCGAAAGTGTAATCCCTGGGATTGAGAGGCTTTTCGTAGTACTCGACTTTTGCATTTTCGACTGAGAAATCGGCTGAAGTGTCTTCGGCGGTTACCTTGACAGCAACATTGGCTTTCACCTTTGCGAATTTATCTGCCGCCGTGCGGTACTCATCATTTGTTACACTCCAAATTAACTGCCTGATTGCATCTTCATCGTCCTCGATTGGAAGAAGATTGTTCTGAGGCATCCTTCCGAAGATTTCGCCGAACTGGTCGCCACGGATTTCATGCGTGTTATCGAGCGTGTTGCTTCCCACCCTGAGCATTGCTGTCAGGTATCTTTTGTGGGATTCATCGGAATTTGTGATATTGCCGAAAGAAGCATTAACAGATGCTCTGCGTACATCGTCCACCCTGTAGCACATATAATAGGGTGGATTTTCCTGCGACTTGAGAACGCTCATTTCGCGGTTCATCTCATCGGTCAGCAAATCAAGAAGCTTGTCCTGTGCTGTGAGAAGGCTTGATGAAGCCGCAGCGAAAAGCGAAATGAAAATGACAAACATAAACTTAAGCTTTTTATGCATAATATCTCCTGAGTAATAGTGAATTTATCAAATATAATAAGTGTTATTGAGATGTGCAAAAGTTTCATTAAGTATAAAATATATGAATAACTACATGTTTTTAAAATGAGGAGAAGAAAAGTGATATATCAGGCTTTATTCCTGATTGGTGTATCTTGTATCGTTGACATAATTCCTCGCACTAAAGTATGAGGTTAATAACTCATGCTACGCATAAATTTTTATTTCTAAAAGCAATAATTTTAATTTTCAATTTTGCAACTTCCAATGTTAAAAAAGAAATAGGCTTTACGACATTTGGCCTATTTATAACTTTGAAGTCATAAATTATTTAAATGATTTAATATTTTGAAAATTTGGGAATTAAAAATTCAATGAATATTAAAAATTGCAAATTGAAAATTTTATTACTTTGAAAATGCTATTATGTTGCGTAACATGAGTTAATAAAAATAATCCTTTGTTTTCAACAATTATCATTACACACGAGTATTGGGTATAATGAGAATCAGTTTTTGCTGACAATTCTTCAAATATTTTTTATATCGTTCATCTAATCGTTGTCTCCAAAGAGCGAATCCTTGTACCCACAAGCTGCTGATGGATGCGTATCTTTCTCGCTGCAATTTGTTGACAAATTTATTTGTTGCATAATTACACCTTTTCTCCCGATATTTGTGAGTAATGAGAAGCTATAAAGAGGGAGAAAATTTGAGCATAGCGAAAAATAGAGATGTATAGCTTTATAGAGTTGTTCAAATTTCTAAACATTTTGTACTTTTGAAAATTTTTGGTTCAAAATAATATGAATAAAATTCTTGTCCTATCCATCGGTAATGACATAATGGGTGATGACGGAGCGGCATTTGAAGCGGCAAAGCTGATTCAGCAGCATTTTCAGGATAGTATTGATTATGAAAATGTCTATGGCGGTGGAATGGAAATTCTCGATTTCCTCGAAGGCAGGGAAAAGGTATTAATACTCGACACAATTTCCGAAAACGGAAAACCCACCGGAACAATCACCGAAATTGAGAAAGAAGATTTCACCGTTGTATTAACTTCATCACCTCACTACATCGGCTTACCCGAAGTCTTGAGGCTTGCCGATATGTTTGAAATAAATTTCCCGAATATTGTAAAAATATTAGCTATTCATACAGAACTTCAATATGAAGTTACCGAAAAGTTAAGTCCACAGATTCAGGAAGCCCTGCCAGCTTATGCTAACCGTGCCATACAGATTCTTGAAGAATGGATGAAAGAGTAAACCTATAAAATCCATAATTCAAAACGAATCAAGGAAGAATCTAACTGCCCGAAGCCAATTGAGATGAAGTGCCTTTTGAATGAAAATGATTTGTGGAAGCATATAATCCACCACACAGAATATAATCTCACACAGCATATTATGATTTTTATTCCATTAAACGACTTAATATTTTATTTAAACCATTTTAAAATCATTTTAAAATGGTTTTATTTCTATATCATTTTGCTTACTTAATTTCACCGAAAAAAAGGAGTACAAAATGAATAAAGAAACACAAAAAGCACATGAAGCATTCCTGGTTTACCAAAATCTCGGTGATGGAAGAACAGTTGAAGAAGTTGCATCAAAGCTTAATAAATCTATACAAACAATAAAAAAATGGAAAACCAAATGGGAATGGGAAAAGAGAATAAAAGAAAGCAAAATCAATACAGAAGGTGAATTAAATTTTGATTCGCTTATTAATGAGCATACCGAGATGTCGCTTCAAATCTCAAAATCACTCGAAAAATTAATTGAAGTGCTTACAGAAAAACTTTCCAATTCTGATAAATACCTCGGCGACATGAATCTTGACGATTTAGTAAAACTGATTAATAATTACATCAAATCAATTCCCCATGTTCTTGACTATATACAAAGTTTTACATTGGAGCCAATCAAAGAGAAAGAACTCGAGGAATCTTTTTCAATCTGCAAAAAAGTTTGTGAAGACGAAGTAGCTCTCAATCTTTCACTCGACATTTTAAGCCGCATATCAAATTAATTTATATTTGAATTGAATGGTATAACTATCATTAGTAGTAGAGCGTTCAATGAAAATGTAAATAGGGATGCTATTGCAAAATATAAGTTAATTAGTAACTCACGTTACGCAATCACATAACCTCTGTAATCCATACGTTCAACTCCACGGAGTTGGACTCTGATTATTTATTGTCTTTGTTACAGATGTTTATACTAAGTTGCTTAAATAATTCTGAATTCTAATGATGTCATTCTGAGCGCAGCGAAGAATCTATCTTAATAAAGTACAAATAATTAGATTCTTCACTTCGTTCAGAATGACAAAAAATAAAATCGGTATTTTTAAAACTATTCAGTATAACTCCTATTGAGTCGGTTGGACAGAAAATTTTCTGTCCCTACAATTGGAATTTAATTACAATCACAGAGTGATTGAACGTTTGTAATAAAATATATCCGAAATTAGCGACAACTCCAATAGGAGTTGAACGTTTGTATTAAACCCGGATTATTCATTGAAAAATAAATTATATACGAAAGGTAAGTATAGCACGGTCATTCTGAGGAGTGTAGCGACGAAGAATCTCTTACAATGGTGTGAGATGCTTCGACTTCGCTCAGCATGACATTATTAAGATTTTCTTGCATTTCTAATGAATAATTTGGGTTAATTCAAATAAATTAATCATAACTAATTATTATATTCGTCTTACCTATTTCATAATTTAAAAAAAGGAATTTTTTTCTTTTGATTTTTTTCATTTCAGGGATTTTAAATAATATAGGAGAATAGATATGCCGGATAAAAAGATTATAGCAGTAATAGGAGCCACAGGAGCACAGGGCGGCGGATTAGCAAGAGCAATACTTAACGACAAGAACAGCAGTTTTGATGTGAGAGCAATCACGAGAAAAGTAGATTCTGATAAAGCAGTTGCCTTAAAGAATCTCGGTGCTGAAGTCGTTTATGCTGACCTTGATAACGAGGAAAGCGTGAAGAGTGCATTTGCAGGGGCTTACGGGGCATTTTGCGTTACTAATTTCTGGGAGCATTTCTCACCCGAAAAAGAATTGACACAAGCCGGGAACATGGCAAAAGCGGCTAAACATGCAGGATTACAGCACGTAATATGGTCAACTTTGGATGATACACGCGAATTACTTCCTATCAGCGACGGGAGAATGCCTGTGCTGATGGGTAAGTACAATGTGCCGCACTTCGATGCAAAAGGAGAAGCTAATAAATTATTCACCGAGTTTGGTTTGCCGGCGACATTATTGAATACTGTCTTTTATTGGGATAATTTAATCTATTTCGGTTTGGGACCTAAGAGAGGAGAGGACGGCAAGCTTGCAATCACGTTCCCAATGGGTGATGCTAAACTGCCGAGCATAGCCGCAGAGGATATTGGAAAGTGTGCTTATGGTATATTCAAAAAAGGAAACGGGTTTATCGGTAAGACAATCGGCATAGCAGGAGGCCACCCGACAGGAGCGGAGATGGCATCGGCACTGACGGAAGCATTAGGGCAGGAAGTAAAGTATAATGCTGTACCGCCGGATGTTTACCGTAGTTTCGGTTTTCCCGGAGCAGACGAAATGGGGAATATGTTCCAGTTCAAAGCTGACTTCAACGATTATTATTGCGGCTCACGCAGTCTGGAAATTTCACGTGAGCTTAATCCTGAGCTGCAGGATTTCAAGACATGGCTGAATAAAAACAAGAGCCTCATACCGATTGAGTAGCACCAGGATGAAAATTGTTCAATACAGCAGCAGGATACATTCCTGCTGTTTTTGTAATTACCGATAAAGAAATTGGAATGTTGGTGGGAAAATAATTAATTTGCATTATAAACAATATGTCAATAACTGTTAGGAAAAGAACAATATGAAAAACATATTAATGATTCTCGTTTTATTGTTTTGCTTCGGCATTACAAAATCTCAGGCGATTGCCGAACAACAAGAAAAATATATCGAGGTCATCGGAAGTGCGGAGATGGAAGTGGAACCCGATGAAATCAGGCTAATAATCGGTATTGAAGAGTACTGGTTGGAAGAATTTGATATTGTCAAAGATTTTAAAGATTTTAAAGATTTCAAAACGAAAGTACCATTGAATCAAATTGAAACAAGCCTGCTGAACGAACTAAATAAAATCGGCATCACAAAGGAACAAATAATCGTTAAAGAAGTCGGCAACTATTGGCGTTATACGGGAAAAGATTTTATGTTCAGCAAACAATATGAGTTAATACTTAATGATTTTAAGAAGGTAGATGAAATAACGAAGGAAGTAAAGACAAAGGGTATTGATTATATGAGAATCGGCGAGCTTAAAAATAAAAAGCTAACTGATTACAGAAAGCAGGTTAAAATTGAAGCTCTGAAAGCGGCGAAAAATAAGGCAGAATATTTACTAACGAGCATCGGTAAAAAAACGGGGGATGTGATTTCCATTACAGAGATGAATGACAGCGATGGCAGTTGGTGGAGCCCGAGGAATCTGACAAGTAATGCAATTATGTCAACACCGGATAATTCGAATAAAGAAAATATCAGAAATATAAAATTGAGATATGAAATCAAAGCAAGGTTTGAGATAAGGTGATGATGGATTTCTTGACTGTTGTTATGGTGTGAATGTGTGTTTATAAAGTCGAAATCTCAAATTTTTCTTATTAATAATATCATAAGTAATATTTATATTTGCATTGTAAATTTACAAACAAATATTATTATAAAAACAAAATGGATAGCCTGTTTAAAACTGACCTGTTGACTGACAATCAAAATAATGAAGATGAATTGATTTATGCTATATCAAGGACAGATTTACAATATGAAGCAATGGAAAAATTAGGGAGAACTCTAACTGAGGAAGAAATTCATATTGCCAAGAAATATTTGGATTTTGGAATTGGAACTGGTCTTCATATTATTTATAATGCGATATTTAATGAGATGATAGACAATGAGAGAAATTAATACTCAAATATTATTAGGTGATTGCAAAGAAGTATTAAAGGATATTGAAGAAGATTCAATTGATTTAATAGTAACATCTCCTCCATATGCAGACCGTCGAAAAAATACATATGGCGGAATAAAACCAGAATATTATGTTGAGTGGTTTTTACCTATTTCAAGTGAACTATTACGAGTATTAAAACCAACTGGTACATTTATTTTAAACATTAAAGAAAAAGCAGAGAATGGTGAACGTCATACTTATGTTTTAGAATTGATATTAGCATTAAGAAAACAAGGCTGGTTATGGACAGAAGAATTTATTTGGTACAAAAAGAATTCTTATCCTGGGAAATGGCCAAATCGTTTTCGTGATGCGTGGGAAAGATGTATTCAATTCAATAAAACAAAGAATTTTAATATGTACCAGGATACTGTAATGATTCCAATTGGAGATTGGGCTAATGGAAGATTGAAAAATTTAAGTGAGACTGATAAAATTAGGGATAATTCAAAAAGCGGAAGCGGATTTGGTAAAAATGTATCTAACTGGTTAAATAGAGAAAAAGTATATCCAACTAATGTATTAAACTTCGCTACTGTGTGTAATAATAGAAATCATAGTGCAACATTTCCTGAAGAATTACCTGAATGGTTTATTAAACTATTTACAAAAGAATTCGATACTGTTTTAGACCCTTTTATGGGCTCTGGAACAACAATAAATGTAGCAAAAAAAATGAAAAGGAATTCTATTGGAATTGATATTATTACTGAATATGTAAAAATTGTTTCTTAATGCAAATTCCTAAATATTTTTTGAAATTGAAATATTTTCTTCCACCTTTTTCCATTCAAATTCATTTAGGTAAATGTTCTTAAAAGGATTTTTTACAATCATCAATTTATTAAAGTCAAAAACATTGTTTGATTTAACAGGAAGCAGATACAAATAATATCTCTCTCCGTAAACTTTAGCTACTAACATTTCGTTTTTACTCCAATAAAATTTAAAATCATTTAAAGAGACAGCTTTAACTTCAATGTATCTACGAATTCTCATAGAATTGTTATCAAAATAATTTTCAAAACTTTTTATATCATAACCTGCTAAAACATTTTCAAGGGAAGTGTGTTCAATTTCGTTTGTTTCAAACGGAATATTAATTAACCGTTTTATTTCAAATTCAATTATTGCATTCTCAGCTCCAAAACCGATAGAATCGTTTTCTTCTTGTTTTCTTTTAAGTGTTTCAGGTGATAATTGTCCTCGGCTGATGTGGTTTATAAATAAATCAATATAGTCTGGATTTACAAAGTAAGTTGTATTATCTTCACTAGCAGATATAAAATCTAACTCAAGAAGCAGATTCCTTGTATCACTAAATTTTATTTTCTCAATTTCTGTTGCTTTAAAATATATTTCACCTTCAAGCATTGTGAAATTTTCAAGAAAATTTCTCAATTGATCTGATATATCTTCATTTGCAGAAAATATTGCACTTATTAATATTTTCTTGAATTCTTCAATTGATAAAAAATTTGAAAAAGGTAATTTAAGGGATAATTTTCCTGATTCATTTTTTATAATTTTTAATTCTTCCAATAATGATAATGTTTCATCAAATGATAAAGCATAATCTAAATACTTTCGTCTAATGTTTTCAATATCACGTATCTCTGATGTATTAACTATATTGCAGAGTGTAAAAAGTTGAGATAATTTTATATTATTAAATGGTGTTCTCATTTTTTACCAAACAAACGGTCATAAGCTTTTATTTCGTCATCTTCATCATCAAACATATCTAATGAGTAGATTCTGTAATCTTGGTCAATTATTCTGCTCATTTTTTCTGCCTTTTTTTGTAAGTTGATTAAAATGTCTTGGTCAATGGAATTTTCGTATTGCAGAAAGTAATAGTTGGCTTGTACTGTTTCTGAACCACCTACACGATGTATTCTATCAAGTGATTGCAAGTATTGAGCACAATTGTAAGTAAGATCATAGTAAATTGCATTATGACAAGTTTTGTGAAGTGAAATAGATTCTGCGCAAGCTGCAGGGTTTGCGATTAAAATATCTAAACCACTTTTCTCATCAACAAATTCATCTCTAATTTGCTCTCTTGTGAGTTCGTCCGAAACTGATGTTTGTTCAATAGGTGTTTTGCCGTAGATTGAACGGCAAAGCAATCCCAATTTCTTGTTGAAATAATTTTCAAGTTTCTCAATAGTGCCAATAAAGTTTGTCCAAATAACAACTTTTTGTTTTTGCTTCTGTAGCTCAAGAACTTTTGAAGAAAGATATTGCAACTTTGCAGATAATTCAAGTTTATCATAATCCCGAACTATGTAACGTAAATCTTTTTCATCTTCTAGTATATCCTCATCATAGTTTTCAATAACTTTTTTTAGGAGGTGCAAATAAGATACACATTGTCGCAACCGAATCATTCTACCTCGTTTCAATTTATTAATAAAGTCAATGTTTTGTAAATAATCATCAATTGAATAATTTCTAATTTTTTTTTCAATTGCTTCATATACCATTTTCTCATACTTATTCATTGTAATAATAATCGGGTCATGAAATTTTGCTGGCATCAACCCAAGGTCGTCTTTTTTTACTCTGTAAAACAGAGGTCCAACTTTAGTCTCCAAAATTTCTTTAGCTTCATCTAACCTGTTGCTTTTTTCTAATCTATAGAGTTTATTTTGTGAACTTAACTCAATTGGTTCATTTTGGGGCCACAAGAAGTCGAAGAGGTTATATAAGTCGCTAAAACTATTTGGAATTGGAGTCCCTGTCAGAACGCAACGGAACTTTGCTTGGTTAGCAATATTCAAAACTGCACTTGCCCAGTTTCCATTCACTTGTTTTATATAATGTGCCTCATCAATTATAAGAAAAGCATTGATGCCTCTCTGAGAAAAGAAAGTATTTATTTCTTTTTGGTCGTTGATTAAAGTTTGAAATGTTGTGAGATACAATTCGGCTTTGTTGTCGCTGTTTGCGTAGTATTCATTTTTACGAATTCCTTTGTCCCCTCCTGCTAAGATCCTTTGCTTTGGTTTCCTTCCAAGCGTTTCTACGAATTCATTTTTCCATGGACCGAAACAAGATGATGGTCCTACTACGAAAAGAACATTAACTTTACCCTCTTCTTTTAATTTTTCAAAAACACTTAGTACAACTGATGTTTTACCGCTACCCGGCACTGAAAAGTTGGCTCCGTTACGAATTAAATATAAATGATAAGCAGCTTTGAGTTGATGAGGTTTTAATTTTCTAGTCGTTAAATGATTTTTGCAAAACTGCTCAAATTCTTTGAAATTTTCTTTATTAAATGTTCCGTTTTTTAAATCCTGACCTATCCTTTTAATGCTTTGAAATTCATTTGTACGAACTTCTATGGAATTAATTTTCGTTTTGCAACTTTTAGTTGTTGTGAATTTTACTTTCTCTTTTTGAAAATATTTAATAATCTTTTCTAGTATTTTTTCATTATCATCATCAGAATATTTGATAAATTCATCTTCATCTCTAATAAATCCCCAAAAATGTAATTGGCTTATTTGATGTGATTGTAGAGATTGATTTTTAATATTTATAATATTTTCTTTAAAATCAATTACCATTTTTTTTCTTTTAAATCTTTTAATTTACTTCTATTAAAGAATTTTTTTTCTAATTCATTAGCTCTCATTTGTATTTCTTTTGTTATTTCAACAGCTTCCTTGGCTTTATTAATTGGTAAAGCTTCAGGTATCATATTTCCGTGATTTAATTTATTTAATGCACCATATAATAATGTCAATGGATTTTCTGTTTCCTTCTCGTATTCTACACGTCTAATAGCCTCTTTAACTCTTCCTATTATTAAAGTTGAATTTTTATTTACCCATCTGTTATCGATCAGTTTTAAATCTCCTTTGCAATCTTCTACTTCATTATCATTCAATTCAATAGCCTTACTAATTTTCAACAATTCTTTTTTTGCCTCACTATTCATTAAAATAGCGGGAATTTTTCTCATAATCATATGAGGTTTTGCAAATCCTTTAAAATCCTTTTGTCTGATTATTTTAAATGCTATATCTTCGATTTCACCAACTTCATCTTCTTCAATACCAATTTTACTTCTATTTTTTTCATCTTTAAGTTTTTTGTAAACATTTTGATAGTAATCAAAAAAAGCATACCAACGACCTTCTTTATCAGATCTACCTTCAGCAATACTATTATATAGTTTATCCCTACCTAAACTTTCTAGATATCTATCAATGCACTCTAAAGGATATAAAAAATTCTCTTTAAATTCTTGTACTTTCTTTACAAATTCCTTTGGATGTAAGTTCGCATAATATGAATCATCTTTCAGTTGTCTTTCAAGTGAATAACCTTCATTTATTTTTCTTTGTGTGGAAACAGCCCAGTTGAAATTAGTATATTCAGATTTCCCATCTTTTTGTAACTGATATCTCTGTTCAATTTCATCTATTTCAATAATTGTTGGAGGTCCTCCTACATCATTTTTGCCAGGTAAAATTACAACTTTCATTGTTTCGAACTTTTTATCATGTGTTTCATTAAACAATTCTTCTAAAATTAATTTTCTTCGATTACCATTAATTAAAAAACCATCACATGTGATTATGGAGGGTTCTAATTGTCCTTGATGTTTTAGTGAGTTTTTTAATTTTTCATTATTTTCCTTATCTATTTCTTTTAGAAATTTTCTCAAAATTTCTTGGCTTTCTGGTTTGGTTTCATCTAACCAACCATAAAGCTTTTCATAACTTAGAACATCAGCAGCTATTCTTCCATTATCTTTTCTATATCTTAATATATTTGTTGGGACAAGTTTGATTGGTCTTTCACCGGCTTCTCCCCTTTGACGATCATTTCTAAAATCAATAACAGTCTTTGTTGGATGACTCCCATCTTCTGCTTTTGTTTGGATTTCTTTTGCAAAATCGTCAATTATTTTACGTTCTGCATCAGTTGTAATTTGTTTTTTTGTTGTCATAATGATATTAACCTTTTTTATTGTTAATAATTTGTAGAATTTATCTAATTTACAAAATATTTAATTATATTCAAATTTCTTTTCCTCTCCCCAATTTTTTTGCTCGGATATTAAATTCACATTGGAGTTTGCAAGTAAATTTTGCAAGACTGATGGTAGCATTGATTGGGAAAAAATTGTCAGATTAAATTCATCCATTAATACGAAGAGTATATTATAATCCTAGATTCTATAAAATTGACGAGTATTTTTTAAGGTTTAGAAAAGTTTGAAATTTTCTCCATATACTTCTTTTCCTCCTCCCCTATTTTTTCCTTCAATTATTAAATTTATCTTAGTGAGTGATATACCCGATAATAATGGAAATAGTTAATATCTTGTTTTTTTAAGAAAAATAAACCGGCATATAATATAAACAACAAGCAGATTACATACTTATTCTATCATTTTGGTTCGATAATCATTGTCCTTAATATAATAGCGGTATTTTATTATAACGTAGAATAATATTTATAAAAAAGTAAATAAATAAAAAATCATCTTAACTAATCGAGGTAATTATGTACACAAAGTTAGTCAAAGACCTGATGATACCAGTGGATTTGTACCCAACCGTAAACCAGAATGCTACAATGTTAGAAGCTATTTCCAAACTAAAAAAAGCAAATGAACTGAGCCAATCGGCACAGCAACCATTCAGAGCTGTCCTTGTGAAAAACGATGAAGGAAAAATCGTCGGTAAAATCGGGCATATTGCTTTTTTGAAAGCATTAGAGCCAAAGTATAATCAGATGTTCGATATTGATAAACTGTCGAGGGTGGCTCTGAGCTCAGGTTATATTGATTCTATGATTCAGCAATACAGCCTTTGGGAAGAAGGAATCGATATATGCAAAATTGCAAATGACGTAACGGTAAAAGATATCATGAGTCCAATCGAACAACATATTGATGAAAATGAAACAATAGGAAATGCAATTCATAAGATTATAATGTGGCAGACACTGTCAATTTTAGTAACGAGAGATATTGAAATTGTAGGAATAATCAGATTATCGGATTTGTACAATTCAATTGAAGAGTATTTAGTTAATTCTTGTAAATAAAAATCAACGGAGACAAAAATGCCTAAATTGTTAATCATTGACGACGAGAAGGACTTTCTCGAAACGATTACTCAGAGATTGGAAATGAGAGGCTACAATGTTATTGCAAAAACATCCGGTAAAGATATTGAAGCTATCATTAACAAAGAAAAGGATATTGATGTAGTAGTACTCGACATGAAAATGCCTGAGATGATGGGTGATGAAGTATTGAGAATGATAAAAGAACAAAGACACGAGATCCAGGTTATAATACTCACAGGGTATGGTTCTACAGAAGCCGCTGTCGAAATGGCAAAACTCGATGCTTTTACCTATTTGCAAAAGCCGGTAGAAATTGAAAAACTCGTAAAAATTATCGAGGATGCCAGGAGCAAAGCGAAATTGTTGATGGCAGAGAATGAAAAGGAAGATGGTGGAAAAAACTGGAAAAGAAGAGCCATACTTGCAGGTATTAGTATAATAGCAGGTGTCATTGTTGCATTAATCCCATTGTCAGGTATTCCTCCGAAGGCACACAACTTCCTTGCCTTGCTAATAACTGTCATTCTTTTATGGGTAACGGAGGCAATTCCAATCGGTGTAACAGCTTTTCTCACAGGCGGGGGATTAATACTCTTCGGAATTCAAAGCCCTGCCCATGCCTGGGAACCTTATGCCAATCCTGCTGTGATGTTTGTTTTGATGATTATTATGTTTGGTGTAATATTGAATGAAGTCGGCATAGCTAAAAGAATCCTACACTTTGCAATTAAAATCGCAGGAACTAATATAATGAAGTTTAGTATTGTTGTAGCTTTAGCTTCTTCACTAACATCATCAATTTTCCATGATGCTACTATTACGATTATTTTCTTATTTGCTGTTATACCTATCTTCATAAAGATGGGAATTACAATTGATAAAAGCACGAATCTGTCAAAATTCTTTACGATTCTGATACCATTAACTGCTTCAGCAGGTGGATTCGGAACAATTCTCGGTGGTGGGAGAAACCCGATTGCCGTGGAATATATAGAAAAATATATTGGTGTGCATGTCGGATTTCTCGATTGGATAGTTATTCAAATGCCGATGGTTCTTGTAGCGTCGTTAGCAACCTGGGCTATATGCTGGCTCATAATACCACCCAAAGTAAAAGAATTTCCAGCGGAAATAAAAACCGAGAAATTGTCACCGATGTCAAAAAATGAAAAGGGAGTAGCATTTGTTTTTATTCTTGCTTTTATTTTTTGGACATTGTCCGATTTAACTAAATTACACGTAAGCGTTGTTGCAGCGTTGGCACTCATTGGAATTTACGGACTCAGATTTGTCAGCATAAAAACGGTGATTCAAAAATTCTCATGGGAAGCATGGCTTGTGTTTGGAGCAGGTGTTTCACTTGGAGTGGCTATGCTTGAAACAGGAGCGGGTAAATGGTTAGCCGACCAATTCTTCCCTGTCATCAACGGGCAAAGTCATTTCGTGGTTTATTACGGCATTGCTATTTTCGGCTCTTTCATATCCAGCTTTATGAGTAATTCTGCCGCAACCGCTCTGTGTTTGCCTGTTTTAGACCCCATGGCAATGGAAATGGGGATGAGCAGGTTATTTATTGCATTGAGTCTGCCTGTAACAACTTCGTTTATAATGCTGGTTATTGGCTGTCCCCCATCAATCATATCTTATAGCACAGGTTATTTCAGGCAATGGGATTTTATAAAAGTTGCCGTACCAAATACATTAATATTGTGTGCTATTTTAGTAGTAATTATGTCAATATATTGGCCAATAATATTGCCTTTACTTGGTTATGCAGGTAAATGATGATTTTTTTTTGAATTACATGGAACGATGATGAATTCAATGTATGAGAATATTCAACTTTTAATAGTAGATGACGAATTAGATTTTTTAGATACTATAACCGAAAGAATGGAGCTGAGAGGTTTTGTGGTTACTAAAGCCCCTAACGGAGAAGCTGCACTTGAAGCAGTCAAAACAAAGAAATATGACATAGCAATACTCGACCTTAAAATGCCCGGATTAGACGGGAAAAAAGTACTGGAAATTCTTAAAAGAGAACATACAAATATCGAAGTGGTTATATTAACTGCCGACGGTTCGAGCGATGTTGCAGAAGAGACTTCCAAGCTGGGTGCTTTCTGCGTGATTACTAAACCGATTGATATAGAAAAGCTCATTTCGGTTATTATATTAGCTTATGAATCCCGGTTAAAAAAGGATTCAGGGTTTTTGAAACAGGATTTTGAAATTGTTTCGTGAATAAGAAAAAACTTTTATTAATTTAAAGTATATTTTTCAGGAAATTTTTTCATTTGCAGCTAAATATTTCAATGAAAAATGAACAAGATGCAAATATAAAAGATAATATTAACGGCGATATAAATGATAATCCGATATTAAAGAAGATGTATTGGGTTATGAGGAGAAACTACATCGTCAGACTTCTTCTTATCTATATGTTCCCATTAATTTTATTGGTCGTATATTTTCAATATCAATATAATGGCCTGCTGACAAAAAGTCGCGAACATCATTTAATGTCTGCCGCCGAAGGACAGTCAAGAATACTCGATATTTTTATAAAAGAAAGAATCAACAATATTATAAATTTAATAGACAATCCCTCATTAAGTTATCCGATAAGTTCGCAGGAACTCAATAAAATGTTTGAAAAATTGCATAAAGACAGCGATGCATTTATTGATTTAGGTTATTTGGATACTACGTCCATACAAAAAGGCTACGCAGGCCCTTTGCAGTTCCTTGAAAAAAAATATTATAAAAAAGAGAAATGGTACGATGAACTTATCAATACCAATGAGAGATATGTTATAACAGATATATATTTAGGATTGAGGAAAACACCTCATTTCACAATAGGCGCCAAAATAATTATTAATAAAAAGACAATAATATTTAAGACATCGTTAGACCCACAAAAAATATATAATTATATGACTTCTTTAGAAAAATCTAAGGATATTCATATATTAATTGTAAATAACAGCGGTTATTATCAACTGGCTCCAACCGAAGTTGGAAAACCAATGAAATTATCATTTTATATCCCTAATAAATCATTAAACATAGGTATTAAAGAAACCAAGGATAGTCGTTTTTATGCGTTTTCATGGCTGGCAAGTTTGAATTGGGCTGTTATAGTAAAAGAAAAAGAAGATACTGTCAAATCATATTTTAATCTGAAAATTGAAATTATTATTGCATCTATTATTTTTATTGCTTTCCTGTTTTTTGTTATAATCTACAGGTCGAAGAATATAGTAAAAGTTGAGAAGGAAAAAGACATGGTGCTATTACAATTTGAACAGGCATCGAAGCTTGCAACTGTCGGCGAGCTTGCTGCCGGAATTGCACACGAAATCGGGAATCCTTTGAATATTATTGCAAATGAAGTTGGTATAATGCAGGATTATTCAAATCCGAAATTCAAATCTACAAAAACATTACAAGACATGAATCCGCACTATAAAAAAATTATATCTGCAGTTTACAGAATAAAAGATATAAATAAAAAGCTTCTTACTTTTGTCAGTCAAAAGGATAATGAATTAAGGGAATATAATTTAAATGACCTGATTGAAGACCTTGTCAGCGGTTTTTTTGAAAGAGAAATGAAAGTTGATAATATTGAGATTATTCGAAAATTAAACCATAACATTCCAACAATACTGACCGACAGCAATCAATTGAGGCAGGTTCTGATTAATTTGTTGACAAATGCTCATGATGCTATTAAACCTTCAGGGAAAATTACGATATCCACCAATGCAAATACGGATAATATATATATAGCTGTTTCTGATACGGGCAGTGGAATATCCCAGGATAAGCTCAGAAAGATATTTTTACCATTTTACACGACTAAACCGGTTGGTAAAGGCACAGGACTTGGCTTATCGGTAAGCTATAGTATTATCAAAAATCTTGGAGGAACAATTACAGTTGATAGTAAACCCGGTTTAGGTACAACCTTCACAATTATTCTCCCTGTCAAGCGATAAAATTTATTTTTTTTGTAATAATGAAACTTTACGGGGCGAAAAGATATTCATAAAATTTTTAATATTGACTCCCGTTATTCAGATTAAATCTATTAAGTTCATTTTATTAGTAGCTATAACAAGTTTAAAATTGTTATTATTATTATTACATTTGAGGTTAATTCCAATTTAAAAAATATGAATTCAGTCTAATGTTAAAATTGTTTAAAATATGGAAAAAAAATAATAAAAATTCCGAAAGAACTTTTCAGGAGAAGTTCGAGCATTTCCAGTCTTTCTTGAAGGCGAACGACGAATCTCATAAAATCATGAGCGATTTATTGGAGTTGATGAATTCAGGAAAACCTTTTTCCAGAGGATATGCTACGAAGACATTAGACAAATTAGTCGAAACTTTGGATAATCTAATTTATCATTTTAACGAGCTTGTGAGCGGGAGGTATTGGAGAATAAAAGAGAAATTCTCGGATTTGAGAGACATTTGTTATAAAATTCTTATGCCACGTTTCCAGTGTCCCGAAGGTTTTGACTGCCCAAGTTATGAATGTAACACTTGCCAAAAATATAAGAAGATAATTGACGATATACCCTATTATTATAACCTCGATGAAATTGATGAAAGCCATCAATTAGTTGTTGGCAGTAAGATGAGCCGACTCGGTGAAATCAAAAGCAATCTTGGAATTCCAGTTCCACCCGGTTTTTGTTTAACCATACGTTTATTTGAAGATATAATGACAACTGAAAACCTGAGACAAAAGAAAAATAAGATTTTTTATGATGTGGATTTTGATTATATAGAACAGATACATTACGCAAGTCATCAGGCTCAGGCATTGATTATTTCTGCAGATTTACCGGAATATATCGAAAAAGAAATCATCGAGGCTTTTTCAAAAAGCTTTGACAACAATGATAATACTAAAATTGCAGTCAGGTCGAGTGCTATCGGCGAGGACAGTGCCAATTTCTCTTTTGCGGGATTGCACAAATCACTCCTGAACGTCAAGAAAGAAAATCTGCTGGATTCATGCATCGAGGTTCTTGTGTCGAAGTATTCGCCCGAATCGCTGGTCTATCGCTACCTGTCAGGCTTGAGGGACGAGGATATGCCGATGAGCGTTGGAATAATAGAAATGATTGATGCTCATTCCGCAGGAGTGCTATACACAGCCGACCCACTGCATATCAACGAAGGAATAATCATTCAGGGAATTTGGGGATTGGGTGACTTAGTGGTACAGGGAAAAGTAGTGCCACAGCAGTTTGTTGTGAGCCACAGCAAGGAAGCCGATTTGTTAAGGTTTTCGCCGGGCAGGCAGGATATATTGAATATTTCGGAAGTTGACGGAAGTATTCACAAAAGCAAACTCACAGAGGATATGCTTAATACTCCATGCCTTGGTTCATATCAGATTAAAGAGCTTGTCGGCTATGCACTGAGAATAGAAGAGCATTTTCAGACGCCGCAGGATATAGAGTGGGCAGTTGACAAAAACGGGAAAGTTTTTATTTTACAGGCAAGGCCCCTGCAGATAAAATCGCTTGGCAGGGAGAAACGGCAATCAATCCCGCTTGATGAAATTGACAAAAAATATAAAATACTGATTGATACCGGAGAATCAGCAAGTCATGGTGTGAAATTCGGAAAAGTGCATATTGTGGAACATCTGAAAGACCTGAAGAACTTTCCAAAAGGGGGAATACTCGTTGCTAAGAAGAACCTGCCCGAGTTTGCGGGATTGATTCATAAGGCTTCGGCTGTTATAACCGATGTCGGAAGTACAACGGGGCATCTTTCGATTATTGCACGGGAACTGGGTGTGCCTGTGCTGACAAATACGAACAATGCATCCGAGATATTAGAGAACGGGATGGAGGTTACAGTATTTGCGGATGAGCAGAAAGTCTATCTCGGAAAAGTGAATGAACTGCTCGACACTTACAAAGCCTCGATTGTAGAAAACAACGCATTTATCAACAGCCCAATGTCGAAAATATGGCACAGCGTAGGGAAATACATATTCAAGCTGAGCCTGACTGACCCGAATGAGCCTAATTTTAATCCTCTTCAATGCCAGACTTTGCACGATATAATCCGCTACACACATGAGAAGGCTCTGACACACATGTTTTCTTTATACAGCAGCGATAATTATGATACGGGTCCCATATACAAGCTGGAGTTTGGTGTCCCGCTCGACTGCTATGTAATTGACCTCGGGAACGGATTGAAAGTCGAAGGCGAGACTGATATAATAAGGCCTGAAAACATAGCTTCACAGCCATTTCTTGCTCTCATCAAGGGAATGACGACTCCGGGAATACGCTGGTCTGGGCATTTGTCGTTAGACACGAAAGGATTCGCAAGCCTGGTATTCGGCAATGTGGTTGATGTGTACCGTTCGGAAAGCGTGATGGGAGCCAGGACGTATGCACTTGTTTCGGAAAACTACCTTAACTTTTTCTCACGTCTGGGTTATCACTTTTCGCGCCTGGATACTTTTGCCAGTGAGGAAATCAATACGAACTACATAAACTTCAATTTCCGCGGAGGAGCCGCAGACAACATTCGCCGCACACGCAGGGGCATTGTAATCGAAAAAATACTTGATAGCTATGGATTCATAACAAACAGGTATGATGACAATGTACTTGCATCAATAACAAAAATCCCGATGGAGAGGATACTATTTCTGCTGAGCGAACTCGGACGTATGATGGGAGCTGTCCGCAATGCCGATGTAATATTCACATCGGAGGAAGTGATGAACAGGTTCATTGAGTTATTTTTAGAAGGCGACCCTTCGCCGGGAACGACGATAAATAAGTGAATTGACATTTAAAATCGAATATTACAATTTATATTATTAGATTTCTTTAAAAAGATAAAGATATTTTAGAAAGATAATGAATACAGTGAACGAAAGAATAACAATAAATCCGGAACAATGCGGAGGTCAGCCCTGCATTCGCGGGATGAGAATCAGAGTCATTGATATTTTGGATTTACTATCTTCAGGTTTGAGTGTTAAAGAAATATTAACTGAGCTTCCTGACCTTGAGAAAGAAGATATTAAATCAGCTATTAAATTTGCCAGAAACAGAACCAACAATAATTAACAATATTTCACCTCTGCAAAAGCAAAGCTTCAAATCATTACTTGAAATAACCTGGTTAATAATTAAATAAGGAAAACTTTGCCGGATAAGAGCTGAAACCAGAACATTAGTATCAATTACCGAATTGAGCAAACTCAACATCTAAAATAGATATGCTTAATGTTTTCATAATAATATACCTTAATATTCAATCCAAATTTAATATCGGATTTATGTACAAAAATTAACGAATTGAGTATCTTAATATTTTTTCGTAATAATAATAATTAACCTAAAATTTCTATATAATCGGATTCAAAGATAAATAATTATCATCTAATAACATTTCAATTGACTTTTAACATTATATAACGTAAATTTATTTTTTTTTGGAATGACTGTTAATGAACTTGCAAACGAGAGCAAACATTTTGTTAATTAGGAGGGTTTATGAAAGTACGTGATATTTTGAAAACAAAGGGTCCCGAAGTTTTCACAATAGGTGAGGATAAAACTTTGTCGGAAGCGATTTCAATTTTAGTGAATAATAAAATCGGTGTTCTGCTTGTGCTGAACAACGAGGCAAAGATTATGGGCATTCTCAGTGAGAGGGATATAATCAAGGAAGGCTACAAAAATCCAGAAACCTGCTGGAAATCTAAGGTAGGGGATGTTATGACCAAGAAGGTGATTGTCGTTGAAGCCGAAGATGAGATAGATTATGTCGAGACTGTGATGACAGAAAATCGCATTCGCCATCTGCCCGTGGTTCACAACAAAGTGCTGGTAGGATTGATTTCTATTGGCGATATTGTGAAAATTCAGCTCAGCTCGACAAGGTACGATAATAAATACCTGATGGATTACATCAGCGGTGCTGTGAAGTAATTATGGAAACATATATTTCAATTCTGAGGGGAATAAACGTAAGCGGCCAGAAGAAGATTCAGATGGCTGACCTGAAAGCCTTGTATGAAGAATTGAAATTTAAAAATATTATCACGTACATTCAAAGCGGTAATGTAATATTCAAAGCAGAGAAAAAGCTGTCCTGCACTGAGCTTTCAAAAAAGATCGAGAAGAAAATATTTGATAAATACAATTTTGAGGTTCCGGTAATTATCAGAACAGTTGCAGAGATGAAGAAGGTTATAACAACTAATCCATTTCTCAGGAAAAAAGGGATTGATACTGAAAGACTGTACGTTACTTTTCTTGCAGAAGCTGCGATGAAAGCTGATTTGGAAAAAATTGAGAAGCTTGAATTTAATCCGGAGAAATTTATAATTATTGGAAAAGAGGTTTATCTGCATTGTCCGAATGGCTATGGCAGAACAAAATTGAATAATAACTTTTTTGAGAATAAACTGAATGTAACAGCAACAACAAGAAACTGGAATACGGTGAATAGGTTGGTGGAGATGGGTGAGGGGTGTGAGTTGATGATTTGATGACAACAATAAAGATAAACAGAAGATTGAAGGGAAAGGATAGAGTGAGATTTTAATTAAATTTTCTAAATGGAATTATTAAATTCATTAATTATTTTTTATTCTTATGGCTCAAGATCAAAATCATCAGTATATCCAACTACATCAAAACAAATAGACTTTTTTATTGCATCAAGACAAGTATCATCAATTCTCCCTATAAGTTTTTTAAAATATTTTTTATCAATAGGCCTATAAAAATTTACCAGGGCTAATGAATTTTTATCGGGTACAAATCCATTAAAAGTTTCTGAATAACCTTGAGCTATTGGAATTCTTAACCTTTCTGGTTTACCTTGTGTTGATAATGGTACAATATTTAAAATTGTTGAATTTACCCTAATATTTATTTTTGACATTACTATTAAAACAGGCCTATCTTTTTTAAACTTCTGATCTTCATCAAATTGGACTGAAACATCTGGGACAAACCAAATATCTCCGCTATTAAATACAATACCGGACAATTTTAATTGCTCAGCTAAACTCATTATAATTTTGGTGCAAGTTTATCAAGGAATGTGAATTCTTTTGCATCTATTTCTTGTTGCTCTAAGTTAATATTTGGAAATTTTTTAATGTGATTAATGTAAAGTTGTTTACCATTAGATTTTATTTTATAATCTTTCAATCTTATTGAAGGTGAATCAAGAACATAACCGCCGATTTTTTTTGAGAATTTTGATGTCATAAAATTTTTCATAGGTTGTGTTAAATAAACAAACTGTTCTAACTTGTTACATGAAAAATGTGAGAACTTATTCAAAATGGCCTTTACTAACTCATATACAATTCCATCCAAAATAAAATTTTTTGTAATTTCAGTTTTTGTTAGTGGTATTTTTTCATAAATTTTATCATCTACATTCCTTTTTTTGGGTAAATTATCAATGTTGGTAAAAATAATTCCTTGTTTAATAAGCTTGGTTATTTGAGATTGATAGTTGCTAATTATTGGACCGTGAGTAATTCTTGGAAATTTTTCATTTGTGAATCTTTCGCCAAAATTTTTAATATAGAAATATTCAAATAGATATGTAAGTTTATTATAATGGAAAATACCAACTTTTCCAAGTTCGTTTACAATTGTAATACAAACTTTATCAAGATTACTTATTTGCGAATTCATAATATAAGATGTTTAGTTTAATTATAATCAAATAATAAACATCAGTATAATATACTGATTAATTATTGATTTACAATAGCACTCTTACATAGAGAGTGCTAAATAATTTATATAAATAGTTGAAAATTAAAGATAATTAATTTGTAATTCTGATAAAATAGTAAATGAATAATTTTTTTTATTTTTGCTATTATGTTTTCTCATAGGAGATGTTACTAAAGGTGTTGTAATATACTTGATTTGTTCATTTGACAATTGCTTTTCACTTTCATCTTTTTCCTTGCAGAAAATATTCAGAGTATCAATTTTTTCATAATTCATCTTTACACTGATTTCTGCAAACCTATCTAAACAATTACCTGTAATGATTGAACCCGCTAAAATGACAAAACAACTTTTTTTAAAATATCTTTATCCATCTTTTGGGGTTATTCTATTAAATAATATTTTTGCTAAACGTAAAATGTGCTAAATTATTTTATATTCAAAGAAATGATATCAATTTAATATAAAAAATTAATGTTGCTTGGATTTAGATCGAAGAAATTATTTATATCTTATTTAAATATGTGAAAGAACGTTTTAAAGACTGATTAATATGGCACAAACAAAAATAGAATGGACTGAAATGACATGGAATCCTACGACAGGATGTAATAAAGTGTCGGCTGGGTGTAAGTTTTGCTATGCTGAAGTTATGGCAAAACGCCTTAAGGGTATGGGTGTGAAGAAATACGAGAATGGATTTAAACTCACTCTACATGAGGATTCACTTAATGACCCATACTCATGGAAAAAGCCGAGACTGATTTTTGTAAATTCTATGAGCGATTTGTTCCACGAAAATATTCCATTATCATTTATTCAAAAGATATTCTATGTAATGAATGACAATCCACATCATGTTTTCCAGATTTTAACTAAAAGGGCAGAACGGCTTTTGGAGTTAAATGAAAAACTCGAATGGGGACATAATATTTGGATGGGTGTAACTGTAGAAAATAGTAAAGTGGTTCATCGTATTGACTTATTAAGACGGACTAAAGCAAGAGTAAAATTTCTTTCCTGTGAACCGTTAATTTCATCAATACCCGATATGAATCTTGAAGGAATAGACTGGGTTATAGTCGGAGGTGAAAGCGGAAGAACGCCAAGGCCTATCGAAGAAGAATGGGTGATTGATATTAAAAAGCAATGTAAAAAAGCAAAAGCGAAATTCTTTTTCAAGCAATGGGGAGGAACAAGTAAAAAGAAAAACGGAAGAGCATTAAAAGGTAAAATCTATAGTGAAATGCCTCCATTGCCGAGTGATGCACTTGTTCTGATTAATAATTAAATATGCTCAATTTTTTATTTTATTTAATATGAGAAATAAAATTAAATACATATTAATAATTTTTCTTACAATCCTTTCAACAAGGCTCTCATCCCAGATCCCCGGGTGGAGGGAATGTCAGTATTATGAAGTAAACAATTCCAGTAATACTGAGGATTTGCAGGATTACCAGATAAGAATAGCGTTTAATCATTTTGATTTGGTTCAGAAAGGAAAGTCAAGAATAGATGGAGGTGATATTAGATTTTCATCATGCGATGGACAAGTTTATGATTATTGGATAGAATACGGCATAAATTCAACATATTGTCTCTGCTGGGTGAAGCTGCCTTTCCTGGCGAAAAATTCAAAAGGTTATGTTCTGCTGAATTACGGCAATGATACATCAGTCAGTCGTTCTAATGCAGATAAAGTATTCGAATTTTATGACGGATTCGACAGCACGGCAATCAATAACAATAAATGGACCCGCACCGGCGGCTCATCAGTTGTGAATGGCTATCTCGAGCCGGCACTTGAAAACACAACATGGGGCGGCAGCAATTATATATATAACAGAAAGAGTTTCAGATACCTGAATAACCGTTGTGTCCTTGAGTGTGAAGTGCGTTCCACTCTTACAAGGTCGGGAGGAAATATTATCTTTTTTGTTGATAATGCAAACACACCGAATCATTACTTAATTCAGCATGACACGAGGGCACTTGCCAACTCAGACGGCGATTTCGGCTACAGGAGCGGTGGTTCGGCGGGTGAAGTTCAGCCTAATTTTATTTACCAGTGGAACAGTAACGAAAGAGTTTTTTATCAAATCAGAATGTCATCGCGGAATAATTTTTATCATAACCGTTACAGCACTTCAACAGGCGGAAGGCAGATTACGGGGACTGTTACACCCGCAAACACATGGAACTGGAATTTCATTGGTTTTTCTGCACTCGGCTCATTTCCTTATAATTTCGGCGTGAATTATGTCAGGGTCAGGAAATACACACCGCGTGAACCGGGCATAACACTGACAAACACAAGCGTTCTGGTCGCTGACCCTTCAGTTGTAGATTTCGGCTGGCTTGTCTGCCAGAACAACTCATCTGTTACGGTTACGTTGACTAATTCAGGGAAGAACCCGATGAATGTTACCGGAAGCAGGTTTTTGAAAGGTGCATCAGGTAAATATACGACATCAGAGACTGACACAATGCTAATCCAGCCGAATGAATTGAGGGAAATAGTCTTGTCATTCGACCCCGGCACTAATGGAATTTTTGATGATACATTAATAATAGAAAACGCAGACCCATGCATTCCCCCGCTTCTGCTCCCGATATTCGGCAGGAAAGATTCTGTTAAATTTGATTTGACCGATGTGCCTTCAGACACACTTGACTTCGGAGTTCTCTGTCTTGGTGAATCAAAGGACACTGGTTTCACAGTTGTCAATTATTCTACGATTGCAACTACATTGTCATCAAGCACATTCAGTTCCTTATTTAATTATGCAGGACAGAATCCGCTATACAAACCGATTAATCAGGATGAGAGACGCTTCGTGAAGCTCTCGTTCACAGGTACACAAACGGATGGAATTTATTATGATTCGCTGTCTATCACGGATACATGCAATATATCGAGGATTATTTATTTAAAAGCGATAGTAACACAGCCTATATTTACGACGCAGAAAGACACATTCGATTTTGGCAGATGCATTCTTTGGTGCGATTCAATTAAGACTGACACAATCAGGATTACTAACAGGAGCCTTTGGGGGACTGAAGGTAGTATAAAGGATTTTGTTATTTACGGGCAATTCGGAAATCCGGAGCTTTCTCAGATTGGTATTGTGAAAAATGATATTATAATAAACAATGCGACTGCATCCTACCCTGTTACATTCACACCAAAGAGAACAGGTGTATATTCGGACAGCATGACAATCATATTCGAACCATGCGGATTTGAAAAGACAATTTACCTGAAAGGCGAGGCTGTCGAGACAGGCTTTGAAGCAAGGCTTGACACGGTTGATTTCGGATACGTAACATTGAACCAGGTGAAAGATACTGCTCTTGTTTTCAGGAACACAGGAACTGCGGATTTGAACATAACAGCAATCGGAGGAATAATAGGACAATTCAGTTTATTGAGAACAACACCGCCGCTTCCGGCTTTGCTTCAGCCCGGTCAAACCATTCTGGTTTATTTGAGATTTAATTCACAAGATACACTTTTCCATCAAGCAACCGTTTCACTTTCGGGAACCCCTTGTGCAGTGGAGGATAGTGTTACGGTTTTTGCAAAAGGGATTCCGATTATTGCCAAGGTGCTTGTTTACATTCCGAACACTCACGGAAAACCGGGGGAAGAAGTTGACATACCTTTAATACTTGAAACCTCGAATAATCTTATACAAAGCGGAATCAACGGTTTTGAAGCTACAATCAGGATGAACAGGCACATACTGAAACCGCTGAATATTAATTCCGGCAGCATGAGATTAGATGATAATTTCCGTGAAATCACAGTTTCAGGTTCATGGAAGGATACAAACGGCATTCTATATAATTTCAGGTGCATGCCCGCACTCGGGGATTCGGAATGTACGGATATTGAAATCATAAGTTTCCGATGGATGAACGGACTGTCGAACATGGATATAATAAACGGGAGGTTCTGTCTCGTTGATATTTGTTATGAAGGCGGGAAGCGGCTTTTCGAGCTAACTGAACCGGCTTATCTGAAACAGAGCTTACCCGAACCTGCAAATGAAAAAGCAAAAATCGAGTTTTCATTAATCGAAGAAGGATATACAAAACTTTATATATCGGATATTCAGGGAAGATGCAGGAGTGTGCTGTTTGAAAAAACAGTCAAACCGGGGATTTATTCTATTGATATTGATTTATCAGACTTTGAGACTGGTGTGTATCAATATATACTGATGACGCCGAGCAACTTTTACAGAAGGATTATGAGAGTGGTGAAGTGAGAAATTTTTGTTAAAGATTAATAAACATCAAGAGCATATATAAAATAAAATTGATGTAAATTTGCGTGATAAATTTACAGATAAAAAAATGGAAATTAAAAATAAAATATTAGTTGGAGATAGTTCAATTGAGTTAAAAAAATTACCCTCTAACTCGATTGATTTAATAATTACCTCACCCCCATACTTTCAGCAGAGGGAATATGGATTTGGCGGAATTGGAAATGAGAAATCTGAAAAGGAGTATTTAACAATACTTCGGACATTTTTTCAATCCTATTAAATAAAAAGTCCCCCCATTCGATTTAAAACTTAGAAAAATATTTTTTTGAAATTCACCTGGGGGGGAAATGAATTTCATTAATTCAATTTTACAGC
>Ga0208373_1000380_pt1 | contig 79784 bp, 66 predicted proteins | sample RifOxyC2_FD_184036 | JGI IMG/M metagenome (GOLD analysis project Ga0208373, IMG submission 184036) | Soil microbial communities from Rifle, Colorado - Rifle Oxygen_injection C2 (SPAdes) | ecosystem: Environmental > Terrestrial > Deep subsurface > Rock core/Sediment | place: Rifle, Colorado...
GCGTCCTGCCCCGAGGCCGGCTTCGTCACTCAGGGCGGCGACTGTGACGATACCGACCCCACTATCTTCGAGGGCTGTGAGTAGCGGTTCTCGATCCGGCCAGCTCACCTGAGCTCGGCCACCTTCCCCTGGCATTGGGAGGAACAAAACACAACATCATTTCCGCGAGCCAGGCGCGGAACTTAGGCCAAACAACTTCGGTCGGAGCATCGCACGGATGGGTTTTAAACCCATCCCTACGAACTTGCTCCGGCCCGACCACGTGCGCGTGATCCACGGATCGTGCGCAGATGATCGAAAAAAGACCCCTCCTTAATCCTCCCCTTAAATAAGGAAAGGAAACACACAAAAATCCCCCCTTTAAAAGGGGGGATTTTTGTAACACCAGGTCATGTGGTAAACCACACTTGAATGTCTTCATTACAACACGAATTTTTTCTTTTGTCAGACGACTCTGTGGAAAACTAGGCGGCTTGTCGATCTGATTCTGGTGAGATTTCCGTTTCTTGGGATTCGGACACTGCTCCCTGTTCACGTTCTTGATCTGCCAAAATTTGTTGTCGCCACTGTTCTGCCCGATAGACGAATTCGAGGACCGCGCGCGCAAGCTCTGGATTTTTCTTCCACTCTTCGGAAGAAGGAAAACGATCTTTCAGCCATCCGGATGCAAAATTCCTGATGGTCTGAAGTTCCAAAAGAATTCTCGTCTGATCCTGTGTTTTTCCGGCTTCAGCTAACGCGTTTGTCATCTCTTGAAAAACTCCACGATCCTCTTTTTCTGGTCCCTCTGATGATTCTAACAGCCGATTAAGCGACGTAACGGATTCCTGAATGGTAAAGGAAGAAAGCTGTTTCGCGTCCGGAAAAATCCGCGTGCCTGTTTCCAAAAACAAATTGCTCCCAGGCCTGACTAGTCCATGAGAATCACCCAGAATTTCTTGTTCCGAAATATTTTCTAATAAAAAGGCCGCAGCTTCCATAAGCGATGGATCCTGCCTTTCCTCTTCTGTTTGAATAGCTGGTATTGCTCTCAAATAAGATTCGGCTTGATTCATCCGTTCGAAGGATGACGGCGTTTGGGAAACGGATTCACTCCGTTTCAAAAGCCCAAAGAATTCACCCACCCGCTTAAGATACTGTTTTGCCTTTTCCCATTCCGTAACCTGTTCTTGTTCTGACCGCGTCGTAACGACCTCTTGATCTTCGTCTTCCTGTTCCTTCAATCTGTAAATGTCAGGTTCTTCGACTCCCATTTTTTCTCCAACTTTTTTCAAACCATTTTTGACAGGGATGATGACCTCTGCATCTTCTTCCACCATCTCAAGGGAATCATCCGTGTCAGCGGCTTCTTCTTGTTGTCCTGGTTCAGGCGTCGAAGGGTCGTGAAGAAAAGATTCTACTGACTTTAGTTCACCCGCGCTCTTATCTTTTTCAAGATGCTCCTCCGCTTTTCCCACGAATCCAAGAGAGATCTCATCTTCCTCTTCCTCACGATCCATTCGCCTTCCGACATCCGAAAGAACTTCATCGTCTTCATCTGCCTGTGCGGATGCCTGTGCGGAAAACGTCTGCTCGCTCCAATTTCCGCTTGGGGAAACCGCTTTTGGCTGCACTGGGACAATGGGTGTTGCCGCACCAACAGTGGGCGCGGAAGGTTTCTCTTTCTGCTCTTTTGGTAACGGCGCAATCGGCTCTTCCTTTTTCTCTACAAAAAGAGACTGGTCTGTTTTTATGGCCCTGGCATGTTCTTGAAGATTCTCAAAAAAAGAAGTAGACATGCGCTGAACCTCCTCCTGCAAGGCCTCCCGCGGGATAGCGTCCCCTTTCCACTTTCCGCTTGCAAAATTCTGCTCTTCCGGAGGCAGCTTCCCGTAAATCTCTTGAACCTTCTTACGCGCCTCCATCCATTGCGTGTGTCCCTCCTGATCTTTTGCTTTTCCCCCATTGGCTTTCATCTTAGAAAACAACCTGTTGGCATTCTCAACCGCCTTCGCGTATTCATTCAACATTCTGACTTGGCCGGAAAACCGCTCGAGCCGATCCCTTCCTCCCAATCGATCTCCCGCTTTTTTCATTGCTTCGTTCAAGGCGGCGTCTGTCAATTCTTTTCCTGTTGTGTCTTGGTAAGACTGCCGCAGTTCTTGGAGGCTCGTCTTGGCCTTCTCCGCCATGTCGCGCGCTATTGCCACTTCTCCCATGTTGCCGGACTTGGCCATTTGTTCCGCAGCAAAAAGCGTTTCACGGTAAAAGGCAGCCTGCGGCAAAAGTTCCCGCTCTTGTTGCGCGCGAGACTCTCTTTCCGCGGTTTCCTTTTTCTTTTCCTGAAATTTTTCTTCCGCTTTCAATCCCGCCTCCCGTTCCCCCTTCATTTTTTCCTGATCCCTTTCCGTTCGTACGGACCGAGAACCGAATTCCGGACGAATCAAAAGCTGTTCAAGAGCATCAGACGCTGCTTCTTGTCGACGTCGCGCCTCTCCCATGAGGGCAAGCGTCTTCGCGGAAAAATGCTTCAGCGCCTTCCCACGATTTTCCTCTCCCAATCGTTCAAGCACCCCATCCAAACGAACCCCTGATCGCTCTCCACGGTCTTGAAAACGTAAAAAAGACTTCTCTGACATTCTCTTCAATCTCTCTATCATTTGACGTTCAGCCTCATCCCGTTCCTTTCTTCCCTGAATGGAACCCTCTAGGAGATCTTTAAATTCCGAACGGGCTTCTTGAGCCGTGTGCGGTTCTCTTCTGCCTTTTGCAGCATCAGAAGAAACAGGAACTTTTTGATCCGGATCTGGTCGTTGTTCGCGATCGGTGGAGGTTGGGCGGGTCATACGTTTGGACGCTTAAAAAGACGAGAAAAAATCCCTTGGATAGAAACGCGGGCGCGGGAAAGAGCGTGGTCTTGAGCTTCCTTAATCGTTTCAGATTCTTTCTGTTCCATCTTTTCCTGAAGCTCGGCCATTTCGTGCTCAAAGTCCTCCATGATGCGAAAGGCTTCTTCGACCTTTTCATTTCCGACGGGAACCCCGTCATTCGAAACAGTATGAGCATTCATAGAATGAAAATTATTTCACTTTTAAAAAATCAAAACCAACGCCGAGTATACGATCGTCTACAATAGCCAGACGCATACCCGATCGAACAACACCGAGTTTCTTAAGTTCCGCGACCGCGCGTTTTTCAAAAACATCGGCCTCTGTCCGTTTGAGAAAAAAAGGGCAAACTCCCCAGCGCACATTCAACTGTCGGACAATGCTGGGATTTTCTGCCGCCACAAAAAAGGGCATTTCAAACCGACAGACATTTAACGATTCCTTCCACGCAGCAAACCAGGAAGCAGAGACCACACCATCCAATCGTCGTTGTGCTCTCAGGGACTGAAAAGCTTGATGCCGTGTTGAATCAATTTCTCCTCCCTGAAAAAAACAAGATGGAAGATCATCATAGGGAGAGGCTTCGGTTCGCGCAAGAATGCGGGCCATGGTTTCCACAACCTTGACTGGATAAGCACCTGTAGCCGTTTCCGCAGAAAGCATGACCGCGTCCGCGTGGTCAATAGCCGCATTGGCCACGTCTGAAACTTCTGCACGCGTGGGCCGCGGGTTACGCGTCATCGAATCGAGCATCTGGGTCGCGACAATGACAGGCTTGCCAACCTGAAGACATCTCTGGATGATTTCCTTTTGACGGATCGGGACCTCCTCGGCTGGAATCTCTACACCCAGATCCCCGCGGGCGACCATGATGCCATCCGCTGCTTCCAAAATTTCGTCGAACCGTTCAATAGCCTCGTGTTTTTCAATCTTGACAAGGATGCGCGGCAGGACTGTTCCCCTTTTTCCGGTCCGACGCACAAAGGAACGCAACCGGCGGACGTCCCGCGCGGATGTAACAAAGGAAAGTGCCATCCAATCGACCCCCTGCTCGAGCCCAAAATGCGCATCCTGAAAATCTTTTGGTGTCAAAGAAGAAAGACGGAGAAAAGAATCTGGAAAATTCATGCCTTTGTGGGAAAGGAGGACGCCGCCGCTCACCACCCGCATCCGGACCCTCGAACCGGAAACGCCCAAAATATGGGCTTCCAGAAGACCATCATCCAAAAGAATCCGTTGTCCGGCCTTCACGTCGCGGTGGAGACCTTTATACGTGACCGGCAGGATCGGGACGTCCCCCGGAATAAAGGAACGAGCCCTGGCATCAAAGACGATTTCGTGCCCGGATACGAAAGGAACACCCTCGGGCGGCAAAACGCCCACGCGAATTTTTGGCCCCTGCAGATCCTGCAACAACGTTACAGGTTCTCCTTCCTGTCGTGCGGCCCTCCGCACATGTCGAAACAGCCGCGCATGATCTTGATAGGTCCCATGGGAAAAATTGAACCTGGCCACATTCATGCCGGCTCGGACCATGGCGGTTAAAACGGAAACCTCCCGACAGGATGGACCAATGGTACAGACGATTTTTGTCCGCTTTTTCGTTCGCATAATCCTAAACTGCTTCCTTTAAATTTTTATTCCTCTTCTGAAGTAAATTCCTCTAAAACGGCCTGCAGAATAAACAGATCTTCCCCACGCCTGACATCAAGGACAACCCTTTCGCCAGGGCGGGAAGACCGTATGACACGGGAAAGCGTTGCGTCAATTCCCAATTCTTTTCCATTCACGCGCAAAATCACATCCCCCTCCCGCAGGCCAGCTTTCTCCGCCGGACTTTCGGATACGACGGCTGGTTCGCCCTCCGATCCTTCCACCAAAAGAGCACCGGCTGATGACACCCCTTTTGCTTCTGCCTCTTCCGGCGTAAGCATCACGAATCGTACTCCCAGCCAAGGGCGCACGATCCGGCCTGTTTCCCGCACGGATGCGACCGCTTGCTCGACTTCATTAATCGGAATAGCAAACCCAATCCCCTCCCCATCTGGATTGATCGCCGTGTTCATCCCAATAACTTCTCCAGAAATTGTTGCAAGGGGACCGCCGGAATTGCCTGGATTAATGGCAGCATCTGTTTGAATAGCTCCTTCAATAAGCTCATATTCTTCCTCCCAACCAAAAGCGGAAACGCGGCGGTTAATGCCGGAGATGATACCGCGCGTCACTGTATTGCGATATTCGGAAAGCGTGTTACCGATCGCGATCACGGTTTGACCAATCTGAAGGCGGTCCGCATCTCCAAACCGAACGGTTGGGAACCCCTCTGTCGGAACCGATGAAACTGGGACCCGCAAAACTGCAATATCCAAAAGCGGATCTTGGGAAACGACCTCCACGGGAAACGTCCTGCCGTCATTGGTCACGATGGAATAGATCGCTTCTCCATCGCTCACCACATGTTTGTTCGTTACCAAAAGCCCATCCTGCGCGACGAAGAATCCGGTTCCTCCGCCCACCTCCACCCATGCTTCTTCCGGAACCATCGCCTCATTTTCCTTTTGAACACTTCCTTCTCCATCCCAAAAGAAAAAAGAATCAAACAGACCTTCGGAAGACAATGGTTCCTCTGGAACCGGTTTCTTGATCAGGATACTCACGACCGCTGGGGAAATTTTCTCCACCGCACGGATCGTGGCTGAATCTTCCGTCTCACTTTTTTCTGGATCTTCTGTTACTAAGGCCGAACGGCCTGACCCTTCAACAATCCCAGGAAACCGAAGCACGACCAACGAGGTAACCGTCCCGGAAAATCCTCCGACAAGCGCGGCAAGGGCGATGGAAAAAATCCAAAGGATTTTTCTTTTTTCTGGCTCAAAAAAAGGCAACATAAGCGAGAATAGTATAGCACAAAAACAAAAAAGGACCGGATGAATCCGGACCTTTTTGTATTGTCATCCTGAAGGAGGCTGTTTTACTTTTTTGAACAGCCGACTGAAGGATCTCTTCGTTTCTCATCCGAGTTCTTACAAAGATCCTTCGTCGCACGAAAAACTAGCTCCTCAGGATGACAATGATTCTTTAACGTAACTACATCATCTTTTTCCGAATGAAGGCTGGGATCTCAAGTTCTTCTTCCTCTTCCGTTGTTTGGGCAGACGGATGCAAAAGTGGAGAAGGGCGTGAAGAGGAAACGGGTGTGGAAGACGACTGAGTCAACGGCGCGTCGGAAGTTCGAGAACGGAGAGGAGTCGGAGCAGAGACAGGTGGCACAGGCGACGAAACGGGAGGTGACGAGGTGAATCCGGTTCCGAATCCGGCCGTTGACTTTGACCGCTTGGCCGCTTCGTCTTCCCGTCCCCGCAGGAATGACGTCGGACTCCAGGTATTCTGGACCGGCACTTCTACGGCCGCACCGCTACGACGGCGGTCATGGTGATCGAACCCTGTGGCCACGACCGTGATGCGGATTTCGTCCTTGATATTTTCATCAACAACCGCGCCAAAAATAATCTTCGCATCCTCGTCCGCGGATCCGGTAACAACCTTCGCGGCCTCGGCAACTTCGTGCATGCCTAAATCCTTTCCGCCGGTAATCGTAAAAAGAATGCCCTTGGCACCATCCACGGAAAGTTCAAGGAGTGGACTGGCCACGGCTTGTTTGGCCGCTTCAACCGCCCGATTTTCCCCTGAAGCACGCCCGATGCCCATGAGGGCAGATCCGGCATTTTGCATAATGGCCTGCACGTCAGCAAAGTCCACATTAATGAGCCCTGGAATAGTAATGAGCTCGGAAATACCCTGAACCCCCTGACGCAGCACGTCGTCCACAATGTTAAAGGCTTCAATGAGTGATGTTTTTTTATCAATAATTTGAAGAACGCGGTCATTAGGAATAGTAATAACTGTGTCCACATATTCGATAAGCTGCTTGAACCCATCTTCGGCAAGACGTCGCCGCTGCGCGCCCTCAAAAGAAAACGGCTTAGTAACAACGGCAACGGTAAGCGCCCCAATATCCTTGGCAAGTTTTGCTACTTCTGGGATAGCGCCCGTACCCGTCCCTCCACCAAGGCCACAGGTGAGAAACACCATGTCTGCACCATTGAGGGCTGTGCGGATCTCATTCTGATTTTCTTCGGCAGCCTTCCGGCCAAGGTCCGGATTCATCCCGGCTCCCAAACCACGCGTTATTGTTTTTCCAATAGCGATCTTCGTCTGGGCCAAACTGTGATGAAGTGCCTGAATGTCGGTGTTGATGGCAATAAAATCAACGCCCTTAATCTGGTCTGCAATCATTCGATTGAGAGCAGCACCTCCGCCCCCCCCGATGCCGCAGACCTTAATCTTGGCAAACGTTTCAATTTCGGGCTTGACTTCTGCCATAAAGCGACGTGTTCCTACGGATGTCCTCATGCATCCATAATGAACAAATTAAGTGTTCTAATGAATAATTTCTGAATACGAATTGACTTCAATGTAGAAAAGCTAGTGAAAAAAGTCAAATGAAATTCTCCTCTCTCGTCCCTTGCCAACCAACCAAAACATGGGAGGTGACTTCCTTTTCTTCTCCTTTCGACCGAAAACGTGCGGATCCTCAAAAAAAAGACGGCCAGAAGGGGCCGCCTTAACGTCGATTCCGATGTTGGAACCAAAAGGCCTTTCAAAGGCCTGTCATGTCTTCGTCCTCCCGGACGGATTCTTCCTCTTCTTCATAAAATGCAACCCAGCGTGCTACCCACGCTAATCCTCTTCCTATTTTCTCCAACCCAAAAAAGAGGGGGAGGACGATGGGAAGCAGGACGGCTAAGACCACCCAAGTGAGAAGATTCCAAAGGATACGGAGAGCCCACAACCAGGCCGTACGAATGATGTACGATTCCTTAGCGTACCTGTTGCCGGTCTGATATCGCTCCCAATACCCCCGTATGAAGGGAAAGAGGTCATCCTTGAGGAGAGCCGTGAAAGGGAAAAGGATAAATAGAGCTGGACTCCTCCTCTCTTCGTCACTTTCTTTAAAATCCTGGAACGAACTCCAGGCGGCCTTTCCCAATCTGACCCCGATGATCCTGATTGAAAGAACATAGACTGCGGTTGCAGCCAGAGCAGTCACCCACCATTCCATTTCCTTTCCCTTTCTTCTCGTGGTTCCTCCGGTAGATCTGGCAGGGAGGTCAGTTCTCCCCCGCCTCTCTTCTCGTAAGGGCGGCACGACATAATCGGATCCTCTGTCAGATCCAGAAGGTTCAAGCACACCTCCTCAAAGACATCTCCATTGGTCAAATCTTGCATTCCATTCACCCTTTCGTTCAATACCATGACCATGTTGGCTTCCCTCCTTCTTTCAAAAGACCGTCCTTCTCTTCCTTCCTGTTATGGTTTTAATGATTTAAACCACTTCAGGATCCCTCCCGGAACTTGGGTTGCACCGCGGACTTTGGAAAAGAGGCCTTTCCACCCCTCCGAAGGCGACGAACCTGTGATGGAATTGCCCCACAGAACCAGCCCAATAGCCGTACTCATGCCCGGATCGCCGACATCAGGAACAACCGAAGAAACGCCAATGGGCGTCCCGAACGAAACAGGAAGGCGTAACGCTTTCTTCGCTGCTTCGACCATCCCTTCAAGCTTGGCTCCGCCACCGGTCAGAATCACGCCTGCTGGCAGCATACCAGAACGTTCTACCTTGCGAAGCTCCCCATCCATCTTCTCAAACAGTTCCTGAACACGTGCCTCGATAATATCTACGACAAAACGCCGTCCCACGAATTCAGATTCCGGAGCACCACATTCTGCCAGATCGATCTCTTCCTTGCGCTGAATGGCATCCGGAAGAGCACTACCGTGACGTATTTTCACCTGTTCGGCCACTTCAAGCGACGTTCGAAGGCCAATGGCAAGATCAGAAGTAATATGAGCCGAACCAATGGGAAGCACGGCTGTGTGAAGCACGTCGCCCTCTTCGAAAACGGCTAACTGGGTCATTGACGCGCCCACATTGACCACGCATACGCCGATTTCTTTCTGCTTGCCGGTCACAACCGCCTCCGCCGTGGCCAAAGGCGAAAAAACCAAATCTTCAACATCTAACCCGGTCCGGTAGAGACATTTTGTCATGTTGCGAATCTGCGACCCAAGGCCCTGGATAATCAAGGCATCCACCTCAAGACGGATACCGTTCATCCCCACGGGATCCTTGACCCCACGCTGGCCATCCACCGTAAAAGAACGCGGGATAACGTGGAGAATTTCATGATTGGCTGGCATAGCCACGGTGCGGGCCGCTTCCATGGCGCGTTCCACGTCGGCCTCGCGGATTTCCCCATCCTGCCGGGCAACGCCGACCACACCGCGGCTTGGATGCGAAAGCACGTGGGTGCCGGAAATACCCACCCAGGCCCGCTCGATCGAAACACCTGTCAAGCGTTCGGCTTGTTCTAGAGCGCGCGAAACGCAGGCAACGGCGTCTTCCAAACTGGAAACCGTCCCGCGGCTAATGCCTTCGGAGGGGATAGAAACCGCCCCCACCACATGGAGGCGTTCGCGTTCTTCCGAAGACGGTACGCGCTGACCGACCGCGATCCGAACGGCATGGGAGCCAAGGTCGATACCGACCAGAATTTCTTCCGACATACTGTTTCCAACTATAATGATTTTTCACGGGAAAAACAAGCGAAAAAGAGGCGGACCCAAAATAGTGGCTCCGACGGCGGCGGCGGCTCCTGAGGCAAGGAGAACGGCGGCGGCCGTCACATCCTTGATCTCACGAACAACAGGGTGTAACCGCGGCTTGAATGCGTCGGAAATGCGCTCCACAAGGCTGTTTGCCACTTCAAAAACCAAGACCAGGACAACAGCAAAAATCAGCACGGACCGTTCACTGCGCATCAGAGGAAGGAACAAGGACAAAAGAAAAATAACGGCTCCTGCTAGGGCCTGTACACGAAAATTTCGCTCCGCACGCCAAACCAGCGCCAGGCCGCGCAAAGCATGTTTAAAACTCTTTAAAAAGGCACGCGGGAAAAAAATCATACGTTCTTTCTTGCCTCTGCAAGGATGCATTCCTGTAAATCGAACATGCGCTTCTGATCGGATGGACGTTCGTGATCATACCCAAAGATATGTAACACACCGTGGACAAGAAGAAGTGCTACCTCTTCCCGAAGGGAATGCCCTACCAAGACAGCCTGTTTTTTTGCCACTTCAGGACAGAGAAAAATTTCTCCCCTGGCCCACTCTTTCCTCTCGGGAAAAGGAAAGGCTAAGACGTCCGTCGGACGATCCTTCCCGCGAAATTTTCGGTTGAGACGACGCATAACCCCGGCGGAGACATAGGATGCTTCTACTCGTACGGAACCCCGAAGGCGCAGGACGTGCGAAACAGCCTGCTCCAGTCCCCGCTTTGCCGATCCGATAAAACGCGGACCCGAAACGGAGGGTGTTTGTTGTAACAGAATTTCTAGCACACCTCTCCTTCTAGAAAATAGGTGCTTCCACGGCAGCGGAAAGACGAAAACCGTTCACGATCATCTGGAAGGTTTTAAAATAATCCGCTGTCATTTTTCCTCCGGCCTGATAGGTAAAGATAACGACGAAATTAGCATTCGCCTGGCGCACCAGAACAAAGGCTGTTAACTGATCTTTGGAAATCAGGAGGGGATACCCTTCTTTGGTCAAAGACGCCGCAGGAAGGCCGTCTGTCTTTCCTTTTTCAGGAAAGGTGGCCTTCCACCACGCTTCTAGCGTCAGGGATGCATCGGCTGGTTCCGCGTGCAAAACAATCGCCTCTCCGCTCGGAACGGCTAACGTAAGCGTCGAAGGCGTCTTTTCTCCGACGGAGGCGTTTTGAACAGACCAAGCCGTTGGCGAAAAAGTCTCTCCGATGGTCCCAAGGTGGACGAGGAGAACTTTTCCAGCCTCGAAAAGCGTTGCGGGAGAAGGCCTGAGGGGATCATAACGGTGGAAAACCTCATTCCCGTCCAAAAAACCGTCTCCATCCGTATCGGGAAGTTGAAAATTCGAAAGATAGAGGGTTTCTTCAACATCCGTCAACCCGTCCCCGTCTGTATCTCTTCCAGGACGGATCTGTTCTGGAAAGGACGGCTCCGGTTGTTTTGGAGTTGTGGGGGCGGATGTCGACCCTTCCCCGGTGGATTTAGTCGAGACAACCGGCTTTGGCGTTGGTTTCTGTTCCTCGGAAGAAGAGGGTGTTGGGAGCGAAGCGACTGGTATTTCTTTCCAGGGAGAAAAAAAGGTCCCTAAAACAGCAAGCAAAGCGGCAGCACCGAGAATGGCCATGCCCCAAAAAAGTCGCTTTGATTTTTTTTTCAACAGCGGAGTTCCTTTTTCCTTGAGCATTTTTCCCGGTTGAACCGGAGGAGGAATAACAGGAGCGGAAACAGAAACAGGAGGGGGTGTTAAAACCGATTTTTGAAAACTCGCCTGCCGTTCCAACGTTACGCGACGGAACGGTTCGGGCATGGTAAAAATCATCGGTTCCCCAGAAAGAGTTTGAGAGATATTCTCTGCGCCTATTTTCGTCCCGATGCCATCATCCGCCATAAGATCATTGCGTTTTACGGATTCGGTTGAGTTGGAATCAGCGTCCCAGAGCCGTTCGGATTAAAGCCGTTGGCGATCTCGGTTCCGTCCTCGTAACCGTCCCCGTCCGTATCCTTTAACAGGGGGTTGGTCCGATAGACGGAAACCTCCTCGCGATCAAATAATCCGTCCCCGTCCGTATCTGCTTTCTTCCCATCCGTTCCAAGCTTGGCCTCCTGTTCGTTCGAAAGACCGTCCTTATCCGCATCTGGTTCAACAGCAACAGGTGGTGTTGGAAGAGAAACCGTATTCGTCTCTTCCTTTTCTTTGGGATCAGTGGTTTGCTCCAACCCTTCGGGTATCTGATCCGCATCCTCTCTTCCTTGTTCCGAAGAAAGAACAGCTGGAGAAATGGGACTGCTTGAAAATAAAACCCGAACACCCAAACCGGCTGCAACGAATAAAACAAGAACGATTGCCACCATAGCAGCAGGCTTCCACGGAAAAAAGACCCTCCGTTTTTGCTTTATCAAAGTCGCCGAGGCTTCCGTTGGTTGCCCGACCGAAACTCCTTCTTCCTCTGTCGGCAAATTCGCTGGCGCCGGGGCCCGCAACGCCCCGACGGGAGAAGGGCCTAACTGAACCGGAGGCCGCGGCGTTGGAACCTCCGCCTCCAAAGCCTCAAAAATATCTTCGGGGTCTTTCCGTTGGTCGAACATAGGAAACTAATAAAAAGGAAAGGGGAGAAAGGGTTGAAAGGGAAGAACCCTTTTCACTTTTTTCATCCTTCCATAAATCTCTTACAGTATACGATTACCATCGTCCGGAGCCAAGAGGATTATACCCCTTGGAAATTTCCTCTCCGTCCGTGTAGCCGTCGCCGTCCGTGTCGGCCTTTGCGGGATGGGTCCCCCAAAGGGCCCATTCGTCCCCATCGGAAACGCCGTCGCCGTCCGTGTCGACCAAGAGATCGCTTGTTCCCAAGGTCTGTTCCTTTTTCGCATCCAACCCGTCATGATCCACGTCTCCCGTTCCAACCGCATCTAGGCAAGAAACCAAATCCTCCTCCTGGGAAAGAGCTCGACACTGCATCGGATCCCCGCTTGCAACAGCAGTCGCAAGCGTTTCCGTACGAATCAATTCCTCTTCGGTTTTTCCCGTTACTGACTCACATTCCTGTACGAGTTCCTCATCCGTTAACTTCACACAAGTCGCGGGATCTTTTTCTTCGATTGCCTTGCGCCACCACACAGCATCCAAACAGTGCGTCCGTGCGATCGCTTCCACGATTTCGTTACAAACTTCTGGTCGACGTCCGTCTAGAGCAACCCCCCAAACACAGTTTTCAAAGGCGTCTCCTTTCAATTCCGTACATAGTTCTTCCAATCCCGTACGCTGAGCTGCTTCTTCCACTCGTTGGCTTCGACAGGTTTCTGGATATTTTTCTTGATCGCACGTTTTCAGCTCCTGGCGCAAGGTCTGAACGGCCAATGCTTGCGCTGTGCCGCGCAAAGAGGTTTCCCGCCGATCCCGCATCCAGAAAAAAAGAAAAAAAACGATTCCAAGCAGGAGAAGACCAAAACCAACTACCAAAATCTTCCGACGGTTTTCCCCGTTGATCTGGCGGCGGAAAAAAGAAACGATCTTGTAAAAGGTCATAGGTTCTCGCGGCTATTGCGGACAATAGTTCAACTTCAAATCGCTGATCTTTACGGTTCCTTCTCCGGAAAAATTCAAACGGATCGGCACCGTCCATTCTCCTCCGCTCTTCGGACAATCGAACCCCTCTGGAAGCGGTAGGGCCATATCGTTTCCTTGTCGAACCGCACCGGTCGTGACCGTTGTTTCTCCCGCAAAGGTCGTTGTATAGCTCACGATCGTTCCCAGAATCGAATTGACGATCGTCTGATACATTGTCTCGAGTTCCTCGGCCGTTGAGGCGTGGTAGGCATATTCGACGCCGTCCCGAGGCTGACAATCAGCCGTATTCCCCAATGCGGCGACACACACGTCCGCACAACTTCCAGATGAAGAAGAGCAGGAGGTCGGACAGGTCTGCTGACACTCTTCAACCGCGGCAGGACACGATCCAGAAGATTCCACCGCATCAATACACGTCTTCAAATCGCCTGAACACGTTGTCTGACACTCCTCGACTCCTTTCGTAGAATCCTGACACTCCTCTTCGATGGAAGCGACACAATCATCACAGGATGCAGAATCTGGATCTTTACAGGCCGCGGTGCAGGATCCTGGGGTGTCTCCTGCCCCCCAAACATCACATTCCTTCAATAGTTCATCACATCCCTTCAAACACTGTGTTTCCTCGGCTTCGCAAACATTCTTGCATTCTGTTTTTGAGTCAAACGATGCCACACAGGTCTGTGAACAGCTATCAACACAACCTTCCGTACACTGATCGCACGATGAACAGTAATTACTTGACAGATGGGTCATGTAACCGACCAGGTCAGGATTGGTTGTAATAGCGGCTGTAAAGATGACAACGTCCGACGCTCGAATCTGATCACGAACTCCCACTGCCTCCAATACGGCATCCGTCGTCGTAAAACAGATCCCGTCATTGCTTATCTCCGATGAGTGACATTCTGTATCTGTTGTACAAAAATCTCCAATAGAATCAGAATCTCCTTTTATGCAGGTATTCGTCCCATAACCAGCAAGGCTTGTACTCGGTTCACCATCACTTAGAAGAACCACAATTTTTTTCGTCTCTTTCGCAGAAGAAGAAAATAGTTCTGTACGAATGCATTCCAAACCGCCTGCGGTGGGGGTTCCTCCTCCCGTCCGGTTTACGCCCATGGTCGTATAGTAAGAAACCGTCCCTGTCTTTGGATTGAAGAGGAGGTCATTCTCTTGTTGAGACGTCGTCAGCACATGGTCCATCCACGACTGAGCACTGTTTCCAGATGCATAACACGCGTCAGAAACCGTTATTCCGTCTTTTCCGTCCGTATCGACCCCCCCAGTCATGTCACCCATGAAACTGACGGTGCCAATACGCATCTGTCCGTTCCCACCGGCATAGGCGTTAAACAATTCCTGAATCGCCTTCACCATGGAATCCACGACAATTTCAATGCGCGCATCTAAATTTTCATCAGGGACACACGCTCCGCAAACGCCTTGATCATCACAACAGTCTGCGTATTCCGAACAGAGTTCCCCTGTTTTTTCCCCTTCGCCCGAGCAGGTCTTCAGAGCTTTTCCGTCCGCGGTCGATTCCATGCTTCCGGACAGATCTGTCACAAAGACGATATCCACGGGCGGCTGCGTCACGCCGGAAAGATCAATGTCGGCCGTAATCCCTGTCCCGATCTCGCAAGAAGGGAGATAAAGAGTGGCTGTATCGGGACTGTTGCCGGAAAGGTAGCTGTAAAGCTGGGTCGAGGCTTGTTTAGAAGCACCGGGCGATTCGCTCTGGATGAGAATTGTTGTACGGTCATAGCTCGTTGGGCAGGCAGAAGAGCAGTCGCCGGAACAGGCTGGTTCCACACACGTCCCCCAGGAAGCATCCTGGGTTGAACTGTTCCCTCCGCATCGGCTGTTTGAAACCGTGCTGTTCACCTGGCACCAAGCCCCATTGTAATCCTGTGTCCCTGTGGTGTTTCCGGAAAATGTCCGATAGCCGCCGTCGCAAACACCAACCGCAGAAGTACAGACCCATGCTGTCGCGTCGCAGGAGGTTTCTCCGGCACAACAATCGCTGGCAGTCGCACAGGAACGGGTAAAATTCGCAGACCGGTCTTCCGGAAATTCCGCTGGTTTGAAACAAAATGCCTGGCGGGTTGCGCTGCTATAGGCACCGTCACAAAATTCCCCTTCTTCTTCCTGAAGCGAACCGTCGCCGCAATAGGCACCGGTCATGACCGTATACTGACAGGTTTTTGTGCAGGAAGCACACGTCCCCTCATAGGGTGGCTCGCAAACGGTCCCGTTTAACATTCCCGTGTCGCAAGATTCCTTTCCTTTATAGGCGTACCCGTCCCCGCAGATATTTTTTTTGCATAACGTCGTACAGACATCCGTATTGTCTGGGTTTCCGTCATCACATTCTTCTGATCCTTCCACTTTTCCATTTCCGCATGATTGGCCGTCAAGCGAACACGGCCCCCATTCAATCCATTCGCACGTTGGCGCATTTCCGACGCCTTCCGGAACGTCATCCTTGCAAGACCGGGCGCGGGAGAGCTGATACGTTACAGATGAACAGACTCCATCGTCGCTTGTCAGGGCATCATCAGCCCCCTTACAAAAACTATTCCCCGTACACAGAGAACCCGCTTTCTCTCCTCCCATACAGACGGAAGACATGCCACAAGAACCAACAGACTCTATAGGCCCATCCCCACACCCGCCTCCCAACGGGCAATCCGCATCTGTTGTACATGAATCAAAATCATCCTTTTCTCCACAAAGCGCACCAGGCCACGTTTCATACGCTCCGTCGCATGTTTCGCTTCCGTTTATCTCTCCATCTCCACAAGACGGACCAGGATAAGAACAATCATACGCACAACTCAAACGCAAATCTTTCGCATACTGTCCGTTGGACGTCTCGCAGTGATCCTTGGACCAGGCCCCGGCTTCTCGCGCGGACTCGTTGGATCCGCAATCGCACGCTTCTCCTCCGGCCAGGCTCCCATCGCCGCAAAAAAAGGCCCTTGCAAGAGTACAATCCGTCCCGCAGAAACCGTACGTTCCGTTCCAGGCCCCATCATCGCAAACTTCTCCCGGGTCTAAAGCGCCGTTCCCACATTCCTGTGGGATGCACAGTACACCGGCTTTCACCGCAACCTCTGCTGTCTGATACCCGGAACAATCCAAGATACAGGCAGCGGCTACCGTTCCGGGAACTCCGCCTTCCGTTGTACAAAAAACGGAAGTTGTGTCTCCAATCTCGCAGGTTTCTTGCGAAGATTGAACGCCGTCTCCGCACAGGCCAGATGCTCCTAAATCCGTCTGGCAAAGAACGCCCCCGCTGATAAATCCATGGTTTTCGGAAGAAGTGGCTGGAGGGGCGCTATACTCGGCAATCACCGTAGCGTAATCCGTCTCGTTGGAACTGGCCGCTGGATTGATCGAATCTGCCCACGGTGTCAAATCTTTATCCTCCAACTGAACGGTTAATTGATAAGCCTCACCCCCTTGACTCCGATACAGGTAGACGTGGTCGCCCCTTTCGCATGAAAAGGTCCCTTTTGCCTCATCCCAACAGTACGTTTCATCCTGTGCGTCTTCATCCCCGTCAGAAGAACACATCATGAGTGCGTTTAATGGATCGACTGGAAGGGTTGTTCCAAGCGCATTATCAAGACCGGACGTCCAGGACGACCAGACGCTCGTGGAAAAACCACGAAGGAACGAACCGCTTGCTAAGGATGGCACATCTGGAAGACATGTCTCGCTTCCGGAACAATCGCCATCTTCCCGACAGGTTTGATCTTTTGTAACAGAACAGCGGCGGTGCGTCCGCCCATACGTTTCCACAGCCCTCATGATCCGGCGTGAATCCGTAAGCCGGCGCAAATCCCGCGTCAATTTTTTCTTTTCCGCATCACAAAAAGAAGAGGGGTATCCTTCCTGCGTTGAAGCGATCGTTGAGCCGTCGCTAAACGTCAGGGACTGGCACTCTGCATCAAAAGAACAGGAAACGAATTCGTGCGTGGCTGGATCCACGGCATAATCGGAAAAAACGCCTGTTTTGTCATCAGAAGTTTCAAACGTGTACGTCACATAACAAAGGTTCTGGTCCGTCACTGCCGAACTTCCGATTTTCGGATCCAATGGATCGTTATTCGCATTCCATTTCCAGTTTTCAAGCACGCGTTTGACGACTTCCCTGGATGCCTCTCCCAAATCATTATCAACAGAGATGGCGTAGATGTTGGAATAGATCGATCCACCCTCCTTATTGGCAACGGCCGCATAAAAAGTGTTCCCGTCCTGAATGGCCTCATAACCGTCGAGAGTCGTAAGGGATGGAGCGGATCCAAAACCCTGTTCTTCATACCACAGGTCAGGAGGCAGATAGTCCTCATTTTTCAACACACGCACGCCAAAAGCATCATCGGTTCCTTCGACAAGAAAAAGGAGTTCTTTCTGAACAGAAGAAACAGGGGAATCTGGTGTTTCGACAACAGACAATCCTGGTAATGGGTCCCCCTCTTCCTGATCGCGACAATACGAAAAGGAAAAATTCGTAAACGGAGCTTTGAGTTGAAAAGCACTGGCAACAGAGGCTGTATCGGCAAAAATTGAAGCAATGGCAGGATCCGGCCAAGGGTGTTCACACAGATTGGCCCGCAGAAATTTTGTCCCTGAAACGGACGCTCCTGAGCCAGACGTTGTTGTTACCGTGGCGGTCGCGACGGCCGATTCGCTTCCGTTCGCCTTGGCGGTCGCGACGGTAAAACCCGTGGAAGCATCCGCAACATCAACGACATTGGTCGGGTCGGTGGAAGTTCCATTGTCAGGGATGGTCGAGGCCCAGGCCCAATTCCAATCGTACACTCCGGACAGGGGTTGAATTTCTTCGGGTTCGGCCCCTTTCAATGTAAAGGACGCTGCCGCAAGATCATGGGCTTCATCCAAGGTGGAGAAAAATCCATCGGGAGAAGTCGTATCATTGACCTCCACGTATTCCAACGCGCAAATTTCCGTTCCAGTCGTAAACGTTACTATTTTTCCTTCCAACAACCCAACGCCGGCGAAGTTCGCCACGCCGTCCGTTGTCCCGTCCAATGGATCATCTTCTCCCGCAATGACCAAACGGTACGTTCCGTTTGCCACCAAGGCTTCCGCATACTGGAGATTTACTTGGGATCCGCTTCCCTCTTTCTCAATAGCGTAGGTAACGGGAACCCAACAAGAAGGCGCGTCCGCAGCACGAACCCTTCCTCCGAACAGATGGGAGAGACGACTCACCATCCAATGCCAAGCCCGAGCAAAGGTGCTTGAGTGGCCCTCCTGGCCATTCCAAGCGGCTTTTTGATGGGAAGCGGGACAGTCGGTCGCGTAAGTTGAAGCGTCAATGGCCTTCCCGTTAACCGTCATTAATTGAAGAGCAAGGGAACGTTTCGTTATCGTATCCTCCACCTTCTGAACAAATGAATTTTGATCCATGGCCTGATCAAACGAAACCCAGACAGCCGCATTGCGACAAACGTTTATTTCTTCCCGAACGCTCGTCTCCGTCAGGACAGGGCGGGCGTAACAACAACCGCCTTCGCCGCAACCATACGTTTGACCGGTCGCATCGCAGGAAGAATCCGCATTACAGGAACAGGCAAGCGTATAGGTCCCAGATCCTATTTTTCCGGTTTCACTTTCCTTAGCAGAAATGAGGGAGGAAGCAGATCCGTTCCCTTGTGCCAAGACTTCTGCTGGGGCTTCGGCCATGATCTCGGCCACGGCGTAAGGAGCCCAACCGTTTCCAACTCTTGTTGCTTCACATTCCTCGCCCGTTTCGGTTGAACCGTTGCCACAAAAAGAGGGGATCGTGTAGAAATAGCTCGAACCTTCTAAAAGACAAACAGAAGAACACCCGTCGCCGTCTTTCGTGTTTCCGTCATCGCAGTCCTCACCGGCTCCCGCGCTTGTTCGCTCCATGGTCTTGTTTCCGCATGTTCCGATGCTATTATCGCCCTCGCGCAGACACTGTGAGGAACACCCATCGCCGTCCTTCGTTGTGGCATCGTCGCAGTCTTCACCTGCTTCGATCTTTCCATTTCCACAAATAGCCACGACAGAAGAAATCTTCACAGATCCCTCATGCAAACAATTGGACGAACAGTTGTGAATGGCATTTTCCTTCCCTTCATCGCATTCTTCCCCTCCGATCTGTTCGCTTCCCGCAACGTTTCCATCTCCGCAATCTTGCCCAATGGAAGAAGCACCTTCTGCTAAACATTTCGCGGAACACCCGTCGCCATCTTTCGTGTTTCCGTCATCGCAGTCCTCACCGGCTCCCGTTTTTTCATTGAACTCTCGGGACGTATTTCCGCAAGTTCCGACGGAATTTCCTCCTTCACGCAGACAGATAGACGAACACCCGTCGCCATCTTTCGTGTTTCCGTCATCGCAATCTTCTCCAAAATCCTCTTGAATTTTTCCATCGCCACAAAGAGCACTCGGCGTCGTTGAACCCGTGTGCAGACAAGAACTGGAACAGCCTACAGGCAAGGATCCGGAAGCGGAAATTTGACCACTGGACAACAGCGAAGCTACGGCCGCATCCTTGTTTTTATCGTCTTGATCAACGGCTGTCCACGGATCCCACGAGAAGGCTGAGGCCTCCAATCGTTGTCCTGAGACAGAACACTCATCAGGAGAACTAAGGGGAACGGCTTCAAAGGAAGTACGGTCCCCGACCGCAGTGGCATGAGCCTGAGAGGGTTCCACTTCCACTTGATCCACCGTGCAAGAACTGTCTTTTGTTGTGAACGTCCAGGAGAGGTCACTTCCGTACGCCAAATCAGACTTCGCTTTGGAAAGCGGAACGCCACTCAGGGAAACAAGTTCTCCGGAGAGAATAACGCGATAGGAAGTATTGGCCTGAAAAAGCATTAAAGCGTGAGAAAGATTCAGCGTAAACGTTTCTGTATTATAGGACGTCCCGTCAAGAGGGAATTCGACTAATTCGTCCTCAGCGCAGGCCGGATCCTGACAGGTAAAAAGGCGAACGAGCGGCTTCCCGTTTGCCTCATAACCATCAAAAGCATCTTTCATGGCCGTGTTAAATTTCGCGCCAACCCCTGAATTCAAACAGGCTGTCTTGCAACGGGGCCAATACTCCACAATGTCCGGATCTGTAAAATCAATCGTCAGGTTACTTACGTCTGGATCAACGTTCGGCAAAGCTTTCAAAGCTGCAGAAATCTCCACCGGAGGGCCTGGGGGGGTTTCTTGTTTCGGAAGAGCATTCGTGGAACAGGCGGATGGTTGTTTGGAATCCAAAGGCGCTTTTACAGCATCGCTTGAAGCAAAAGACCACTCATACTGAGTACAGTTAAGCAAAACACACTGATTTTTTTCAGCCAAAGGTGCGGCCCCGAAAGTAACGGCCACATCCTTTTCCGTTGCTGTGTATTCGGAAGGGGAAAGCAAAATGCTGCCGACCGTACACGTCGCCCCATCTTGGGCCGTCGTAAAGCCCCAGGTAAAATCCGTTTCCATGGGAAGACCTTCCGAGCTTCGGATGCCATCGTCTCCTCCCTTAAGCGTCACCCGATAGGTCTTCCCTTCCTCCCAACCGTCAGGAGGCGCCCAAAAAAATCCGGTCTGAAACGCGCTGATATCCTGATCTTGAACGGAAATATCTTCTAAACGTCCACAGGTTGTCTCCAAACATTTTTTTACTTGGACCGTCTGTGACGTAAAGAAAAACGGATCCATGGCTGTTGTAAAAGAAGCACTGAGGGACGCATTCAAACAGACCCGATCTCCCCCTTCCCAGGATTCCCACGGTGTTGGGGAAACGGACTCTGCGGTACAGCCGACCCATACGGACGGTGCATCTGGAATGTCGTCTGTTGAAAACCAATAGGCATAGTGGGAAACAGGCGCTGATTCCGCACACGCCCCCTCCTCACGACAGGCACCATCAGCACAACATTCTTCCCCGCTCCCACAGGAAAAATCCTCCCCACATTGCCCGACCTCGAAGGGAAGCGTGTTAGAAAATCCATCAATCGTTTTCACAAAAATCGATCCTGTCTCTGCCTTTTCTGGGACCTGAAGCGGCTTCTCGGTCGTCCCAGCGATCTCTTCATCCGTCCAATGGCCTGGTTGAAAAATCGTTTGACCATCAAAAAATGTCACTTCTCCGCTCTTGGTTTCAAACCCTTCGCCAAATAACGTTACGTCTGTCCCCGGAGGTCCAGAAGAGGGCGAAAGACGACAGAGATTCGGTCCGGCCGAACCCTCGATCATCTCAAAATCGACTGGTTCCGAAACCCTACCATCCGAGCCCCGGGTGATCCAAAGGGTATAGGGTCCGGGCACAAGCTTGGTATCTTGAGACACATAAACCTTCGGGACCTTTACCAGCACCACGTTTTCCTTCCAAAAAGCCTCCTGACAGGCCTCGGGAAACGCGATATCCCCCAAGGCATTCAAACCAGTTGTCTGATCGCCAAAATAGACCGTCCCAACGGTTTCTCCGAATCCACGTCCATAAATCGTCACATACTGCCCGATGGGAGCAGCGTTAGGGTCAAGGTCACAAGAGGCTTCGGCAGAACAATCAGCAGAGGACACACAAAGATCCCCAGAATCCGAACACCGGCGCACACCCGTATCAATGGACGTAATCACGGGGGCCTCGGTCCCAGAGGTGGAAGAAGCAAAAACAGTAAAAGAAAGTTTATTTGATCCCTCCCGGTCCTCCCCTTCGCCTACGAAAACCTGCGTAAAATATCTTCCTTCTTCCAGCGAGGGCACAACCGTCTCAAAAGCTGTGTCGCCCCAATTTGGATAACTTGAAGCCTTGGTCGAACCGAAATAAAAGAGTGAGGAGCGAAAAGAACTCCCAAAGTTGTTTCCAAAAACTTTTAAGCGATCTTGAGTTTGTCCAGACGCGGGTTCAAGGGCACACAGACCAGGCCGTTTGGTGGTGTTTACGTCAAAGTCGCTCATGACTGGACCATTGTCGTCATCTGTTCGATCCTGGGCACCAGCGGTGTTAGTCACCTCCACCGGGCCGCTTACGGCTTCCTCCGGGATTTGAATCACGACCTGGCGATCTGCCCATGTTCCGGAACACTCCGTGTAGGGTCCAACGGTCTTATCATCATCTGTTGTTTCTGGATCCCCCATAAAGGTCACGGAGCCTCCATCCGATCCAAAACCGTCTCCCGAAATCGTCACGAGATTTCCCGGAGCGCCATCCCCGGGCGAGACTTCCTGAATCTCTACGGAAGAAACGCAAATGCCATCTTCGCACTTTCCTGAAGAACATTCCGCATTCTCGGTACAAATTTGTCCATCGCAGGAGCCGCAGTAATAATCGCTCTTTTTATCCCCTCCACAATCCGTACCCTCTTCAAAATACGGGTCCGTCGAATCCTGAACGCCGTTGGAACAATTGGGAGGACGTAAAAAAACTGTCACGGAGGGAGCGGCATCCTCTAGCCCTGCACAATCGGATCCCACGGCCGTAATCTCATAGGAGGCATTGGTCGCATACCCCTCCGTATTCCAAACGCTGTCAAAATAATTCTCCTGAGCAAGGGTCCCGACGGAACTCGCCTCCAGACCAACAGAGGAGACCGTCTCACCGTCAACGGAAAAACGAACGGAAGAAACACCGGAATCATCAGAGCTGAACACTTGGAGCCCTTCCACAAGGGGAGCGTAAGCTGAGTCTCCATCATCTGGATCCCTCATCTCCAAAGAGGGCGGCTCGTGATCAATCGCCTCACCGGTCGTAAAAGCAAAAGAACAGGGATAAGTATCGGAACACTCCAGCGCCAACCCAGACGCACTCTTAAGAACAGAAGCGTCTAGTCGAATTTCATAGTCTGTCTTCGCCGCGAAACAGGAAACCGAGGATCCTGACGTTGTCTCACAGGTCGTGGAAGGCGTAAACGTCGCACGGGAACCAGCGATATGGAACGTCCCCTCGACGGAATTGCCGTCCTTGGCTCGGACCACGATTCCCCCCTTTTCCGTAACGGTTGCCTCAGAAATGCTCTTGCTGAAAACAAACTGCAACTCCACATTCCGAATCAACGCGGCACACCCCGTATTTACCGACGTCAAAACGAACTTTTTTGAGACGTCTTCTTGGACGTCCCCCATCCCCTCCTGTGAGGAAGAGGTGGAAGATCCTGTCCCCATGGCCGACAGAAGCCGACTCAAAACAAACTGGGAAATCGCAAAAGACGAAAAAAGAATAACCATGCCGATAAGGGCATTCGTGAGAACGGCCTTGGCTTTTTTTATTTTTCCCTCTTCCCCGTGCGATAGCATCCACAGCCACCCCCCATACAAAACAAAAAGCACAGCAACCAAACCAAGAATGCCGAGAAACGCACGGATGATCGAAGCGATAACCAAGGGCAGACTTCCCGTTGCCAAACCCGCAGCCTGTGCAAAACCCTCAGGAGATGACCCACCGAAAGTTTGATCTGATTGGACTGTCTGGGCCAAAACAGGCAAAACGACAAAGAAAAAACTCCCTGCCACAAAGGCAGCAGATCCAAACGTTCGCAAAGAAAAATGGATTTTTCTCACACGAAAAACGCTATTTTACAACCGGATTTCCTTCCCTTGTCACACAAGGAACAGCTGAGGCTAACCCCTCGCAACAATACGGCTTTCCCTCTTGTGCACAATCCGGGACACTGGCATTCACGGACGGACCATAGGAAGGATACAGACAAATCTGCCAAAGGCTTTTTACCCCGTTTGTCACCGCCGGATAGTAATAGTAAAAAGTTTTTTCTCCCTCAAAACTCTCCCAAAACGGCGCATGCTTGATCTTGGCCGTCGTAAACATTCCTGATGTGTCACCAACGGCCTGCTCCTGCGTTGTCTGTTCCACCCGGAACCAAAATTCCTGATCCTGGTTGGGAACGAGACGAACAGTCTGACTATTTAGCGTCGACGATTGCATCGGAAGGCTGAAAAGGAAGGAAACATCCTTTTCCAAACCGACGTTTTCTTCCTGAAGAGAGGGAGAGAGGGAAAGAATCGCCGGAACGGTATCGTTAATCTTTGTGTTCGTCCAAAAAGACCAGCTGACGTCATCCCCTGTCGGTGCCTCCCCAGGACCTTGGGCTATCCCATCTTTGTTTCCGTCCAAAGAATTTCCGCATGCATCTACCAACCCATCGGGAAGACCTGCTGCAACCGAAGCCTGTGGCGGCTCCGCACCAAGCGTGGCCGCATGGGCCTTCACCTGAATGGCCGAGGAAGACGGCAGACAATAAATCGTATTCCCGCAGGGATCCTTGCTACAAGCATCATCGGAAATAAATTCGACGGTTCGATATCCGTTACTCAGAGAAAACGTCCCGGCAGTATTTCCGTTCTTCCCCGCGACCACCTCGATCCTTGTAAAGTCTTTCCCTTCGGAGAGATCGGGGTCGTACTTTCCACTAACTGTTACTGGATCCATAGCCTCGTTGAACGTCATTTGTACCACGCTGTTGCGTTCGTATGGATCGCCTTCTCCGGCAGCTGCGGGGAGCACAGAAACAACTTGTGGTGGTGTGAGATCCACTTCGGTGGAAACTTCGAAGGTCCATTCATATCCTTCCGCATAGGCGCCAACAAACGCGGCGTTCCCATCCGCCTTTAAGAGCGTTGGTTCAAGTTTGACGGCATAATTAACATCTTCCGTCGCATTTCCCAATAGGTCGACCGGGTCAAAGACAAACGTCCGCAGATCCGACGTAAAGGTGACACGTACGGCGCCACTTTCTAAAGCAACGTCCTCCGGATTCTTTTCTTCGGTCAATCGTTCCGTTTCATAGAGACGAATGTTTTCCGTCCGCAAGGAATCCGGCGTGTCTGCAGTTCCATCATACGCGCTGCCGTCGGCTTCCTGGATAAAAGAAGCCGGATCCATAGGTTCCTTGAACGTCACCAGGATCTTCACATTACGTGGAACACTGATGGCGTTGCGCGCTGGATAGTGGTCCTGAACGATCCCGGATCCTAGTGACCCGGACAGTGGTTCGGTATAGTGCTGAGCCGACGTTGTTTGAACGTTTCCCAATCCAACGGCACGCAGGAGGGCATTCAGAATGAACGTTGTCAAGGTAAAGGAAAGAAAAATAAGAAGGAGCCCTACTGCCGAGCTCTTTAAAATTTTCTTTGCTTTGTCCGTCTTCGCAGGATCTCCTTTTGATTCAAAATAGAGATAGCCAGCGTAAAGGACAATACAGACGGTTACAATACCAAGAACGCTCAAGACCGCCCGAATGCCGCGGGCAATCAGAATGGGAAGCGTTTGCGACGTCGCTCCCAGCGCCTCTCCGACGCTTGCCATGTCCGCTGTTTTTAATGCATCCGTCTGAGCCAGCGTGGCAAGGGGAAAAAAGAAAAAAAAGAAAAAAGCTCCGGCAAACCTCTCGATCGCTCGAACAAATGACAAAAGAAAAATGGACGGAGAACGCCGAGTCGGACGCATGGAAAAAAGCGTCAAAAATGTTGGCTCCATCTTACACCAATGTCCTCTTCTTTACTACTTCGCCTCGATGGTCAAAAAACAGTGGAGAGAAAAAAGGCCTTAACGCCCCGAAAGGGCAAGGGAGGCCGCGAGGATCACCAGAAGCATGGTGAGCGTGCCCAAAGCGCCGACGACCATTTCTCGACGGTTCACCCTGGCCTCATCCTTTCCCCACTTCAACATGAGAACAAGTGTGCCATGGAGAAATTCGTACAGAAAAAAAATCACAGCGATCGCAGCCAAGGCGCGCAACCCACGAAAAACTATTTCCAGAGAATCGATCCCCGAAAGAAAGGCTGTGGGAGACGGTCGGTTGGCCGAAGGACTCACGGGCATACGTCAAGAAAGGAGAACCTCAACCGCGGCTTTGACCCGCGAGCCATCTGCTTTTCCATCCGCGGCCTTTACCACAAGCCCGATGGCTTTGCCCAAATCTGTCCGCGAGATAAAACCGTGCTCTGACAAGATGGAACGTGCCAGCGCTGTTAAGGCTTCGTCGGAAAGCGGGGTAGGAAGATAGCGCTGAAGAACCATGAGTTCATCCTTAGCTTTTTCCACAGCCTCCGCGCGGGAGGCCTGTTGAGAAGCAGCGAGCGCGTCTTGCAGCTGGCGGACCTGGGTGCGAATCACAGACAGGACCTCTTCGTCGGTCAACGTATGACCAAGATCGATTTGGCGATTTTTAAGACCGGCCCGCAACAGTCGAAGGGTGGACAGTTCGGATTCCCTGCGCTGTTTTGCCGCGGTCACGGTATCGGATTGAATGACATCGGAAAGAGAAGACATAAAAAATTCTTTCTATTTTTTTTAATAATAAGAGGAAGAAAGGAAAAAGAGGCGTTCGGCCAGCCGTGTTTCACACGATTGGTTTCAACGCCTCTTTTCTTTCTTCTTCGCAAATCATTCAAGGCGCTGTTTACGGGCGGTTGCCGCCGGTCGGACGCCTTCCCTCTTCTTCTACCAATCGTCCCGTCTTCAACAAATAATCGCGTTTGACGGAAATTTCCAATCGACGCAACGCACTCTTACGTGCGGCACTCTTATTCTTTTTCCGCAAATGAAAACGAATCTTTTTCGCCTGCAAGATGCGGCCGCTTTCTTGGACACGCCGGGTAAAACGCCGATAAAAACTCTCGAAACTTTCGTTTTTACGCCGTTTAATATCTAACATAAGCATCACCTTCCTTTCTTAAAGAAAACGTTCAAACTCCTCTCTCTGAAATTTTGAACCCCTTCTCAAACTCTCCCTCGGTAAAGAGGGTGTGCTTGTTTTGCATTGTTCATGACAAAATCTGCACATTTCGACCCAATCAGCTTGGTCGAAATTGTCTTCGTTGTCAAGCAGCGGTATGCGAAACAGCCTTCCCTGTCCCAATTGAACGGGTCTCGAGTTTCTTTTTAAGAATAGAAACAACCCTTCCGGCATTCACAATTTCCTGTGCTCCAGATTCCATGTCACGGATGATAATCGTCCCATCCATGACCTCCTTCTGTCCTAAGATAAGGGCATAGGGAGCCTCTTGCTTGGCAGCCAATTCTAACTGGGCTTTCAAAGCGCTTTTTCCAAACGCTTCCCGCACGACAAGTCCGGACTGCCGACACTCTTCAAATAACCGAAGTCCTTGACGGCGAGCTGCATCTCCAAGTTGGGCAAAAAAGGCATCGATCTTGCGCACGGGGAGCGGAGCCTGTACCTCTCGCATGGCAAGAATAACTCGCTCCATCCCAAGCGCCACGCCGCAACCGGGAGTTCCTTCGCGCCCACCAAGGAGTTCAACCAACCCGTCATATCGCCCCCCCCCACCTAAGGAACTCTGCGACCGTTCTCCCTGGTCTCCGGCGGACCACACTTCAAAAACGGTCCGATTATAGTAATCCAACCCACGAACCAAATACGGATCCAGGGTATAGGATACGGAGGCTTCGTCCAAAAATTCAAGCACTTGCATGAAATGGGTCTTTGAATCCTCATCAAGCCAATCCAACATTTGGGGAGCCTCCTCTTTCAGGGGTTGACAGGTCTCGGCTTTGCAATCCAGCATTCGCAGGGGATTCTTCAACAGGCGCCGCTTACAATCTTCACACAAAACGGAACGGTGGGAACGATAGTAAGAAGCAAGTTCGGTCCGGTACGTTTGGCGGGCAGCGGGTGTTCCAATGGAATTCACTCGCATCACCGTTTCCACACCAACGGATTTCAACAGATGAAAAACCATGACCATTAACTGTGCATCCATGACGGACTCTCCACTTCCAAACACCTCGAACCCGATCTGATAATGCTGCCGATAGCGCCCGGCCTGGGGACGTTCATAACGGAAATTCGGACCGACATAATACAGCTTAACAGGCTGGGGAAGATTCAACATGCCATGATTGACATACGCCCTGGCGGCGGAAGCAGTCATCTCTGGACGCAAAACAACGCGCTCGCCACCCTGATCCTCGAACGCGTACATTTCTTTCTCAATAATATCCGTCTGCTTACCGACCGTACGAACGAAAAGTTCTTCGTGTTCAAGAATCGGAAGATCAATACGTTCAAATCCGTAGGCTTCCGCCATTTCCCGAACCGCGTTTCGCAACACCTGCCAAGACGGTTGCTCTTCCGGAAGAATATCGCGAAAACCGCGTAAAAGTTCCGGTGGACGTTTTCCCTTCGGCAGGGAAACGACAGGAGGAACAACAACCGTTTTGGGCTTTTCCTCTTCCCAAGCCTCCTCCGAGGAAACCGTTGCTTTGGCCTTGGGTGAAGCCGCGAGTTGGTTCTTTTTTCCCATAAGAAAATCTGACACGAAAGGAATTAAGATTTTTTAATTTTACAGTGAGTACTCAATGGTGCGAAACACGGTCGCGTGAGCAAAAGGAAATCCGCGTACCCAAACGCGCCCGATCAGATCGCTGCGCGGCACCGAACCAAACGCTCGTGAGTCCAAACTGGCCTCGCGGTTGTCTCCCAGGACAAAATATTCTCCCTCTCCGACCTGAACGGTTTTGCGCCCAGGTGTCCGGACACCGGAACCCAAATAAGGCTCATTTAAAATGACACCATTTGGGTGGTCTTCATTATAGATACGGACAATGCCCTCTGCGATTTCAACCTTCTCTCCTGGTAAACCGATCACGCGCTTGATGAAAAATTCAGAGGGATCCGGGGGATAGCGAAACACGATCACGTCTCCGCGCTCAGGATTCTGCAGTCGATACTCAATTTCGTTGATAATGAGGTATTCCCCGTCTTGAAATTCCGGTTCCATGGAAGCACCCTTCACATAAAAAGGCTGGATCAGAAAATAACGAATGGGGAGGATGATGGCTGCCGAAATTAGCAAAATTTGAAGCAGTTCCCACACAAATCGCCCCGCGTGTTTCACACCGTCTTGAAAAGGCGATATGTCAGATTTTCGATGAAAGAAAGAAAAAAACGCCATAAATCAATGCTAGGGATTAGAGTATCATGCCAGCGTGGGACGGACAAGATGAACCCGCCTCTTGTTCAACGTCCTTTCAGATGATATACTCGCCCCGTCTATGCTGAAAAATCGCGCTTCGGTCAAAGATATCTTAGGGCTTTTCTTCCGGCATATCCGTCCGTACCGGCTGCTTACGATTTCCATTTTCCTGTCCATCCTGGTCGGACAAACGTTTGTCATGTTCCAACCCTGGGCTTCCAAACGTTTTTTTGACCTCCTGACACAAACATCTCCCCAAGACGCATCCCTGCTTCCAGCTCTTCTCTGGACGGTGGGGCTCCTTTTCCTCTTGCAAGGAGGCCGCTGGCTTTTCTTTCAAGGAGCCGGCCTCCTGAACAACCGTTTTCAGACGCAGATCATGGCCGATTTGGAACGGAATGCTTTTGCTTACCTGCTTCAGCACTCGTATGGTTTTTTCTCCAATGCCTTTTCCGGATCGTTGGTCCGAAAAATACGCCGCCTCTCCCGTTCTTTTGAGGACCTGAGCGACACCGTGGAGTGGAGCTTCTTGCCGGTTATCGTCACCGTCATCGGAGCCGTCCTGGGATTAGGCCTGCGCTCTCCCCTGCTCGCTGTCTGTGCCGGCGCATGGATTGTCCTTTTCACAACCGCCAGCTATTTCTTTTCCCGTTGGAAACTACGTTATGATGAACGGCGAGCGGAAACGGATTCCGAAGTAACGGCCACCTTGGCCGATGCTGTCACCAACCACACGAACATCCTTGTTTTTACGGGACGTGAAGAAGAACGCCGCCGATTTTCAAACGTAACGGAACAGTATCGGCGTCTTCAGGTCTTTACCTGGGATCTCTCCACAGCCAACGAGGCTTTTCAGTGGGGTATGGCCATTCTCCTGGAAACCGTTGTCCTCCTTTTGGCTGTACGCCTATGGATCCAGGGTGAAATTACCATCGGAGATATTGCCCTCTTTCAGGGATATCTCTACGCCATCTTCGAAAGAACATGGGATCTGGGACGCGCTATCCGCCGCACCTATGAAGCCCTTGCGGATGCAAGCGAAATGACTGCGACCCTCAAAATTCCCCACGAAATCCAGGACGCAAAGACAGCGAAGGACCTTAAGGTAAAGGGCGGGGCCATTTCCTTCCAAGACGTTGCCTTCAACTACCACCAAACGCGGGAAATCCTCAGACAATTTAACCTTGAAATTAAGCCGGGTGAAAAAGTAGCTGTCGTCGGCTCTTCGGGCGCAGGAAAATCCACCTTGGTTAAACTCCTCTTCCGTTTTTATGATGCGGACGGAGGAAAAATCCTGATTGATGGACAAAATGTCGCGCGCGTATCCCAGGATAGCCTGCGCTCCCAGATGGCCCTTGTGTCGCAGGAACCGATCCTCTTTCATCGCACGCTCCTTGACAATATCCGTTATGGTCGTCCGGACGCTTCGGAAACCGAAATCATTCGAGCGGCACAAAAAGCCCATTGTCACGAGTTCATCGAGGCCTTGCCTGAAAAATATGAAACCCACGTCGGGGAGCGTGGAATCAAGCTCTCGGGAGGCGAGCGTCAGCGCGTCGCGATTGCCCGCGCAATTCTGAAAGACGCCCCCATCCTCATCCTTGACGAAGCGACCTCAAGCCTGGATTCCAAATCAGAACAGCTGATTCAAGACGCGCTCACAGAACTCATGAAAAAGAAAACCGTTCTCGTGATTGCCCATCGCCTTTCCACCATTCTGAAAATGGATCGGATCGTCGTTATGGACCAAGGTCATGTGGTCGACCAAGGAACCCATAGGGAGCTCCTCCAAAGAGGAGGCCTCTATAAAACACTTTGGGATATCCAAGTCGGAGGATTCTTAGGAGGAATAAAAGAAGCCGAAGAAGAGAAGGTAAAATAAAAAAAGACGGGTTTCAAACCCGTCTTTTTCCTACAACTTTTTCGCATGCTCGCGCCGTCTGGCATGGGGATCAAGAATGGCCTTGCGAATACGCAAACTCTTCGGCGTGACTTCCAAAAGTTCGTCTTCGCCCAAATACTCAAGACAGGCCTCAAGAGACAGATCGCGTGCCGGTTCCAAAATTCCGCTGCTGCCGTCCCCTTTACTGCGCATGTTCGACAGTTTCTTTTCCTTACAAGGATTGACTTCGATATCTTCGGCGCGAGAATGTTGGCCCACAACCATCCCGATGTAGACTTCTACCGCCGGACCTACAAAAAGGGCCCCCCGCTCCTGAAGTCCCAGGAGCGAATAGGTCATGGTTGTGCCGTCTTCCATAGAAATAAGCGAGCCATGTGTGTTCGCTTCAATGTCGCCACAGTAGGGACGATAGCCGAGCAAAAGACTGTTCAGAATTCCCTGACCCTTCGTGTCAGTTAAAAATTCATTCCGATAGCCGATAAAACCGCGCGTTGGAATTTCAAACTCCATGAACGTTGCTCCATTTTCAACCTTCATGTCCTTCATCTCCCCACGTCGCTTTCCCATTTTTTCAATGACACTGCCAGCAAACGTTTCTGGACACTCAACAAAGACGGATTCGAACGGCTCCTTCCTCCCGCCTTCTTCCTCCTGAAAAATGACCTGCGGGCGGGAGACCTCGAACTCGTACCCTTCCCGGCGCATGCGCTCGATAAGGATGGCCAGGTGAAGCTCTCCGCGACCGGAGACGATGAAGGCACTGTCCTTCATCCCGGGTTCCATTCTCAAAGCAACGTCATTAAGCAGTTCGCGTTCAAGCCGCTCTTTAAGATTGCGCGACGTCGAATACTGTCCTTCCTTTCCGGCAAAGGGTGAGGTATTCACACCAAACGTCATCTTGACGGTCGGTTGTTCTACTTGGGTGACGGGAAGGGCGACTGGTTGATTTGCATCCGCGAGCGTATCCCCAATCTGAATGTCTTCGACACCGCTGACAGCCAAAATATCACCGGCTTCCACGGTTTGCGCATCTATGCGCTGCAACCCTTTAAAAATCTGCAAAGCGGTAAGGCGAACTGCGCTCGTCTTCCCGTCCCGGCTGAGATGGGCAACACTTTGTCCCTGGCTCACCCTTCCATTCATCACGCGTCCAATAGCCACGCGACCCTTGTAGGAATCGTAAAATAAATTCGCAACGGAAATCTGAAGCGGAGCCTCCGGATCACCAGAAGGAGCAGGGACGTGCTCCAGAATTGCCTCAAAAATCGGGGTAATATCCTTCATATCTTCGAGACGTTCGGTCAGACCTGCAACTCCGTTGACGCCGGAAGCATATAGGACGGGAAAATTTGCCTGTTCATCCGTGGCTCCTAGCTCGACAAAAAGATCGAAAGTCTTATTCAAGACCCAATCCGGACGAGCATCTTTCTTGTCGACCTTATTGATAATAAGGAGGATCCGGTGCCCGGCCTCAATGGCTTTCCGCAAAACAAACCGCGTCTGTGGCATCGGGCCTTCCTTGGCATCGACAAGGAGCAGGCATCCGTCAACCAAATTCATGACCCGTTCCACTTCCCCACCGAAATCCGCGTGCCCAGGGGTATCGACAATATTGATCTTCACTCCTTTCCATTGGATGGAAGCATTTTTGCTAAAAATCGTAATGCCGCGCTCCCGTTCTAATTCATTGGAATCCAAGATCGTGGTTCCCATGGCCTCTGCGTCGCGAAAGGTGTTAGATTGCTTCAAAAGTGCATCAACCAGCGTTGTTTTTCCATGGTCGACGTGGGCGATGATAGCGACGTTTCGGATAGGTGTTTCAGGCTTCATACGGAGTTTCAATAGGCGAAATACTCGCGAAGGATAAAGGAAAAAAGAAGTCTGGTCAAGGGGGCGGATACGGATGTTAACGGGAAATGAAAAAGGCGCCAGAGAAAGGCGCCCAAGACCGATATTTTTCAGAAGACCCTCCCTCTTCCCATTTTCTCCTGGTGAACTCTCATATCTTCGAGAATCTCTAAAGGATAGGGATTTCTCTGATAATTCGAAAGAACGAGAGAGAAGAGGCCGGCCCGTGATATTCCAAATTTGGCTGCCAAGCCATCGACCCACGCGCCGACGTTAAGTGAAGCGAACTCAACAGCTAAGTAATCTGTGTTGCTCGGATCCATCATCTCTAGACGAACATCTTTTATCTCTTCAAAAAATTCTGGGATCTTTCCAATCCCACCATTAAAACTCCCTTTTTGAATGGCCTCACAGAACCTTCCGAACAATGAACCCATAACTTCGTGTTTTCGGAACGGGGGGGATTGAAAAAAACTCTTGACCCACGGATCCTGAATTTTTAAAACAACAAACATGACCGCCTCCTCTTCCGCCAATGGTTTGCTCCAGCCCAGCTTCCTTGACACGTCCTCTCCTTCCTATTCCATTTGACAACGCCTGTCAATTTTTGTCGCCTCTTCCTGTCGCCTCTTCCTTGACGTCCTTTTTCTAATCGTCCATTATCAAAGCCAATTATCTTCCATACATGTCCAAACATCTCGTCATCGTCGAATCCCCGACGAAAGCAAAAACTATTTCCAAATTCTTAGGAAAGGATTATACCGTCCTTTCCTCCTTCGGCCATGTGCGCGACCTGCCCAAAAGCAAAATCGGCGTAGACGTGGAGCATGATTTCCAACCGTCCTACCTTGTTCCGCGCGATAAATCCAAACGCGTGAAAGAACTTAAGGAAGCGGCAAAAAAAGCGGACGACATCATCTTCGCCACGGATGAAGACCGCGAAGGAGAAGCTATTTCCTGGCATCTGGCAACCCTGCTCGGCATTCCGCCGGAAGAAGGCAAGCGCATTGCTTTTCATGAAATTACGAAGCGGGCAGTGGAGGAGGCCCTGCAACATCCGCGAGAACTCGATCTTCGACTGGTGGACGCGCAGCAAGCGCGGCGCATCCTGGATCGACTTGTTGGCTATGAACTTTCGCCGTTCTTGTGGCGCAAGGTCCAACGCGGACTTTCGGCCGGACGCGTACAATCCGTGGCCGTACGTTTCGTGGTCGAACGTGAGCGAGAACGCGACGCCTTTAAACCGGAAGAATACTGGACCGTCGAAGGTCTTTTTACAAAAGAGAAAACGGAGTTCTCGGCCAAACTGTTTGCGCGCGATGGAAAAAAAATTGAAAAACTGGATATCAAAACCGGCGAGGAAGCCCGCGCCATTGTCTCCGCGGTCCAGGGGGCTTCCTTTTCTGTGGCTGAAGTTGTTCAAAAAACAACCCATCGATCCCCTGCTCCTCCCTTCACCACCTCCACTCTCCAGCAGGAAGCCAACACCCGCCTGGGTCTAAGTGCACACCAGACAATGCGCCTTGCTCAACAGCTCTATGAAGGGGTCGACCTTCCCGGCGAAGGGTCTGTAGCCCTTATCACCTACATGCGTACGGACTCGGTCAACCTTTCCGACCTATTTTTGCGTGAAGCTGCGGACATGGCGTCGAATACTTTCGGAAAAGAGTATGGGTCCGCCGAACCGCGCCGCTATAAAACAAAATCCAAAGGGGCGCAAGAAGCGCACGAAGCGATTCGTCCCACGGACGTGCGTCGCCAACCAGAAGATCTTAAAGCATCTCTGGAGCCTGGCCAATGGAAACTCTACGACCTCGTGTGGCGCCGCGCGGTTGCTTCGCAGCTTCCGGATGCGACGTTCGATGCAACCACAGCAGACCTCGAAGCGAACCAACATACTTTCCGAGCAACTGGATCCGTCCGGCGCTTTGACGGCTTCTTACGCGTATATCCGGAACGACAAAAAGATTCGATCCTACCTCCGCTTGCCAAAGGAGACATTGTCTCTTTAATCAGTATAGAACCCAAGCGCCATGAGACAGAACCCTCCCCGCGCTACTCTGATGCCACGCTCGTTAAGACCCTTGAAGAGTACGGCATCGGCCGGCCGTCCACCTACGCCCCGACCATTGCCACGATTCTGGATCGGGGCTATGTGGAACGGGATGAAGACAAACGACTCTTTCCCGGTGCCATTGCCTATACCGTCAACGACCTTCTGGTTGAACATTTCCCCTCCATCGTGGACTACGCTTTCACCGCTCGCATGGAAGACCAGCTCGACGAGGTAGCCGAAGGCAAAACGCCCTGGGTTCCGGTCATCCGATCCTTTTACGAACCGTTTGCTGCCACGCTCAAGGAAAAAGAAAAGACGGTCATCACGTCCAAACCCGAAGATGAACCGACCGATATTGTCTGTGATAAATGCAACGCGCCCATGGTGGTGAAAACAGGAAGGTTTGGAAAGTTTCTGGCTTGCACGGGCTACCCGGGATGCAAAAATACGAAACCGGTGGCTCAAGACGGTTCAAACAAGCCTGCCGAGCTGCCGGTCACAAACGAAATCTGCCCAACCTGCCAGGCACCCATGATGATGAAACAGGGGCGCTACGGCCTTTTTCTTTCCTGTTCACGCTATCCTGACTGTAAGACCATCAAATCTTTGGATAAAAAAATCGATGTCGCCTGTCCTCAATGCGGAAAAGGTGAACTCGTTGAAAAACGAACCCGCCAGCGACGCACTTTTTTCGGCTGCAACCAATATCCTGCCTGCGATTTTGCCGTCTGGCAGAAACCGACAGGGGAAAAATGTCCAACCTGCGAAAGTCTGCTCGTCTTCCAGGCAAAAGGCATTATTGGGTGTTCCTCCAAGGAGTGCCCGTTCAAGCGAACCCCGGAAACCCCTGAATAATTTCCCTAGCCTGCTTTTTTTACATTTTTAGACACCGCCTCATTTTCAGCCTTTTTTCGTTCCGCCTTTTCTTCGGCCAAGGACTTCCCCTTCAGCCATTTGAAAGCCGGGGTAAGCCATTTTATGCCATATTTGCCGGTTGCAAAATCCTGAAAAAAATCCTGGAGACCGGCGAGGAGACTATCCGTCAAATTTGCTGCCTGACCCAAAAGGAATTTTGTCGCACCGGCGAGAGCAAAAAATGGAAGGGCTATCATTTCCAAAACCGTTCCCAATCCCTGGTTTGTTATTCTCTCCGTTGTTTCAAGACCTGCCCGTGCCGGTTTATCCCACCACCTGTCACTCCATTGAATCTCTCTTTTTAATCGACGTAGATGAATGAGTTCGCTGGTACGTGTGATCCCTTCGGTCTCGCGGAGGAAGGCTTCTTCGTTTTCCAAAAATTGACTCTCATAGGCTTTTTCACGTTCTATGGCTTCCGGCAAAGGAAAACCCGTTTGATCTCTCACGGATGTCCAAACCGCTTTGCGTCTGGAAAGGGAAATATCGCGCGCGGCTTTGGCCGATTCCCTGTATTGCTTTTTCAAAAGGTTAAACCGATCCAAGTCACCGTAATCAAGACGCCAAGCAGGAGGTTCACCCTGAAGGAACTCCATCAACATTCTGCGCGTAGAATTTCTTACCTTTATTTTCGAAATCATCTCCCGGGAAGGTCCCGGAGCCGCCTCTCCACTCTTCTTGGTTGCAACCGACTCGCCTTGGTCTAAGGAGGCATAAACCAATTGATCAATCAAAAATCGCATCCGTGACTGATCTTTCCCCTTTGACCAAAAATCAGGAGGAATGCGGACGGAATGGGTCGAGGCATCAAAAAAAATTCCTTCTCCTCGAGACCCCAGACGAATCTCAATGCCCGAGACGCCGACAATGTCCTGAAGAGATTTCGCATCACCACCATCCGTTTGCCATTCAACCGTTAAAAGATCCCCACAACGGGCACTCTCCAATGGAGGAGAAAAAATGAAAACATCCTCCACAGAAAAACGATCCCCTTCCCTCTGATGTTGTTCGGCCTCCGCGGCCCTTGCCTCTGCGTTCCGTCTTGCTTCTACAATTCCTCGTCTTGCTTCGATCTCTGTTATTTCCCCACTCCGCCTCTTTTGCCGCACGGCAGCCACCCCCACACTCTTTTCACTCTCAAGAGCTCTTTTGCGCCCCTGCGCTTCTTTTCTCAAGAGATCTCTCGGTAATTCTTCCCTAAAAAAAGACATAAAGAATTTGTTTGTTGAACCATAGCGAAAAAAAAGAAAATATTCAACCCGCGTTCCCTGTCGAACGCCTTTACAATCAAGCCGTTTGGCATTACGTTGACGAAGGACTCCTGTTCAAAAAATCGGATGTGAATCCGTGTTCTGTCCTATGCCCCAAACGGCCCCGACCTTTGAAGAACTCCTCATTCTTGTTGAACGCAACTACAAAAATCCGGACCTGGATCTCATCCGGCGGGCTTATGCTGTTGCTGAAGAAGCCCATCGGGGGGAAAAACGTCTGACTGAAGAGGCGTATATTACGCACCCTCTTGCTGCCGCCTATACGCTAGCCCAAATGGGACTGAATCTCAATGTTGTGGCAGCCGGACTCTTGCACGATGCGGTCGAGGACTCCGGCCTTGATTTGGACGACGTCCGTAAGGAATTCGGAGACGACGTCGCCTCCTTGGTCGATGGCGTCACGAAGCTAAAAAAAGTGGTCTATCGCGGCGTGGACCGGTACGTAGAGAATCTCCGGAAGATGTTTCTTGCCATGGCCAGCGATGTCCGCGTCATCTTCATCAAGTTCGCGGACCGACTCCACAACCTCCACACGCTCTATGCCATGCCCCAGCACAAGCAAGAACGCATTGCGCGCGAAACGCTTGAAATTTACGCACCTATTGCCAATCGGCTCGGCATGGGAGAAATGAAAGGGGAATTTGAAGACCTCGCGTTCAAGCATCTCCATCCAAAAGAATATGACTGGATGAAACAGATCATGGACACAAAAGTGCGGGAACGGGGAGCGTCCATCTCCGCGCTCATCGAACGGGTAGAAGGATTTCTGCGCGAAGCCAACATTATGGAAGCCGGCGTCCACGGCCGTGTGAAACGGCTTTACAGTCTCTATCGCAAACTCCAGCGCTATCAAAACGACCTTTCAAAAATCTTCGACCTCATTGCTGTGCGGGTCGTTGTGGAAGATGTCGAGGATTGTTATCTTGTCCTAGGGCTCGTCCATAAACACTGGACGCCTGTTCCAAACCGCATCAAAGATTATATTGCCCAACCTAAACCCAATGGCTACCAGTCGTTGCACACAACGGTCTTCTTAAGCCAAGGGGAAGTCGTCGAATTCCAAATTCGCACCCGGGAAATGCACGAACTGGCGGAATTCGGCGTGGCTGCCCACTGGCGGTACAAGGAACCGGGTCTTTCCCCGGCCAAAAACCTGCGCTGGATGGAAGAACTGGTCGCTATTCAAAAAGAACTCGCAAACAAAAAAGACTTCCTAGAACAGCTTGAAGCCCTCAAAATCGACGTCTTTAAGGACCGCATCTTCATCTTTACTCCACAAGGAGATGTCCTCGACCTTCCGGAAGGGGCGACACCCGTGGATTTCGCCTATGCCATCCACACCGAAATCGGCGACAAGTGTTCATCCGCACGGGTCAATGACCAAATCGTCAACCTGGATACACCGCTGCAATCAAACGACATTGTGGAAATCATCACGGATAAAAATCGAAAGGGGCCGAACCCAGACTGGCTCAAATTTGCCAAAACCAACCACGCCCGTTCCAAAATCCGCGATAAAACAAAACACACAATGCGCCAATGGTTCAGTCACATGCTGCCCACGTCAAAACGGAAATAAATGAAAATTTCTCCTCATTGTTTCTTCTGATAGAGATCGGCAATCTGCTCACGAACGGTTTTGATTTCTCTCTGTTTGTTCTTTGTTTTTCGAACCAAAAAAAGCTCTTTAATCTTCTGAAAAACACCCCGAACGTTTTTGATGTCCCCCTGAATTTCAGTCAAGACTGGATCAGGTAAATTCCCTATTTTGTCTCCCCGTTGTGTTGGCAGTTGCATAAAATGTTCATTTTTTGAACCCTGCAATCAATTTCTTCTGTTGTTCTAACATTTGAACCTCCTCAAATTTTCGTTGGGAATGAACCCCCCTCTGATCGTTCAAAGCTGGTGATGGATATGTTTTTGTATAGCTCTTTCCGTCTACATCAGTAAGATCTAAACGAGGGAGACTGGGTAAACCCTCACTATTTGGCAGTTTCTTTGCTTTTTCATAAAAAGAAACGAGCTGTTCAAGTACAGAGGGATCTTTCAAGCGGGTGTCTCCTCCAGGACCTATTGCGCCAAGGGTCGCTTCTTGGGCTGACTCTGGAAGATAGACGTGCGGAAACTCTCCTCCAAAAAACGGAAGAGGGACAATTTTTAATTGACGAAACAAATCGATCAATTTTTCCCCAGGTAATCCTGCTCCTGATTCTCTCATTTTTTGCACGACAGCCAGGTTCGATGCCTCTGCTTGTGCAATACGATCATGACGAATTTGGGTATCAAGAACTCTGGTTATTTCATCTTTCAAAGAGAGCCTTTCCCCTTCTCCTTCCTCCGAATAGGCCAGAATAACAGCATCGGGGAGACCCCCCTCTTTCCATTCAGCCAATTTTTTTTCACGTAAATTCCTCTGTTCCTTTTCAGCCGATTCCACTCGGCGACTCAATTCTTGAATTTTTTCAGTTTGCGCCAAAAGGAGAGCGTCTACCTCTGCTTCTTCGGCAGGAATTTCGCTGCCATTAATATGAAGATTAAATCCGCTCTCTCCTCTCTTTTGTTTTAGACCTTGTAATTCACGATTTAAACCATCAATTTGTTTTTGAACTTCTGAAAACAAAAATGGTCGATCCTTCGCTTCAAAACTGTTGATACGGTTTTCAATTTTTGCCGCCTCACCTTGTAATGTTTGCTTTACCCTCATGGAATCTTCTCTAGACATAAGACACAGAATGAATGGTTTTAAAACAAGGACATTATTTTCCGCCCAGCGAAAATGAAAGACAAAACCCTATCCTCCCTCCAATTTCCGCAAGAGCTCCGCTAAATCTTCTTTTGCGTAGAAAAAAATCTCCACACTTCCAGTTCCGCCGCGTTCGCGGAGACGAACCATGGTTCCAAACCGTTCGCGTAAACGCTTCTCGTGATCGGCAAGATTCGGGTCAAGCGGCTGGCGGGGCAAACGGACAGAATGCCGCTTGGACGTGGCCGCAACTTTTTCCGCTCCGCGCACCGTGAGTTCGCCTCGCAGCATGGCGGAAAAAAGCACGGCACGCTTCTCCGCGTCTGGTTCGGAAAGGAGCGTGCGGGCATGACTCTTTGAGATCTTTCTTTCCGCAACCGCTTGTCGCATTTCGTTCGGCAGGTCCAGAAGACGGAGTGTGTTCGCAATCTCCGACCGGCTCTTCCCCATCCGTTTGGCGACCTCTTCCTGCGTCAACCCAAATTCTCCAACCAGGGCGCGGTACGCTTCTGCCTCTTCAACAGCATTCAGATCCTGCCGCTGGACGTTCTCAATCAAGGCAAGCTCGAGTCGTTGTTTTTCGTCTGCGTCGCGCAAAACCGCCGGAACCGTTTCCAAGCCTGCGAGTTTTGCCGCACGCAAACGCCGCTCGCCTGCAATCAGTTCATATCCTCTCTCCACCTTACGCACGACCAACGGCATGAGGATGCCGTGGATTCGCACAGAATCCGCCAATGCCTCTAATTCATCCGCCTCAAAAACAAGACGTGGTTGACGGGAATTCGGCTGAATAGCCTCAACGGGAATCTCCAAAAGGGACCCGGCGACGGGATTCGGTTCAAGCGAATCCGACGCCTTCTGTGGAATGAGAGAACTGAGCCCACGGCCCAGGGCTGGTTTCATACTCATATATTTCTTTCCTCTTCACGCATCAAAAATTCTTTGGTTAAACGTTCGTATGCCTTGGCTGCTTTCGATCCCGGATCATAACCGAGAATCGTCTTGCCAAACGAAGGTGCTTCGGCCAGACGGACGCTGCGTGGAATGACGGATCGAAAAATCTTCTCGGGAAAATAACGATAAAGCTCCTCGAAAACTTCTTGGGAAAGGCGCGTGCGTGTGTCAAACATGGTAATAACCGCGCCGAGGAGCTTGAGGCGTGGATTCAATTGATCACGAACCAAATCCACCGTATGTAAAAGCTGTCCCAACCCCTCCAAAGCGTAAAATTCGGCCTGAACCGGAATAAGAACAGATTCGGCTGCTGTCAGCCCGTTGATCGTCAGAAGATCCAAGGAGGGCGGATGATCCATGATGATGTAATCAAAGTCATTGCGAATTTCAAGCAGGGCCTTGCGCAGGCAATGTTCGCGTTCGGACGCGCCCACCAGTTCCACTCCCGCACCAGCCAAGGCCGGCGTGGCCGGAATGACTTTTAGTCCCTCATGTGGTGTACAACGCACAACATCCCGCAAGCGCCGCGAACCAATGAGACCTTCGTACGTGCCATGACCGACGGTTTTATAATCAATACCGAGCCCGGACGTAGCATTTGCCTGCGGATCCAAATCAAGAAGCAGCACGAACTTCCCCGTGTCTGCCAAATACGCTGCCAGGTTGATGGCCGTGGTCGTTTTCCCAACCCCGCCCTTTTGATTAACAACGGAAATGACGTGCGCCATACACATGCTCAACGCCAGTATAGCCGAACGGATGATGAAACGGAATACAGGAATGGAAACCTATTTTTCTTCCCGAACGTAAAGATAAAGTTTGGCAGCGCCTTCCCTGTCGTCCACGGTTGTAGGCACCCACCCCGGAATCGGCCAGACATAGGAAAGAACGCGTGCACCCGACTTCAATTCAGCTTCTAACTTCGGACGGATCTTTGCATAGGCTTCGGGCATAAGAAACAGATAAACAACATCGGCGTTCCGCAAATCTGTTCGAAAAACATTCGTCCAACGGATGTGCACGTTGCTGCCAGACCTCCAAGAGCGCACCTTGGCCACCAATGCCTGTAAAAGAGAAAGCTCAATACCGACCCCGAACACCCCGCACTCACGGGCTGCACGAACAATGATGCGCCCATCCCCACATCCAAGATCGTACATGATTTCTCCTGCTTTCGGGTCTGCCAACCGAAGAATACGGTCAATATCCTTGCGTCGCGTGGGAACCCACGGCGCGCCAGAAACAGCCGCGTACGCCATGGAAATAAGCATGATAACACCCACGGTCAGTCCGACTGCTTGCCAATCCAACATAAAAATTTCCTTTCAAAGTCCATCATAATCCCTCTTCGGCTGCTTGCCAAAAAAACACGGTCCCTCTATACTCGGAATGTTTTTAAAAAGAAGGAGAGGATAAAAAAACGGGCTGTAGCTCAGTAGGTAGAGCGCTACGTTCGGGACGTAGAGGCCGTGGGTTCAAGTCCCGCCAGCCCGACCAATTTTAGCACAGTTCCCTCTGTGGGTTTCCGGCCTAAAGGCCGGACCCGGCCTTTAGGCCAGGCAAGTCCCGCCAGCCCGACCAGAGATTTGGACGCTTTTGGATCACAAATTTGTATCAAATAAGTTCCGTTCTTGCGGGGCTTATTTTGTTTGGATTTCCAGAGCTGATTTATTTATTTTTTTGTGATGGAGAAGGTGAAAAAAAACAAAAAAACCAGGACGAAGAACTCGGCCTGGTCTACGTCCTCTCCGGATCTTTCTCAAGCAGCGCGGGCCATAGTGAAAAAGCAGAGAAGTCGGTCAGGGAGGCAACAACCCCTGTTGACACAAGAGCCTTCTGAACCGTCTCCCATCACCGGACAGGGGATTTTCTCCCCACGCTCTCCTTTCAAAAGAAGCGCGGCCATTCCTACCCCCGTTTCCAGAGAAACCCTGTCCGTCTCAACCCACCTGACGATAGTTTCAAGAACCTCGTCTTGTGGGGCTTCGGAACCCCTTTCCAAAATGTCTGCATCCAGAGGAGCCCTCCCGGTAAGAACCGCGGCCTTTATCAAGGCCTCAGCGGTGACCGGAACCAAAACGACAATGTCCGCCTTCATCCGTCCGGCGACGTCCCGGAGACTGACAGTCCGCTTTTCTCTGTGCAAACCGACATTCAAAACAACACCCCAGTGAACCCCCAACCCCCCCTCCGACGAATGGATGATGAGATTCCTTTCTGCCGGAAGACCCTCAAGAATAGAACGAATCTCTTCGGTCAGTATCACGATGGTCCGCCTTCCACTAAAAGACCTAAAATATCGCCGCTTCAGAAATTTGATTCCCATTGTTACTCCCTCCTCAAAAAACCCTATTTTCTTCCCGAAAGAAAAAAGAACGGACAAACTCTAACCTCCAAAAGACGGACTGTCAAATTCACGTTCATGTGTCAAAGATGCCTATAAACCCTCCTCTACCGGCATCACGCGAATTCGGGACAAATGGACACTGGTATTGTTCACAACCGGGTCCCATGTTTTTATTCCGATTCCGCCTGTGGGGGCCAGATGTTCTTCCGAAAGAGAAACGGAAAGAATGGGCCTTTCATCGATCCCGCATACGACCTCTTGACCGGAAATTTCCTGAAAAGGTTGAAAAGGAATCTGCTCTTCCACCAAAGTCGTTTTTTGACTGAGAACGGAATCTTCCACCCCCTTATTCATAACCTGAAGAACAACCGCCTCTCGGCTGAACGTACAACTGACATATTGATCGGCGTCCCGATAGCGGCCCACCAGAGAAAATGTGGATCCTTTTTCTATCACAACGTCCGTCGCTTGCGTGCGATAGGAAATCCAGGGGCGTGTCCCATCAAGGAAAGAAAGGCCTCCGGTTGTCTTTTCAGAAGCACTGATGGTCATTCCGTCATGTTCAAATACCTGATCCCCCCAGACACTCACCCATCCCTGCGACGGATCAAATGTCTGATCATACGGCAGGGACTTTTCCGCGCCAAAAGCAAGCCTGTGAAGAAGCGCTTGTTCATCCCAGGACGGATCCACGATAATGCGACGAATCATGACATCCTCCGGGGACTCGGCCGGATAATTGTGCGTAAATCCTTGACTTGGCCAAAATTGAAAAAAATTAACAAAAGGGTAAAAAGCCCGAATTTCCTGAAGGACAATCTGTTGAGCATTTTCCGTATTCAGCGTCAACTGTCCAAAATCTCCGGAAGGGAAAGCAAAGGCAATGGGGTCCTGGATGCCAAGAGATTGAATATCCCGATAGGAAGCTTCGAAATCGATTCGAATACGTTCTTGAAATTCTTCCAATGTTTCGAGACGTCCTAAAGAAGGGAGCCACTGGCGGTTGGAAAGAAAATCGCCTTTAGTTCCGTTTGTGTCGATCACAACCGGAATATGAGCCTGACGTCCATGCGATTGAATCTCCCATCGGTTCGAGGCAAGCATGGTTTCCACCTCTTTTCGGGAAAGATAATAAGATGATCCATCCTCCGTTGAAAATTTGGTAATAATAAAGAGGACGGCCGTATAATCCAGGGCCTTCAGAACGGGATCGCCGTAGATCCAGCTTGATCGAATCCCATCATCGAAGGTCAGGAGAAATGATTTCTCCGGCAAAGATTTTCCCTGATGAAGAAAGGCATAGAAATCCTTGAGCGTCACCGTCGTCCACCCAGCGCGCTTTAGGGCAAAAAGCTGATTTCGAAACGTCTTCCAAGAGATGTCGGAAGCCGTCCTATTGATGCCATGATAGAGGAGAGCAGGAACGGCCCTTGCCGTTCCCACGAAAGCGGGAGGATTCCGAAGAGAAGGATCAACGATCACCGCTGCCTTAACTTCAAGGAAATTGACACCCATTCGTGCAGACGTCGCTGCTTCCCTAGCGGTAAAAGCTAGAGTTCCCGGAAAGAAATATTTGGCAAACAACAGGACGAAGAAAAACAGAACGGAAACCATTCCTATCCCTTCTAACGCTATTTTTTTTAGCCGCGGTGCCATAGGGTTTTTTTGATGGTAAAAGCCGAATAGAGAAGAAGCCAAGAAAAAATCAGCGTGGACAAAACGCTCATGACGGGCCGATAAAGCCAACGAGGATCCCCGGGAACCGTGAGCCGATAGGCAAGGCCAAAGAGCAGTCCGACATAACAGATGCCGGCCAAATAGAGAACAGCCGGAAGAATACTCCCGTTCATCGGCAAGTACACGAGGTGTCTGAACGCGATAAACGGGGCGGAAAGAACGAAGAGGACGTGCAGATAATAAAGAACAGCAACAGGAAAGGGACGCTTATAGAAGTAACGCCCGGTCAAAAAGATGCTTCGGAGAAAGCTTTTCTTCCACCGAACCTGTTGCTTGACCAGCCGCGAAAACGTATCTGGAACGATCGTCCAAGCATGAGCCGATTTCGTGTACACGACAGACCAGTCACGTTCCGGATAATCCTTTTTACGCACGAAAAACGTCTCCGCGTGCCGCTCCTTGAGTCGCCGACCAATACTCCCGGCGGAAAGGACGAAATTGGTCATCGACCGGTCAGTGGAAAATCGAAACTCCTTTCGGAGGAAGGAATCCCTCTGCCAGGCGGGAATATAGTTGAAAATGGCTTCCCGACGGAAAACGGCCAAGGGGCCAGAGACGCAGGTCACCGAACCAAAAATGCTTTCGAAAGATTTCCGAATGGAAAACTGTCCTTCATACCAGACGTCCTGAATTTTGGTCAAAAAATTCGTATCCGCATTGAAAGCGCGCACGTGGCCATTGACGGCCCCAACATCCGGGCGAGCCTCCAGAACAGTTACCAACTTCTCGATCGCATCTTTTTCCAAAACCGTATCACTGTCCGTAAAGGCAAAGATCGTTCCTGGAGCCCGAGCGATGGCACTGGCGATGGCTCGTTTTTTTCCAACGTTTTTTTTACGAGTCAGAATGGTCACCTCCTTTCGGTCGGCATACGATTGGAGAACCTCTGCTGTCCGGTCAGTGCTTGCATCGTTCACCACGAAAATGCGCTTGCGTGGATACGTCTGCGCCAGGAGGGAATCAAGACACTGTGCCATGAATTTTTCTTCATTGTAAACGGAAAGGATAATGCTTATGAACGCTTTTTTTGTCGGAGGAGACCCCCCTTGAAGTCGAAGGGCCTCTTCGTACGGATCCCGATAGAAAAAGAACACGATGGAAAAAACTCCAAGCATGGCAACGGTTACGGAGATTCCGTACGCGTAGAGGAAGCCATGAGGCACTCCGCTTTCCCATCCGGACAACATCTTCCCTCCCCAGATGACGACCAGCGTTCCCAGAATAAAAAAGACAATGATGGTGAAGCGTGAGAAGGAAGTCTTCATACCATTCAAAAAAGACACGCGAGGAGGGAATCCCTCGCCCCACGGTTTTTTAAAAAACCGTGGGGCCCTTCGACTCAAGATAAGCCGATCCCTTGATAGGCGATCCCTGCTTTTTTTATTTCTTGCCCTCTCAGACAATTGCGGCCGTCAATCACGGCACGAATACCCTGGCGTACCAAAAATTCCGGTGTCAAGGCTCTGAGAAACTCACGGTGAGCCGTTGCCAAGATCACGACCACGGATCGAGACAACGCCTGCGCCAACGACGGAGCGGAAAGGGCTGGATGCGCCAGATACGGATCATAGACCACCACCGGAAAACGACGTGTCTCCAAAAGATGGATAATCTCGTGGGAGGGACTTTCCCGTTCATCGTCTGTATCTGCTTTATAAGCAAGCCCTAACACAACAACCGTCGTTTCCGCCGGCTTCAGACCAAGCCGATCCGTGGCCTGAAGGGTCAAATCAACCGTATGGGCCGGCATACTGTTGTTTACGGCACGGGCTGTTTCGATTAAATGAAGTGGCACCTGGCTCTCGCGTGCGCGTTCGATAAGATAATATGGATCCACCGGAATGCAATGCCCCCCGACGCCACAACCGGGATAATGCGGCAAAAATGCAAACGGTTTCGTGGACGCGCCATCGATGACATGGAGGATATTGATCCCCCATTTTTCAAAGGCGATCGCCAACTCGTTAACAAAGGCGATATTCACGTCACGAAAGGCGTTTTCGACCATTTTGACAGCCTCGGCCTCTGCGACAGAACTCATTTCCTTTACGGCCCCCTGGGGGAGCAGGCGCCGATAGAACGCACTGGCCTGTTCCGTACTCTCACGATTCACCCCTCCGACCACACGCGGAAGATTCCCCACACGCCAATGGTTGTCCCCGGGATTGATACGTTCAGGACAATGGGCAAGAAACAATTCACCAGCCGCAACAGAAAGTCCGGATCCTTTCTCTAGGATGGGTTTTATGACCGTTTCCGTAGTTCCCGGATAGATGGAGGATTCGATGACAACAAGTGTTTCAGGACGCAGGTAAGGGGCCACGGAACGACAGGCCTGTTCCAGCGGAGCCAAATCAGGGACATGATCCTCGGTCACAGGAGTGGGAACACAGACCACGACGATTCCGGCCTGTTCAACGGCGTGAAATCGGGTGGTTGCGCGAAGGCCGTCCTTTCCTTCGGCTGCCAACGCCCGTTCAATGGCCTCATCGCGGAATGGACTCCGTCCGTGGGCGATCGCACGAATTTTTTTGGAATCGGTATCGATCCCCATGACATTGAATTTCTGTTTTTTTGCCAGAAGGGCAAGGGGAAGACCGACATATCCAAGTCCAATAACAGCGACCGTTTGGCTTCTCTTTTGACGTGAGTGAAGGGGACTCTCCTCATGAAGAGGATCTAAAAGTTTCGGAAAGACGTTCAGCGAACCGCGAACGGCCCTGCGCCGGGATGTCAAACGACTCTCGGCAAGAAGACGAGTTGAAAACATACAGGTGATGGAAATCATCCATTAAATACGGGATAAGGAACATTCCAAAACCGAAAAAGGGTTTGGATAGGGCGATCAGAAGGAGGCCTTCATGAAAATGGATGATGCGAAGACGGTACCCCGACCTTTATGAGCCGCCTTTTAAAAAGGCAAGCGATTTTTTGTTCGGACGACGAGGCTTGACTCTCATCAAAAAGAAGAAATTGTTTGACGACGAAATGCCGGAAAATGAAAGAAATTTCGTAGCGTCAACATGCAGGCAGAGAGGAGAGCCTGCATCGCCCAAAGGGCCCCGTAAAAAAATGAATAAAAGAAAGGGACAACCGAGAACAACAGAGGATCTTCCAGCCATTGGATCATTCATCTTCATCTGCAACCTCCATTTCCATCTTGACATGAATGCAAAAATTCGGCTAGGGTGATCCTAGTCTCCCTTTTCTTTTCATCCCATGAAAAAAAGAATCTTTCTCCTCTCTGTCCTCATCACTCTCGGAACCGCCGGAGGGGCGTCTTCTCTGTTGCGCACGCCTTCCCGGGCCGCCAAACCGGAAATTCCCTCCCCGGCTTGGATCTCGGCGGAATCCAACGATTCCTTCCGATACACCTTCAAAAAAGAAGGTATCCTTCTCGCTTCGTCTTCCATGATTGAAAGTCCAAGCCGTTTCTGGTGGCTTTCTTCCGGAGGGGCCCTTATTCTTAAAAATGGAAAGGGGATGACTCTCCACGGGGAGCAAGAAAAAAACAGCCGTCTGCAAAAACGCTCTGCGCTTTTTAACAGCGAACATTCCGATGGAGGATTCCATCCGCAGAATATTTTTCGGCTCGTGACGCGCAACGCTTGGAAAAATTTTTCTCAGGAAATTTACGTAAAAATTGACCGAATCAATCTGTCAGACAGTCTCGATCGTGATGCCTCGGATGGCATTCTTCTCTTCAACCGTTATCAAGACCAAGAAACGCTCTACTACGCGGGAGTCCGCGTGGATGGTTCTGCAGTCATCAAGAAAAAAAATCAAGGGACCTATTCTACCCTGGATCAACGCCCTTTTTTCGAAACGAACGGCCAGATCTACGATCGAATAAAAAACCCAAATTTTCTCCCGACCCAGAGATGGGTTGGTCTTCGGAGCGTCGTGCAAACGCTGGAAGACGGCCGCGTTCGCCTTCAACTCTTTATGGATCGTTCAGCTGTGGGGATATGGGAACTTGCAGCCGAAGCTACCGATGACGGTTCCGTTGGAGGACCAGCTATTCAAGACGCCGGGTATGCCGGTCTGCGGTTGGATTATCTGGACGCCACGATGGATAACTATTTTATTCAAGAAAAATAGGCAGGCTTTTTGAACCCCTACGGCATCATCTGCATTATACTGCTTCCGTGCTCCATCATCTGATTGCCTTTTTCACCCACTGTCCGTCCACTTTCCTCATTGTTCCCATCTGCATCATGGACGTACCCTTCTCGCATAGCCCAAAGAAAAGGGATAGAGATTTTTTCCAAGCCATAACCGACCAGGCCCTCGACGATAAAAGATGCGACCACGAAAATAATCAATGCATTTATCTCACTTCTCAATCCTTGAAACATCCATTTGTAAAAAAGCCGTCTGTTTCCCCATGGACCAACCCTGCTCTTTTCGAATCACCCCCCATGCGATGATTCGCTGACCTTGTTCTAGACTATCCGTACATCGGAATGTTTCGTATTCTTCTTTTACGATCCCCCCTGGTTGTTTGATCAAAATCTCTTGAGCGTCACACCGATACTTATCTAACCAGATTCGCCGACCGTCCTGTGCGTCGACAAACATTCCCACCCCTCCCGTATTACAAGGTCTGCGAGATCCCACTGGCTCATCATCCATCACACAACCTAACTCGGTTCCTCCAAAACCACCGACCCCTATCACCCCCTCTACTTTGTCGAGAGAACTTTGCCAAAAAGAGACGACACAGCCCGATCCAATGAGTCCTAAAAAAAGAAAAAAGAAAACGAATTTCCTATGCAGACGTTTTAGCACAGCCCTACAAAAACCACCAAAATTTTTTAGGTTTTGATAAAAAGCAAACTCGCCTTCGCCATGCGAACCTTTGCATCTGCCGAGTAATACTTTCCCGTCTTTCAAAATCATTCCCCCGACACCGACTTTTGGTCTCTGTTGTCCATTCATATTTTAGTACGCAGTTGTTCGTGTTCGATGATACGGCTTGTCGTCAGGAAACTTTTCCTGCGTAGCAAGCCATAAATGATCGTTTACTTCAAACGACATAATTTGCGGACGGCGCTTTTTGACGTCCTGCTTTATCAATTCAACCGCCCAAATGGTATTCGCACGCAACTCCACTTCTTCGGATGAGTTATGCACAATTTCCGTTTTCGTATCTATCTTTTTGGCGAGCGTCGTTGTGTACTCCAAGATGCCGAGCTTACGAAGTATTTGGGGGAGTTTGTAATCCGCACATGCGGTAAATGCATCTATGTTTTTGAGTTCTCCCAAACCATTGCCTTTAAAAATCTGATAAATATCCGCAACCAGCAACTGTGCTCGTTTATAAAAATAAACGTGCTGATCTCTGTACGGCGATACATCAAGAAATGAGGGGAAATTTTGCACGATACGTTCCAAAAGTTTTAGCGCGTCGCCTTTCGCTTCGGCGATAAGGTTCCTCGCTTTACCGCCAAACTTTGCGCTCATATTCAAACCTATTTCCCGCAAAATCTTCCATCGTTCTTCTAAAAGGGGAATTTCCGTATTACCGCGGAAAATATGCGCCAGCTCCTCCTGTGAGATTTTGGAACAAAAATCAAAATCGAGAAGCGTCGCGCCTTCCTCAATACCGCGTCCGAGCGCAAGAATCATTCCCCACGCGCCATCGTGGACTTTACCTTTATATTCAACGGTCCACTTTGGCTCGCCCCAGTAACAAAAACTGAGCACGTTAAAAAGAATAACAAAATGCAATTTATCGTCTTCGCTGAAATGAGAAAAATTGAAAGGCGCGGCGTTAAGCCAATGTTCGGCCTTGCCGTGGTCAAAACCTTTAGAAAATTCAAGAAGGCATTCGTGATTTATCCGAACCAACTCAGAGTTTTCCATGACAAATTTTGTTGTGTCTAAAATCTTGTTCATACTGTTTGCTGGCAGGTCAGGGTCTTCAGGATCTCGAAATTTTCACGATCTTCCTCAACTGGCTCTTGTGCTTGCGTCATATTACATCAACAAGAAGTACGAAAACGGAATCAACAAAACTTTTTCATCCTTAGAGAGCGAGAGCTCGCGCGAGGAAATGACAACACCACGGTTGATACCACGATCCTTCATCGATTGCGCCACTTGGGCTGTACCCTTTTCTCCACTCCCAACTTCAATCGCAACCTCCTGACCGTTGAGCATCTGAAGGATAAAGTCAGCTCCACCTTGGGAGGGATCGTAAAGAAGCGTTCCTGCACGTTTGGAGGCGAATTCTCGATAGAGATGCAATGCCACAATGTCCTCCCAATACTTGCCGCGACGAGTGGCCATCGTCCCATCTGATCCAGCAATCGAGAGAAGCGAAGCACGAAGAGCAGGACTCATGAAGCAGTACTTCGTCGGTTTCTTTACGGAGCTTGTAGCAGAACCGTAGGGAGGGATCTTGATGAGACATTCGGCGTCTTTCAAAACCTCAAGTGCGCCAGCAAGGGTTGTGCCATTCGCTCCGATCAAGGCGGCGAGTTTAGAAACTGCTAGCGTGTCATTGGCCTCCGCAAGCAAATAGAGAAGCCGACGTATCATGGCAATCGTTTCTATTCTCAAACTCCCAATGCGAGGAACGTCCGTGTTGATAATTTTGTCGATCAACGTATTGAGGGCCTCATACACCTGATTTTTGTCTGGATAGTTGAGAGCGAAAGGAAAGGTGCCAATTTCAAGATAGTGATTGATATCCAGCTCATCGACCTTTGACCAGTACTGAGCGATCTTGCTTTCAATGGACTTGAGGAACGCAAACGATTCGGCAACGGACGCGGGTCCATACACCGCGCTTCGAATTTCTTCCTTTAATCCTTTCACCGGAGCGATACCGTGGTGAATCATCTCGTATTCCGTGAAGTTCATTGGATATAAACGTTCAAGCGTTGAACGTCGAGCCACATCCGGATTTGATCGCAGTTCTAAAGCCGATGATCCGGTACAGAAGATAAACACCTGCTTGGACTTATCAAAAAGTGCTTTAAGAACAACGCCCCACTTCGGGTCATACTGTGCCTCGTCAATGAAAAGCAGAATTGGCTTTTGTTGCTTCTCAAACGATACGCCTAAAACTACCTCATACGCTTCAATGATTTCTCGAAGCGAAAGATCAAGGTTTTCAACTGCGTCATCAAGCGAAACAAACAGCGCATGGCTTTTCGGTAAGTCCATCTTTTTGAACTCGGCCAATACCTCAAAGTAGGTTTGCGCCATGATGGTTGTTTTTCCGACCCCGCGTAGACCCGGCATGATTACCCAACGCTGATCAGATTTTCCACTTAGAAACCCTTTGTAATATTGGCGAATTTTTACAATGATGTTGCGAGTATTATTCCTCGCTCCTTTGGGATTCTTAAGATAGCCCTCTAGGCGGGCCTCGGCTCGAACAAGCTGATTTTGTACGTAATTGAGGGCTTCTTGTCGCATATCCAGTGTGGTATAAACAAACAACGGTTTATTTATATCACACTTGGAATAAATTTAAAAGGGAGCAATACACCTATATTTCCAGGGTATTTGAATCAAATTTGTTTACAATCGTAACTTTAAAAGAAAAAAACGAAAAAACCACGACTTTTGATGCCGTGATTTCCTCTTGGCAGGGGCGGAGGGAATCGAACCCGCGTTACCGGTTTTGGAGACCGGTGTCCTACCATTGAACGACGCCCCTAAGCGGCAAAATCGTATCATGGCTCTGGACGATTCTCAAGGGAAAAACCTCCTTCGCTTTTTTGAAAAAAATACGGGTTATCCCCATCCCCCTTTCAAACCCCAAGGAAATTGCTATACTTTTGCTGTGTTTCACTCTTTAATGCCATCCTTATGGCCAAAATGTCGAAGAGTCAGCTCGTGGCCGCTCTCGCTGATGCGACCGGCTTGTCCAAAAAACAAGCCAGCGAATTCATGGATAAGATCCTCGAGCTTGCGTATGGCGAGGTACGCAAGAACGGCGAGTTCGTGATCCCGGGACTCGGAAAATTGGTGAAAGTCGACCGACCGGCTCGCATGGGCCGCAATCCGGCCACTGGCCAATCCATCCAGATTCCAGCCAAGACCGTCGTCAAATTCCGCGTTGCCAAAGCCGCCAAGGACGCCCTCCTCTAAACAAAAGGAAGAAAAAAGACCGCCTTCTCGGCGGTCTTTTTTTCTTTAAAAACAGCTCTATTTTGTCTCCTTATGTGCAAGATGTTTGCGGCACCAGCGACAAAATTTACTCAACTCTAATCGTTGCTTAAGAACCTTTTTATTCTTACGGGAACGATACCCGACCCGACGACAGGCCGTACATTCCAGTTTGATCATGTTATCCTGAGACATATATTTTTTGTGGCAGTATCTTAACACGACGGTCTTTGGACGTCAACGCGCGCGGGCCGATGGAGCCGAAAGTGGGATTCGAACCCACGACCTACGGTTTACAAAACCGTTGCTCTACCACTGAGCTATTTCGGCAACTGGTGGGCAGGGTAGGATTCGAACCTACGAAGGCGTAAGCCAACAGATTTACAGTCTGTCCCGTTTGACCGCTTCGGTACCTGCCCGTATTTAGTTTGATTCGTGTCCTCCTATGCTCCCCAAAAACTTCAAAGGACCCTCCTCTCCACTCCGACTGTACAGACCCCAACTGGCAAAATGAGGTTTTTCGGCTCATGCTAGAAACAAAATCGCCTTTTTGAAGTTTTTTCCCGTCATCACGGACGGCCCCTTCCACAGGTGATTTACATTGTCTTGCGATGAGGATTATATGCCATTCCCATTCAGGTGGTCAATTGTCCCGTTATGGGCCATTAAAAATGGTTCCCTAGTGTAGATCGGATGGGCCATAATTCGGTTACCGTGTTGCCATAGGACTATGGCAACCAAACAGGACATCTTCAAGGAACAACTGGTAGCATGGCTCAGCCCGTGGAAACAGAAAGGCAAGCAGGGGATCGTGAGGAAACATCGTCATACCCGAAAAATCAAAATACCGTGCGCTCCGTCCCCCCGAAAGGAGAAGAAACGCACGGTGAAGCTGCTTCGAGAAAGGACAAAGGTGAAAGATCCCGAGAGAGAAGCAGGGTCCCAAGGGATCAGGGGGTCACTCCGGGAGGAAGGAAGGCGGACGCGGAGCCACAGCTCGGATCCGCAAGGCCGACCCTGCACGAGTCGAACCTGAGCCTGCCGTCGCGGAAGTACCAGTACGACGCGCGGGAGGAGCCGCCGTCGGCCTCCGGAGCGAACTCGTCACCTGCGCAATCGACATGAAGCTGGTCCCAACGAACGAACCGCGTGGGGTGCGTCAATGTCATCGATCCCGTCGCGAGCGATCCAAGTCCGAACTCCGACTTCGTGTAGACGACTCCACCACGACGAACAGAACGTCCCCGGTGACGAAGGCCGAACTGCGCCGGGACGATGAGGATGTCACCCTTCTGCGTCTCGCCGATCAACTCGAGCATCGCCATGGTCCGCGCGCACTGGTGCAGGCGGTCTGAGGTGATCTCGCCATCACGGTAGTTGTAGAATGTCCGCGACTGCTTGATCTTCTCGAACATGAGGAGGACCGCGCGAACGTAGCGCTCGTGCAGGTTCGTCACGCTCTTGAAGTGGCGAGCCGCGATGGCTTCGACCTTCGGGATGGCGAACCACCCCTCCGCACCGTCCGGCAGCGTAAGCATCGGCAACGCCTGCTCCACGAACCGCATCGTCTCCCCAAGGGAGAGACCGAAGATGGCCGCGAGCTTGGCAGCCTGCTCACCGATGAGGGCGGGGCCGGTGTACTCGTCCGGGTAGCCCCAACTCGACTCGACCTCCTCATCGGCGAACTGCTGGCTCACCGAGAGGCGAGCGAGCGCTATACGCACCGCGTCGCCGACGATTTGACCAAACTCGTGGCCATTGAAAATCACGAGCTGTGCCTGTTCCTTATCGAGGTCGAACGCGTCGACGACCCTGCGGGTCCGAGCGGTAGCGAATTCGACGATCTGGTCCCGCTGTCCTGACGTGATCCTTTCGGTCATCGTCATCCCCTTTCTGTTGTGATGCCGTTGGAACGCATGATCTCTCGGCAACCGCCGAGAACCATGCGAACCGATTGTTGAATACGGCATTCTGGGCCCAATAAAGGCACAAAATGCTGGATTCAAAAGGAAAAATACGATAATACTATACAAACAAAAAAACAACTATTTGTCAATACAAAATAACAACGCCCCACAACATCAGAACGTTGATGCTGTGGGGCGTTTTATCCTCCGTGGCCCAAGCAGATGCTTGAGCAAAGGGGGATGGAGCCGTTGTCGGGAATCGAACCCGAGACCTCATCCTTACCATGGATGCGCTCTACCATCTGAGCTACAACGGCATAATTAATCCAAAGAATCCTCCTGTTGCGAGCCCTAGGATACCTTCTCTGTCACTTCCTGTAAAGATTCGGATTTCCCTGCTTTTGCTTTGAGCGTTGCAAGGCGTTCGTAGAGCTGTGGGAGCTTTTGATTTTCCAAATTCACGCTCTCAAGCAACGCAAGGCCGCGCTCGGCTTCCTCAATGGAAGGAAGGGCTAAAGCGGCTTCAATCAAAAAATCCAAATAGCGCGGGTTGCGCGGACGCAGCTCAACCGCGCGCGCAAAACGGCGCAGAGCCTCTACTGTGTTTCCTTCCCTTTCCTCTATCTCCCCGAGATGGGCTTGAATGCTTGCATCTTTGCCATCCAATTTTGCTGCAAATCCAAGAGTCTCACGTGCCTGCGCGTATTGCCTTTGTGAAAGGTAAAGTTTCCCAAGCGCTTCATAGGCTTTCACACATTTGGCTGAAAGGCCGATGACTTCGATGTAACGTTTTTCCGCCTGAAAAACATCGCCTGCTTTCTGCCAATCATCCGCTTCCTGCAAGAGCCGTCGGACGCGCTCCTCCGTATTTTCTTTTCCGCCTTTTTGCAGTTTTTCATAATATTGTTCAACAGCGTAGACCCGCTGAACGACCCGTCGACCAACGCGCGAAATGGATTTTCCGGCGACGGATCCTGTACGCAAAATTAACCCAAATCGCCGCGCCACCAACTGTTCAAGGCGGCGATTTACGATGGTTTGCTTTACTTTTCGCATTCTTTCTTCTGGAAGTTCCTGGACGTTCAAAACTCGAAGCTGTGGAATCTTTCGAAAAATCATGCCAGTGGCCACGACCAATCCAAGGATAGAAAGGAAAAAGAAGAAAAAAGGAAATCCCATAACCATAAGGAAAAAAATCATCCAATCCCTATCTTGACGAGATCTAGCAAGGAACGCAAGGCCTGACCGGCTCTGCCCACAAGGAGGCCCCCATTTTCCGGATCCTGGATAAATTCCTTGGCATTGTTCGCATCCACACTTCCGCCGTAGAGAAGAGGAACGCGTCGTCCGACTCCAGGGTGGCAGGAGCGGACCAATTCTTCCCGAAGAATCTTATAGACGACCCGGACGTCTTCGGGACGCGCGGGAATTCCGGTTCCAATGGCCCAGACCGGCTCATAGGCCACAACGAACCGTTGCGGCCTTTTGCTCAAAGCGGCCTGTAGTTGTTTTCGAAGAAACTCCTCTGTTCTTTTCCACCCCCTTTTCTGCCTTTCGCCTACGCAGATAATCGGAGTAAGACCGGCGTGGGAAACACTCGCTGCCTTGGCAGCAACCATGACATCCGTCTCTCCTAAGAGAGCACGTCGTTCCGAATGGCCGACGATGACGTATCGACAACCCAATTCGGCCAGTGTTAAAGGCGAAACTTCCCCTGTATAGGATCCCGCTGCCTCCCAAAAGGCATCTTGAGCCCCCAACCCGATGGAAGAACGTCCAAGCGCGTCGTGCACAGCTGCAAGGGCAACGTGTGAAGGACAAAGCACAACTTCCGGCGCCCCGGAAAAACCACGCCATTTTTGACGAAATGAACGCGCCAAATCCGCACTTTCACGCACGTCAAGCTGCATTTTCCAATTTGCCACAAGAAGGCGGAACGGCATAAACACCCTACAGGCAGGACAGGGGAAAAACAGCGGAGGCTTCCGCGTCCGTACGATAAGAACCGACCACGATCGCGCGCATCCGATCGGGCTGAAAGATATCAGCGGCCGTGCGCTGCACATCGGAAAGCCGCACTCGTTCAATCCGGCGGAGAAAGGCCTCTGGCGATTCAGCCTGTCCCAAAAAGAGATCCCGCCGTGCAAAAAAAGCGGCTTGATCGGAAGAATCCTCTAAGGCAAGAAGAAATGTCCCGCGTAGGTATCCTTTTGCCCGCCGAAGTTCCTCGGCTGTCACGCCGTGCTTGCGAACGGCACGGAGCTCACCAAAAATCGTGCGGAGAGCCAGGGGGAAGCGCGTTTTTTCCAATCCGGCCTGAATAGCAAAAAGACCTGTGTCTTCGTACGGTGTCTGACTGGCCCGAATGGAATAAGCCAACCCCTTCTTTTCCCGGACAGATAGAAAAAGACGGGAACTAGCCGTTCCTCCCAACAGAACAGCTAGGAGTTTTGTCGCGGCGTGACGCGGATCGGAAAGGGCAAAAGAGGAAAATCCGATCGCGAGGTGAGCCTGTTCGGTGACCCGATGCTTTGCCCGAATACGCAAGCCGCCCGTCAGCGGAATAAACGGAGAAAAAAGAGAGAGATCTTTTTCCGTGGCCTGTTTTTTCCCAAAGGCTTGTTCAAGGACAGCGCGAGCGCGTTGATCGACCTTTCCGGCAACAGCCACGACCAGACGGCCAGGCTGATAGGCTCGTCGATGAAATGCCAGGAGATCCGAACACCGAAGAGACCGAACCGTTTCCGGACTTCCTGCAATCTCCCGTCCCAAAGCGTTTCCCTCAAAAACCATTTCTTCCAAAAGCATTTCCGCCTGAGCGGCCGGATGGTCCTGATACATTTTTATCTCCTCAAGGACAACACCGCGTTCGCGGGCAAGCTCATGGGGAGCGAATCGGGATTGCCAAAGCATCTCAGACAAAATTCTTGCGGCCAAGGGAAGATGCGACGCGTCCGCCTTTACGTAATATCCTGTCACGTCCTTGTCTGTGTAAGCATTGTACTCAGCCCCAATCGCGTCAAGTTGTCGACTAATTTCCAAAGCCGTGGGCCACCGGCGCGTGCCCTTAAAAAGCATGTGTTCAATCAAGTGGGAGGCTCCTGCCAGATGGCTTGGCTCATAGCGGGACCCCACGCGGCACAGAACGAGAACGGTTACAGCTTCTGTTGACCCCGAACAAACGAGGTGCGCACGCACGTCGTTGGAAAGTCGGAAGGCCTCATGCGAAAGCATACCCTTCCTTTTCCGATCCAAATTGGCGGGACAGATAGACCTCCAGCTCTTGGGAGGCGACCCGCTCCTGGATCATGGTATCGCGATCACGGACGGTCACGGTGCCGTCTTCTAATGTCTGAAAATCAACCGTGATACAGAAAGGTGTCCCGATTTCATCTTGACGTCGATAGCGCTTGCCCACATTACCATTATCGTCGAATTCACAGACGAATTTTTTCCGAAGACCTTCAAAAATTTCCCTGGCTTTTTTCACAAGTTCCGGTTTGTTCTTCAAAAGAGGAAAGACGGCTCCTTGAACCGGAACGAGGGCTTTTGGAAATTTTAGAACCACTCGCGTTTCCCCTTCTCCCACATTTTCCTCCGTGTAGGCCGATACGAGAGCCACCAACACACTACGATCAACCCCGAACGTGGGTTCCAAAACATGGGGAACATAACGCTCGCTACGCTCGGCATCATAATAATCAAGATTCTGTCCAGAAAATGCGGCATGTTGGACAAGATCAAAATCTCCGCGGTGAGCCAAGCCGAACAGCTCCTTGAATCCGAATGGAAACTGATATTCGATATCAACCGTCTTGCGCGAATAATGGGAAAGTTTCTCCTTCGGGTGTTCGCGTCGACGCAGGTTCTGGGGATGGGCGCCCAACGCAAGGGCAAAGGCCTCTTGCCGGCGCAGCCAATCCTCAAAAAGGGGCTCCCAATCCGCGTCCGGTCGGATAAAATATTCGATCTCCATCTGTTCAAATTCCCGCAAACGGAAAATAAAATTTCCCGCCACGATTTCATTGCGGAACGCCTTCCCGATTTGCGCAATGCCGAAGGGAACTTTCACCCGCGAAGAATCGAGGACGTTTTTAAACTCAAGAAAAATAGCCTGGGCTGTTTCCGGACGCAAATAGGCCGTCTGCTCCCCCGCACCCGCGACCGCGTTCATCTTGGTCGAAAACATCATGTTGAAATTCCGAGCGTCCGTCCAATCGGACGCACCACAATGCGGACAGGGAACCTTCTGTTCGCGTAAAATCCCGGTCATTTTTTCCGGATTTCCCTCCCAATCCTCGCCCGTTGCTTCCTCCACGAGATGATCCGCACGAAAGCGGAACTTACAGACTTTACAATCCACCAAGGCATCATTAAAACTGACGGTGTGACCGGAAGCCTCCCAGACCTTTGGGTGAAGGAGAATCGGCCCATCAATCCCGACCACGTCTTCCCGATCGCGTACGAACGTCTTCCACCAAAGCCGCTTAACGTTCTTCCTCAATTCGACCCCATACGGACCGAACGTATAGGAGTTTGCAAAACCGCCATAAATTTCGGAAGCGGGAAAAATAAACCCCCGCCGCCGGCAAAGAGAAACGACTTTTTCCATAACAGTCCCAACCTCCATATCAAACCGTCATGATTTCCTTTTCTTTCCGCTCTCCGGCCTCGTCGATCTTTTGAACACATTCCTTTGTCAATTTATCAAGCTCATCAAGCTGTTTAAATTTCTCATCCTCACCGATTTCTTTCTCCCGCTCTAGGCGCACAACCTGCTCCCGGACCCTTTCGCGCACAGCACGCGCAGCCACGCGCGCGTCTTCAAGTTTTTCGCGCATGACCTTGACGAGTTGCTTGCGTGATTCCTCGGTCAAAGGAGGCAAAACAATCCGAACCGCGCTCCCGTCCACCGTAGGATTCACACCGAGGCTTGAAGCTTGAATGGCTTTCTCTATGGCCTTCAACAGGGCCTTATCCCAAGGTTCCACCAATAAGGTCCGTGCATCGGAAAGAGAAACGGATGCGACGCCCTTGAGAGCCATAGTAGACCCATACCCTTCTACCGGCAGATCTTCAACAAGTGATGGGCTCGCACGTCCGGTACGCAACTGTCCAAGCTCCGCTGTCGCATGCAAAAAAACCTCTTCAAACTGAGGTTGAGACAGAAGCAAAAGGGTATGCATAACCATTGCGAAATTACTTTTCAATCGTGAGCGCCCCCAAATAGAGGACCTCCGGCTGTTTGGGATCCATCCGTAGAACGGCCGCGACGCGCTTGGTCGGAATTTTCCGTGTCTTCCAGGTTACCCCTCCATCCTCGCTCTTGTACAACGTCGAAGCTGTCGCGTAAAAAATCGTCTCCGGTCTTCCGGGATGAAGGACAACCGTCCGAATGGTGACCTGGCCAGGAGCGGTCACGAGTTTTAAGGCTTCCCACGTTTCTCCAAAATCCTTTGAACGTAAAAGTCCATACTTCGTCGCTGCGACGATCGTCTCTCCCTTGGCGTCCTGAGCAAACGCATAGACGGTATCACCGTCCTTATAGGCCTTCAAGGCCTCGGAAAGATTCTGCCAATTGAGGCCGCTGTCCATGCTTCTATAGACCCCCTGCTCCGTTCCCATGAGCAAAATTCGACTATCGGCCTGGCTCACAAGAAGGTCATTGATGGCCTTGTTTTTTCCAGAAAAAATGTTTGTCCAAAACATTCCATGATCCGAACTTTTGAGGAGATTCCCGTTGGAAAGACCAAGATAGACAGTCTCAGTATTATACCAATCAACGGCCACACGACGCGGAACAACGTTCTGACGCGTCTCTTCATACGTGCTCTGAAACGTCCGTCCGCAGGTCAGCGACCGGTACAATCGCGTTCCAACCGTTGCATAGATCGTGCAGATGTCTTTGGGATCCACTGCCACGGACCGAACAGCTCCTTGTCGGAGCGCGGGATCTCGCGGCTGACGCCAGGACGCGCCGGCATCCTCGCTCCACAGAAGACCACCCTCCTTTGTTCCCGCGTAAATCACTTCATGATCGGACGGATCAATGGCAAGAGCGATGACATCCGCCACAGCGAAACTCCCCACCCCTTTTATCGTTGGAACCGCGACTGTCTGCTTCCATTTTATCGATCCGTCTGTTGATTTAAAAACGCCTCCGTCGCGATCGGACGAAGAAGAACCCGACAGGCATCCGCTGCCGGCAAGGGCAAGCACAGCCACGGTCGCCAACATCGTGCGTAAAGAATGCTTCATAGAGTTCCGATGGAAAAAACGAATCGTTCAAAAGCAAGTTGAGGATTGACGTTCTGGGAAAGATCCTGCCGAAGATGGCGTAATTCCTGCAGGGCAGCTGCCCACGGACCCGGACCCAAGGTTTGAATCTCCTTTTCCTTTTCCTTAAAACTGTTCGGAATCCCGCGGCCAGCAGGGTCTCCCAAGGAAACGTGCAGGAGCACACGCAAACTCCGTTCCCATCGGTCTATCGTCTCTTCCCGTGCTCGCGTCTCCCCTGTTCGTTTTTCGAAGATTTCGGACGTTATTTGCAGGCGCCCAACGAGACCGGAAGTCACGATCCGAAAAAAACGCGTCTCTTCCTCTTCCTCGGCCGCACGCCATTCCTCCTTTTCCCAAAGCCGAATCGCCCGACCTGGAAACCCGTCAGAAAGGCGCACCAACCGTTCGACTTCCTCTATTTTGATACCGCGAGCAATGAGTCCTTCTTCAAGCTCCTTTTTGGGAACTGACCCAAACCGAAGGCGTTGACACCGGGAAACAATCGTTGACAACACGTGGCCGGCGTTCGGAGCTCGAAGCAAAAAAAGGGAACGAGGCGATGGCTCTTCCAGTTCTTTTAAAAGAGCATTGGCAGCTTCGGGACTCAGACGATCCGCCTCTTCAATCCAAGCGACCTTCCAACCACCAAGCAGGGCACTCATCCCCATCCGCTCGCGCACCTCCCGCACGTCATCAATCCGAATCCACGCTTTCCGACCCCCCTCTTCCGTATTCCCTTCACGGGAAAGAGAAACAACATCGGGATGGGTCCAGCCCTTTTCACCCACAAGCGACCGAACCAACCATTCAGCCGCCGTTGTCCTTCCACTTCCTTCGGGGCCCAACAGAAGAAGCGCGTGCGGCAATCGGCCGTTGCGCAAGACTCCTTCCAAAAAGACGGACGCGTGGCGTTGTCCGATTCTGCCTCCCCACTCCCATTCCATAACGGAGGCATTGTACCACAACAAGCCGCTGCTCCATTCCTTATTTTAACGTTTTTCCGACGGATAGGATGTGGATCCTTCCCATGCCAGATTGAAAAGCCCACGAACGGTATCGGCAATCTCTTTGCTTGTCAGAACGACGCCAAGCATGGAGGAAGTAAAGGAGTAAAGAAAAACCGTATTTCCCCGAATGACAAGATCTCCGTGAAGAGGAAATTTTTCCACAGGGATAAGACGGACTTCTCCGCCTGGTAACGGAGGAACAATTCTTACAAAATCCGGCTCCTTCATGACCGCCAGGAGACGATAGGTCGCCCCGTCCTTTTCTAATTGTCGAATATGGGTCTCTCGTTGATGGAGAATAGCATCGACCTGGTCGGCGTCATCGATGGAAACGATTTCCAAAAATTCGCCTTCCATGGCTTCAAATGTCTCCCGCACGGAAGCAATGCCTTCCGGTCCTTCTAAATAACGAACATGGGGCTTAGATCCATCGGTCTTGAAAAGAGCATGGAGCTGCGGAAGGACCCCGCTGATTTCCTGTTCTTTTTCTTCCAATTCGCGGCGCTGTAAGCGAATGATTGTTAGCAAACGGTCTGGAGGCTCGGCCGCAAAGAAGCGCTTCTTTCCGCGCACAAACGTGCTCATGAGTCCGCGGGCGGCCAACGATTCAATCATGACGTACGTCGTAGCTCGATTGACATCGGCTTTTTTGGCAATATCCTGCACAACGGCTGGTCCGAGCTCTAAAGAGGCTAAATAGACGGCCGCCTCCTTCTCGGAAAGTCCCAAGTGAACCAACTCTCGAATAAGTTCTTCCATAGTTTCAAAAACAAAGGGCTAAATAACTTCTGTTTTTATTTTATAACAAACCCACACGCTTACGCAAGGCTCCAAGCACCGCCTCCGCTGCTCGGTTCCAAGAAAAAAGGCGCGCTCGCTCCGATCCGTGTTGGGAACAGGCCCGCATTAACACGCCATCCATCAACAGTCTTTTCCAGGCCAGAGCCCATGCTTGCGCGTCTCCGGGCGGAACGAGGATAGCAGCCTCGCCGGCAACCTCTTCGTGAGGCGGAATATGGGAAGCCACTACTGGAACACCGGCAGCCATTCCCTCCAGGACCGACAAACCGAATCCTTCGTACCAACGGGGAGAAACAAGGGCAAAAGCGCTGGCTACCAGCGCCGAACGATCTTCCTCTGGAATCCACCCAAGAAAACGGATGGCATCTCTCGCTATTGAATGTTCCGCGGCTGCTTTCACCTCTTCAAATTTAAATCCAGGAGATCCAGCATAGACAAGAGTGAAAGGATCTCCTATTCCCCTTCCCTGCTTGAACTGTTCGAACGCGCGGATAAGGACGAACGGATTTTCTTTCACGTCAACGCATCCTAAAAAAAGGAAAAAATTTTTCCGGCCGAGCCGATACCGACGAAGCACCTCTTCCGTGTGTTCAGAATTGGTTGATTGAAAATTCATCTCGTCTCCTGCCTCAGGAACAAGGTGAATGCGCTCTTCTGAGACAGAATAAAGGTCAATAAGTTCTGCTTTTATCCAAGCGGAAGGAACGAAAAAAAAGGAAGCGTGCCGGATAGCAAAAGCCGTTGCTTGTTCAAGATGCCGCCGCTGAGACGACTCAAAAAGTTCCGGTCGACGGCGAAATCCGAGATCACGGATCGTTGTGACGGTCAGGCGGCGACGGGAAGGTTGATTGGGAGAAAAAGGCGGAATTTCCTGAGAGGGAACGAACAGGACATTCGGAGGTCGACGCAGCATTTCCCAACCGACACGTCCCTGCATCCATCCCTGACGCAACGGCCACCGTAAAACGCAGGAAGACCACCGCGACGGCAGGACTTCCAATCCGCCGGAGAGCGGCGTTGGAGAATACAATCTTACTTCTTCATCAGGTCTCAATCGTTGCTGTTTGAGGGCCTGAATAAGGCAATAAGCGTACCGCTCCACGCCTGTACATTCGGCCATAGGAGCCGCGGAAGCGTCGATTCCGTAGACCGTCTTCTGCTGACTTGGGAGAAGGTTAATTTGCATGCCTTAGCTCGTAAACACACTCCGTTTGTAGGCTTCCAAATGTTCCAGGGCAATGCCCGTTCCCTTCACCACACACTGTTGCGGATCCTCGGCCACGTAGGTCGGCACACCCGTGGCTTGGGCAACCAGTTGGTTGAAATTGCGCAGCTGGGAGGAACCACCGGACATGATGATTCCTTTTTCCATGACATCAGCCGAAAGTTCCGGGGGTGTTTTGTGCAACACTTCTTTAACCGTGGCCACAATACCGTCGAGCTCATTTTGAATAGCTTCGGTCACATCGTCGGACGTCACCTCGATGATCTTGGGGAGACCACTGACCATGTCGCGTCCCTTAATTTCCATCAGGAGTTTTTCTGGAAGATAGAGAGCCGAACCGATCCGAATCTTGATTTCTTCGGACGTGCGTTCCCCAATAGCCAGACCGTACTTGCGGCGGACGAATTCGGAAATCGCCTGATCAAATTTGACTCCACCAATGCGGATGGAAGCCGAGGCCACGATGCCGCCAAGAGAAATGACAGCCATCTCGGCCGTGCCCCCGCCAACATCGATCACCATATGACCCGAAGGAGAACCAATGGGGATGTTGGCACCGATCGCGGCCACGATAGGCTCTTTGATAATATAAGCGGCCCGCGCCCCCGCCGAAATCGTGGCATCGATGACTGCGCGACGTTCCGTAGACGTAATGCCCCCGGGTACGGCCACCATGACTTCCGGTCGAAAGATACGCACCCCGCCAACGGCTTTATGAATAAAATAGCGAAGCATGGCCTCGGTCGTGCGATAGTCCGCAATCACTCCGTCCTTTAGCGGACGGCGCGCCACGATCGTATCTGGAGTGCGGCCGATCATTTCCTTTGCCTCACGTCCCACAGCCAGCACACTCTTGTCCAACTTAGAAATCGCAACCACGGACGGTTCATTGATGATAACACCACGTTTGGGAACATAAACAAGAACCGTCGTTGTCCCAAGATCAATGCCAATTTTTTTGATAAACATAAGACGATCAGGGACGAAAAAAAATCTGAACGGTTCGATCCTCCGTCAAGGCAACGGGGGCGCGGTAAATGCCGTCTCCCCATTCTTTCTCCTCCTCTGCCGGCGCAGCTGAACGAATCTCCTTATTACCAAAATCCAGGTCCAACGTCAACGGCGGGTCCCAGGATCCAATTTGTTTAAAAATATCCAGATGGTACGAATCGCTGTTGATTACATCAGAAACGGAAAGCGGAAGCCGATAGGTAAATCGAAGTTCCTGCGTCTGTCCAGGCTCCACCGAAGTGAATGCTCCAAAGACGGTAAAACCAATCTCTGCCCCCACATCTGCCTGTCCCGGCGCGCCGGACGGATCCTGAAGGCGGTCGTTGCGAAACGATCCGGAAACGCCTAACAGCTCGCTGCCCAGCGGCGCATAGACGCGCGTATAGGTCCGATAGCGCGTCGTCTTCCAATCAAAGGACCCCATATGGACGTAGCGGATGACAACCTCCGCAAGAAAACGATCAGTCCCTTCTTCCGGACGAAGTGTGTAGCGGATTTCCCTGCGCACGGACGGATCGGATTTCAAACTTGCGAGGTTTGCATCAACCACGGCCAACTGATCTCCGGGTCCCGGAACGAACCGCCCCCCCCACCCGGCCTTTGTTAAAACATCTTCCAAAGAAACATCCGCGCTATAGACGACCAGCTCCTTGCGATCCAAGGCCTGTTGCACCATTTCAAGAATCGCGCTCCATTGGGAACGCGGAAGGACAAGAAGCCGGCGCTTCACTTCATCAGCCACGGCAGCCAGAAGTTCTTTCCGTTGAGAAACCGGGATCCCCTCTCGAGCGTAGGCAATTTCAACCTGATACTCAAGGGCATCCGCGAGATTCTCAGCTGTAAACGTCTGCCCGTCGATCGTAATCGGACCGACGAATTTTAAAAGAGAAGACCCGAAGGCCGGCGTGAAACCGATAACGCCCGTGATGCTTACCGGTGGCTGAACCGAGGCGCGAAGTGCCGGGGGCAGGGAAAGAATCTCCTTCGTAAACAGCTGGATGGCCTGCTGGGAAGAAACAGCAAAATCAGGGGACCAATTCGCATCACGGAAAAACCACGTCGACGTCGCATTGTATTGACGCAAGGGTTCTGGAGGAGCGGCCGTAAAAAATGGTTCAGCCGCCAGGTCCAGTGTGTAACTATCCTTTGTTGTAAACGCCGATAGCTCCCCGCGGTCCATGGCAAGGAGGCCGTATGCTCCGATAAACCCGCCGCCGGGCCGCAGTTCGTGGTTGTTTAAAAAAAGGAGAAGCGTCTGGCTCGGCTGGTCCAGCCCAGCAAACCCTGGAAGGACCCGCGCGCCAATGGCCGCCAGATCAACCGCTGATAAAAGCTGTTTCATGGTATTTCTGACTGATTCAAGCAGAGCGTCCAAAGAAGCGGGAACCCCCTCCCTGCGAACAGCATCCAGTTCGGACAAGGCCAGTCGCAAATCCGCGGATGTGACAGCTAAATCCGGAGCCGCGTTGGACAGGCGCCGAAGAAAAATCTCCTTTACGGCAGGAGAAAGGTCTTCAAACGTCGTAGCTTGTTGAATTCCTTGTTCGAGATCGTCTAATGATGATGGAACGTTCCCAAGCAATCGTTGGACGTCCATACCCACGCGTACGAGGCGATGGATCGCGGACGCGGTCTCGCGCCCCACACGCAGGAGCCGCTCCCCCTTTTCGGCTTGCGTCCCAATCCAAGGGAGAAACCGTGCGCGAGAAATTTTTTCCAACTGTGCCTCCGCCAAGGCCAAAGACACTTCAGCTTCAGTCAAGGCATGATCCGCGGAAAAAAAATCTCCGTTTTCTAGAGCCTTTCCTGCCTGCTCTGCCGCGGCTTTTCCCTTGAGAGCGGCTGAGGCTGCCCCGCCAACGATCCATCCCAACCAAATGAAAAGGATAACCGCAAGGACGGCAACTATTGCGCCAATAACCGACACGGATCGACCCTTTTTTCGTTTTTTCAAGCGGGTCGAAGAAGGAATCGAAACAGATTTCGGTGTGCCGGTCGAAGCCCCAACGGACATTTTTTCTAAAAAATTAACGGAATGCATAGGCAAAAAATCCAACGATTCGCTTCCACTCTACCATGACAGGACTTCCACAACCATGGAAATATCCCATCCGTTGACCGCGGATCAGAAAAAATTGACAACCAAAAAAACCTCTGTTAGGGTCAAACTAGTATGGCGATGTTGACATTGGCAACTGACAAGACCCTCCACATTCACGGTTTTATCCTCCGCGCTTATTGGATTGTGTCCATGAGTGCGTGGCGGGGCCTTTCACGTGTCAGCATAACCTTCTAAAAATAAAGAAGGAAAGGAGACAAAGGCCACCGCACCGTCGGTGGCCTTATTCGTTTGTGAAAAGCTGTTTGAAACTCACTTTCAGGGTTTCAAACGTTCTTTTTGCAAGCCCGTGCGGGCGGATGGATATTCTCGTTGATCGACCAAAAAAGGAGTGGCCAACCAATGAAGAGAGAAACGGACGGAACAGGGATCGCGGGCAGACACTATGCGACCACTTGTCCGGATGGGCAAGGGCTGGGCGGGGAAGCTGGGTTTCACGCTGGTTTTACGGCTTCTGGGGAGGGGAATGAAGCTCACTTCTCGCACGACGACGTAACGGGAAGCTATGAGGGGCACGCTCCTATTCAGGGACAGTTTGCCCCTTCAAACTTTATCGGGTCCATGATGGTCTGAACATCGCCTCTTGTGGTCTTGCGACTACAGAGATCGGACTCGACTACCACGCTCTTATCGCTCCGGCACAACGTCCCCGGAGCGATTTATTTTTTCCAACAAAAAAAGGAAGTTCTCCCTTCCCTTTCGACTTCGTTCGATATTTTAAGTGATGTATTCTCCAATCTTAGAATACTGGTTGAAGGCCTGAGCGGTTGTAAACTATCTGTCCTTCGACTCCGCTCAGGACATTCGACTTGGTTTGTCTGTGTAGGTCGAAGACCATGAGCGAGGTTTGCGCAGACAAACCGAGTCGAATGGTCGGGCTAGCCGGACTTGAACCGGCGGCCTCTTGCACCCCATGCAAGCGCTCTAGCCAACTGAGCTATAGCCCGAGGGACAACCGAAATCCTTCCATCAACGGCAAGATCATAGAACACGAAGACTCAAAACGCAACTCAATGTATCAAACCATGGGTTTCCTGCTGTCATCACCCTTCCGATTTAGGAACACCCATGAATCTTGACTTCCCTGTTATTCTGAGGACTCTGTGGAGCAAACAGCTTGTGCGTCAAAATGATCCATTCTTTAAAAGCTTCACGGGATACGTCTTTCCCCCGCAGACCACTTTTTCAAAAAAGAGTCGAAGAATACGAGATGCATCAGGACTTGGTCGCAACCGGGAACGCATGCCCGTTGTCACGTCCGAAGGAAGACCGTACTCCTTTTGGTAGTAATCCAGACGGAATGCTATACCATCCTCGTCTATTTCCGGATGAAGAATCATAGCGTATAGAGGCTCGCCCGGAAACGTATAGGCCTGGAGCGGACTGAGGCTGCTTGACGCCAGATGGACCGCGCCCGGCGGGAGCGTGTCGAGATGATCCTTGTGTCCCAGCTGTGCATTGAAACGGGCGGGCAGTTCGGAAAATATCGGACAAAGGTTTGCGACTGGTGTTTTTGAAATCTCAAACGTTCCGGTTTCCTGGTGGTCGGGCCCGTAAACGACTCTCCCTCCTAAAGCAATTGTCATAAGCTGGGCACCAAAACAAATACCAAGAGTCGGAAGATGCCGGGCCCGGGCTTCGCGAATCAAAATTCCAATTTTTTCCACGACATTCGGAATATGACCTTGAGAAATCAAATAGTCTCCAGACCCGCCGATAATGAGTGCATCGAACCCGTCAAGGATAGAAGGGGACAGGTCGGCTTCGAGTGTGTCGAGACAGACTACCTGTTCCGAACGAAGACCTGCTGTTTCAACAATGAACTTGCGTTCATGTTCGCGGACGAAAGCGTCAGGACGCATCTGCAAAAGAAGAACCCGCAAGGAGTCGAAGGAAGGCATAGAAACGGTCAAAATGAGAACGGGAGAATCATATCCTCAGTTCTCATCTTTTGAAAAGGGACTATGTTCGCACGCAATCAAAAAAAGAGGAATTCCTCGTGGGGAATTCCTCTGAGACTCTCTTAGTTCAGCTCAACTTCCTTGTTGGGACTCCAAGCGGGCCTTGGCCGCGTCCAAAAGCATTTCGGCTTCCTTGACCTTCGAAGCCACGGAAATCAAAAGACACTTCGGGTGTGGAAGCTCGAGACAGCGAGGCAGAGCAATAAGAACGCCGACGCCCGTGTCTGCCTTCATAGCAATATCTCCCAGGCCATCCGATGAACCCACTGTCTTCAGGATCTGAACCACCTCTTGCCAGTGCGTTGCGGATGCAGGATGGCAGTTACGCATTGCCGCACAGGCAGTCGGAAGCCGACCGGATCTCTGAACCTGCCAACGAACACTCTCCAAGTATGTGGAGGCTGTCCTCCGGGCATTACATTCGAGAAGATAGATACGGAAGGATTGTTCACCCTCTCGCACGACAATAAAATCGAACCCGAGGGGGCCAACGTATCCTTCCCTCTGAACCTTCTCGACGAACGGTCCGGTCATGGACCAACCCCGCTCCACGATCTGCTGCCGTAGAGTTATGGGCCAGAATTCTGGAAACACGTCACCGTCTTGGCTCCCGATCACGTTGCCATCATGAACCATTCCAATGCAGTACTGGCGGCTCACGAAACGGCGTTGAGGAGAACGTAGCGGTGGAAGGTACCACTGAAGTGAACCCACCACCGTTTCCCTCCCATCCACCCACTGCTCTACAATGAGCGGACGGGATCCGCGTGCGTACCGATCCAAAAACGCAGAAAGCCCGCGCAGAGAATCCGATCCGTTCACGCGATAGGTTCCTTCTCCGCTTTCCAAATCCGGCCGTTTAACTACAACCGAAGGATACTGCGCACGCATCGCTTCAATTTGACTCATGGTCTCGGACGCGCCGTGCGCAAACGTGTGGACGGGAAAACAATTGTCCACACCAATTTCTGAGCCGATCCGGCGCAACAATTCCTTGTCGTCAAGCTGTATCGCCACGTCCCAACGGGGAGTTCTGATGCGTTCCGATGGAAGAGAAAGTTCTTTCACCATGGATTGCCATCCAGGTGACGCGCCGGTAAATGTGTCCACGGTCACGGACGGATCTCCCATTTCTGAAACGAACCGCGAACGTTCGGCAGCAGTTCCCAGAATCCCGTCGAACAGATCCATTCCCCTCACGAATCGAAGTTCTCTTGCACCGATTCCCATGGAATGGAGGTAATCCTGATGTCCAGAAAGATTCACTGATTCATCGCCGCTCATGAGATAGACAGCGCGATAGGGGAGAAGCTGTGAGCGATCAGGATAAAGCCTCAATCCATCTACGTCCGCAATGACAAAACCATCCTTATTCGGTTCGCAGAAACTGGAGAGATCATCGAGGGCCATTCGATTCTTGGACATCGAAACCTCCGTATCATAAAAAGAACATCTTCCGGAAACCCGGAGGATGTCGGATCCCATTTATCCGACATCCTCCCGTTGCCGCAAAAAAGAACCGCCGGTTACAGCCGGCGGTTCGGAATCTCTTCTTTAATCAACGCAAGAGTCGTTCCAATGCCGCCGTGGCGGGAATAAGAATGACAAAAAGAATCACGTTCGAAATGATTTTTTCAGCAGCGAACGGAAATTGGCGAAATTCCAGCGTCCTAAACATAGGTTAATGAGACGATAACTCGTCCTTTTCCGCATGTCAAGGAAAAATAATCAGCCACCGGATCGGAATCCGGTGGCTTATGAGATAAAAACGATTCGGTCAGGCGAGGAGGCATCGCTTCTGTTCCTCCACTCTCGAGACGAGGGTAAGGAGCTCCTCTTCACTGGGAGCGAAGCAGACGCCGTAGCTGAATCCCATCTCCTCCTCCGGGAAGGCCGTGGGGAGGAAACAAAATGGGACAAACCCGGTCCGTCGTTCGCGATCAAAGAGCAAACCACTGAAGATCTCCGCAAGTTTCTCAATAGATACCCCATACGGCACACGAAAGCTCCGCATGTCGAATGGGAGAACGGTGTCGCGGCCGTACCAGGTCTTGGCAGCATCGAGCGGATAGGTAGCGGCGGTCACCCTGGCGTTCACTTCGACGGCATATACTTCCCCGTCCTTGGTGTTGCAGACGAAGTCCACGGAACCGTGTCCGTGATACTTAAATTTGTCCCAGATCCGCGCGACGATGGTGCGCGTGGCACGGATCATGGCCGTTTGCAAATCCGCGGAGATCCACCTTGCAACAAGCAGGGTATTTCCGAAGTGGTGACCCCCGGCATCCACATACTGCCGCGTGATAGGACCGAGTTCCAGACGGCCGTCCTGGCGGATGAAAAACTGGACACTCGCGTCCACGTCGCAATCGTGCTGCGTCTGCACCACGTAGTGCGTGTCCGGGTCTGGCGAATCATCGTCCGTGTGACCGTTTGGTAAAACCACGGGAGAACCAGGGTAAATAACGGCTTGTTTCAGGCCGCTTGCAGACTGTACAGCCTTGATTCTGGCCGAATAACCGCGTTCGTGGATGATCTGAACCGCGTCCGCGACCTCTTCCGGACGACACGAGAAGCCGAAGGGAACCCGCGCTTCCGGAAGCGAACCGCAGGCAGTCTGGAACTCCCCCTTGTCATTTGCCTTGCGACAAATTTCCAAAGTCGGGGCATCCAAAAGGCAGTCCGCCTCCCACGCCATATCCCGCAGGTGTTTGGAGGTTCCAGAAAACGGGCAAATTGCCATTCCGGCGAGACCGGAGAAATCCGTTCTCACGTTCCAGGGTCTCGGTCCGATCTTCAACTTGTTTAAAAGAACGATCTCGGGCGGGAGGTCGTCCCACTCAGGAAGAAGAACGACATCTTCCTCGCCCGCGAGAAGGAGCGCTCGCAACGGAAACTGTCCCAACAGTTTCCTGCTTGCGGGAGTGTGGTCGATAACATCCTCAGTCCAGTGGCAAAAAAGAGCCATAGTGCTTTCCTCCTCCTAAATTTTGGACACTTCACACGCCGCGAAATGCCTACCACAGAAACAAAACAACCGCTTTTTTGGGCGGTTGCCATATTTCGGGTTGGAACTCATCCTTGGCCCATGACAAAACCGCCCGCTTTCTGGAAAAAAGGGAATCCTCCAAAAAAGAAAGGGAGAGATCGTCGAGTCATAGGATGAGGTTCACTCTAAAGTCAAAAAAAGAACTTGTCAAATCCAAGAAAAAAAGGGCCGTCCGTCCGACGACCCTTCGTGTTTTACGCATGGTATCCGTTGCGCCAACCAAGTTGGCTGACCTGAAACTTCTCTAAAAGAGACCTAAGAGAAGTACTCCCCCAATCTACGGAAGTATAGATAAACGGTGGAAAGAGGAATGGACCGTAGACACCCAAGAATTGGGCCAATCGATAAAGACGGTGGTTCGTCCCATCGGTGGCCAGCTCACTGGAAAAATAATCTGGGTAAACCATTATGACGACTTCAAAAGTCGCTTTCTCCCAAACGACTTCCAATTTCATGGCCCGAAAGCGAGGATCAGAATGAGGATTATCTACATCCAACCTTTTTTCCCCATGAAGATTGGACTCCAGGGATTTTATCGATCCACCGTCCTCTCTGATTGCCTCCGTAATAAAACCCTGAAGGACGATTGCATCCTCATAACCGGCAACCACGAGTTTAAGACCACGGCGATCATGAACCTTAAAAGGATCCCGTCCGTCTTTCCTCGTCTGGACCTGTTTCGCCATCTTCAGAAGCGTCCGAAAATTGGATTTTGGACGATGATGAAACAAGACACGTCGACCATCTCTGGTCAAGCGACAGGTAAGCGGGTGAACTCGTCGAACCAGGTTTCCAAAGCCTTCGGCCGGCGCTCTATTTGTGTAGACGTGACGCACATGGTAGTGATCCGATGGATCATGATCGGTCGAGACAACGATATCCTCACTCCCGAAGAATACCTTCCGAGAAAGAAATCTGATGAAAGCCAAAAGATCTTTCTGCACACGCTCAAACGGATCAGTTTCTTCCAGTCGTTTGAGAGCAAGGGCGAGGTCAAAAAGACTGACAATCTCAAAAATCATCCTTCTCCTCACCGGATCGCCCTTTTCGTTACCGAAATCAGCGAGACCCAGCAAATCGTCCAAACAAGCACAAGCCACCTCCGAAATGGCCTCCAGTTCATCCGAAAGCGGCAGGGCAAATTCGCGTGCAAGATATTCCCGACCTGATCGAACCTCCCCCAATTGCAGATTCAACATCCATCGTTCCTGGGAAGTACATCCACCCAGTCTTTCCCGTCGTTCCTTCAATAATTCAGAAAAATTCGCCTCATCTCGAACACTTTCCCAGTCCAGAATCCATTCAATCATTTGTCTCATCTTTCAACTCCCACCCTTCCCTATGTTTCAATTTTGAAGGAACGTCTGCCTCACGGCATGCTCATTCTCCCCCCAGGCTCTTATACAAAACGGCCGCCCTGTTTTTTCAGGACGGCCGATGGACTTTTTGTATTCGCGAATCGCGCGCCTACGCATCCATGGTGAAGCCGCCCTGCTTCCAAAGGAAGCGGACATACATCTTCACCGTCGGTTGGACGCAAACACAGGACATACCAAAGCCAACATAACCGAAGGATGAACTGATGTCAAGCGTCCTAGGAAAAACAAAACGGACACCTTTTTTGGAGTCCGTTTTTTCGCTATTTTTAGGCTTTTGGCAAAAACCATTCTGGATCGTATTGAACGCGATCATTCACGTGCTCGTACTTGTAAAGTTCCACATTCGTAAACCAAACGGGGATTTCCTGATTCGCTTCCTCCACGGTCCCCGAAGCATGAACGAGATTCCGGACCGGACGATTTTGGGCATTGGCAAGGCCGTAACTGTCATGGGACAAATCACCCCGAATGGTCCCTGGGGCTGCCGAAGCTGATTCGGTAGCACCTACGAGCTTGCGTATAAGGGCCACCGCGCCTTCTCCCTGCCACACCATGGCAATAATCGGAGAAGAAATCAAAAAATCCATGAGACCTTTCTTGATCGTCTTCCCATAGGTCACGTGGCTATCGTAAGGAAACGTTTGTCCTTGAGTTTCATACTTTGCTTTTGCTTTCTCAAACACGCCGCGCATCCAATCTTCCGTAAGGGCATAATGTTTATCAACGTCTTCATTGGCCGGATGAACCATTTTGATGGCCACGAGTTTGAGACCCACGCGCTCAAAACGGCCGATGATCTCTCCGATGAGTCCGCGCTGAACGCCGTCAGGTTTGATAAGGACAAGAGTCCGTTGTGTGTCAATATCCATAGGAGATTAGTTGTAGGGATGGATTTCCAACCCATCTTTTTTGATTCGTCAACTGTTTCTTCGTCCCAAGAATAACCGAACCAAGCAAGGTTGGCAAGAAAAAAGATTCCTCGTTCAAAACGCCAGCGGCCTTGGGCGAATTTTCGGCTCTCCCCCATCCGAGACAATCAAAACATCTCCATCGAAATCCGTTCGCAAAATTTTTGATCCCAGATCATTCAGACGTGCCAACGTAACAGGGTGCGGATGGCCATAATCATTTTCTGTTCCAACGGAAATGATGGCAACGGAGGGACGTGTAACGGAAAGAAACCGAGGGGAAGTCGAAGTAACGCTTCCGTGATGGGCGACTTTGAGAACGTCAATGGGTGCAGAAAAATCAGAAAACAGATCTGTTTCTTCTTCAAACGCCGCGTCGCCGGTAAGCAAAACGCTCGTCTGTCCATAGGTAAGAAAAAGAACCACGGAGGCATTATTAACATTCTCCATCTTTTTTCCCCGCAAATCCTGATCAGGAGCAACCACGTCAAGATGAACATCCCCAAAAATAATTTTTTGGCCTCCGCGGGCAAACACACGACGCGCCCCCTCTTTTTCGACCATGGCTTCAAACGCATCTATAAAAGGATCTGAAGAAAAAACATCTGTCTCCAGAATAGCCCCAACCTTGTAACGTTTAAGCAGTTCCAGAGCTCCGCCCACATGATCCATATGCGGATGCGTCAGGACAAAAAGATCGATCCGCCGGTCCCACGGCGGCAAAATGGATCCGAGCTTCGGAAGGAGGGAGGTGTCCGGTCCGGCATCCACAAGGATTCGTTCTCCGGTCGGAGCCTCCACAAGAATCGCATCCCCTTGTCCCACGTCAAACACCCAGACGCGCAATCGTGCATCCGGAACAAAAAACGTAGATCCGGCTTCCGTGCGCTGGAGCGTCCAGGCACCCAAAAACATTCCAGCTAATAAAGCCAGAAAACGCCACCGGCGACGGCGCGTCAAACCGCGACGCGGACAAGAGAGCTTCTTTTGCGAAGCCATAGAAAGAAGATCACAGCAAACCCAGCGGCAGCTAGGGCAGAAACATGCGCCGCTGGAACGCCCATGGCAGCAAAGGGGATGGATCCAAACCAACGCACGAGATGGAGGACGAGCTGACTTACGCTCCAAGCGGGCAGGGCCGTCCAAACCCCCACGATCGGAAAGAGAATACCCATCGCAAGGGCAAACCCCGAAAGCAACATGAGAAGCGGAATCCATGGGAGGATGACAAGGTTTGCCAGCGGTGCTACCACGGAGAGCGATCCGAAATGCCAGAGCAGAACCGGCGTCGTAAACAGGGTCGCGGCCAAGGAAGTAGCAAAGGATTCCCGTATGCCCGCGGTCTCAGGCAAAAATTTCATAAGCGAGCCAAACAGACTTCCGGCAAGCACAAGGCCAGACGTGGCGGCAAACGACAGCTGGAATCCGACATCGTGAAATAAAAGCTGTGGATTGGCTGCGAGCATGAGCACGGCACTCAGTATCAACACATTTCGAATGGAAGGTGCACGGCGGATCCAAAGACCCAACATAGCAACGAGCGCCATCATTCCGGCACGAACGACTGCTGGTGTGGCACCGGCCAGCAGGACATAGAGAAAAACAGCACTTCCGGAAAGGAGAATGGCCCTTCGGCGTCCTAAAGGACTACGCAAGAGTCGCAAAAGCAAAACCTGCGAAAAAATGGCAACGTTGTAGCCGGAAGCGGCCATGACATGAGAAAGACCAGCCTGGGAAAAATCATCCTTGAGCGTCAGAGGAAGACTGCTGCTGCCTCCAAAAATAAGGCCGGCAGCAAAGGCCGCGTGGGGTTCTGGTAAGACGAGGGCTAAACGATCCAACAAAAATGTTTTAAATCCAAAAAGAGTCCGACGCGCACTCCACCTGTCAAAGGAATGAATGTCCAAACGTCGGACCGAATAACAAATCGCATAAATGCCGCGGCTCTCAAGCAGCTGGTCGTAGCGAAAACCCTCGATCGATTCCGGTACGCGCGGCCGACACTGGAACGTGAGACGATCCCCAAACCGGACGACTGGAACAGGAGGAAGACGGACAAGAAGGTTTCCAGCCAGGGACCGCTCACCGGAATGGAGGTTTGTGACCACGACTTCTTGCGACAGCTTTCTCAAAATGACTTCTTCGCCAACGGACCCAGAAAAAGCCGCTTCTTCCTCTGCCAGACCGCGAGCGGTCCAAGAATTTGGAAACGGAAGGGCGATCTGACATCTCCAAAATCCCATGCCAAAAAGGAGAAGAAAAAGAGCACAGAAGCGGACAGACGGACGTCTCCCCCCTATGGCAAGAAAAAAGAATATGGCAAGCGGGATGCCTATGCTCAAAGGGTCAAAGGTTTTAGTAAAAAAAGAACCAACGACTATCCCCACAAGGAAAGCTGAACAAAAAAAGAAAAACAGCCAAGACGGCGACCGAATGGCCCTTTTCCACCAGCTTGCGGCGCCATCAACCGCGCGCACCAACACCATAGTAGGCGAACCCGTGCGAGGACAGCGGCAGATGACAAAGATAGTTACGACCGTCGAAAATGACAGGGGAAAGCATGTTCTCCCGCACAGCCTCGAAAGAGACTTCGCGGAATTCCGGACAGTCTGTGAGAACAAAAAGTATTTCGGCTCCGGAAACGGCATCCACGGCCGTTGGGGCAAAGGTAACACGGTCTGAAAAAAATGGACGAGCGTTTTCCATAGCCAATGGATCATAAACCGTCACCTCCGCTCCGCGCGCGTCCATACGCTGAATCAGATCAATGGCAATGGATTCGCGCACGTCGTCTGTCCCGCCCTTGAATGCCAGCCCCCACACGGCAACGGCTCTTCCCTTCCATCCGCCGAGAACCGTTTCGGCTTTTTTGAAAAAAAGATCGCGTTGGCGATTGTTAGCCTCGATGACGGCGCTAAGCACCTTGAACTCGTAACCGTTTGACCCGGCAATTTGGTACAGAGCACTGACGTCTTTTGGAAAACAGGAGCCACCGTAGCCGACGCCGGCCTGGAGGAACGCCGGACCAATGCGCGGATCAAGTCCCAGGGCCTTTGCCACCACGCGCACGTCCGCCCCCACGCGTTCACACACGTTAGCGATTTCATTTATAAAGGCAATCTTGGTCGCTAAAAAAGCGTTCGCTGTGTACTTGATGAGTTCCGAACTCTCAAGCGTAGTCCAAACCCGCGGACCGGGAATGCCCTCGTGCAGGTGTTCAAGCGTTGCGCGGGCAACCGGATCATCCGTTCCAAAAACCAACCGCGCCGGATGAAAAAAACCTTCGATGGCCTTCCCTTCGCTCAGAAATTCAGGGGCTGAAGCAATCTGAATCGTTTCCGCGGCGTCTGTGTGTTGCGACGCCTCCATGGCGGCACGTACGCGTTCAAGAACCTTCTGACAGGTACCAACGGGAACGGTGCTTTTTACAACCACCAAAGCTTCATGATCAAGGTAGGCGCCGATCTGATCCGCGGCCATAAAGAGAGACCTCAAATCCGCTTCTCCTGTTGGTGCAGCCGGGGTCCCCACAGCGAGAAGAATAACGTCCGTTTCTGCGAGAGCGTCTTTGAGCTCTGTTGTAAACCGGATCCGATCCTCCTGTTGACGGTCTTGTAAAAGCTGCGAAAGTCCAAACTCATAAAAAGGCGCTTCCCCGAGCTGAAGCTTCCCAATCCTGGCGGCATTCGTATCCACGCAGGTAACCCGATGTCCGATCGAGGCATAGCCCAACCCCGAAACCAGACCCACATATCCGGTCCCGACAATGACAGTCTTCATACGCCGAAAAGCGTAACGGAGATCGGACGAATCGACAATAGCAAAAAGACTCTGTCTACAGCTGTTGACCTTCATGCATTAAATGCGTTTTGTCCATAGTATTTTTACCGACAAAACTGTTTATCGCCCTGAGTCTCTATTCTTCTTTATCGCATCCCATAAAAAAATTTTTTAATTCCTGACTTCTTAGCCGACTGATCTCTGTTCTCGATATTCCCACATCGATATCTAAACAGTTACAAATCGTTGCGACAACGATAGGAGGGGGATTCGACTCGAAAATTACCACCTCACGTTCACCTCCACTTAATTTTTGAATGGTAACTTCCATTCCAAGTCTTTTGAATACCTCGAGCGTCCACAATGGAATTTTTTTTTCAGAAAAACTATTTTTAAACCAAAATTTTCCACCAACAGCTTTTAAAATTCCAGAAACATGCTCGGGTAATTGACAACCCTCTGCCAATAAATTGGTCATGGCCGTAGGCAAGCCTGACATCGAACCTATTCTTATTGACGGAAAGGAATCGGCCATCGGAATCTTGAATTCAAACAAATGATCAGACCACTCTCTATAGCAACCAAAAATTCCGCAATAGACTCCACTTCCCGTGTATTCAAACTCTGATGAAGAGATGTTCAGGATTCCTCCGTCTTTTTCGATCTTCGGTACAGACGAAGCCCCCGTAGCATGTGTTGCATCAATGTTGATGGTGCTTAAATCTTCAGCTGTTTCTTTTGCCTCTCTAACCGTTTGAAATAAAATCTCAATGCCGTTTTGATCACTTGGGCCATCAGAATCTATTTTCTTACTTATGATTTTGGCACGACGGATAAATTCACTAAAACGAAAAACTTTCACGGCAAGACGGGCATTATTTAACCGCTGGCCGTATTCCTCTTCAAGGCTTTCAATGTAAGACAAATCCGTTTCTTTTCCGGTGGCAAACAGTGCAATCAATAAAGATGCATCATTGAACCCGTCATAATGAACAAGGAGTCTTTCTATTCCTTGGATTTGTTCGCTTGACCAAAATCTATACTGATTCTCCATGGATTTCAACACTTCGATGCCACGAGAGTTCAGTGGGTGGGCTGCTTCGGATGAACCTGAGGGTTTCAACAACTCAAAAACAATTGAAGCGTTTCTTATAAAATGAGTGATAAGTCTGAAGGCAAAGCTTTTTCTGCTTTCTCCATATTCGTAAGCAATATCGCCGTTATCGAAAGATTGAAAAAAATCAGTGCGAAAGGCCTTGATTGTCTGTGGCATCTCAGAGCCTGTCTATAATCTTTTCAACAGTAAAACAAGGAAAGTCAGGGTGACCATCTGAAGGCTGGTGGAAAGTTTTCGTTCACAGTTTTTCCAGAGACGACGGGATTTCTCAAGCCAACCAAAA
>Ga0208373_1000381_pt1 | contig 79612 bp, 82 predicted proteins | sample RifOxyC2_FD_184036 | JGI IMG/M metagenome (GOLD analysis project Ga0208373, IMG submission 184036) | Soil microbial communities from Rifle, Colorado - Rifle Oxygen_injection C2 (SPAdes) | ecosystem: Environmental > Terrestrial > Deep subsurface > Rock core/Sediment | place: Rifle, Colorado...
TGGGCTATTGTGCCCCTGATGTTTTTGAGGAATCTTTAAAAAACATAGCTCAAGATGATATGCCAGATCGTTCTAATCTTAGCTCAAAATCGTTCCACTTATAAGGGTGCACTCCATACTTTTTTTCTGAAATTTCAGTTATATTATATACGGAGAGAATTCAGTTTTTGAAATTATAGTATCCTAGACGAAAAATCAATAATAAACCGCAGTATTTCTCATTCCAAACAATTGATGGCTTTCCGGAACAAATCGTCCGCCTTTTACTTCGAGCAGATTTGAAGCGATAATTTTGTCCCCTTCAATGCCCGGATATACGCCGAATTTATTTTCTTTTATAAATGAGAAAATTGCATCACCATAACGCAGCCCCAAAATTCTGTCTTTCATATGAGCTATTCCGCCTCGAATTGCGTGGCCGCAATTCTGGTAACGAAGTTCTATTCCCATATGTTTCTCAAGAATAGAGAACAGATATTCTCCAACCCCTCCAAGCTGCTCATTTCCAAAGGAATCTTTTTTCTTGGGCATTAAATGGCGTGCTTTGACCAGCGCATATTTAGGATCGGCAATTACCACGTCTAAAAGTTCTTGATGGCGCTTGTTTATAGATTCCGGATAACGCGTATCAAAAAGCCTCGCGCCTTCGGATACAACGACTATCGCATGTTTTTGATAGTCTAACGCTTTTTTGACCAAATCCATTACGTTGTCAAGATTTACGATTTCTTCTGGAAGAAGCGTAACATCTGCTCCGCCTGCTATTCCGGCGTATAGCGCAACCCATCCGGCATGGCGGCCCATAACTTCAACAATAAAAACTCTGTTATGTGATTTTGCTGTTGTTTTTATGTTTTCTATAAAATGTACAGATTCCTCAACTGCAGATTCAAAACCATACGTTAGATCGGTTCCATAAACGTCATTGTCCATAGTTTTGGGAGCTCCAAACATAGGGAATGAAAACTGCTTGCCAAGTTTTCCAGCAGCTCCCAAGGTGTCATCTCCGCCAAGAACAACAAGACAGTCGATATTGAGCTTTTTTAAATTCTCCATTGCTTTTTCTGGCGCTTTAGCCTCTATATTTGCCTTTGAAAATAAATTTGTGCGTGAAGATTCAAGGATCGTTCCTGCTGTTTTAAAGCTTTCATCAATCTCTTTCAATTTAAGAGGCCTTGCAATTTTATTTAGCTCTTTTTCCGGATCGCGAGTTAACGCTTTCCATCCTTCAAGAAGGCCTACAAGTTCCATTTTTTCACTTTCAGGAAGGCTTCTGTTCTCAAGAGAGATTCTTCTTAATAACCCAAGAATAACCGCGTTATGTCCCGCGCAATCCCCACCCCCCGTTAAAATCCCTATTCTTTTTATGTTTATTTCTTTTTCATTAAACTTGCCTTTCATATTAATCAATATCTCCCCGCGGATCCCAAAACATTTTTGTTCTTATTGACAATCAATTTTTTAAGCTCTTCGCGAGCAGGCCCCAAATATTTTCTCGGGTCAAATTCTGAAGGGCTTTCTGCAAATACTTTCCTGATAATTGCCGTAACAACCAAACGCCCGTCACTGTCAATATTGATTTTACATACCGCGGAGCTTGCCGCACGGCGTAGTTGATCTTCTGGAATGCCTACGGCATTATCCATTTTGCCGCCGAACTTATTTATCATTTGCACATATTCTTGAACAACAGAAGAAGCTCCATGCAAAACAATAGGAAATCCGGGAAGCTTTTTTTCTATCTTTTCTAAAATATCAAAACGAAGTGGGGGAACAGATTCGCCAGGTTTTAATTTGAATTTATAAGCGCCGTGCGATGTCCCGATTGAAATAGCAAGAGAATCAACCCCTGTCCTTTTTACAAAATCAATGACCTCATCTGGGTCTGTATAGTTTGATTTTTCTGCTTTTACCTCATCTTCAATCCCCGCCAAAACTCCAAGCTCTCCTTCAACTGTTACGTCATGCGCATGAGCATATTCAACAACCTGTTTTGTCACTTCAATGTTTTTTTCATAAGGATGGTGGGATCCATCGATCATAACAGATGAAAACCCATAATCCACACAAGATTTGCAAAGCTCAAAAGTATCTCCATGATCTAAATGAAGGCATATTGGAATATTGCTTTTAAGTTCTTTTCTTACCATTTCAACTGCCCCTTGAGCCATATATCGCAGAAGGGTTTGGTTGGCATATTTTCTTGCACCGCTTGAAACTTGAATGATTACCGGAGATCCGGTTTCGGCGCAGCCTGCAACTATTGCCTGAAGCTGCTCCATATTATTGAAATTGTAAGCTGGAACAGCATATTTGCCCTCCATCGCTTTTTTAAACATTTCCTTCGTATTAACTAACCCTAACTCTTCATACAGTTTACTCATTTTTTATTCTCCTTTCTTTATAATAAATGAACCCCTTTTGACCTTATATAAAGATAAATTAAAATCAAACCGGTAATAACACCTGCTGTAACTGGCAATATCCATTGATATACAACATCCATTTGCTATCAGCTCCTTTTTGCTACCTCAACAAATTTGATTATTCCTTAAATTTAACTAATTTCTCAAAATCTTCCACTTTTAGAGCTGCCCCTCCAATTAGTCCGCCGTCAATATCCTCTTTTGCCATAAGCTCTTTTATATTATCCGGCTTTGCGCTTCCTCCATACAATATCCTGACTTTTTGTGAAATGTTAGCAGGCAAAAGTTTTCTTATAAAAGCGTGTACTTCTTGAGCTTGTTCTGGAGAGGCCGTTTTTCCCGTTCCTATTGCCCACACAGGTTCATAAGCAATTATAATTTTTTCAAGATCGGTTTCATTTATATCGTTTAAAGCTCCTTTTATTTGAGTTTTTATCACATCAAACGTTTTGTCGGATTCCCTTTCTTCCAAAGTTTCTCCAATGCAAACAATTGGCACAAGCCCGTGGGATAGGGCGGCAATCAGTTTTTTGTTGACTGTTTCATTTGTTTCTCCAAAATATTGTCTTCTTTCAGAGTGGCCGATTATAACATAACTTGCTCCTGCTCCTCTGATCATAGGAGCAGAAACTTCACCCGTAAAAGCGCCGGAATCTTTCCAGTACATATCTTGGGCACCAACGCCGATTGTGGAATCGGTTAAGGTTTGTGAAACAGAATTAATGGCAACAAAGGCGGGACAGACGACAATTTCGACATCAGTAGCAGTTCCAACTGACTTTTTTAATCTTGAGGCAAGGTCAATAGCTTCGACAATAGTCTTATTTAATTTCCAGTTTCCGGCAATAACAGGTTTTCTCATTTTAAAAATTCCTTTCTTGAAAAAATTATATCAAAGACAAAAATTATTATAACAAAAGGGGTAATTGATTACAACTTTAGAAATTATTCATTCAATTTGGAGGTAAAACATATCTGGTTGATCGGCCCAACCCTTCACTTTTTACTATTTTTTTATCGGCAAGCATTGTAAGCTCAATATGTGCGGTCTTATGTGAAACTCCGAAAGCTTCTCTATATTCACGATTGGTAATATTTCCATGTTCCTGAATATGCAGAAGAGCTCTCAATTGCCGTTTATTTAAACCTTTGCCTCCCCATGGGTTTGTAATTAATTTTTCTTCTTCTTCTTTTGCGGGCCGAGATTCTGATACGTCGCGGATGTAACAAATATCATCTGTCTTATAGGGTTTTTCATCACCCTCCAAAATGTTTATTATCGCGATTTTTTTGGGATTTCTGTCGATAACTTCGACTTCATAAGAAATCTGGGGAGTGCAATGATTGGTAATAATTTCTTTTATCATATTTTTAAATTCAAGCGGGTCAATATCAATGCCTATCAGATGCTTATTTTTATCATCAATGCCTAGCACTATTTTGCCGCCGCCTGAATTGGCAAAAGCGACAACATCTCTTGCCAGGTCTTCGGTTGACGGGATCTGTTTTTCGAATTCAACGGATTGCCCTTCGCCTTGTTCAAGGAGGGTGATGATTTCTTGCCAGTTCATTGCGCAAGCAATAATAGCACAATTAAAATTATGGCGCAATTTCGCTTTTGTTTTAACGATATATATGTAGAAAATTTGGAATGCAGAATCTAATCAATCAAGGGGGGAATTGCGAATATGTTGGCGGCAGCTTCAAATCCAAACCTTTTTTTAAAAAAAGATTTTGTTAAATTAAACTTCATTAAAAATGACTTCATTCGCGAAACAAAAGCAATACTTCCAAACCGTGCGACATTAACGCCAATTAAATTTGGATCGCCATCTTTCCCTGAGGTAGAAAGATTTAATGATTTTAGTAATTTTATTGATCTAAGCCGTTATTTCCTCTTTCAAGGATTGCAAAGATTAGGAGTGCCTCCGCATGCATTGTTAGACGAAGATACTTTTACTTTAGCAGATGTTTTTATAGAAGCTTTGAAGGAAAAAGCAGGCATTGATATTGAACGAAATAAAGCAATTTTGATGACAGTTGCAAGAAGTTGTTCTCCATCTATTAAAATGGATCCTAGCGTCCCTTCTATTTACAAAGATGATACATATCCAGATTTTAAGAAAAGAGCCTTAATTTTATTGGAAACAGGAGCAGGTTATATAAAGCCAATTGTAGGATTTCAGGCAAGAGGGCTTTCAAGGGTTGAATATTCTGGAGAAAAGATTGTTTTAAGAACTGTTGATGAAACACTTGCATTAAGCATCCTCATGGCATTTAATCGGAATTTATCTCATAATTTTGATTGCCACATTAATGATGATGGCAGCATTACAGTGACCGAGATAGATACTCCATTTTTGTTTGCTCCATCTTTGGAAAGATTCTTTGAAGTGTATGAAAATATGACTTGCAGACAAGATTTTTCAAATCTTGGGAATTGGGAAAGATCTGGTACTATTTTTGAAGAGGCTATTGATACCCCTTTGCTAAATGGCGGCTCAACATGGGAAATTAGAAGCATATTACAAAGAGGAAGAGTAGTTGCAAGTTATGCGAAAGTAGGAGCAAATAGTTATGTTGGGAATATAGCGGCTGGTGGTCATGGATTAGAATCTATTGAAGCGGTGAGCGAAGCTTATAAAGGTTTCTATGAAGAATTAGGGATTGAAGCAACGGAAGAAGGAATAACAAGGCTATCCACCTCTTTTTTAAAAGAGGCCTATGAACATGCAGAAATCTCTACAAGGGCATTATCTCATTATCTTGTTGAGCTTCGAAATAAATATTATCCACATTATCCGTTTGCAGATATAAGATTTGATGATTTTTCTGTCGATTTTATGGCGGCAAAACGTGGAGACAGACTCAAACCATTTATTATTGATGTTGGACTTGGTTATGGAATAAAAGGCCTTTTAGAATGTAATCCTCATTTATATTATTTAGTAAAACAGGGACAAGCCGCTATGCATGAATCATTTTTAGAAGAATTGAAAGATTTCGGCAGATTGGAGTTTATGAAAGAATTCTGATGATAAAACGCTTAAAATTATGCTACAATTCAATTTTGTTATAGTAAACATTTGCAAATATGCAATTTTTAAAAGCAATTTTAGATCTGGTTTTTCCTCCTAAATGCGAAATTTGCAATTCGTTGGGGCCTGATCTTTTTTGCAAAAAATGTTTTGCCCAAATTTCCTACCTTAAACCATCAACGTTTGTGCATTCTATTGGCATATATGAAAATGCTTTAAAGAAGGCTATAAAAAAATTTAAATATGGGAAGAAAACGGAACTTGCCAAACCGTTGGGCGAAATTATGGCAAGGTATATACAAAGTAATTTGGGCAGGCAATTTATAGATTTTTTTGTTCCTGTTCCTCTTTATCATAAGAGATACCATGAAAGAGGGTTTAACCAATCGGAGCTTTTGTCGCATCAAATAAGTATTATGATGGGAATCCCGACTGTAATCGGCCTGCTATATAGGTTAAGAGAGACGATCCCTCAGTTTGACTTGCCGAAGAAAGATCGATTTAAAAATGTAAAAGGAGCCTTTGCCGTTACTGCTCCCTCATTTGTCGAAAACAGAAAAATAGCCTTAATCGACGATATTTATACCACAGGATCTACCATATCTGAATGTACGAAAGTCTTAAGAGAGGCAGGCGCGCAAGAGGTTCATATTATTACACTTTCTAGGGCGATGTAGGTATGATACAATAAAAAAAGCAATTATAAATTTTAGGAGGAATTTCACATGGAAATAAACATACAGGGTCATAAAACAGCGCTTACTGAACCGCTTCGTGAATACGCAGAAAAAAAAATAGGCAAGCTTCAGGAATTTTATAAGAAAATCATAAAGGTGATGATTGTTCTGGATGTCAGAAAAATTAATGATTTAAAGCGTTCCCAAGTTGCAGAAGTTTCTATGTGGGTGTCAGGGAAAAAGGTTATTCGTGCGACTGAGGCTGGAGAAGACATGTACGCGGCGATAGACCTTGTTTATGAAGAATTAAAACGCCAACTTGTGAAACATAAAGATAAACATGTAAAAGAAAACCGTCGTGTTGCCGAAAAATTTAAGGAAAACCAGAGGAAAATAGCCGTAGAGTCTTTGGGCGATTCGGACTTAAGCTGAGCCAGGTAATAATAAGGTGATGCTAAAGTGGCTCTTTAATTTAATAGGAGATTCGGACGAAAAAAAGCTTAAAAAACTTGTTCCATTGTTGACTCAAATTAATTTTTATGAGGCATCTGTTAAGCCGCTTTCTGACGAACAACTTTGCGCCAAAACGGACGAATTTAAGAAACTCCTTGCAAAAGGAGAAACTCTTGACGATATTTTGCCGCAAGCTTTCGCCTGCGTAAGAGAAGCCTCTGAAAGGACTATAGGCCTTAGGCATTTTGATGTTCAAATTTTAGGGGGGCTTGTCCTTCATCAAGGTAAAATTTCAGAAATGAAAACTGGAGAAGGAAAGACTCTTGTTGCCACGCTTCCCGCATACCTTAATGCGTTAACCGGTAAAGGAGTTCATATTGTTACCGTAAACGATTATCTGGCAAAAAGAGATTCCGAATGGATGGGGCCTATTTACAAAGCTCTTGGGCTTACCGTTGGATGCATTCAGCACGATATGCCTCCGCCTGAAAGAAGGGAGGCTTACGGTTCCGATATAACTTTTGGAACCAACAATGAATTTGGCTTTGATTACCTCCGCGATAACATGGCATTGTCAAAAGAAGAGTGTGTCCAGAGAGACGTAAACTATGGCATTATTGACGAAGTAGATTCCATCTTGATTGACGAAGCAAGAACCCCGCTTATTATTTCTGGCATGGTTGAAGACAAAGTAGATTCCTATTATAAAGGGAACGATGTTTCGAGGAAACTCAAAAAAGATGTTGATTTTACAGTTGATGAAAAGACAAAGAATGCGATTTTGACTGAAGAGGGCATAAAAAAAGTCGAGAATCTTCTGCATGTTGAATATCTATTTGACGTTGCCAATATGGATATTGCCCATCAAGTTATTCAATCATTAAAAGCGCATCATGTATTTAAAAAAGATATCGATTATGTGACAAAAGACGGGGAGATTATAATTGTTGATGAGTTTACGGGGCGGCTGATGGTGGGCAGGCGATATAGTGACGGGCTTCATCAGGCGATAGAAGCAAAAGAAGGGGTAAAAATCCGTGAAGAATCCCAGACTCTTGCGACTATAACATTTCAAAACTATTTCAGGCTTTACAAGAAATTGTCAGGAATGACGGGAACAGCGAAGACTGAAGAGGGGGAATTTTGGAAAATTTACGGATTAGAAGTTTTAGTTATTCCTTCCCACAAGGAGATGATAAGAAAAGACCTGTCGGACATAATTTATAAGACTAAAAAAGAAAAGTTTAATGCCGTTATTGAAGAAATCATAGAAAGGCATAAAAAAGGTCAGCCTCTTCTTGTAGGGACAGTTTCAATCGAAAATTCCGAATTGTTGTCAAATTTGCTTTACAGGAAAAATATTCCTCATAATGTGCTAAACGCAAAACAACATGAAAAAGAGGCGGAAATAATATCTCGGGCAGGACAGAAAGGGACAGTAACAATTTCTACCAACATGGCAGGGAGAGGCACGGATATAGTGCTTGGAGAAGGGGTTATTGAAACGGGGGGATTGCATGTTATAGGGACAGAGCGGCATGAAAGCCGCAGGATAGATAATCAGTTACGCGGGAGAGCCGGACGACAGGGAGATCCTGGTTCAACGAGATTTTATATTTCGCTTGAAGATGATCTTATGCGCCTTTTTGGTTCAAAAAGAATTTCAGACATTATGGATCGTTTTAAGATTCCGGATAATACGCCGATAGAGCATCCTTTTATAAACAGGGCAATGGAAAACGCGCAAAAAAAGGTTGAGCAGTATCATTTTGGGATAAGAAAACAGATATTGGAATATGACGATGTTATGAATAAACAGAGAGCGACCATTTATGGATTGCGGCACAGAGTTCTTTTTGAGGAAAACATAAAAGACAAAATTATTGAAATGCTTGAATCTGTTATCAACGAAAAAGTGAAGACGTTTATCCAGGGTGATGATAAAGATAAGTGGGCTTTTGACGATTTGATAAAGGCGATAAATGAAATAATCCCGATTTTGGGGATTTCAGAGATTAAAAATTTAAAAACAAAAGAAGAAATAAAAACTTCACTAATAGAAACATTTAAGAAGGCTTACGATGACAGAGAGAAGGAAATAGGATCAGAAGCAATGATGGAGCTGCAGAAAATTATTTTGCTTAGGGTTATAGATTCAAAATGGATTGAGCAGCTTGATAACATGGATAACTTGAGGGATGGCATAGGGCTTAGAGGCTATGGGGGTAGAGATCCTCTTGTTGAATATAAAATTGAAGGCTACTCTATGTTTCAGGAGATGCTGTCAGCCATTAATGAAGAGACTATCGGATTGATTTTAAAGGTTCAAATCGCAAGGAGTAATGAATCGGTTATCCCTCAAAGGAAACATGTATCTTATAGCAACCCTGAAACCGCGTTACAACAGGGGTTTGCAAGAGAACAGCAGCGCAACAGCGCGAGCCCAAAAGCCGCGCCGGTTACGGCTGCCCCAAAAGCAGGCCGAAACGATCCCTGTCCCTGCGGCAGCGGAAAGAAATACAAAAAATGCTGCGGAAGTAAAGTTTGACCAGTCAAAATATGATAGAATAAAAAGATAATGCTTGATGACCTGAAACGTGAAATAAACGAGAAAGAAGATCAAATAGGTAAAATAAGAGAGTTTCTTCAAATAGATCCCAAAAAAGAAAAAATTGAAGAGCTGAAAAAAGAGACTCAATCTAATGAACTATGGTCTGATCCTGAAAAGGCCAAAAAAATTCTTCAAGAATTAAAAACTGTGGAAAGGGCTGTTAGAAGCTTTGATGACCTTAAAAAGAGTTTTGATGATATAAAAATATTAACAGAACTTGCGGCAGGAGAAGAGGAAGAAAAAGAGTTTAGAAAAGAATTTGAAAAAATAAAAAAAGAGATATCCCAGCTTGAGATAACCTCCCTTCTCTCCGGACGTTACGATTCAAATAATGCAATTTTAACAATAGCCTCCGGTGCCGGAGGAACCGATTCTCAGGATTGGGCTGAAATCCTTCTTCGCATGTATACACGATGGGCCGAAAACAAAGAATACTCCGTTGAAATTTCGGATATTTCATACGGAGATACGGCAGGTATAAAAGGGGCAACAATTATTATTTCCGGTCTGTACGCTTACGGTTATTTAAAAAATGAGACGGGTGTTCACAGGCTGGTTAGAATCTCTCCATTTTCATCAGAAGGGAAACGCCATACTTCTTTTTCGTCTGTGGAAGTAGCGCCTGAAGTTACAGAAGATATAAAGGTTGATATAAATCCTGCCGATTTAAGGGTTGATACTTACCGCGCTTCCGGCCCCGGCGGGCAAAATGTTAATAAAGTATCTTCTGCCATTAGAATTACCCATAGCCCGACAGGGATTGTTGTCCAATCCCAACAGCAGCGCTCCCAGCATCAAAACAAGGACTTTGCGATGAGGGTTCTTAAGGCAAAACTTTACGAAATGATGTTAAAAGAGCATAAAGATAAAATCGAAGAATTGAAAGGAGAAAAAAAAGCAATAGAGTGGGGGCATCAAATTCGTTCATATGTATTTCAACCATATACTATGGTAAAAGATCATCGCACCGGCGCCGAAGTCGGAAACGTAGAAGGGGTTATTGACGGTGATTTGGATTATTTTATCGAAGAAGCATTGAAAAAGAAAATTTAGAAAGTTTCTCGCATGAGTGAAATAGTTATGAGCAAATAGTTATGAGCTTAGAATTTTGGGCTAAAAAATCATCGAATCCTTTATCATCTTGTAAAGATGTAAGCCTTAATTCAATGTCCAGACCGTAACAGGCAATAAGTTTTTGAAACTCTCGGTCTTTAAACAGGTTTTTTATATCACTTAATCTTGCGTCTTGCGCCATTTCAAGTGTTAAATGAGGAAACCCTTCTATTTGCGCCATTTTTTTGATTTTAAATTTTACTGCAGAGCTTAAAGTGCCATGTAAAAATCTTTTTATTTCTCCTTGAATCCCCGGCTCATAAAAAATATTGCTCTGCCAGTTTTTTTGTTTAGGCCGCATTGGTGCTAATTGAAATAAAGAATTTCTTTGAGGGGAAAAAATCCTTCCCCTGTGAGGTTGAGTTGTCAATTTAAATGCTTCCATGTTTTATTTATCGGACATTCTTATTGTTAGTTTCATCTTAAAACCTTGGCATTGAACCTTGGACATTGGGAATTGGGAATTAGATGTTAGATGTTACCAGTAACCAGTTGCCCTGAATCAATATTTGCTGCCAGCTGGTTACTGATAACTTTTCAACAACTGACGATCTTATTTTTTTAAAAGATTATATTTTTTTATGAGGGCCCAAATTTTTTTCGTCATTTGTGTTACTGGAAGTGGTTTGGATCCAAAGACATCTTCCAAGGTTTCTTCCCGTCCTTTAAAATTGACAGTCATATTTTTTAATCCGCCTTTTGCCATGTTTGCACCTCCTTTGTTAAATTGTAAAGCTAAGCTTATTATAGTATACTTATAAATCGTTTCAAGGAGATAATTATGTTTAAAAAAGTTTTAATAGCAAATCGCGGAGAAATAGCTGTTCGTGTAATTAGAGCATTAAAGGAAATGAACATCTCTTCTGTGGCTATTTATTCTGAAGCAGATAAAGATTCTCTTCATGTAAAACTTGCTGATGAATCTTATTGCATCGGTCCCGCATCACCCGCGCAAAGTTATTTAAATATCGCAAGCATTATTTCCGTTGCTGAATTGTCCGGTGCCGATGCTATACACCCAGGATACGGGTTTCTTGCGGAAAATGAAAAATTTACGGATATTTGCGCTGAACATCGCATAAAATTTATAGGGCCTCCAAAAGAGGCGATGCGAAAAATGGGGGATAAAAGCACAGCAAAAAAAACAGTTCAAGAGGCGGGAGTCCCCGTAGTCCCCGGATCCGATGGTAATGTTTCCGATGAAAAAGAGCTGTTAAAAATAGCTTCAAAAACTGGTTATCCTGTGCTTATCAAAGCGACTGCGGGTGGTGGAGGAAAGGGGATGCGGGTTGTTCATACAGAAGGAGAACTTTTGCATGCTTATAAAATGGCTCGCACTGAAGCCGGCGCCGCGTTTGGAAATCCTGATGTTTATATGGAAAAATATATTGGCGAGCCTCGCCATATTGAAGTCCAAATTTTGGGCGATGAACATGGGAATCTGATTCATTTGGGAGAACGCGATTGTTCAATCCAGAGACGGCATCAAAAGCTTATTGAAGAGGCCTTGTCTCCTGTAGTTGATGAAAAACTGAGAGAAAAACTTGGAAATGCTGCAATAAAGGCTGCGAAGGCTGTCAACTATTCAAGTGCCGGAACGATTGAATTTATATTTGATTGTGACGGCAGATTTTATTTTATGGAAATGAATACCCGCATTCAAGTGGAGCATCCTGTCACAGAATTGGTGACTAATGTTGATATTATTAAAGAACAGATAAATATAGCTGCCGGTTGCCACCTATCTCTTAAGCAAAAAGATGTCAAGTTTTGCGGGCACGCCATAGAATGCAGGATTAACGCAGAGGATCCCAACAAGAATTTTATGCCGTCTCCCGGTGAAATCCAGATTTATCTACCTCCCGGAGGTTTTGGTGTCAGGGTTGACAGCCATGCTTATTCCGGTTATAAAATTTCCCCTTACTATGATTCGCTTATAGCAAAATTACTGGTCTGGGGAAAAGATAGAGACGAGGCTATTCAACGAATGAAAAGAGCTCTTGATGAATTTGTTATTGACGGAGTTAAAACTACAATTCCTTTTCATTTAAAGGTTATGGGAAATAAAGCTTTTCAATCGGGTCATTTTTCTACTCATTTCATTGAGCAACAGTTTTTAAAATAAGGTTAGTTTATGGGCAAAAGAAATACCGGCCGACGAATCGCAATGCAAGCTCTTTATGAAATCGATTTTGGAGCTTCTACTGATATAGAAGAAATTATTGATCGAATTTCAAAAGAAGAAGCTGTTTCTGATGACAGTTTTAATTTTGCAAAAGAGCTTGCCACTGGCGCTTTTTATAAGAAAAAAGAGATAGATTCAATTATTGAAAAACATTCCAGAGATTGGCAAATTGGCAGGATTGGCGGTGTCGACAGAAATATTTTGCGCGTAGCTTTGTTTGAATTGGCATTTACAAAAACACCTCCTCAAGTCGTTATTAATGAAGCGCTTGAACTTGCAAAAAAATACTCATCCCCCGAAGCCGCGAAATTTATAAACGGTGTTTTGGGCGGATATGTGAAGGCAAATTGATTTTACCCTTTATTTGCTGTAAAATATAAGTATGTTTACAGGCATTATAGAAGAAATTGGAGTAGTCTCTCTTCTTGCAAGAAAAGATCAAAGCGGATGCGTTACTATTTCTTTAAAAAAGATGTTTAATGATTTGGCTCGAGGCGACAGTATCTCGGTGAATGGTGTTTGTTTGACTGTTACGGAAGTTGGGCGCAATGCTTTTGCCGCCGACATCTCACCGGAAACAATTGAAACTTCAAACCTTTCACAGCTTAAGATCGGTCAAAAAGTCAATTTGGAGAGGGCTCTTTCTTTTGGAGGCAGGCTTGGAGGGCATCTTGTTTTGGGCCATGTAGATGGTATTGTTTTGCTTGTTGAAAAAAGAGTTACGCAAAAGGGATACGAATTCTTTTTTAATGTGCCGCGTAATTTTAAAAAGTATATAGTGGCAAAAGGTTCGGTGGCATTGGACGGCGTCAGCCTTACGGTTGCCAGCATTACAAAAGATGGCTTTTCTGTAGCTATGATACCCCATTCAATCCAGGCGACAAATTTCAACCAAAAACATGTAGGCGATAAAATAAATTTAGAAGTAGATATAATTTCAAAATATATTGAAAATTTATTGCGCGGAGATCCCGTAACCCCTACAGAAGCCATGTTTATGGAAAGCGGTATTCTGCCAATCGGCATTGTTGATAACTGATGAAATTTAATTCGATTAAAGAAGCAATAAAAGATATCCAAAACGGCAAGATGGTTATTGTAGCTGATGACAAAGACCGTGAAAACGAAGGCGATCTTGTTATGGCGGCGGAAAAAGTTACACCTGATGCCATAAATTTTATGATAACTTATGGCCGCGGATTGGTTTGTGTTCCTCTTTCTTTTGATAAAATAGACCAGTTAAGGCTTTATCCAATGACAACCAGCAACACAGAAAGCATGAAAACTGCTTTTACAATTTCTGTTGACGCGGCAAAAAAACATGGAGTAACTACCGGAATTTCTCCTTCGGACAGGGCAAAAACTATTGAAGTTTTAATGCATCCCAAAAGCACTTCCGCAGATATAGCAACACCAGGGCATATATTCCCTCTCTGCTCTGTTCCCGGTGGTGTATTAAAAAGAGCCGGACATACAGAGGCAGCTGTTGATTTGGCTAAGCTAGCCGGTCTTCAGCCGGGAGGGGTTATTTGTGAGATTATCAGAAAAGACGGGAAGATGGCTAGAATTGACGACCTTTTGCATTTTGCACGAAAGCATAAGCTTAAAATTATAACGATAGCTGACCTGATAAAATTTAGGATTGGCATGGAGAAACTAACAAAAAAAAATTCAACCGCGAAACTTCCTACAAAATATGGAGACTTTATTGTTTCGACTTATCTTGATACAATTACAGGAGAGAGTCACCTTGCCCTTGTAAAAGGAAAGGTATATGGAAAGCGCGATGTACTGGTTCGTGTCCATTCAGAATGTTTGACTGGTGATCTATTTGGATCAAAGAGATGCGACTGTGGTGACCAGCTGGTAAAAGCTTTGAAAAAAATTGAATTAGCGGGTCAAGGCGTGTTATTGTATATGAGGCAGGAGGGAAGGGGCATAGGGCTTGCAAATAAATTGAAAGCTTATGAGCTTCAGGACAAAGGGTTTGATACTGTTGAAGCTAACGAAGAGCTTGGGTTCCCAGCCGATTTGCGGGACTATGGGATTGGAGCTCAGATATTAAGGGATCTGGGATTGACAACAATCAGGTTGATGACCAATAATCCTAAAAAAGTTATAGGATTGGAAGGGTACGGTTTAAAAATAGCTGAAAGAATTCCTTTGGAAATAGAACCAAACCAATATAATTTAAAATATTTAAAGACGAAATCTAAAAAAATGGGACATATATTAAGGGGGATTGGTAAAAATGGTAAAAGTTATAGAAGCAAATCTTGACGCGTCGAGTGGTAAGTTTGCGGTAGTTGTTTCCAGGTTTAATGATATGATATCGAAAGGATTGCTTGAAGGGGCTCTTGATTGTCTAAAAAGACATGGAGCTAAAGATGCCGCAGTTACGGTTGTATGGGGTCCTGGTTCTTTTGAAATTCCGCTTCTTGCAAAAAAACTTGCGCAAACTAAAAAATATGATGCTATAATCTGCCTTGGTGCTGTGATAAGAGGTGCTACTCCTCATTTTGATTATGTGGCGTCTGAAGCCGCAAAAGGAGTGGCAAATGTTTCGCTTAATTCCGGAGTTCCCGTGATTTTTGGAATATTGACTACTGATACGCTGGAGCAGGCAATAGAGCGTGCAGGCGCAAAGCCCGGGAATAAAGGATTTTCAGCTGCTCTTTCGGCAATTGAAATGGTTAATCTTGCAAAAGAATTATAGGAAAGGAGATGCATCGTGACTCGAGTTATTTTAAAAAATGTTACTAAAAAATTTAAAGACGTAACGGCTGTAAAAAATATTAATCTGGAAATTGATGATAAGGAATTTATGGTTTTTGTTGGTCCTTCCGGATGCGGTAAAACCACAACCCTTAGGATGATTGCCGGACTTGATGAAATAACAGAAGGTGATATTTATATTGGAGATCGCCGGATTAACGATGTTCCTCCAAAAAACAGGAATATTGCGATGGTGTTCCAATCTTACGCTCTTTACCCACATATGTCTGTTTACGATAATATGGCTTTTGGGTTAAAGCTTAGAAAAATCCAAAAATCGGAAATTGATAACAGGGTTGCGGAAGCGGCAGAAATTTTGGGGCTTACAGATTTGCTGGAGAGGCTGCCTAAGCAGTTGTCAGGAGGGCAAAGGCAGCGAGTTGCTTTGGGGCGTGCGATTGTTCGTCAGCCTTTGGTCTTTTTGATGGATGAGCCTCTTTCCAATCTTGACGCAAAGCTTCGCGTCCAGATGCGTGCCGAACTTCAAAAACTTCATCGAAGATTAAACGCGACTGTTATTTATGTTACGCATGACCAGGTTGAAGCTATGACTTTGGGGCAGCGGATTTCTGTTATTTTAAATGGCGAACTTCAACAAGTCGCGCCGCCAATAGAAGTTTATGAAAAACCTGTTAATAGATTTGTAGCGGGATTTATCGGATCTCCTCCGATGAATTTTATTAAAGGAGTTTTAAGAAAATCAAAAGATATATTTACGTTTGAAGCAAGCAGTTTTAAATTTGATATTCCAAAAGATCTTGAATTTGATCAGCTTTTGGATCCATATCAGGACAAAAATATGCTTTTTGGCATTAGGCCTTCTGATATTTGGGATGTTCCTTCTTCTGCCTGGATTGACAGGAAATTTACTATAGACGCGAAAGTTGATTTTAGGGAGCTAATGGGGTCAGAGACCTATGTATACCTCAAGGTTGGGGATATTCCCCTTGTTACAAGAGTTGGTACAATGACAGATACAGCTCCTGGCAGTAAATTTACGATAGTTATTAATTTAAGAAAAATTCATCTGTTTGATCCTGAAGCACAAAAAGCGATAATTTAAAATTTATTATTATCCTAATCCATGTCTAGGATTTTCCGTATGTAATTTCATGCTCTTTTTCCATAATATTTTCGAGTAACTTGCTAAAAGCAGGGTTTTTTCTCTCATATGGTCTTCCTATATCCGACAAGGCCATCCCTAAGTAGTTCTTCCAATAATCGTAGTTTCTATTACAGTGCAGCCAACTATGAAATACGTCAGAAGCTACCCTCTTAATAAACCTCGCTGAAGAAGCATCAATCGTAATTGTTTGGGTTTCTAAAATAAAAGCTGCTTTAGAAATAAGAATATCTATCGCCTTACTAATAAGCACATTTTCTTCTCTTTCCCAATCTATCTGTCCCTCTCTCTCATATCCTCTTTTCAGCATAAAAAAACCACGAAGATACTCATACATATTTGCTAACTCTTCAATAGTATAACTTTGGCTATGAAGCAATTTTTCAAGTTCTTTTTTTGCAGTGGGAAAAATCACCCTATCTGCAGAAGCCCATGCTTCTTCAGAATCGCCTGCTCTAACATTCTCATATTTGCAAGGGGTTATGTTTAAATCGAAAATTTTTTTCCACAAAGAAGCAGTCATGGTTTTTGAAAAAATTAACTTCGCAATTATCTCCCCAATCGGCTTTCCTAAGTTGGTTTTGAGACTATCTTTCATCGATATATAAAAATGTAGGGCGCCAAAAACCGCTTCTTCTGTTTCAGTTTTCAGCAATCTTGAAAATCTTTGCACCATATTCCTATTTAATCCGATCAAACTCTGTATACGTTTTTCAAATACCGTCAATCTTGCCGCACCTGCTGCTAATGCTGTCATAAAAAATTCCCTCCTTAAAACATCTTGGTTTTTCTATTTGTATATCGTTTCTTTTTTTGAAAATTTCACTTTATTTTTAAACAGATTTGCTGGTTGTTGGCAGTCATGATATTATATTGTTGCAGAGCAGGTTGAATTGAAAGGGTAAACAATGTTTGAAGCCCCAATATTTGAAAAAGGTTCTCGATTGGAAGAAAGCGGAATTGCAGAATCCCGCCTTCTTCCAGAGGTGGATGATCCTTCGGCGCCAATTGAAACTCTCATCCCTTCAAATTTAATCCGTTCCGATTTACCGCTTCCGGATATTTCTGAACTTGATGTTGTACGTCATTTTACGCGTCTTTCGCAGAAAAATTTTTCAGTTGATACCCATTTTTATCCTCTTGGTTCCTGTACCATGAAATATAACCCGAAAGTCAATGAAGAAATTGCCGCTATGCCCGGGTTTACGAATGTTCATCCTCTGCAGGACGAATCAGAAATTCAGGGAACCCTTGAACTTCTTTATGATTTAGAACAATATTTTTGTGCTATTTTTGGATTTAAAGCGTTTACTCTTGCTCCTGTTGCTGGCGCGCATGGAGAATTGACGGCACTTCTGATGATGAAGGAGTATTTTAGAGCACAGAGTACAGAACACAGAACACAGATAAAAAATAAGATAATTATACCTGACTCGTCGCATGGAACCAATCCCGCATCGGCTGCGATGGTTGGTTTTGAAACTATTGTTGTTCCGTCTGACTCTCATGGGAATGTTGACCTTGAGGCTTTAAATAAAGTTGTTGGAACTGATACAGCCGGACTTATGCTTACAAACCCAAATACTTTGGGACTGTTTGATGAACATATTTTAAAAGTTGTCGATCTCATACATTCCGTTGGAGGCTTAGTCTATTATGACGGAGCAAATGCAAATGCCAATCTTGGAATTTGTCGGCCTGCTGACCTTGGCTTTGATGTAGCTCATTTTAATATGCACAAAACTTTTTCAACTCCTCATGGCGGGGGAGGCCCCGGAGCAGGACCTGTTGGTGTTAACGAGAAATTGGAGCCATATTTGCCGGTGCCGAGAGTCACGAAAAAGTTTACCGTGTACAGTTTACAGTGTACAGGATTTCCAAAGTCGATAGGGAAGGTTCATTCGTTTTATGGGAATATAAATGTTCTTATCAAGGCTTATAGTTATATAAGAAATCTTGGAGCACAAGGGTTAAGAAAAGTTTCTGAAAAAGCAGTAGAAAATGCCAATTATATGATGAATAAATTGAAAGATTATTATTTTCTACCTTATGACAGGATCTGCCAGCACGAGTTTGTAATTTCCGCGAAATGGCAGAAAGAAAAATACGGGGTACGCGCTTTGGATATTGCGAAACGTTTGATTGATTATGGTTTTCATCCCCCCACAATTTATTTCCCTCTTATCGTTCCCGAAGCGTTGATGATTGAACCGACAGAAAGTGAATCAAAAGAGACTTTGGAGGCATTTTGCGATGTTATGATTAAAATTGCGAAAGAATGTGAAACTGATCCTGAAATTGTGAAATCAGCTCCTCATACATCACCTGTCAGTCATCTTGATGAAACAAAGGCGGCGAGAGAACCTAAATTAAGAGACTGATGGTTTTTGTTGTATAATCTTATAATGTATAACTTTAAATTGCTTGTGAATAAAGGGAAATATGGTATGTTTCACATGCAACGAGATCTTTCTCTTTTTCAAAAATGTGAAAAAGGTGATAGTTTATCTACAACAATTTGTATTTATTCTTGGGATCCTCCTTGTATATCTTTTGGTTATTCTCAAAAAGAAGAAAAAGAGATCGATATAAAAAAAGCAAAATCTTTAGGTTGGGATATTGTAAAAAGGCCGACAGGGGGAGGAATTGTTTTTCATAATACAGCCGAAGTTTCTTATTCAATTATTACATCTATTGATAACCCCATTCTGCCAAAAGGACTTATCCCTTCATATAAGAAAATATCGAGCGCAGTTGTTTTTGCCTTGAACCAAATAGGTTTAAATGCAGAAATTAGAAATTGGAAATTAGAAATTGGAAATTGGAAATTAAAAACAAATAACAATCTTTGTTTTTCCTATCCAACCGAATATGAAATTGTGGTTGGTAATAAAAAAATCGTGGGAAGCGCTCAGAAAAGAGGCAGAAAAGCCCTTCTTCAACAAGGCTCGATATTTGTTAGAAAATCGGATGAAACTGTTTTTTCAGTGTTAAAGAACCCTTATAAACGGTATAATGCTATAAGTGTAAATGAAATTTTAGGAAGGGAAGTTTCTTTTGAAGAATTGAGAGATGCTTTATTTCTAGGTTTTCAAGAAAGGTTGGGAATTATTTAATGACAAAAAAGAAAAGTTTTCAAGGTTTCAAGTTTTTAATGGTTCAAGGGTTTCTTGAGCTCTTGATCCCTAGATTTCTTGGAGCTTTAATTTTGATGCTTATATTTGTTTTATCGTTTACAATTTCTTCAAAGGCTGCGACGTCCCTTGATCCTTCCTTAAAGTGGAAGACGCTTGAGACTCTTCATTTTAAAGTAAATTATTACGATAAGATAGAGGATCAGGCTTACAAAGTTGCTTCGATTGCAGAAGAAGTTCATTCAAGATTGTCTCCCTTATTCCGCCATACACCCGACCTAAAAACAGAAATTGTGCTTCTTGATAATACGGATTACACAAATGGCTATACAACAGTTTTTCCAAACCCTCTAATTACTTTATATCTAACCAACATGAATTCAAATTATCAGCCTTTTTCCTATGATGATTGGCTTCGTTATGTTTTTATCCATGAATATACCCACCTGCTTCATTTGGACACAGTGGAAGGCGGCGCCCAACTTTTTAAGCTTTTACTTGGAAGGTCGATTTTTCCTAATTGGTTAAACCCTTTATTTATAGTAGAAGGGCTTGCTGTTTTTGAGGAATCAAAGTATTCCGCGGGGGGCAGGCTTAATGATCCGCGATGGCAGGCATGGCTTAGGATGGAAGCCCTGTCAGATAATATGAAAAGCATCCAACAAGCGTCGGTCACAACAGTTGCATGGCCAATTGGAAACACTGCTTATTTATATGGCAGTAGCTTTGTAAAATATTTAGCTGATAAATATGGCGAAGACAAGCTTTATCGTTTGAGCCAAGAGTACGGAGATTATATTTTATCTTACGGGCCTGATATGGCTTTTTCAAATATATTTGGAAAATCTTTATGGGTTTTATGGAAAGACTGGCAGGATGAAGTTATAAAAAAAGCCAAAACAGACAAAGAAGCAATAGAAAAAAAACCTCTTACCAAATCCAGAATGTTGACTGATAAAGGATATTATAATTTTAAGCCTGTATGGGATTATGATTCGTCCAAAGTTTATTATACGCAAATCAATATGGATGACAGCGCTCAAATTAAGAGTCTTGATGTTAATAATTTAAACGGGCAAAAAATTATGGAAGGATATTTTTTTGATGATTCCATGAGCAAATATAAAGATAATCTTTATTTTTCCAAATCGGACATTTACAAGAATTTTTATTTTTATAATGATCTTTATTGCTTAAATTTAAAAAATAAATCTTTAAAAAGGTTAACCGAAGGCGCGCGCGCTTCTGATCCTGCTGTTTCTCCAGACGGACAAAAGATTGTTTTTGTGAAAAATGACGCGGGGACAAAAACTTTATGGATTATGAATAGTAATGGTTCAAATCAGAGAAAATTTACTGCTTCAGGAAAAGAAGAAGAGTATTTATCTCCTGTTTTTTCGCCGGATGGAAAGACTGTGGCTGTCTCAAAATGGGTTAAAGGAAGGCAAAAAATAGTAATTGTATCTGTTAATACCGGTATTGAAAAGTTTATGACAAATGAAAACTTTTCAACCGAAGCTAATCCGTATTTTACTCCTGATGGAAAGTACATATTATTTGAATCAGACATTACAGGGATTCCCAACCTTTACGCGTTTAACTTGAAATCTTCCGATATTTACAGGATAACAAATGTATTGGGAATGGCAATAATGCCCGCTGTGTCTCCTGACGGCACAAAAATTGCTTATGTTAATTATACTCAAAAGGGCTACGATTTGGCTATTATCAGTTTTAATCCTTCAAGTTGGGAAAAAACAAGCCATAAGGCTAAAACTAATGGATTAGCTTATAAATCAGCCTATGATGGCTCTTTGGATGAAAAAGAAGAGGTTGTTTTGAAAAAGTATGATTACAACCCAATTCCTTCTCTTATTCCAAAGTTTTGGTTTCCTTATTCTTATGGAGATGAAAACGGAGAGCATCTGCTGGCTTATACGGCGGGGGTTGACGCTCTTTCGCAGCAATTTATGCAGCTCCAGGCAGGATATGATTGGACGGCAAAAAGGCCGACTTATTCTTTGATGTACAACAACGATCAGTTTCTTCCTCAACTTGCCTTAGTAGCAGATGATGTTGCGCTTGCTTATTCATGGGACGCGGATACAAAAACATACTGGGAGCGTGAACAGGATTTTGGGGCTTATTTGTCTCTCTATGGCAACAGAGTTTTTTCTGAATTTGACAGGCAGGCGTTTTCTGTCGGATATGAACATGTCACTTTAAATAATATTTCTTCTTTGGAAATTCTGGTAAACCAGCCGACTTTAGGCAAATTGAGCGGATATTACGCTGCTTATAATTATAATAGTTTAAAAAGTTTTGGGTTGTCTGTTGCTCCGGAGGAAGGCTTTGCGATTGGTGCTTTTGCGAGGCTTTATTCAAAAGATGCCGCATCTGATTATAATTTGACAAATTATACGGTGAGAGGGTCGACTTATTACAAGACATTTATTCCTCATCATGCTTTGTCTTTAAGCGCGGTTGGAAGCTTAAGTTACGGAGACAGTTTTGTACAGAGCGGGTTTAGTTATAAAAATGTTTCTGTCAGAGGTTATCCTTATAATTATGTTTCCGGTTCAAAGTCGGCAAAGGGTTCTATTCAATATATTTTTCCGTTAGGTTATCCTGAAATTGGATATGGGTATGGGTATCTGTTTTTGGACAGGCTATATGGTAAATTTTTCTTTGACCAGGTAGGAGCGACCTTTGGGGCTGCTTCAAGTATTGATTGGAAGAGAACAATTGGCGTGGAGATTGGTTTGTCTACTATAAACGGGTGGGGAATGTTCCCCGTCGGTATAACAATGGGTTACGCAAAAGGAATTGATGCCGGAGGAGAAGATGAGGGTTATTTCGGATTTAGTTTGTAGAATAATAATTTTGTATTAAAAGATAAATGATTTATGCCTAACTTAAAAGAAGCTCTTTTTTATGAAAAACAGGGTGAGGGAAAAGTTCACTGTCTCTTGTGTCCCCGCGATTGTAAAATCAAAAATGGAAATGTAGGGTACTGCGGTGTTAGAAAAAATGTAGACGGCAAACTTTATTCCTTGATTTATAATGTTGTCTCCTCAATCGCAAATGATCCTATAGAAAAAAAACCTCTTTATCACTTTTATCCCGGAACATATGTTCTGTCTGTCGGAACTTATGGATGCAACATGCTTTGCGGGCATTGCCAAAATTGGCATATAGCCCATGCAAAACCCGCGCAAGAGGAGCTCTTTGCCCGCGAAATTTCACCCTTCAAATTAATAGAGCTTGCCAAACAATATAAATCCTCAGGAATTGCTTGGACATATAATGAGCCAACAATCTGGTTTGAATATGCTTTTGAAGGGGCGCGTCTTGCAAAAGAAAATAATCTTTACACTGTTTGGGTAACAAACGGATATATAACAATTCCTCCGCTTGAAATGATAGCTCCATATCTTGATGCCTATAGGGTTGATATAAAAGGGTTTACAAATGAGTCGTATATGAAACTGGCAAATGTTCCTGATTTTAAACCAATTCTCGCGGCTGCAAAACGGGCAAAAGAACTTGGGCTTCATGTTGAATGCATTACCAATATTATTCCGACAATAAATGATGACGAGAAACAATTAAGTGATATTGCCAATTGGATAAAAAATGAGTTGGGAGCGGAAACTCCCTGGCATGTGACAAGATTTTTCCCGTATCTTGAATTTTCTTCTTTTCTGCCTACATCAATTGAAAAAATAAAAATAGCGGAACAATTGGGGCTTGCCGCCGGTTTAAAATATGTCCACTTGGGAAATGTTTAAACAAGTTCTTCGCTTGCTGATCCGGATGCCTTTACTTCTTCCGGTTTAAGAACCCCGCCGGAAACTATATATTTAAAAGCGGCATCCGTCCTCATTTCAAGTAAAATTACTTCTTGTGCGGGCGCCATAACCAAAAATCCCGTAGCAGGGGTGGGGGTATTAGGGACAAATATATTGATTAACTTGTTTTTTGTTTTTTGTTCGATTTCATGCGCCGCGTCGGAAGTTACAAACCCCATGGTGTATAGCCCTTTTCTTGGATATTCCAATAGGCATGTCCTTCTGAATTCAGACTCTCCCTTATGGATAAATAAGACATCATTTATCTGTTTTGCAGAAGAATATATACTTTTTACAATTGGCACTCTGCATATGATCTGCTCTCCAAGTTGGAATATTTTGGCGCCAAACACGTGAGTTGCGAAATAGCCAGTAATAAAGATTAGTAAAATTGTTACAATAAGGCCTAACCCAGGATAATATCTTCCCGCGAAAGCTGTGATAATGTTGCCCAAAATCCCGTCTAAGAAATTAAACATAAACCAGAGCAGCCAGATAGTAACTAAAAGCGGCAGTAATGTTATTAATCCCCTTAAGAAATAATTACTTATTTTTGTCCACATATTGCCTCCTGATATTGCCTCCTGTCAGATTTATTTATTCTATCACTTGACAGCACAACTATCAACACAATACAATGAAACCAACTGGAGGGATCAAATGCCTACATCAGCATATATTTTAATTGAATGTGTTCCTGGTAAAAGTTCAGAGTTGGTTAATTTTATTAAGGAAATAGCAGAAGTTAAAACTACCCATCAGGTAACAGGTCCTTATGATATTATAATTTTTGTTGAAGCTGAAGATTTAAGAAAAATAGGGGAAAATGTACTTAAAAAAATTCAATCTACAGGATTTGTATCAAGAACCTTAACCTGCGTAACAGTTGATCGGGATTAGCTTATAGTGAAGAGTAATCTGTTTATAGCGGAAAGATAGGCTTTCGCGGATGCTATTATTATATCGGTATCGGATCCGTGGCCGGCATAAATGTTATCTTTGGCGTCTTTGATCCTTACCTTTACTTCGCCTTGGGCATCTGTTCCTCCGGTTATTGCCTGAATAATATAATCGACAAGCTCAATATTTTGTGCCCCGACATTTTGTTGTACAATTTTATCAATCGCGGAATACACCGCGTCAACAGGCCCTGCGCCTGTGGATGTTTCAGAAATTATTTTGCTTTCATGTTTTAAGACAACTGTTGCTTTTGGCTTTTTACTTGTTCCGGATTCAACCTCTATGCTTTCAATAGAAAAAAATTCCTTATCAACATAAGCTTCGTTAGCAACAATAGCTTCAAGGTCTCTTTCTGTAACATCTTTTTTCTTGTCGGCTATTTCTTTGAATTTTGCAAAGGCTTTTTCAAGTGCTTCATCCTGAATGTTATAACCCATATCTTTTAATCTGTCCGCAAAAGCGTTTCGGCCTGAATGTTTTCCAAGAACAAGCCTGCTTTCTGTAAGCCCAATGTCTTCGGGCTTCATAATTTCATAGGTCTCTCTGGCGCGAAGTACCCCCGCCTGATGGATTCCCGCTTCATGCGCAAACGCGTTAGCTCCTACAATAGCCTTATTAGGCTGAACAAGAAGGCTGGTTAATGTGGACACAAGCCTGCTTGTCTTGTATATCTCTTTTGTGTTGATGTTTGTTTCGCAGTTAAAAAAATCTTTGCGCGTAACAAGGTTCATCACTACTTCTTCGAGCGAAGCATTTCCGGCTCGTTCGCCGATTCCATTAATTGTGCATTCAACCTGATTTGCGCCTGCTCTTATTGCGGCAAGCGAATTGATTGTCGCAAGCCCAAGATCATTGTGGCAGTGAACACTTACAATTATACCTTTTTCCTTTATTTGAGGGACATCTCTTATTATCTCTTCAATAAGACTGCCAAATTCCCATGGAGATGTATATCCTACAGTATCGGGGACATTAACAGTTGTTGCTCCCGCCTCAATAACTCCCGCGATTACTTTTTTAAGAAAAACAGGGTCAGATCTTCCCGCGTCTTCAGGTGAAAATTCTATGTCAGTGCAAAGGGATTTTGCAAATTTTACCATTTCAACGGCTGTATTAAAGACTTCATCAGGAGTCATACGTAATTTCTTTTCCATATGAATGGGTGATGTCGCAAGAAATACGTGTATACGAGGCCTGGCAGAGTGTTTAACCGCGTCATAAGCTGTTGTTATGTCTTCTTTTTTGGCGCGGGCAAGGCTGCAGATTATAGGCCCTTTTATTTGTTGCGCAATTGATTTGACCGAATCAAAATCGCCTGGAGAAGCAATTGCAAACCCAGCTTCGATCGCGTCAACATTTAATTTCGCAAGATGACGGGCAATTTCAAGTTTCTCTTCTTTATTAAGCGATGCTCCAGGACATTGTTCGCCGTCACGGAGTGTTGTATCAAATATTATTATTTTTCTGGGCATAATAGGATTATTTTATCATTTTTTATGTGAAATTTCAAAAAACTATAATACTTCTTCTAGTTTTATATTTCCGGTGTAAAGAGCTTGTCCTATGATGCAGCCTTCCAGATTTTTTATTGTTTTAAGTTGATCAATATCTTCTTTTTTTGTTATTCCGCCCGAGGCAATTACATTTACTTTTACAAAATTACTGAATTTTTCTATCTCTTCAAAATTTGGACCGTTAAGCATTCCATCACGGCTTATATCGGTAAATATGAAACGGGTAATTCCCATATCGACTGCTTCCTGAGCTAGAGCAACGGCTGTCTTTTGTGAAACATTTGTCCATCCGTTTGCCATGACTTTCCCTTTTTTTGCGTCAATTCCTACAATGATTTTTTCACCAAACCTTTCGGTTACTTTTTCAATAAGGTTTGGATTGAATATAGCAGAAGTCCCCAAAACTACGCGGGAAACGCCCAGACCTATAAGTTTTTCAACATCATCCATTTTGCGGTATCCGCCTCCGACTTGTATAGGGATTTTTATGCTTTCCAGCATTTTAAGTATAATTGCGAGATTTTTTGGAGTTCCCGTTCTTGCTCCGTCAAGGTCAACAACATGCAGCCTTGTTGCTCCTTGCTCCTGCCAGTGCAAAGCGGCTTCAATAGGGTTTTTATAATAAATTGTTTCTTTATCAAAACTCCCTTGCTTTAGTCTGACGCATTTGCCGTCTAAAATATCGACTGCCGGTATTATTTCAAACATAAATCTCCAAAATTATTTAAAATTTTCAACCCAACATTGCCAGATTTTTCAGGATGAAATTGAATTCCAAAAACATTGTTTTTAGTAATAGAAGAAACAAATTCAATCCCATAACTTGTAGCCGTAGATATTATCGACTCATTTTCCGGATCGCAATAATAAGAATGAGCAAAGTATACCATATCTCCATTTTTAATTCCATCAAAAAGGTTGGATGTGTTCTTTATTAAAAGTTGATTCCATCCCATGTGCGGAACGGATAAGTTTAAACCGATTTTTGAAAAGTCAAATTTTCTTGCTTTCCCTTTAAGTATTGATAATCCTTTTTCTTTTCCTTCTTCGGAGTTTTCAAAAAGGAGCTGGTATCCAAGGCATATTCCAAGAAAGGGTATATCCTTGGCTATTATTTCCTGAATAACAAGTTCAAGTCCTTTTGACCTTAATTCCTTTACTGCCGCGTCGAAAGCTCCGACTCCAGGAAGAATTATTCCTGAAGCTGACATTATTTCAGCTTTGTCTTTTGTAATGACTGATTTAAAACCGAGTTTTTTAAGCGCCTTTTCGACGCTGCGAAGATTCCCTGCGCCGTAATCGATAATTGCTATAAACATAAACCGGCTGCTCCCATAATACCTGCTTTTGTACCAAGACAGGCTCTGACTATTTTAACGGAAGATGCAGGGATTGATAAAGCATGTTTTTTTACATATTTTCTTGTTGGAGTAAGCAGCATGTTTTTCATATTAGAGAGGCCTCCCCCAATAATGACAAGTTCAGGATCAAAAATATTAACAAGATTGGCAATGCCAATCCCAAGATAATGGGCTGTTTCTTCTATAATTTTAATTGCTTTTTTGTCTCCTTGTTTAGCCTCTATATGTATTGCCATTGCATCTTCACCTGACCTTGTTTTGATAGCAGTGCCGGAAGCCATTGACTCAAAATCGCCATAATTTCCGCATCCGCATTTATATCCTTTCGGATCAATTACCATATGTCCGAATTCTCCCGCGGAACCGTTTTGGCCGCGATATATTTTACGGTCAATTATTATTCCGCCTCCGATGCCTGTTGATACTGTTATATAAATAAAGTTTTTTGCATTGCGGCCGGCTCCATAAATTGCTTCACCAAGCGCTGCACAGTTTGCGTCATTATCTACGTATACGGGGACTTTAAATTTGTCGCTTAATATTTTCTTTAAATTTACCTTTTTCCATCCAGGCAGGTTGGGAGGATTAATTACAATTCCCTTTTCATACAATATAGGACCCGGCATTCCTATTCCTATTGCTGAAATCTTTTTGTCTTTTGCAGCTTTAATAAGGGTATCTATCGATTTTTTTATTTTATCAATGACAACCTTTTTGCCTTTGTTGGCTTCTGTCGGGATATTTATATCGGTGATAATCTTTTTTTGATCCAAATTAACAAGCGCGGAGGCTATTTTAGTTCCACCTAAGTCAATACCAATGACATATTTCGGCTTGGGATTCATGGCAAAAGTATAACATGGAAGCGCTGTTTATCACACTCTCTATTTGACTACTAAAAATGTATTGACAGTTGGACATGTTGGTTGCTATAATTATCACTCAAAGAACGTGAGTGATAATGAAATAAAAAAGGAGGTGACTTGAAAATATGGCATCAAAAAAACTTACACCATTGGGAGACAGGGTTGTAGTAAAACCTGAGCCTCAGGAAGAGAAAACCCGCTCAGGCATTGTTCTCCCTGATAGCGCGAAAGAAAAACCATCTGAAGGAACTATTGTGGCTGTTGGAACAGGGCGAGTATTGGACAATGGGCAAAAAGTTCCTGTTGAGGTTAAAGTTGGTGACAAAGTTATTTACAGTAAGTACGGTGGCACAGAGGTTAAGCTTGAAGGTGATGAGTATATTATTTTACAGGAAAGAGATATTCTGGCTGTGAAAGGATAATTCAGATTTTTGGAGGTGAGTATTAACAATGGCTTCAAAACAATTAAAGTTTGGTGACGAAGCTTGGCGCGCCGCCGAGAAGGGCGTTGAAAAAGTAGCGCAAGCAGTAAGAGTAACTCTTGGACCTCGCGGAAGAAACGTAGTCCTTGAGAAAAAATGGGGATCACCAACCATTACAAATGATGGGGTAACTATAGCAAAAGAGATAGATTTGGAAGATCCGTTTGAAAATATGGGGGCTCAGCTTTTAAAAGAAGTGGCTTCCAAGACAAATGATATCGCGGGTGACGGAACAACAACTGCAACAGTGTTAGGGCATATTATATTTAAAGAAGGATTGAAAAATGTCGTAGCAGGTAGCAACCCTATGGCCTTAAAGCGTGGCATCAACAAAGCGGTAGAAGTTGCAGTTGCTGAACTTAAGAAAAATAGCAGACCGGTTGAAACAAAAGAGGCTATTTCGCAAGTTGCGGCAATTTCGGCAAATAACGACCAAGAAATCGGGGACTTAATTGCCAATGCAATGGAAAAAGTCGGAAAAGACGGTGTTATTACCGTTGAAGAATCCAAAGGGATTGAGACGACTTTGGATGTTGTGGAAGGGATGCAGTTTGACAAAGGGTATGCTTCTCCTTATATGGTTACAGATCGTGATCGTATGGAAGCTGTTCTTGAAGACTGCTTGATCTTAATTACCGACAAGAAAATTTCTGCGGTAAAAGACCTTCTGCCTTCTCTTGAAAAATCTGTCCAGCAAAGCAAACCTCTTCTTATTATTGCAGATGACATAGAAGGAGAAGCGCTTGCTACAATTGTTGTCAACAAACTTCGCGGAACACTCAACTGTGTTGCCGTAAAAGCTCCGGGTTTTGGCGATAGAAGAAAAGCTATGCTTGAAGATATTGCCATTTTAACCGGCGGTGAAGTTGTGACCGAAGAAAAAGGATTGACATTGGAAAATGTCGATGACAAATGGTTTGGCAATGCCAAAAAAATTGTTATTTCTAAAGACACTACAACTATTATAGAAGGGAATGGAACCCCAAAAGATGTTAAGGACAGAATTTCTCAAATTAAAAAAGAGATCGAGTTGTCCGATTCATCTTATGACAAAGAAAAACTCCAAGAAAGATTGGCCAAACTTTCCGGTGGTGTTGCCGTTGTAAAAGCCGGTGCCGCTACCGAAACGGAGCTCAAAGAGAAAAAGCATCGCATAGAAGATGCTCTTTCTGCGACAAGAGCGGCTGTTGAAGAAGGTATTATTGCCGGAGGCGGAGCAAGCTTGGTCGGAATAATTCCGGCAATTGAAAAGCTTGAAAAAGAAACCACAGGCGATGAAAAAGTTGGAGTTTCAATTGTAAGGCGTTCCCTCTGCGAGCCTTTAAAACAAATCGCGACAAACGCGGGGGTTGAAGGTTCTGTTGTTGTTGAGCAGGTTAAAAAAGAAAAGCCGGGAGTTGGCTTTAACGCTCAAACATTTGAATATGTAGACATGTTCAAAGCAGGTATCGTTGATCCTCTCAAAGTAACCCGTTCAGCTCTTCAAAACGCGGCATCAATCGCATCACTTCTTCTTACAACCGAAGTATTGATCGCGGATAAGCCGGAAGAAGACAAAACTCCTGCAATGCCAGGCGGTGGTGGTATGGGCGGAATGGGCGGTATGGGCGGAATGATGTAGTTTTAGATAAGTAATGAGCTTTGTATAATGTGTAGTGGGTTTGGCGATGGGTTGTGAAGATGGGGAATTACCCTCTTCATGACCCATTCCCCCACAACCAAACACACCCCCATAACCCGACGCACAAATTACAATCCATCCTCACAATTTTTCCTCTATTTGATCGGCCTTTTTTTTTGTGGTAAAATTAAATAAGAAAGAGAGGCAAAATATGTCAAAATCGTACAAAATTGCTGTAATCGGAGGAGACGGAACAGGTCCAGAAGTTGTCGCTGAAGGTTTAAAAGTCCTTAGTGCGGTATCTAATAAATTTCAAATTAAATTTGATTATACAAACTTTGATTTTGGCGGAGAGCGATATAAAAGAACAGGAGAGACACTTCCTGAATCAGCCGTTTCTGAACTTAAAAAATTTGATGCTATTTATCTTGGAGCTATAGGCCATCCCGATGTAAAACCTGGGATCCTTGAAAAAGGGATTCTTTTGGCGCTTCGTTTTGCTTTGGATCAATATATCAATCTTCGTCCCGTAAAGCTTTTCCCAAATGTATGGACACCTGTTAAGGATAAAGGACCAGAGGAAATCGACTTTGTCGTTGTTCGTGAAAATACAGAAGGCCTTTATGTTGGAACCGGTGGATACTTGAAGAAGGGAACACCGGACGAAGTTGCAACTCAAGTTTCAATAAACACAAGAAAAGGTGTTGAGCGTTGTTTGCGATATGCTTTTGAATACACAAGAAAAAGAAATAAGAGAAAACAATTAACTTTGGTCGGCAAAACAAATGTATTAACCTATGCTTTTGATCTTTGGGAAAGAGCCTTCCATGAAGTAGGACAGAAGGATTTTCCTGATATCAAGCGTGAATACGCGCATGTTGACGCGACCTGCATGTGGTTTGTAAAAAATCCTGAATGGTTTGATGTTGTTGTTACAGACAATTTGTTTGGTGATATCATAACCGACCTTGGAGCGATGATTCAGGGTGGAATGGGGATTGCTGCCGGTGGAAACATCAACCCTGAAGGAGTCTCTATGTTTGAGCCGATTGGCGGTTCTGCTCCAAAATATACCGGCAAAAATGTAATCAATCCTTTAGCCGCGATCGGCGCCGCGCAGATGATGCTTGAGACTTTGGGAGAATCAAAGGCGGCAAATGCTATTGAACAAGCAATTATCAAAACAGTACAAAAAATGCCATCCCAAGCGGCTGGAAAAATGGGCATGTCGACTACCGAAGTTGGAGATGCGGTGGCCGGTTGTATATAAAAACTTATACTAGTATAATTACTTCATGAAACTTGGTATAAACATCGATCATATTGCTACTCTCCGTCAGGCGCGGCTTGAAAACTTTCCTGACCCCGTTCTTGCTGCTATAGAAGCATTAGAAGGAGGAGCAGATGGGATTGTTTGCCACTTAAGGGAAGACAGGCGGCACATCCATGATTACGATGTAAAAAAACTTCGAGCCATAAAAAATGCCCGTTTGGATCTCGAAATGGCGGCTACACCCGAAATGGTCAAATTCGCGCTAAAAATAAAACCGGATTATGTAACAATTGTTCCCGAAAAAAGAAAAGAGATTACAACTGAAGGGGGACTTGACGTTGTTAAAAACAGAAAAAAATTGAAAGACATAATACAAAAGCTGCAGGATAACGGGATAAGCGTTAGTTTATTTATTGACCCTGAGTTAAAACAAGTTGAAGAATCAGCTGTATTAACTGCTCATTTTATTGAAATCCATACTGGCGCATATGCTAATGCCAAGGCAGAGAACCAAAAACTTGCGCAACTTTCAAAGATCCAAAAAATTACGGAAAAAGCTCTTTGGGTCGGATTGAGAGTTAATGCAGGGCATGGCCTCGATTATAACAACATTTCTGATATCGCAAGAATTGAAGGGATTGAGGAACTTAATATAGGTTTTAGCGTAGTTGCAAGGGCTCTTTTTGTTGGAATGAAACAGGCGGTAAAAGAGATGAAGGAGAAAATAAGGTGAAAATAGCAATTGCTTCGGATCATGGTGGATTTGCTTTAAAAAAAAAGATCAAAAAATATCTTATCGAAAAAAAATATGAAATAAAAGATTTTGGCACAAATTCGGAAGAATCGTGCGATTATCCTGATTTTGCTCGTCCTGCCGCAGAGGCGGTTGCCAAAGGAGATTTTGACAGGGGAATATTTTGCTGCGGGTCGGGAGTCGGTGTTTCTATAACCGCAAACAAAATTAAAGGGATTCGAGCTGTTAATGCTTATTCTGAAGAAATTGCCAAACAAAGCCGTGAACATGGGGATTGCAATGTTTTGACCCTTGCGGGAAGAGACAAATATCTTGATCCAGAATTGGCATTGAAGATTGTTTCAATATGGCTTGCTACTCCTTTTTCCGGAGATGAAAGACATTTAAGGAGAATCAAAAAAATTGAAGGGTGAGAGGGTAACAAAAGCATTTATTATGGCAGCAGGATATGGGACCCGCTTGGAGCCTCTTACTTTTGCAATTCCCAAGCCAATGGTGCCTATTGTCAACAAACCTACAATGCAGCACAACATAGAACTTTTGCGCAGACATGGGATAAGAAGAATTGTTGCGAATATACACTACCATCCCGAACAGATCGTTAATTATTTTTCTGACGGGGATGATTTTGGTGTCGATCTTTCTTATTCTTACGAAGAGACGCTGATGGGTACAGCTGGAGGAGTTTTTCGAATGGGAAAGGTTGTAGAAAAAATTGATGATACTTTTCTTGTTCTTTCTTCAGATGCTTTAACTGATATTAACCTTCGCGCACTTATCGAGTTTCACAAGAGCAAAAAGGCTTTGGCAACAATTGCGCTTTCTTCTGTTGATAATGTTGAGCAATTTGGGGTTGTTGAGGTTGACAAGGATAGCCGCATATTATCTTTCCAGGAAAAGCCGAAAGCATCTGATTCTGCAAGCAATTTGGCAAATACAGGCATATATGTTTTTGAGCCTGAAATACTCGAAATGATTCCACCGGACAAATTTTATGATTTTGGCAAAGAACTTTTTCCTAAGTTAATGGCCGAAAAAGCCGCTATATATGGCTATCATATGGTTGAATACTGGTCTGATGTTGGGAATTTAAAAGCCTATATACAGGCAAATTATGACGCGATGAAAGGGAGTGTAAGACTCCGAGTCCCCGGGAAAAAAACTTCCGCTTGCGTATGGCTTGGGAAAAACTGTAGAGTTGATCCTTCTGTGAAATTTGAAGGCTGTGTAATTATAGGAGACCGCTGTGAAGTCAGAGCCCAAGCATACATCAAAGATTCCGTTATTGGGAAAATGAGTGTTGTAGGAATGGGCGCGCGATTAAACGGAACCATTGTCTGGTCGGATTCTTTTATTTCAAAAAACTCAAAAATAGATAAAAGCGTTATAGGCAACTGGTGCTTTGTGGGGGATGGGGTTGAAATAGGCAAAAACAGTGTTATAAGCAACCGCTGTAAAATTAAAAAAAAATCAAATCTTCCGGAAAATACTCTTTTAAAACCAAGCGAGGTGGTCTAATGCTGGTTCAATTATTAAAATCAAAACTGCATATGGCAACAATTACTTCTACTGAATTAGAGTATGAAGGGAGCATTGCTATTGCGCCGAATTTAATAGAAGCTGCCGGTTTTTATATTGGAGAAAAAGTTGCAGTTTTTAACTTTGATAATGGAAACCGTTTTGAAACTTATATTATAGAAGGTAAAAAATCTGAAATTGGCTTGCGCGGTCCCGCTTCAAGATTGGGAAAGGTTGGAGAGAGGGTTATTATTCTTTCTTATGGGATCGTTTCGCTTGAAGAAATTAAAAATCATAAGCCTAGAGTTGTTTTATTAAATGGTGATAATTCTATAAAAATTAATTATGCTTAAAATAATTTCAGCATTTATATTTGTAATTCTATTCCAAATTTCAAGCTTTGCAGAACTCCAGGTTATTGCGCATCCTCAAATCCCACAGGGACAGACATTTATAGCTTTTTTAAGCCAGTCGCAGGAGGTTAAAAGCGCTGTTGCTCTTTTTAAAGGCCGAACTTATCCTTTTTATCTTTGTGACGAGGGTTTTAGAGCGCATATACCGACTATGCCGGAGGAAGAGACGGGAGAATTTATTCTTACAGCCCAAGTTGTTATGAAAGATGAGAGTTCCTCTTTTTGTGAAACTCCGGTTAATATTGTCCCCCTTGACTACAAAAGGATTGATTTTTATTTGCCGCCTGCCCAAAAAAAACTTGCAAAAGGTCGTACAATGGTTGACGAATGGGCAATAATAGAAAAGGCTCTTTTGAAAGAATCTTCTCAAAAATTATGGGAGGGAAAGTTTATAAAACCGGTTGCAGGAGTTACAACAATGGGTTTTGGTGTTCGCGAATATATTAATAAAAAGTATAGAAACCGCCATCGCGGTTGGGATTTTAGAGCACCGATAGGGACAAAAATAAGGGCTTCAAACAATGGAGTTGTTGTTTTAATAGATAAATTCAAAGCTTTTGGCGGGACTGTTGTCTTGGATCATGGGCAGGGGGTTTTTTCTTTGTTTTTCCATTTGTCAAAATTTCTTATTAAGGAAGGAGATTATTTGGAAAAAGGGGATGTTTTAGGTTTGACAGGAAATACAGGGGTATCATCAGGTCCTCATTTGCATTGGGGGTTATCTGTCCACAACGTCAGAGTTGAACCAAAGTCTTGGGTTCTTACAGTGATGCCGTAAAGAGAATGTGGGGCTGCGAGTTGCATGAGAACTGATCTTTTATTAATAATTTGAATTGAGAAACACACATATTCCTAAAATATCAAAATAGGCCATCAGTCTATCCAAAAACTTTTTTCTTTTAAAAGGATAAGAGATTATCAAAAATGGTATAAAGATTAAAAGACATATAAATAAGATTAAACGATATAAAATATAGGCGAATAGGCCATAATGTTTTCTTGCAAAATAAAGTCCGCCGCTAACGCCTTCTACAAATAATTTGCGATTAAACGACCTCTTACTGCTATACCCGCCATAATGCATAATTTTGGCTGATGGCACAAAATATATCTTATAGCCCGCTTTTTTTATTCTTATGCAGTAATCAAGGTCATCGTTGTAGAAAAAGAGCTTTTCATCCAAATAGCCTATCTTATCCATAACCTCTCTTCGAAGTAGCAAACAGGCGCCAATTGCAAAAGATATTTCAACAGGTTCATTTGAAAGCCAAAATTTCTTTTGGAGGAGCCCCCCTTGATGCTGGAATGTGCCATCTACATTTAAAAGAGTAGGCGCGCAACAGCCGATTTTTTTTTGGGATTTTTCCATAAATTCGACCATCTTGTCAAAGGCGCTGTCTTTTGTAATGGTATCATCATTTAAAAGGCAAACATATCTGCCTGTTGAAATTTTAAGCCCTTTGTTTGTTGCTTTTATAAATCCAAGATTTTCTCCGTTTTCTATAAGGATTATTTGAGGGAAAGAGGTTTTTACCATTTCCTGTGAGCCATCTTTTGATCCATTATCAGAAACGATTACCTCAAGCGAGGGTTTGTGTGTGTTTTGAAATATGGAAGCGAGACATTCTCTAAGAATTTTTTTGTTGTTGGTATTTACTATGATTATTGATAAATCTTTCATCGAATGATATTATTATAGCATGAAAAAAATCCTAGTCATCCATGGCCCTAATTTAGATCTTTTAGGACAGAGGGAGATCGATGTTTATGGAAAATTTACCCTTGATGATATAAATGCGGAGCTTAATAAATCGGCAAAAGAACTTGGCGTAGAACTTGAAACAATCCAACTTGCGGGGGAAGGGGAGATTGTTAAAAAAGTAGGATCAGCTAAAAAAGATGGCTTTTCAGCAATAATCATAAACCCGGGAGGATATACTCATTACAGCATAGCGATCCGTGACGCAGTTGCCGCAGTTGATATCCCTACAATAGAAGTGCATCTTTCAAACATTTACGCACGCGAGGAGTTTCGCCACACATCTGTTATTGCCGCTGTTGCCCGTGGCCAAGTTTCTGGCTTTGGCAAGAACAGCTATCTTTTGGGGCTCAAAGCCGCTGTCGCCTTGCTTAATGCTTGATTTTCACAGGGACTTTAAAAAAGCGATAGATATTGCCGAAAAGGTTTTTGAAGAACTTCCTACTTTTGTAAAAATAGGTATTTCAGAAAAAGAGGCCGCCCAAAAAATTCGATCTATGCTAAAAAAACATGGAGCTAAAAAAGAATCGTTCCGCATAATTGTAGCAGCAGGTAAAAATTCCACTAAAATACACGGTTTTGCGGGCAGAAGAAGAATAAAAAAAGGCGACATTGTCATGTTTGATTTTGGCGCTTTGTATAATACTTTTAGATCAGATATTACAAGAACCTATATTATGGGAAAACCGACAAAAAAACATAAAAAGATTTGGGCGCTTCTTTTAAAAGCACAAAAAGGGGCAATTGAAAAGATCAAAGCTGGGACTTCTTGTAAAGTTATTGATCTTACCGCAAGAGCTATAATTAAAAGAGCAGGCTACGGTAAAAATTTTATCCATTCGACAGGACACGCCGTACGACACAAAATCCACGAATATCCGAGGATCCGATCAAAAAGCAGGGGGGTTTTGGAAGAGGGCGATGTTGTTACAATTGAGCCGGGGATTTATATAAAGGGATGGGGAGGGATGCGGGTTGAGGACATGGTTTTGGTGACAAAAAGGGGACATCGCGTTTTGACAAGGTTGCCGCAAACCCTCACCCTAAATCCCTCTCCCAGAGGGCGAGGGATTTAATTTTATGAAAACAACAGCCATCATAACAGCCGGTGGATCGGGCAAACGAATGGGCGGGTCCAAGCAGTTTCTTGCATTGCTTGGCAAGCCTATGCTTGAATGGACAATTGACGCATTTAAAAAATGTGATGCTATAAATGAAATTATCCTTGTTGTTGCATCCGAAAATGTTGAAAAAGCAAAATCTTACGGCTTTAAAGTTGCCGAAGGCGGAGCTGAACGAACCGATTCTGTTAGAAACGGATTGGCTTTGGTCTCTCCCGATACCGATATTGTTCTAATTCACGATGGAGCCCGTCCTCTTGTTACTGATAAAATTATTAGATCAGCAATTGAGGGAACAAAAGAGACAGGGGCTTGTATTGTTGGGGTGCAGGTTAAGGATACCGTTAAGAAAGTAGATAGTAGAGAGTGGATAGTAGAGGAGACATTGGACAGAGATACTTTATGGCAAGTTCAGACGCCGCAGGCATTTCGATATGACATAATCAAAAAGGCCTATGATAATGCGAAAGGGAACGCGACTGATGATTCAAAGCTGGTTGAGGATTTGGGGATTAAAGTCAAAATGGTGATGGGGAGTTATGAAAATATTAAAGTTACAACCTCTGAAGATTTGATTATCGCAGAAGAAATATTAAGGAAAAGAAAATTGGTATCTTGATTCTTTGAACTAAGATTTTTTATGATCAAATAGTTTTAAAGAAAAATATTTGCTCATTAGAGAAAAATGTTTGTCTAAAGTAAATAATTCCACATTATTATTGACAGCATTTTGAAGAATTATCAGGTCTGAAATCCCGACATTATTTATCCCTTTTTTAAGATTATAAGTTTGAAAGTATATTATTTCGCTCCAATTAATAACCAGGGATATTTTTTGAACTTGTGAAAGTATATCAATAAGATGACCCTCCTTTTTATGCTTAAGCGAAGGTATTATCTCGGCTAAAATTAGTTCATTTATGCATATCTTGTTGCAATCAATTAATTCCGATAAGATCGCGGCAGTAGAATCTCCATTGAAAAAAGCGATCCAAACAGAAGAATCTATCAGTATTTGGCTCATCTTTTCCTCAATTTATCAATATTTATATTAAGAGCGACTTTCCCAAAATAATTATTTAACTCTTTAACTTTTTCTCTTTGAATAAGACTCCAAAGTGCGGTTTTTATTAAGTCTGTTTTCACTGTTATATGCGTCAATTCCATAGCTTCGTCAATAAGATTATCTGGGATATCAAGCGTTGTCCTCATGTTTATCCTCCCATGCATAGTAGTATATATGATTTATATGCATTGTCAATGTCATTTATATGCAAAGGAGATGCTGTTCCCCCCAAAAAGCTCAAACAGGCTTGGGCTTTTTTAAGGTGTTAAAAAATACAACCTAATTAATTCGGTCCATCATTAATAAGGAGGAGTTCGTGTTCTACATGTTCTATATTCATCTCACCTCCCTCTCGAAACTCTTCGAAATTTCTATATTATTATCGTTTTTTTTTTTTGAAATTTCAAGTTATTTTTTACATCTGGCTGTGGTAGAATAACTCATTATGGATAAGCGAATAATTGAACAATTAAAAGATTTCTTTGCTTCACAGGAGAAGATAAAACTCGCTTTTCTTTTTGGATCTCAAAGCAAAGGCAGGGGAATTGCTGAATCTGATTTTGATATAGCTGTTTGGCCCGATGATTCTGTGACTGAAAAAGAAATGACCAGTATATGGGTTGAATTGCAAAGGCTGTTAAAAACTTCTGTTGATCTTGTAGACCTTTCTTCTGCAAGGGCGACTATTGCGTGGGAAGCTTTTAGAGGTACCCCTCTTTCTATAAAAGATGAATTTTTTTATATCAATAAAATGCTTGAGGTCTCATCTGAAGCGGAAGATTTTCAGGATTTTGTCCTTGATGTGTGGCGATTAAGACAGGAGGCTGAAAAAGAATAGTATCTTGATTTGCGTTGGGACAAAATAAAGAGATTCCTAGAAAAATCTCCCTCAATCGTTGAAAATCTGATAAAAGAATTAAAGAAGATGGAAGATTTCTAGTTTTTAAACATCAAAAGAGCCCAAACAGGCTTGGGCTCTTTTGAAAATGTTTTTTTCTATTCTTTTTTTGGCTCTATTTTTATTGTTACTTGTGTTCCATTAACGACAAAGCTTATTTCTTTAACTCCACCGTCTAACACTCTGCTTGTGATTTCACTTGCTTTCCCATCTTGTCCAGCTGATTTTGGGTCATCACACGTTAAACTCTGGAATGCCTTTGGATATATTCCTTTGAGTTTGCACATCGCGTTGCTCAATTCTCCCCTTGCTTTTTTCTCTTCTTCTGAAGGGGTTCCATTAATATTTATGAGGTCAATTTTTCTTGCGTAAGCATTCGTATTGTTAACATTGTTCGATATTTTTCCCATTTCCATTATTTATCTCACCTCCCGAAATTCCTCTACATATATATCGTTTTTTTTTTTGAAATTTCAGGTGATTTTTGGTTTGTGGCTGTGGTAGAATAAAAGAGGCTATGTTATTATAATTATAATGAGGTGAAATATCCGTGACTAGTAAACAAATTGATGTTTTAAAAAAAGTTAAGCCATGCTAAAGTTTTAGTGGATTATGACGAATATTCTTGGTTGATTACAAACTATAAAGAGCTTTTAGAAGATATGGACATATTAAAATCAAAAGAGCTAAAAAAAGCAGAGGATGATTTGAAGAAAGGAAAGCTTTATTCTTGGGAAAAAGTTAAACATGATCTCGATCTATAACCTCTTATTAACTAATCAGGCAAAGAAAGAACTTTCAAAAATAACATGTTTTATCCATCAAAAGAACAATTCATAGAATTATCAAAACAGGGGAATTTAATCCCCGTCTGCAAAGAGCTTGTTGCAGATATGGAAACCCCCGTTTCTGCATTTAAAAAAATTACAGCATCTGCAAAAGGTGACGATTACTCTTTCTTGCTTGAATCGGTTGAAGGGGGAGAAAATGTCGCGAGATATTCATTTCTTGGAACTAATCCTCAAAAAATCTTCTCATTTAATGGCAAAAAGGATCCATTCTCCGAACTTGAAAAAATCATAACACGGTATAACCCTGTTCAAGTTGCAAATATGCCCCGTTTCCACGGTGGCTTGGTCGGCTATATAAGTTACGATGCCGTCCGATTTGTAGAAAATATCCTCGATAAAAATAAAGACGATCTAAAACTCCCTATCGCGCAATTTATGTTGACAGATACTATCTTGGCTTTTGACCATGTAAAGCACAAAATTCTTATAATATCCAATGCTTTTGTCGAAAACAATCCTGAAAAATCATACCGGGACGCGTGCAAAAAAATATCGGCACTTGAAAAAAAATTAAAGAAAAGTTTAAAAGGTGATGATTTTGAAATTCCATCAGAGGCAAAAAACCCTTTGGAAACAAAATCGAATTTTACAAAAAAAGAATATGAAGCAGTCGTAGAAAAAGCGAAAGAGTATATAAAAGCGGGAGACATTATCCAAGTTGTTCCTTCGCAGAGGTTTGAGGCAAAATTTGATGGTGATCCTTTTAATGTTTATAGAATTTTGCGGACAATAAATCCGTCACCATACATGTATTACCTCAAATTTAAAGACTTGAAAATAGTTGGAGCCTCTCCTGAAGTGATGGTGCGATTTGAAAATGGCAAGGCAACTTTAAGGCCTATTGCCGGCACTCGCTCTCGAGGCAAAACAGATGAAGAAGATAAAAAAATGGAAGAAGAGCTTTTGGCTTCTGAAAAAGAAAAAGCAGAACATGTGATGCTTGTCGACCTTGCGAGGAATGACCTGGGTCGTGTTTGTAAAGCAAATACGGTAAAAGCCGATGAGATTATGTCTGTCGAAAAATATTCTCATGTTATGCATATTGTAAGCAATGTAACAGGAGAGCTTTCCGATGATAAAAATGCTTTTGACCTGATACGCGCATCATTTCCAGCGGGGACAGTTTCTGGCGCTCCAAAAGTTCGTGCTATGGAGATAATCGACGAGCTTGAAAATGTAAAACGGGGACCTTACGCCGGCGCAATCGGCTATTTTTCCTTCTCTGGCGAGATGGATACCTGTATAACAATAAGAACATTGGTCTTAAAAGATAAAAAGGCGTACATCCAAGCAGGGGCGGGTATTGTCGCAGATTCTGTACCAAGCGAAGAGTATCAAGAGACTTGCAATAAAGCAAAGGCAATGCTTCGTGCGGTAGAGCTTTGTGGGTGAGGGATCATGATTAACCTCCGCATGCTCAAACTTTCCGATAAGACCATCTGGTTTTGTATGTTTTTTCTTATAGCTGTCGGATTTCTTGCCATCCTTTCTGTAACATACAAGACAGTCCTTAACGAAAACCATAGTGCTCTTTTTTATCTTTCAAAACAGTTCGGTTCTTTTATTGTTGGCCTTATTGGTATGGCTTTTTTTGCTTATTTGGATTATAACCATCTGAAAAAAGTAGCCATTCCACTATATATCGGAATGCTTCTTCTTTTGGTATTCGTCCTTTTTCAGGGGACATCCGCTTATGGCGCGCAAAGATGGATTAATCTTGGGCTTTTGTCTTTTCAGCCATCGGAAATAACAAAACTGGTGGTGATAATTGCTCTGGCGGCATATTTTACAAACAGGCAGGGGAAATCAAATCCTTTGCTAACTTTATCTATAATGGGGATTCCTTTTCTTTTAATATTCAAGCAACCCGACTTGGGAACCGCATTGGTTATAGCTGCCATTTCTTTTGGAATGCTGATATGGGACAAATCGTCACCTATCATGCTTGCCATGGTTGTGACTCCGTTTTTGTCTCTTATTTTTAGGCCGAATATCTTTTTATGGCTGTTTTACATTTTTATGGTCTGGTTTTTCTTGTATTTTAGCAGGGTAAAAATGTCGGATATGCTTATTATAATGGGGTTGAATATTGGGGTAGGAATTGCACTTCCGCTTATTTGGGGATTTTTAAAAGAATATCAGCGCATGAGAATTATTGCCTTTTTAAATCCCGGGGTTGATCCTCACGGAGCCGGATACCACACGCTTCAAAGCATTATCGCTTCGGGATCGGGGGGCTTTTTGGGCAAAGGATTTTTGCAAGGGACACAGACACAGCTCCACTTTATACCGGAACAGCATTCTGATTTTATTTATTCTGCCATTACCGAGGAGTTCGGATTTGTCGGGGCGGTAATGGTTTTAACCGCCTTGTTTAGCCTTATAAGACAGGCATTTATAGTAGCAAGTGAAGCAAGTGATTATTTTGGCGGGACGCTTGTCTGCGGATCCGCTGTTATGCTAATGTTTCATACACTTATTTCTATTGGGATGGTATTGGGTGTCATGCCGGTTGTCGGCATCCCACTGCCTTTTGTCAGTTTTGGTGGAACAGCTCTTATTGTCAATATGATTTTGGTTGGTATAATACAAAGTGTTGCGATGAGGCGAAGGGATTTGATATTTTAATGAAACAAGAAATTAAATTTAAGGCGATTGTTGATCGAATAGAAGGGGATAAAGGGGTTTTGCTGTTGGGGGAAGAGCAGGATGATTCAGTTGATTTTCCAAAAAACTTTTTGCCAGATATCAAAGAAGGGGATATTCTCAATTTTAAAATATCTGTCAAATCGAGAAAGACAAAAGAGGCAAAAGATAAAGTTAAGGAGATGATAGAAAAATTAAAAGCAGAAAATTAGGAGAGTTTATGCGTTGGATAATATTTCTTCTTCTCTTGTTTTACTCAACTGGATTATCAGAAAATCTCAATATAGAAAAAAAAGACACCCCAAACTATTTTACAATAAAAGTCTTGACGACTTCTTACTTTGCGCATAAGGGAAGCGATTATGGCTGTTATCGGAGAGTTACAAAAAATCAAAAACGCATGGGCAATTTTATCGCGCTTAATTTTCTTCCTGGTGGAAGCATTGTCATGATTCCGGCTCTTTTTAAAACTACAACTTTTGAAGTTGCTGATACCTTTGGAGGTTCAGGAGTTGGATATTTCAAAGGCGAAAAATATTGGAAAGTTGACATTTTGAAGAACAAAAATGAGTGGCACGAAAATATTGATTATCCTATTGATTTATATGTTGTAAAATTTAATGAAAAGGGACCTGTGAAAAATAAAACAGTAAAAAACAACACACTTTCTATTTTACAAAAAATCAAAGCAAATAATAAGTGAGGGGATTATTTTTTTCTCTTGATATACTCAATAAGCCCGCCGGCATCAATCAGCTTTTGCATAAATTCGGGGAAGGCTTGAGCTTTGTAGCTTTTGCCTGTTGTTTTGTTAATGATATTTCCTTTGGCTAGTTCAACCTCAATTTCATCTCCTTCGCTTATTCCGTCAACAGCGTCAGGAGATTCAAGGATAGGAAGTCCTATGTTTATAGCATTGCGATAAAATATCCTGGCAAACGATTTTGCGATAACAGCAGGAACTCCTGCGGCCTTTATTGCAATAGGCGCATGTTCTCGTGATGATCCGCAACCAAAATTTTCACCACCGACGATAAAATCACCTTTTTGCATTTTATTTATCCATGTAGGATCAGCATCTTCCATGCAATGTTTTGCAAGCTCCGCGGGATCGGATGTGTTTAAATATCTTGCAGGAATAATTAAATCAGTATCGATATTATCTTTAAATTTCCAAGCTTTGCCTTGCATGACTTAACTATACCAAAAATCGGGTGAAATTTCAAAAAAAAAAACGATAAATAAAGTATATGAAGGTAAAGAAATCGATGCGATCATTTAATGCTACTATACCACCTACTATGAATGGACCATTATCAATATCTTTTTCGAGGGCAGATGTTCCTTCTTTATTTAAATTTCTTCCGCTAGTTTTTGGCTCAAAACACGAAGCAAGTATTTGTAATTTTTTGAAGGAGCTAAGAACCAAACTTCAACCTAAATCAGACAGAGAGAAAGCAAGCCTTACAAACTTTTTTGCAAATAAGGCACCTCATGAAATTTTGGATGTGTTTATGGCAATAGCTTTGCTTACAAGTAATAATAATGTTACAGATGAACATGATTTTTCTGAATATAATTATATTCCTAATTTGATTATAGAAAATATTCCTTTTGAGTTATTAGAAGTGATTCTTCCCGAAATACTAACCAAACCTCAAGGCTATGACCCAAGCCAATTGCCAAATGGATATTTAGATGATTTGTTAATGGTTTCTGTTAGTCAACGGTATCGAAAATTAAACAAGGTTGCTGATTTTGCAAAAATAGCAACAAATCCAAGGTGTCCTGAATCTTGCCTCTCAACTATAGTATCTATTCTTGGGAATGAGCATTTTTTTGATCTAAATGAGGCGCAATTCGCGCTTCCTTCAATTTTGGATATTATGAGAGATAACCAAAGATTTTATATTATAAGATGGCAAGCAGGTTTTTGGGCAAGAAAAATATTAGAAGAAAATGGAAGTAATTTTTCTGATGAAGATAGTGTTATTTTTTGTGGATTAGACAGACAATATACAGACACAACTATAAGATTAGGCTGGTCGCCATAACAAAAGGTTTTGCATACCGCAGCAGATGCCGCCGCAACTGCACAATACTGTAGAAGAATATATTATTTACTAAGAAAGTAAATAACCTTCCCGACTCTATCAATATGCTCTTTTAGTGATTCTTTTGTTAGATGAGTATAATCTACAACATCAAAAAAATAAGGCATTGGGCTTGTTTCTTCGAGCATTGCGTGAAGTTTTGATTCAGTATCAAAGTTGACAGCTTCGCCATAAATTGCTAAATCAACATCAGAGCCAACTTTGTTATTTCCTTTTGCTCTTGAACCAAAGATGGATGCTTTTTCAATTTCTGGAAATTGTTTTAGAGTAGATACAATATAATCGATATCTTCTTGTTTTAAGCCGAAGTTCATAAATCTTTCTTGAGGTTTTCAAAAAGCTCGCAAAGCATTGAATAATATTTTGTCCTAATGAGATGGTCAGCTTCGTTTGCCTTCTTCTCATCATATGTATGCGCCATAAGATTCCTATTTTCAAGAGCTTCTATCCATACATGCCCATCGCTTATCATCTCTGTCTGAAACGCTGATTGTATAACATTTCTTGGCCATTGAGTATCTTGAATCCCTTTTTCTTCGAGATAATCTTTGGCAGTTTTCCAAGCAAGTTCAAATGTATATTGAAAACATTGAATCAATCCCTGTTTTTCAAACTTGTTTAATTCAGGCTTTTCAATAAACTCTTTTAATTGAGAAATAGCTTTTGAAAAATTATCATATCTTTGTTTCCATCGAATGTCTTCAGCCATTTACAAATCCTCTGGGCTTACAATATATCCCGCCACAGCGCTCGCCGCCGCAACCGCCACATTTGAAAGATAGACTTCAGATTTTGGATGACCCATGCGACCTACGAAGTTGCGATTAGTTGTTGCGATCGATCTTTCGCCTTCTGCTAAGATTCCCATATGCCCGCCAAGACAAGGTCCGCATGTAGGGGTTGAGACCGCCGCTTCCGCTTTCATAAATATATCGATTAAACCTTCTTTCATGGCTTGACTGTAAATGGCTTGAGTTGCTGGTATTATTATCAATCTAACATTCTTATTTCTCTTTTTGCCCTTTAAAATTTTTGCCGCAATTCGTAAGTCTTCAATCCTTCCATTCGTACATGAACCGATTACAGATTGGTCGATTTTTACACTCTTACATTTGCTCACAGGCTTTGTGTTACTTGGGAGGTGAGGAAAGGCAACTTGGGGTTCAATTTCCGAAACATCCCAGTCATATGTTTGTTTATAAGTTGCATCGGGATCGGACTGAAACTTAGCCCACAGATCACGGATCACAGACCACGAGGCTAATTTTACTTTAGTTTTGAGATATTCATAAGTTTTCTGATCAGGAGCGAATATGCCATTTTTGCCACCTGCCTCAATTGCCATATTGGCCATTGTCAGTCTTCCTTCTATAGAAAGCTTCTCAATAACAGAGCCTGTAAATTCCATAGACATATACCGTGCGCCGTCTACGCCTATTTGTCCTATTGTGAAAAGAATCAAGTCTTTTGCTTCAACCCATTTTTTAAGCTTGCCTTTAAAAATGAATTTTAACTGCTCTGGAACTTTAAACCAAACTTCACCTATTGCCATTGCGGCCGCCATGTCTGTTGATCCAACACCTGTTGAGAATGCTCCAAGAGCTCCGTATGTACAGGTGTGAGAATCGGCGCCTATAATTAAATCTCCTGGAATTATTGCTCCCATTTCTGGAAGCAGAGCATGTTCAACACCCATACAGCCGATTTCGAAAAAGTTGACGATCCCGTATTTCTTTGCAAATTCACGCATCATTTTAACCTGTTCCGCCGATTTTATATCTTTGGCAGGGGTAAAATGATCGGGCACAAGATAGATTTTCTTTTTGTTGAAAACTTTTGCAACTCCAATTTTTGCAAATTCTTTTATGGCGGGTGGGGATGTTATATCGTTGCCAAGGACAAGATCAACTTTACAATTAATTAATTGTCCAGGTTCAACTGTTTTAAGTCCAGCATGTTTAGCTAATATTTTCTGTGATATTGTTTGTTGCATGTCTTAACTATACCAAAAATCGCCTGAAATTTCAAAAAACTAACCCTGCTGTTTCTTATTCCTTGACCTCTCATTTTCTGTCAGGAATTTTTTGCGGAGCCTTATACTGTGAGGGGTTATTTCTACCAATTCATCATCCGATATGAACTCAAGCGCTTGTTCAAGCGTTAATTTAATAGGAGGTGTAAGCCTTATAGCTTCATCGGTGCCCGATGCCCTGATATTTGTAAGCTTTTTCTCTTTGCACGGGTTTACCGCCATATCCTGACCTCTGCTATTTTCACCGACAATCATCCCTTCATAAACCTCAACGCCGGGATCGATAAACAATGTTGATCTGTCTTGAAGGTTATTTAACGCGTAGCCTGCCGTCTTCCCCGGTACCGCGGAAACCAAAACTCCATTCTGCCTTTTGCTTATTTCGCCCTTAAATCTTTCATATTTTGAAAAAGCGTGATGAAGTATCCCTTCGCTTTTTGTGTCCATAATAAATTCCGCCCTGTAGCCCAAAAGTCCTCTGGTTGGAACCATGTAAGTTAAATGGGTAGTTCCATTCTTTGTGCTCATGTCAGTCATTTCTCCGCGCCTTCTCCCAAGCTTTTCTATGACAGAACCCGCATATTCATCTGGAACCGAAATAATTGCTTGTTCAATCGGCTCCATCTTTTCATTGTTTATAGTCTTAAAGATAACCTTTGGTTGGGCAACCTGTATCTCATACCCTTCGCGCCTCATGTTTTCCAGCAAAATAGAAAGGTGTAATTCGCCTCGTCCAGAGACTTTAAAGCCGTCAACACCCCCCAAATCATCAACACGCAACCCCACATTTGTCTGAAGTTCGCGATCCAGCCTCTCTCTTATATGCCTGTTTGTAACAAATTTTCCATCCCGTCCCGCAAACGGGGAATCGTTGACCAAAAACTCCATAGTAAGTGTAGGTTCGTCAATTTGAAGAAGAGGCATTGGATTTGGATTTCCTTCTATTGATATAGTTTCTCCAATTGTGATATCTGGAATACCCGCAACAGCGACAATATCTCCGCACTCGGCTTCTAGGACTTCTATTTGTTTTAAACCTTCAAATATAGATAATTTGCTGATTTTACCAGGAACAATTGATCCGTCTCTTTTGCAGACAACTATCTTTTCGTTTTTTTGAAGTTTTCCACTGTAGACTCTTCCTATTCCTATTCTTCCGACATAGTCATCATAAATTAAATTTGTAACCTGCATTTGAAGCGGTAGCTCGCTTTTGTCGGGATAAGGCTGTACATGTTTTAATATCATTTCAAAAAGAGGAGAGAGATCGGAACTTTCATCTTCAATGTTGTGTTTTGCGATCCCTTCTCTTGAGATTGCATAAACTATAGGAAAATCAAGTTGTTCATCTGTTGCGTCAAGTTTTACGAAAAGATCAAAAACCTTGTCGATTACTTTGTTGGCTCTATGGCCTGCTTTGTCTATTTTATTTATAACAACCATTGGGCGCAACCCCAATTTTAAAGATTTTGAAAGGACAAACTTTGTCTGTGGCATAGGTCCCTCTTTTGCGTCTACAAGAAGCAATACGCTGTCTACCATTTTAAGCACCCGTTCAACTTCGCTGCCAAAATCGGCATGCCCCGGAGTATCGACTATATTAATTTTATAACCCTTGTATCTTATGGAGCAGTTTTTCGAAAAGATTGTAATTCCGCGCTCTTTTTCCAAATCGTTTGAATCCATAACAAGCTCTGTAATTTCATCCCTTTCAGAAAAAGCTCCGCCTTGCCGCAGGAGATGGTCGGTTAAGGTTGTCTTACCGTGGTCTACATGGGCTATTATCGCTATGTTTATTATTTTTTGCATAAGTTTATTATAAACAATATCAAAGTATAATCTAAATTAAAAGCAGAAGTTATTTATGAATTGAGATGCTTTTTCAACGCATCCAAGACATGATAGGGTTTTCAATCCTCTTATTTCTTTGCAATTTAATGATTTTGCCGCTTCAATAAAAAAAACATCCAATTCTTTGCTTTTTTCTGGGTCTGTTTTTTCTAAAATATATTTTGCCGCATAATATGCACCACAAACACCGTTTGGAGCTCCCCCTCCGCCAAATCTTGAAAATTTATTAAATGTCGCCTCATCAATATTAAACTTTTCTCTAAATGAATCAAGAATTGATTGCGCACAGTTTAAGCGCCTTTTATTTTTGCCTAAATAATTATCTTTTGCTTTTTGAACAGACATATATTAGCTATTAGCTGTTAGGGGTTAGGGAATAGCAAATACAAAAACCAACATCTAATCTCTACTCCTTAATTATATCAAAAATCGCCTGAAATTTCAAAAAAAAAAAAAACGAAAACTCATTAGGAGATGATATTATTATGGCTATAGGAAAAATTTTGGCAAGAGAAGCGAGATTTATTTATGGTTTGGGCGGAAGATTTGCAACGAGCGCAAAAAACGAAGTTTCTACTCTTTACAGGTGGGCGAGAGCGGCGAGAAAAATTCCTATTGTTGGACTGTGGGAGCTCTCTGGAGCAACAAACAATCTTTCAGCTTTTTTAAAAGGATTACTCGATAGAAACCCTAATGTTTCTTTTCACTTGGTTTCAACACTTAGAAATGAATTTAAAGATGAAAAGAGTTTGTTGTCCTTTTGTTTTGCTAGGATTAGAAAGACAGAAGGTAAGAGATATAATCTTACTGCTAGCGAGATGAGAGCTTTTGCGCGTGTTGTTTTTAGGGGAAAAGAATCAGTTGTAACGATGGATTATTATAAAATCGTGGAAGAGTCTTTAGTTTTAATCTGCAAATTTATCGATTATAGATTAGAAGAGCCATCTGCTTATGACGTTTTATCAAAAGAAGATTTTATTTCAATTGCACGAAAAATTGCCAACTCTTGTAAAGTATTCATTGATTTTATGACCTCTCTTCATGAGATAGAAGAAGTTGATTCTAATAAAGTTAAGGAAATGCTTGTTACTTCGAGGAATAATGTTATTGCTTCGGCAAATAGAAGATGGATTCATTTTGACCGCGAAGATATAAAAACAATATGTGATATATTTAGTAATCCTGTATAAATTTCCCCAGGATTTTTCATCTTTTTCCTGCTAAAATAAACTTATTATGGAAGAAATCCTTAATAAGTTAAAAAACTTTTTTGATCCCAAAGAGAGTGTCATAATGGCTTTTCTTTTTGGTTCTGTTTCAAAAAACAAGCAAATTTCTGAATCTGATATTGATGTTGCTGTTTGGTTAAAAGATGGCTACACAACAGATGAGATAGATAAACTTTGGAATGAATTGGAATTATTGCTCCATAAAAGTGTCGACTTAATTGTTCTAAATCAAGCCTATCCTACGGTTGCCTGGTCCGCAATGAGAGGAGAAAAAATAATCATAAGAGATTATAAGCTATTTATTGCAAAAATGCTTGAAATATCAACAGAGGCAGAAGATATGCAGGATTTTGTTATCGACCTTTTTAAACTTAGAGAAAAATCAAGGAGGGAAAGTGTATGATCCTTAGAAATGACCAGGTTGAAGACATTGTAAGACGAATTGATTTTATAAAAATTCAACTGGATGATTTAAAGCAATTTACTTCTTTAGATTGGGATACTTATAGAAAAAATAGAGATGTCCAAAGAAATGTTGAAAGACTGGCAGAAAATGTTGCAAATGCGGCTATAGATGTGTGTAAAATATTGCTTGCTTCAGAAAACATTGAAATGCCCAATAGTTATAAGGAAGTTATTTTAAAGCTTGGGCAAATGAATATTTTAAAAACGGAAGAATCTGAAAAAATAGCGGGGTATGCCTCACTTAGAAATATTTTAGCTCATCAATATTTAGATTTAAGATGGGATAAAATAAAAAAATTTATTGCAAACGCGCATAAAGATTTTGAAATATTCACAGATAAAGTTAATAAAAAAATATTTGGATAATACTTTAAGCTATTTTAACAAAAAGCATTATTTGTTTTGTAAATTCCTCGAAGTCAGATAAGCGGTTTTTTATATTTTCCAAAAGCTGTTCATGATCTATATCCATATAATCATGAACAATTGCGTTCCTCAAGCCGGCTAGTGGGGCTATAGATTCGGCAAATTCCATATTTAAAACATGGTTTTTCCCTAGAATTATAAAAATATCATAATAATCATCTGGCTTCTTAAAGCCTGATATTGTTATTATATGATTGCCGATATCCAGCATTGCTTCAATTGCAACTTCCAGATTTCTTTCTGCTATATCAATATTGTCAGAATTGCTTTTAAAATCGTTTACAGAAAGTCCTACGAATCTGGCTAACTTTTTTGCGGCAATTCTTATTTTTTCTATTCTGGATATAATGACGCTCAAATCAATTTTTGTCATAAAAGTTTCCCTCAAAAATTGTCTTTTCCAAATTCCTATGAAATTCTTCTCTTAGATACATAGTATCCAAGTATTTAGTTTGTATTTTATATTCTAGAATTTGTTTTAGCTCATCATCCGAGCAATATAGCAGAACCCCTTCTTTTATAGCCTTATAGCTTGTCAAAGGATTTGCTCTTTTTAAATCGGTAAGATCAATATCATCTCTTTTTAGGAGGCCAGAAAAATCTCTATGCAGTTTTAATTTAGCATCAGAGGATAAACCATCTTTGGTATAAAAAGCCATATCCACATCACTTAGAGCAGTTTGGCGTTGCGTTGCCATACTTCCAAAGAGATAAAGGATGTCAATCCTATTTTTCACGCAGATTTTAGAAAATTCCGAAGATAATTCAGAAAAATCCATAGGTTCTGTTTCGTTTAAATTTCTTATTTTGCGCATTTTCAATTCATCCCCACACCAAAATATTCTGCGACACACCTTGCCCGAGAAGATAAAGTTTTGGTGTGAGGATAAAATTATACCAAAAATCGGGTGGGAATACAAAAAAATATATGATTTTTCCTATTTTTCCTGCTAAAATAGTTTTCATTATGGAAGAAGTTTTAAACAAGCTAAAAGCTTTTTTTGAACCCAAAGAAAATGTTCTAATGGCTTTAAAGTAAAATGAGGCATGAAGAAAGAAAATCAACAATCACAGATAATTATCTATAAAGCCGAGAATGGCCAAACCAAAATTGATGTTCGTTTTGAGAATGAGACTGTATGGCTGACGCAAAAACTTTTAGCTCAGCTTTTTGGAGTTACTATACCTACTATCAATGAACACATCAAAAATATTTACAAAGAAAATGAATTGAAAGAGAGTTCAACTATTCGGAAATTCCTAATAGTTCAAAAAGAAGGTATTCGTCAAGTAGAAAGGGAAACTGACTTTTACAATCTTGATATGATTATCTCCGTCGGCTATCGCGTTAAAAGCTCTATTGCCACAGCTTTTCGCCAGTGGGCGACGGCACGACTTCGTGAATATATCGTCAAAGGTTTTGTGATGGATGATGAACGGCTGAAAAACCCGGATCTGCCATTTGATTATTTTGAAGAACTAACCCGTCGTATTTCAGAAATACGCACCTCGGAAAAGAGGTTTTATAAAAAAATTAATGATATTTATGCCACTAGTGTTGATTATGATCCGACAGATGAGCAGAGTATTCTATTTTTTAAAACAGTACAAAATAAAGTTCACTATGCAATTACTGGGAATACTGCGGCGGAGATTATTGTAAGCAGGGTGGATAGTAAGAAGCCAAATGTTGGGCTTACAAACTTTCGTGGAAGTAAACCAACAAAAGAGGAAGTGGTGATTGCCAAGAATTATTTAAGCGAGCAGGAACTTCTCGTTTTGAACAATCTTGTTGAGCAATATCTTGTGTTTGCGGAAGGTCAGGCAATGCAAAGAATTCCAATGTATATGAAAGACTGGATAGATAAACTCCACGGATTTTTGCAGATTAACAATAAAGATATTTTGAAAGATGCCGGCAAGATTTCACATGAACTGGCAAAAGAATTGGCGGAAAAAGAATATGATAAATATTATAAAAAAATTATAGAGGCACCGAGTAAAGCGGATAGGGATTTTGAGGTGTTTACGAATACGGTGGGGAAGCTTGTTAGTAAGAAGAATAAGGGATAATTATGACGTTTAATGAAGAAAAAATTAAGTGTCCGAAGTGTGGGGAGCTTATCTCTATTGATACTGTTTTGACGCATCAAATAGAAGAAAAAGTTAAGAAGGATTTTGAAGGAACGCAGAAGGGTAAAGAAGACGAGATAGCGCAAAAGTCTGAAGAGTTAAAAAAGCTAGCCCAAAAAATTGAAGAGAGTCAAAAAGATATTGATAAGGTTATAGCAGAAAAAGTGACCAACCAATTGACGGTAGAGAAAATAAAGCTGTTTAAAGAAGCCAAAGTTGAAGCAGAAAAAGAACAAAACTCAAAAACAATGTTGCTGGAGGAAGAGCTAAAGAGTAAAAATGATAAATTAGCGCAAGCGACAAAAAATGAGGTTGAGTTGCGTAAGAAAGCAATCAAACTGGAAGAAGACAAAAGGGCATTTGAACTTGAAAAGATGCGTCAATTAGAAGAAGAGAGGAAATTAATCGTTGAAGAGGCAAACAAAAAGGCTACCGAAGAACAGCAATATGTTATAGCGCAACTAAATAAAAAACTAACCGATGCGAACAAAGTAAAAGATGAGCTTGCTCGTAAATTGGAGCAGGGGTCACAGCAAACACAAGGGGAGGTCTTGGAATTGGAGCTTGAGTCACAACTTAAAGAGGCTTTTCCACAAGATGAAATTGTACCGGTTCCAAAGGGTGTAACTGGGGCTGATATTGTACAAAAAGTAATTGATCGATCTGGGAGAGAGTGTGGGCAGATTGTATGGGAATCAAAAAAGACAAAAGCCTGGAGTGATGGATGGATACAAAAGCTAAAAGATGATCAGCGCGCGATCAAGGCTGATTTAGCGGTGATTGTTTCTATTGCGTTACCAGAAGATGTCAAAGGTTTTGCGTTTCGTAACGGAGTTTGGCTTTGTGATGTAAAGATGTTTATTGCTTTGGCGGTGGCACTTCGTATGAATCTTGAGGCGATAACTCGAGAAAAGGCGATGTCGGTCGGTAAAAACGAAAAGATGGAAATTCTTTATTCTTATTTGACTGGTATTGAATTTAAACAAAGGGTTGAGGCAATTGTTGAGGCTTTTTCCAGTATGGATGATAGTTTAAAAAAAGAGCGGTTAGCATATGAAAAGATATGGTCGGAACGCGAACAACAGCTTAAAAAAGTAATAAAAAATACGGTTGGTATGTATGGTGATTTGAGTGGATTAGTTGCGCTTCCGCAGATAAAGAGGTTGGAGTTGGGGGAATAGGGATCGATAACTATGATAAAAAATATCCTACGGAGGTATTAAATGATAAAAGAAAAAAAGCCCAATATTATTAAAACCCGAGATGATCATCATCCAGTGTATTTTAATATAGTTGATGGGAAATTTAAATTTATTGATAATCTTTCTTCTTGGACAGAAAATGGATCCGATGTTAAATCTCTTCGTCAGCGTATTGAACCGTGGTTGACTTCACTTTTTCAGTCGGATCATTTATCTTTATTAGTTGGTTCTGGGTTGACTCATGCCATACACATCCTTGCCAAGGGGACTATTGCTACGGATATGGGTACTAATTCTTTTTCCATATATAACGATGAAATCGTTGATATTGCTAAGGCTTCGGCAGAAAAAACAGGTCGTAAAAATGGTAATTTTGAAGATCAAATTCGTGTAGCTAATGAACTTCTTTGTGGATTGGAAATACTTTCTCCATCAGACAAAAAAAATAATAAACTTAGAACTGACATTGAAAATAAGTTAAATGCTTTTGCTCAATCAATTTTGGCTAGTGAATCTGGTATTGCTTGTGCTGAAGAACCAAAACGTATGAAAGCCTTTAATTGCCTTGTAAATTTTTTGATGAGTTTTGCAAGTCGTACTGGAACACGTGATCGATTACAACTGTTTACCACCAACTATGATCGACTTATTGAGGTTGGAGCAGAAATCGCAGGGCTTCATCTCTTAGATCGATTCGTGGGAACCCTGATGCCTATTTTTCGTTCTTCTCGTCTTGATTTAGATATGCATTACAATCCTCCAGGAATTCGTGGCGAACCTCGTTATTTGGAAGGCGTGGCGCGTTTTACTAAATTACATGGATCTATTGATTGGGTGCAGTGTAGAGAAGAAATCCGACGCATAGGACTTCCTTTTGGAGCTGATTCTATTGATCCTTTTTTGAAAGCTCCTACACTTGCTGACGCTACTACCCATAATTTGATGATTTATCCTAATTCATCAAAAGATCGTGAGACTTCCGAGTATCCTTATGTAGAACTTTTTCGTGATTTTGCGGCTGGAATTTGCCGGCCAAATAGTACTTTAGTTACTTATGGATATAGCTTTGGGGATGAACATATTAACCGTTCTATTGAAGACATGCTAACAATCCCTTCAACACATTTGGTAATAATTTCCCATGATGATACATTAGGTCGTATTATGAAGACCTATAAGAAACTTGGCAGACCTTCGCAAATCACCTTGCTTATTGGTGATCATTTGGGAGATCTTGAAATCCTTGTTGATAATTATCTGCCAAAATCAGCAATTGATCGTGCAACCTCCCGAATGAGTGAAATCTTAAAGTCCCGTTTTGGAACACAACAAAGTGAAACTGACAACAAAGAATTAGAGGAGAAAAAATGACTTTTTCGCCTTTTGCTTATGCTGATTCACTACGCATCGGTACAATTGATTTTGTTTCCCCTGATAAAATAGAGGTTTTGCTTAATATAGAAGCACCAGATTCGGTAGCATTAAATACTGGGACTCCAGGATCCTTTCCTCGTATTAATAGCTATATGCTTATTCCTAGCGATGAAGGATACTTGGTTGGGCAGGTTGAATGGATAACAATAGAACGATCACAATATCCTAAACGCAAAGGCATGCAAGATTTTGGTTTGATTGATTTGCCTTATCCATTGCGTAAAATGAAATTAAATCCCCTTGGGACGTTATTTGGTTCTAAAGATGAAAAAGGTGAGCATGTTTTTAATTTTCGTCGAGGGGTAGAGGTTTTTCCATCTGTTGGTGATAGCGTGATTCTTCCCACCCAAGAACAGTTGAGATCGATTGTTGAATCTGGTGACCGTGATAAGCGAAGAGTTAAAATTGGCACAAGCCCTTTAGCAGGCAATGCGAATGTATGCATTGACCCTGATCGTCTATTTGGTCGTCATTTGGCAGTTTTAGGTAATACTGGAAGTGGAAAATCATGTTCAGTCGCAGGATTGATCCGTTGGTGCATAGAAGCTGTTAATAAAGATGAGCACAAAGCAAACGCAAGATTTATTGTACTTGATCCAAATGGCGAATATTCTCAAGCCTTCAAAGATTTAGAAAAAGTGCGAATTTTTTCGGTTGATACAAAAGACGATTTAAGACAATTGCAAGTCCCTCTTTGGTTTTGGAATAGTGCAGAGTGGGTCGCCTTTACTCAAGCAAGTGGCAAGACCCAAAGACCTTTGTTACGACAGTCACTTCGAGAAATTCGTAATGGCAGTAAATCAAGTAGCGATGGAACATTAGAGTTAAGAAGGAAAGTTAGCTCTATTTTGATTTCACTTAGAGCCCAAGTTAGGACGAGGATGAACTATGAAGGATGGAAGTTCGGCCCAAAATTGGCATGTTATAAAGATGATTTTATATCTTTTGCTAGAGAGTATAGTGATTACCGTATAATACTTAATAGAATTGCTGAAAGCATAGACTCCTTACTAACATGTCCTGGTCAAAGCTATCCTAAACAACATGGGGGTACTGGATATAATGATTTTCCCGCAAATAAAATTGATACAATAATCAACGCTACTAATGATTTACTCTCTAATATTGGTGGTATTGTTTATCAAGAAGGGCCTAACGAAGATTCTCCTATTAAATTTGTTGGGGCACAGTTTGCGGATCATATAGATACATTAGCAAATCAAGAAAATAATCCTCAGTTTTTTGATTATCTTATAATGCGTATCCGAACCATGCTTTCAGATACACGAATGAAAACCATAACAGGAGAATCAGATATAACTTTGAATGGTTGGTTAGATAAACATATTGGAAATAATAATGCTGAGAATGGTTCAGTTACGATTATAGACCTTTCCCTAGTACCCCCCGAAATTATTCATATCATCACAGCTGTGATTGCACGAATGACATTTGAAGGTTTACAGCGTTACCGGAAATTACATGACGATCATAAAACACTTCCTACAGTATTGGTAATGGAAGAAGCTCATACTTTTGTGAAGAGATACAAAGATGATATAGAGAATCAGGATACAGCGTCAATGTGTTGCCAAGTCTTTGAGAAGATAGCTCGTGAAGGGCGTAAATTTGGTCTTGGCTTGGTGCTTTCATCTCAACGCCCATCAGAACTATCTCCTACAGTGTTATCTCAATGTAACACATTCTTATTACATCGTATTAGCAACGATCGTGATCAGGAATTAGTCAACAAGCTTGTTCCTGATAATTTGCGTGGTCTTTTAAGCGATTTACCATCATTGCCATCACAGAATGCAATTCTCCTTGGTTGGGCTACGGAGCTTCCTGTTTTGGTGCGCATGAATCATTTATCAAAAGAACAACGACCCCAGTCTGATGACCCTGATTTTTGGGATGTTTGGACTGGTAAAAGTGAAAGATCTGTTGATTGGAAGGAAATTGCTAATGACTGGCAGCAAATCAATTCTAACAGTTAATTTAACGATCTTAGCAATCCCTGCAATTTTCAAAATCTAACATCTTGTTTATACTTCAAATCTCTACCTTCATTGGAAATTGGACATTCGACATTGGAAATTATCTCAACCCCCGCAAGTACCCCTGTTCGAAAATCGATATATATATCGATATATATATTGACAGAATATTGAACACTTACTAAAATGTCTTTATGTGAGGTGTGAGCTATGACTCAGCTTTAAAGAAAAACGCTGATGACATCTGCAACACCTACGGCAGGCGAAGGGTGCATTTCTTGAAAGAAATATGGGAGAAAAATCGATCTTTTTCTGCTAAAATGGTCTTATTATGACATCTAAAAAAATCTTCATATCAGTAATCGGCGAGAGCCATGCGTCGCCTGAAATTTCACATCTTGCCGAAGAGGTGGGGTATGAAATCGCAAAAGCTGGAGTGGTTTTGGTTTGCGGAGGCTTAAAAGGGGTTATGGAGTGCGCTTGCAAAGGAGCCAAAAAGGGCGGGGGTACTACAATCGGGATACTTCCCGGAAGCAATCGCGAAGAAGCAAATCCCTTTGTAGATTATCCGATAGTAACTGGAATCGGTTATGCGAGAAATAAACTTGTTGTAAAATCAGGCAATGTGGTTATTGCTGTCGGCGGAAGCTACGGAACATTGTCTGAAATCGCTTTTACACTAGGCTACAAAATCCCAATTGTCGGGCTTAAAACCTGGCATTTTATCCATCATGATGGCAAAATGGATGAAGCAATGCATTATGTTGAAACGCCAAAAGATGCCGTAAAAAAAGCGCTCGAACTTGTTGCAAAAGCAAGAGAACCGCTTGAAACGCATGAATATAAGACATAAACAAATGACACAACGAGAAGAAGCTTTAAAAGGGAACATTACCGATGCAATGAAGATTGTTTCGGAGAGTGAGAATTTATCTCCTGAAGAGATTTTAGATGGGCTTGCGAAAGGGACAATTGCCATACCATTTAATCCCATCCACAAAAACTGTAAACCTATGGGTGTTGGAAAAGGGTTAAAGACAAAAGTTAACGCCAATCTCGGTACTTCTGCCGATTATCCAAACATTGAAGACGAATTAAAAAAATTACAGGTATGCATAGCTGCCAAAGCTGATGCTGTAATGGATCTTTCAACAGGTGGCGATCTGAATAAAATAAGAAAAACTATCCTTGCTTCTTGCCCTATGACACTTGGCACTGTCCCCATCTATCAAATCGCAGTGGAAAAGAAACTAAACGATGTTGATGCGATGTTTGCTGTAATAGAAGAACAGGCAAAGCAAGGGGTCGACTTTATGACGATCCATTGTGGAGTAACCAGAAAATCTGTTGATCAATTAAAAAAACATCCACGCCTTATGGATGTTGTAAGCCGCGGCGGGGCGATGATGATGAAATGGATAATTGATAATGATAAAGAAAATCCGTTTTATGAAAACTATGAAAGGCTTTTGAAAATAGCTCAAAAATATGATGTGACAATGTCGCTTGGTGATGGAATGAGACCCGGGTCTATTGTTGATGCGGGTGATGAGGCGCAAATTTCAGAGCTTAAAATTTTAGGCTCGCTTACAAAAATTGCATGGGATGCCGGAGTTCAAGTAATAATTGAGGGACCAGGTCATGTTCCGTTTAATGAAATAGTTGAACAAATGAAGATGCAAAAAGAGATTTGCAATAATGCTCCTTTTTATGTGTTGGGACCTCTGCCGACAGATGTCGCTCCCGGCTATGATCATGTAGTTTCTGCGATTGGCGGAACACTTGCGGCTGTATCGGGGGCGGATTTTTTATGCTATGTAACACCGACCGAACATTTGGGGCTTCCGGAACCAGCTGATGTTCACGAGGGGATTATTGTTTCAAGAATCGCGGCTCATTGTGCGGATATTGCAAAGGGGATTAAAGGGGCTAAGGATTGGGATATTGCAATGTCAAAGGCTCGTAAGGAGCTTAACTGGGGAAAGCAGATTCAATTGGCTATTGACCCTGAAAAAGCTCGCAAAATTCATGAAAAAAGAAAATCTTCTAAAGAGGGAGACGTTTGCTCCATGTGTGGAGATTTTTGCGCGATGAAAATATCGACAGAAGCACTAAGAAAGAATGTCCAATGACCAATAATGACCAATAAATACCAATGAAAACCAAACGCTTGAAACCTTGACACCTAGAAACCTTAATCTTATTTCTTGCGCTTATTGTAAATAATGTGAAATTTCCTCATTGAAATGCAGATATAAAAACATGAATGATGTTATTATTGGGTCAAAGGTACCTTCTCTCGTTCCAGGAAGGCTTTTTCAAGCAAAAGTAAATTTTGATTTTCTTGCAAGACTTGGATTTGGGAGACGTTCATGTGCCGGATTTGTTTTTGGCAAATATTCTCCATTGTTTTTACTAAATAAAAAAAGCGCTTTTATTCCTACCGGTTACATATATTCAAATAATAGCGGGGGAAGACTAAGAACTTTTTCTCAAAAAATAAATCTTCCTGACATAGGGACTTTTACTTTTTCAATAGAGATAGATATTTCAAATGAAAAAAATATAATGAATTTATCTGTATCAAACGATGAAGGGGATACCGTTTTCGATAAGAATTTTGCTCCAATTGATATGAAATCAGGGTTTTTCAGATTTACAATAGGGGGGCATTCTGTAGATTTATATTCTTCTGATTTTTCTTTTTCAGATAATTCTTGCATAGAAATGACAGAAAATCGCCCTAGCACAAAAAAATTTATAGATCTTTCTTCTGCTCCTGAAGGTTATCGAATATATGCTTCTTTTATTGATAAAGATGTTATCGATATTGATGACGATATTAACAGTTTTTTGCAAGTAGCCTCAGTGGGACCTGTTTTATATAAAGGGCAAAAAAGCTATATTTCTAGGGATGGAGTATTAGAATTGCCTGTTTCTGGTAGAATTTTTTATATAAGGATTATGGATGTAATAAAGGGAGGATTTTTCCCTTCCAAGACTAGTAATCAAAAACTAATTTTTGATGATCCTAGACGTGTTTTTCCTTCTTATATGCTTTCTGTTTTTGAAAGAACCTCGCAAGGGGAACAATTTGTACTTCCTCCCACAAAAGTTCTTGCCTATAATGTGGTTGGAATTAAGTATGCTGGAAATATTTTGGTAGAGTTATCAGCATCCACGGGAGATGAATTGAAATGACAGCGATAACTTTGACATTGGTTAAGCCTGTTGTTAAGCCTTCTTTTCGATCTACGGCTGTACCTACAATAGGTGTTACATTATCTTTTTATCCTCTTTCGTTAAGAGTTAGAGATCAATTACCTTTATTGTCTTTCCCTTTTTTCCCTATGGATTTTTATCAAATACCTGTCGCGGGGATTAGAACTACAACCGGCAACCCTGTAGCAGAGCCTATGAATGTTGTTTTGTTTGAATCTCATTCTAGGAAAACTCTTCAATATTCTTTGGTTGTTGCCGATCATACCATAATAGTTTCCGCTTGTGAGGATGAACAAGCCAGGTTGGTTTTTTCTCCTAAAAAAACTGTTATGCTTGTTTTAGATTCAAAAAATAATACAGTCTTTCAAAAAGAAGGTTTTTTAATTGGACATCAAACAGATATTTTTACATTGTCTCTTCCTAACAGGCAAACAATTTATTTTGCTTCTGCTCAAGGCGACTTAAAAGCAAACACAAGAAAAACTTTAATAATTCGACCCAGTAGAAAAAACGGATATCCTTCTTTCTGCGAACGCATAAATTTTCAAAATAATTCCGGGCATAAACAAGTTGGAAAATATTTTATAACATTACAAAGAAGAACAGAAGGGAATAATATTTTGGCTATGCGTTGCAAAGAAGGAATTTTGTTTATCGGAAGCATTCCAAACGGCAGATATGTTGTAGTGGAAAATAAAGAAGTAATTTTTGAAATATTAGTTTAACAGAAAAGGAGAAAAAATATAATGGTATATTTGGATGTAAAAAATGTAATACTTGCGGCAACTACAGGACAACTTAAACCTCCCGGTGATTTAATTTGTTTGAGGCAATTTAGATCAGGGGGAGTGCATTTTTCTCCTGTGCAGTTTGATGCGGTAACCCAAAATAGTCGTTTTACTCTTATTACGCCAGATAATAACTTATCAGAAATTATTGGGGCATATGGCTCTAATTTAAAATTTTATAGCGATAGCCATATGAACCCTTTTGCCGATGATAGAGTTTTAGCTATCCTTTTGCGTGGGATAGGACACCTTCCTTTTTATTCAAGCCTTCAAATGGCTTTAGCTGAAAATAATGATGGTCTCAAGTGTCTTGTTGTTAACCGATATCCTTTGAAAGCATTGGATATTTATGTTGTTGATAGCGATAAAATTTTTCTGCCTGAAAGTTTTTTTAGAGTATTTAAGCAGGAAGCAGAATTACTTACAAATCTTTTGGCCACTAATAAAAAATTTAGCCCTCTAGGAATTATATATGAATACGCACAAGATTCTATCCCAAACAGGATGATGCTTTCATATGAATTATATTTACCTTTTTATAAAATAAAAAGAGCTGATGGCAACGATCAAGTAAGGGATGTCAGGGATATTGTCGCGGAGGATTTTCGCTATAGGCGCCAACCGACACATTCACAGTTGTTGTTTGTTCATAATGCAAAAAATGATGTTCATTTAAGATTATCAGATCAAAGACAAGGTTTGTTTTATACAGATAATTTTCCTCCCGCGCTTTTATATCTTATATCTGTTATTTTTTCAAATATTGATTCATCGTATATTAATGATGGTCATGATTTAAATGTTATAAAAAATACCTTGTTATCACCAGAAAGGGTTGAAAGATTATCAAACATAAGTGAAAGCGATATAACACAAGCCTTGGATGAAATTGATGGGCATATTGCAAAATTCGTTAGACCTAAAGCACTTTTGAGAAATATATACACGAATAAAATAAAGGAACAAATAGCTTCTGCGGAAAAGATGTTGAAAGCTTATATTGCACAGGTTAAAGGGAGAATATCAGTTTAGGATGTTTTCATCTGTTTTTCTGTAGACTTCCTGGTTGAAATTTTTTAATATAATATTAGATAAAAAGAAGATAAAAAAACAAAAAAGATTGGAGAGGAAGCAAATTGACCCCTTTAAGCCGTGTTGAGACAACACCCGTTACAATATTTAGCGCAATTCATAAAATGTTTCTTAACAAACTCAACCTCCCCCTACAACAAAAGAAATTTCTTGCATCTTTAAAAGATTTAGAGTCAGAAGCTCCAAACATTTTAAAACGCCAGCTCCAACTCTCCATGAAAGAGATGGACATGGCTAATTGTTTTGCAGAAAATTCTCCTTGCGCGGACGAACAGTATAGTCACTACATGAATGAGCTTGTAGATATGGTTATAAGTAAGACTTTGAAAGAATTGGGGATAATACCTTTATCTAAACAAGAAGGGGAAAAGCCCAAAATGGTTGTAATGCAGGGCTCTTTTTCTCCTCCACAAATAGGTCACTTGACCGCTGCGGCGACTACACTTCTTTTACATGCTGTTGCGAAAACAGGCGGCAAAGCTATTATGGCCTTTAGCCCTGATTCTAAAAAAAAGAGCTGGTTATTGCATCATAAAATTAGAATGGAGATGATGGAAGCAATAGATAAAGAATATCCGGATATGTTTTTGTCATCACTTATCCGCCTAGAAGTATATCAGGCAATCGAAAATATCGAGATCCCAATTAGGGCTAATAGTTTTGACTCAAAGAAAAGATTTTCCGACCGCCTTGCTTTTGGTTTGCTTAAAGAACTTTGCGGTTTTGATCACTTTTGTGTTGGTACTGATAAAATTGCGGGGAAAGAAGATGGTATGTTAACAAGACGAAATTATTTATTGGGAGATTTTATTGTGGCACAGGGGATTGGAATGACAATATATAGAAGAAGCGGGGAAAGTTATAATAGAAGAGTAATGGAAAATATCCCTTTATGGTTTCAAACATTAGCAGCAAATGGAAATCTTTTTGACGGGACAAACTATTTTCGTAATGGCTTATTTGAAAAAGCTTCTGCTGAAAGTTCAGCTGCGATATGTTTTTTAAGGAACCTTATAAATCCTTTAAGATCTTTAAGTTTTGTATCATCTACTGACATAAGAGAGGCATTGACAAAAGGAGATAAAGCTTATTTAAATGCATTTTTATCTCCATCGACAATAAATATTTTGCAAAGAAAAGATGTTCGAATAGCTATGATAATGCAATCATTAGATGGGCATAGAGCTGAAATAGCAAGAGATGTTGCCGAATTAACTCGAGTTACAGGTGATGCATTAATTTCTGATTCCTCAGAGAAACTAAGGAACTTAATTGAAAGATTTCAACCACAGCTTGTTAAGGAAGAAGTAATTGAACGGAAAAAATAATGGGCTAAGAAATGCTGCTTGTTGAACTCACATGTTATAATTATCTTATATGAACCTTTCTGCTTTGGGCGAGTTTGGGCTAATCGAACTGCTAAAAAAATTGTCTCCTAATAATAAACGGGTTGTGTTTGGGATTGGGGATGATGCGGCGGTGCTGTCAATGACCAATGAAAATAAAAAAACGGAGAAACTAAAAAACGGAGAAACGGAAAAACTCAAAAACGAAAAATATTTATTGATAACTACCGATGCTTTTGTTGAGCGCGTACATTTTATAATACCTAAAAAAGTTATAAGAAATTACTTCTTTAATCTTGGCTCTAAAATTCTTGCCGCTAATATTTCCGACATTGCCGCAATGGGAGGATATCCTACATTTGCCCTCCTAACTTTATGTGCCCCGCAAAGAACTAAAATAGAAGATATCAAAGAACTTTATCGCGGAATTTCTCGATTGGCTGAAAAATATGATATAGAAATTATTGGAGGAGATACGACCGCGTCAAAAAAGGATATGATGATTTCTGTAACACTTTTGGGCGAAGTTGAAAAAGAAAATATTTTGTTGAGGTCTGGCGCAAAAGACGGAGATTTAATTTGTGTTACGGGGAAGTTTGGGGAACCGGCTTCAACTAATTTCCAATTTCCAATTTCCAATGTCCAATTGCCAATTCGATTGCTCGATGCAAGAAAACTTGCAAAAGCCAGATTTTGCTCTTCCATGATTGATGCAAGCGACGGGCTTATCCGCTCTGTTACCGAAATTTGTAAAGCGAGTAAAACTGGCGCAAAAATTTTAACTGATGATATTCCAATAGCCAAAGGGGCAACACTTGCTCATGCGCTTTATGGAGGGGAAGAATATGAGTTAGTCTTTACAATTTCAAAAAGTAAATTCTCAAAACTTCCGACCTTAAAGGCAAAAATTTCAATTGTCGGAGAAATTACGAAAAAATCATCTGGCGTAACTTTGTCCGATTCTCATGGTAGAATTAATAGGCCAAGAGAGGGGTTTGAGCATTTTTGAGAGAGATTTCATTATAAATTGAGAAAGGAATCTTTTTATGATAAAATTCCTCTATGGTATCGCAGGAAAAAATAAAAGAGCTTGAACTAAAAGCCAATCTTCTTCGTCAACATATAATTACAATGATATGCCATGCTGCTTCCGGTCATCCGGGAGGTTCCCTTTCATCTGCTGATATTGTTGCCGTCCTTTATTTTTATAAGATGAATCATAGGGCTAGCGAACCAAATTGGCCTGACAGGGATCGGTTTGTCATGTCAAAGGGGCATGCTGCTCCCGTGTTATATGCCGCATTATCTGAAGCCGGTTATTTTCCCAAAAAATATCTTACAACTTTGCGCCAAATAGGGAGCTCTCTTCAAGGGCATATCGATATGCTTTCGCTTCCAGGAATAGAAATGTCGACAGGTTCTTTGGGGCAAGGGCTTTCTGCCGCAAATGGAATGGGGCTGGCCGCAAGGCTGGACAAAAAAAATTATCGCGTGTATTGTTTGTTGGGCGATGGCGAGTGCCAGGAAGGACAGGTTTGGGAGGCGGCTATGACTGCGGGACATTATAAATTGGACAATGTTACGGCGATTGTTGACCACAACGAACATCAAATTGACGGCAAAGTCTCTGACATAAAATGCATCCAGCCTTTGGAAGACAAATTTAAAGCATTTAAATGGAATGTAATCCGATGTGATGGCCATTCCATAAAATCTATTATTGAAGCCTTTGAAAAAGCGGAAAAAACAAAGGGGAAGCCGTCGATTATAATTGCGGATACGGTCAAAGGAAAAGGGGTTTCATTTATGGAAGAGAGACCTCTTGATTTTCATGGAAAGGCGCCGACAGAGGAAGAAAAGGAGATAGCTTTGCAGCAACTCTGCAAAATAGTTTTACATGACAAACGATAAAAAATCAGAAGCAACGCGTGACGCGTATGGAAAAATTCTTGCCATTTTAGGTAAAGAAAATCCAAATATAGTTGTCTTGGATGCCGACCTTGCTGTTTCTACAAAAACCGCCATTTTTAGAAAAGAATTTCCCGATAGGTTTTTTGACATGGGAATAGCGGAACAGGACATGATTGGCACTGCGGCAGGACTTGCCGCAAGCGGCAAAATTGCATTTGCTTCAACCTTTGCGGTTTTTGGTTCCGGTCGCACTTGGGATCAAATTCGAATGTCATGCGCGTACACAAGGCTTAATGTGAAAATCGTCGTTACACATGGAGGGATTACCACGGGAGAAGACGGAGCTTCTCATCAGGCAAACGAAGATCTGGCAATTATGCGGGTCATTCCCAATATGACGGTAATTGTTCCGGCAGATAGCATAGAAACAGTAAAAGTTATCCGAGCCGTGGCAGATTTTAGCGGCCCTGTTTATGTCAGGCTTTCCCGTATTGCGACTCCAATTGTTTATGAAAACACAGATTATAAATTTAAAATCGGCAAGGGAATTGTTATGAGGGAAGGGAAAGATGTTTCTCTTTTTGCCTGCGGCATTATGGTCGCGATGGCTCTTGAAGCGGCAGAGAATCTTGGGAAAGAAAATATTAGCGCGGAAGTTATCAATCTTCATACAATAAAACCTATTGACCAAAAGCTTGTGATTAAAAGCGCCTCAAAAACAGGTGCTGTTGTAACATGTGAAGAGCATTCTATCATCGGGGGATTGGGGAGTGCTGTTTCCGAGATTCTTGCTGAAAATTACCCTGCCCCGATAAAAAGAATTGGCGTAAAAGATACCTTTGGAGAATCAGGCAATCCAAAGGATCTCCTTGTAAAATACGGATTAACCTCTCAAGAAATAGTAAAAGCCGCAAAAAGTGTAATTGCAAGGAAAATCTGATGGCTAAAAGACCTTCATGGGATGATTATTTCATGAAAATCACACAGGATGTGTCGACCCGCGCTACTTGTGTAAAAAGGAAAGTCGGATCCATTATTGTAAAAGAAAACAGAATATTAGCTACAGGCTACAACGGAGCCCCTTTAGGCTTTAAACACTGTACGGAAGAAACTTGCATAAGAAAACAGATGAAAGTTCCTTCGGGTCAGCGCCATGAATTATGTCGCGGCCTGCATGCGGAGCAAAATGCCATTATACAAGCGGCTGTGCATGGAGTGAAAATAAAAGGGGGAACACTTTACGCTACATTTCAGCCTTGTGTAATATGCGCAAAAATGATGATAAATGCTGGAATAAAACGGCTTGTTTATTCTGGTGGTTATCCTGATGAATTAGCTTCACGAATGCTAAAAGAATCAGAGATGCAGGTAGAAGTTTATAATTTATAAAACACATTAAGTTTTTTGTTGTTATGATCTCCTCTTTTTGTTACAATACTCGCATAAAATTTTTATAGATGGATGGTGTAAAAAATGAAGATAGGCTACTTGGGTCCTGAAGGTACTTTTTCCGAAGAAGCGGGTAAAAAGTATCAAAAACAGATAAATGCAAGAGCGGATTTAATCCCTTATAGCACATTGCATGATCTTTTGTTTGCCGCGGACGCAAAGAAGGTTGATGAAGCAATTGTTCCACTTGAAAATTCCATTGATGGCACAATTGGGACAGTAACCGATATGCTGGTAAAAGATGTTGATCTGAAAATTTGCCAGGAGATAATTCTTCCTGTTTATCATTATCTGCTTGCTCAAAAAGGGATACATATCAATGAAGTTACAGACGTCATTTCACATCCCCAGCCGATTGAACAATGCAAAGATTTTTTAAGGAAACACCTGCCTAAGGCCAAGCTTCATTTGTCTTATTCAACATCTGAAGCCGCGAAACAGGTTGCTTTGTCTCTTGGTGAAAAAGTGATTTCTCACGGCAGGATAAAAGGGGCTGTCTTTGCGGCAATAGGCAACCTTGCTGCCGCAAAACTTTATGGTTTGTCGGTCATAGCAAAAAAAATAAATGCCAAAGATAATCAAACACGTTTTGTAGTCTTATCTAAAAAAGATTGCGAGCCGACAGGAAAAGACAAAACATCAATAGCCTTTTCCCTGCCAAAAGATGTTCCGGGAGGACTGCATGATGTTCTTTTGGAATTTGCCTGCCGTAATATAAATCTTACAAAAATAGAATCGCGCCCTTCAAAAAAAGTACTCGGCGATTATTATTTCTTTCTTGATTTTCAAGGGCATAAGACTGACAGAGAAATAAGCCAAGCATTATCCAATATAAAATCCAAAGTTGCATTTTATAAATTGCTTGGCTCATACCCATATGCAAAAAAGTAACTGGTTACTATACACTGTAAACTGTACACTGTAAACTTAAAAAAGGGGAGGATAAAATGGATATTTATTTAAGAAATATTTTATGGTTTTGTTTGATTGTTCTGGTCGTTTTTTTGATATGGGCTGTTGTTGAAATCATCTTTATATTAAAAGATGTCAGGAATACAAGCAAAAGCGTAAGTGATGTCGTGTCAGAAGTAAAGACAAAGGCTCGTTCCGTTGCTTCTATTTTAGATATTGCTGAATATGTGAAAAGGGCTTTAAAAGTATTATTTGGAGGTGAAAAACAATGAGAAGATTATTAAGAAGGATTTTAGGCTGGGGGATTATTGGTTTTGTGTTGGGTCTGGTTTTTGCTCCACAAAAAGGAGAAGAGACAAGAGAAAAAATTAAAGAAGCTGTTAATAAAGGCAAGGGAAAAATTGAAGAAATAAGAGGAAATATTAAAAAAGAAGAAAACTAGATAAGTCTCTTATGAAAAATAAAACTTTATTAACAACGTTAATTTTTGTTTTTTTATTTTATTCATTTGCTTTTGCTGTAACAAAAGTTGCTAATGACCCAACACAAGTCAGCGTAGGAGCCAGAGTTTTGGGCATGGGGAAAACATTTGTTGGTGTATCTGACGATATATCTTCAATGTTTGTCAACCCCGCGGGTCTTTCTAATCTTGAAAACTGGCAGTTAACCAGCATGGCGGGTAAATTTATAAATGAGATTAACTATATCAACTTAGGATATGCTTACCCGCTTCCAAAAGGAACGCTGTCTTTGGCATATGTTGGCAGTAATATAGGATTTATCGCACCTGCTCCAACTATTGATACGGTAGACGGCGTAAGGGTTATACTTTCTACGACAGAAGGAGTAGCGTATAACTATGACAACAATGCCGTATTATTTTCTGGTGGAGTAAAATTAAAAGAGTTTATTCCTATTTCTTTTTTACAAAATTTTGCTGCCGGATTTACATTTAAATTATTTTCCCAGGCTCTTTCGGGCCCTGACATTTCAAATGGATCTGCTTCAGGAAAGGATATTGATGCCGGGCTTTTGTTTGACCCTTATCCTGCTTTGAGGTTTGGCGTAACAGGACAAAACATTCTCCCCTTTGATATGGGAGGAAAGATTGTCTGGAAAAACGGGATTGAAGAATCTCTCCCGTCAACAATAAAATTAGGAGGAAGTTTGAAATTATTGGGAAAAAACGGGTTGCGCCAATTAGGAACACATAATTTTTTAATTGCTTTGGATTATGATATAAAACCAAATGATTCGTCGCTTCCCGGGCTCTATCATTTTGGGCTTGAGTGGTCACCATTAGACATATTAAATATAAGAATGGGAATTGATCAGGATTTCCTAGGAACAAGCGATGAAATATTAGAAACGGCAAATAATTTTACTGCGGGGATTGGCTTTTTATTAAATGGTTATCGTTTTGATTATGCATATCATCAATATTATTCTATTTCAGATAATGATACGCATTATTTTTCTCTTTCTTATGGAATTTGGGAGACAAAACCTCCTATGAAGGAATTTGTGGAAATTTTATCTCCTCTAGATCAAACAATTGCCTATGAAAATAATGTTAAAATTAATGGGGTAATTCTCCAAAAACAGGTAAAACGCGTAACAATAAATGAAATAGAGATTCCATTTGACGGGATGACGTTTGAAACTACCGTCAATTTGAACTTAGGCAAAAACGGTTTTGTTCTATCCGCTTTTGATGGTAAGGGCAAAATACTGGCAAAAAAATATTTGAAAATTTTACGCCTGGCAACATTTAATGATATCTCAAAAGATTATTTTGCCAAGCTGCCCATAGAATGTATGGCGACTTTAGGTACAATAACAGGATATCCTGATGGGACATTCAAGTCTGAAAACAGAATTACACGGGCGGAATTTTTAACTTTGCTGCTGAAAAGCGGAGATATAAAAGAAAGCGGGCCGCGAGAGCCGTTATTTCTAGATGTGCCGGATAGCAATTGGGCTGCAAAGTTTATTAATCTTGCGAGTAATATGCAATTAGTTACAGGATATCCCGACGGAAATTTTAGGCCTAATCAAAGTATACTGCGTGTGGAAGGAATTGTTATTGTCTCAAGATTTGATGGCTTAGATGTTTTACAGCCTGTATATGAAATACCATATAGGGATATTCCAGGCCGTTATTGGGCAATTAATGAGATAAATGCCGCACGTTCCGCGGGATTTCTTAAGTTTTTAGGGGAAAGGTTTGAACCGAATAAAGCTTTAACCAGAGGAGAAACATCGGAAATACTGTCTCACACGAAATATATATCAAAAATAATTTCCGATTTACTTGATTGGAAAATAGGATATTTTTAGATAAAGTTCCAATGTCCAATCTCTAATTAATGTAATATAATATAAAAATGAAAGAATATATAGGGAAATTGGTCTTAGATTCTGCTTTAAAGGTGTTTCCGAATGTTCTACTGCCGCGAATAGAAATATCTGTACCACAGGAACGTTATGGTGATTTTTCGACAAATGTTGCATTGCTTCTTGCTTCTTCTTTAAAGAAACCTCCTTATGAAATAGCAAATGTTATTGCAAAGGAGTTGGAAGCTTTAGCAGATATTTTTAAAAAAGTTGAGGCTACAAAAAATGGATTTGTTAATTTTACTTTAAGTTTAATTTTTTTGCAAAATTCCGTAAAAGAAATAATTTTAAAAGACAGGGAATATGGGAAAGCAAATATAGGAAACGGTGAAAAAGTTTTAATAGAATTTGTTTCCGCGAATCCTACAGGGCCTCTGCATGTTGGACATGGAAGATGGGCGGTTATCGGGGATGATATTGCGAGTCTTTTGTCTGCGATTGGGTATAAGGTTGAGCGGGAATTTTATGTCAATGATGTTGGTAATCAAATAGATAAACTTGAGCAATCTGTCCGCTCAAAAATTGATGGAACTCCGCTTCCTGAAAATGGTTATGGAGGAGAATATATTTCTGAATTGGCGCTACAGCTGAAGGATGAAACAAAAGATTTAAGAAAAAAGATAATCGAAGCTATGCTTTCTAATCAGAAAAATGTTCTTGAAAAATTGGGAGTTAAATTTGACAGGTTTTTTAGTGAAGAGACTTTGCACAAGGATGAGAAATTAAAAGATGTAATAAGTAAGCTTGAGAAAAACAATGTTACTTTTAAAGAGGATGGAGCTTTGTGGTTCAAGTCGCAGGAGTTTGGAGACGATAAAAATCGTGTTCTTGTTCGTGAAAATGGTGAAACCACATATTTTGCGGCAGATATTGCCTATCACTTGGATAAATTTGAACGAGGCTATGATCATTTAATTGATATATGGGGAGCTGATCATCATGGATATGTTGCAAGATTAAAAGCCGCAGTAAAAGCGATTGGTTACGATCCTTCGAACTTTGAGGTGATAATAGGTCAGCTTGTTTCTCTCTTTCGCGGCAAGGAACCTGTCAGGATGTCCAAAAGAACAGGGGAGATGATAACTCTTGAGGAAGTTGTTGATGAGGTAGGGCGGGATGCGACACGCTTCTTTATGACAATGACCTCTGTTAACAGCCATTTGGCTTTTGATATGGAACTTGCAAAACAGGCGGCACCTAATAATCCTGTTTATTATGTTCAATACGCGCACGCGAGGATCTCAAGTATTTTAAGGGAGGCAAAGGAGCGTGGCGTTTCTATAAATGAAAATGCGGACATTTCTCTTTTAGTTCATCCATCAGAAAGAAAGCTCCTAAGAAAGTTACTGGATCTTCCAGATAATATTGTTTCTTCAGCAAAAAAAAGAGAACCGCATCTTCTCGTAGAATATGCGAAAGAGGTATCGGCTATTTTTCATAACTTCTATCATAACTGTCGAGTTATATCAGATGATAATGACTTAACTTCAGCTCGTTTAGTTTTGGCGAATTCATGTCGAATTGTGATAAAAAATGTGTTAGACTTACTCAAAGTTTCAGCGCCGGAAAGGATGTAAAAAAATATTATGAAGTATGCATTTTTTAAAGGCAAAATAGTTCCTTTTTCTGATGCCAAAATAGGCATTATGACCCATGCTTTTAATTATGGGACAGGGGTTTTTGAGGGGATCCGTGGATATTGGAACTCCGAAAAAAAACAAATATTTATCCTCAAGTTAAGAGAACATTATGAGAGATTTCAAAGATCGACCAACCTTGCGTTAAAGACGGATTTAAAATATTCTTTTGAAGAACTGGAAAGTTTTACGCTTGAGCTTGCCAGAAAAAACGATTATAAAGAAGATATTTACATTCGTCCCATCTATTATAAATCACAAGAAAAAATAGGACTTGGATTGATCGGAATTGACGATGATTTTTGTATGTATGTTGCTCCCTTTGGCGCGTATCTTGATGTTGCAAAAGGGATAAAAGTTTGTGTCTCAAGGTGGTGGAGAATTTCCGCTCAATCTATTCCTCAAGGAGCAAAAATTACTGGAACATATATCAATTCGTCACTTGCGAAAGCCGAGGCGTTGGAAAAAGGATATGACGAAGCGATTTTGCTTTCACATGAAAAAACTGTTGCGGAAGGTTCCGGTGAAAATTTATTTCTTATTAAAGACGGCAGACTTATAACACCTCCTTTATCCGAAACAATTTTACCTGGAATAACAAGAATGTGTGTTATGGAACTTGCAAGAAATGAATTAGGGCTTGAAACAATTGAGCGGCAAGTACAGCAAAAAGAATTATATGAAGCGGATGAACTTTTTTTCTGCGGAACAGGCGCGCAAATTTCTCCTATAATTTCTGTTGATGACAAAAATATAAAAGATGGCAGAGTTGGACTAATTACAAAAAAGTTACAGGATATTTATTTTGAGATTGCAAAAGGCGACAATCCAAAATATTCTGATTGGTTGACGCCTGTTTATTGATCGAAATTTTCAAAAAAGAGGCGTTTTATTGAATAAGCTTTTTCATAAGTTAAAAAAGTTAAATGTGAAAACATTTTTTATACTGCTATTCTTTTTTGTTCTTCTATTTTCTTCCTCTTCATTTGCTACCACCTATTATGTAAATGTTTCTTCTGGTAATAATGCTAATGATGGATCTATTGGAACCCCCTGGAAAAATATTTCTTATGCCACAGGATTGGTTGCAACTGGAGATGTTATCAGCATAGCAGTTGGAACATATAATGCTGCTGCGGGAGAATCTTTTCCTATTGTAGTCAACAAGCCTTTACATGTAGTAGGAGTCGATAAAGCAACTACTATTGTTACAGGAAATGGTAGCACTGGCATCTTTTTTGTATCAGGCACAAATGTTACATTAGAAGCCTTAACTTTAAATCTTTCAGGGGCTTATGTAGCAGTTTCTGTCGAAGCCGCTTCAGTAAGAGTTAATAACTGTGCTATTTCAGGAACTAATACGACTACGGGAGTGGGTGTTTATTTTGATGGGGCAAGTGGGACTCTGGTTGGCGGGACTGTAATAAACTCTACAATATATAATGTTCAATACGGTGTAAATGTACAAGGCAATACTTCTGGCAGAAATGTTACGGTAGAAGCTTGTGAAATTTATAATGCCAGTGAGGGTGTTCGTGGAAGCGCATATAATTCTGGAGGAGGAATATACATAGATGGTTGCTATATACACAATGTTACGGCAGGAACTGGATATGGAATATATGAAGGAGATGTCTACTCAAATGTTTTTGTAGTAAAAAACAATACATTAGTTGGTAACAAGATTGGAATTCATGGTTATCGCAATACAGTAACAGCTACAAATAACATAATATGTAATACAGGGGAGGCGGGAGCAACGCCTACTGCCGGCAGTTATGGAATGCAAAAAGGGGCTTTAGGCTGTACTTTTAATGTTACTTACAATGATGTTTGGAATAACGCAACAAATTATTCTTGGGCTGTGTCAGGTACTGGAAATATTACCCAAGAAGCTAAGTTTGTAAATCCGGGAGGAGGGGATTTTCATCTTTTATCTAACTCTCCATGTATCGATTCAGGAGACCCGAGCTTTGCAAATGATGCAGATGGAACAACAAGAGATATGGGTTCTTATGCTTACGATCAAATAGCTGCTACTTCTCCTGTTGTTGCATTAATAACTCCAAATAGTGGAGAAGCTATTACAGGAGGAACAACTTATGAAATCACATGGAGAGCAAATGATGACGCAACTCCAATTGATCATATGGAAATTTATTATTCAACAGACGGAGGAGTAACTTTTCCTAATGTTGTAACAAGTAATACGCCAGAAGATGGAAGCTTTATTTGGACAGCCCCTTCTGTTTATTCTACAACAGCTCGTATAAGAATAATTGCAGTAAGTACCAATCTTTCAACCGATGAATCAGACGGAAATTTTACACTTTATAATTCAGCGGGTACCTATTATGTAAACGCAACTTCAGGCAACAATTCAAACAGCGGAACCTCTGCAGACCAAGCTTGGAAAACTTTGACTTATGCCCTTGTGGGAACAGCCTCCAATTCCACTATCAATGTCGCGGCAGGGACATATAACACGGCAAATGGCGAAAGTTTTCCTATTGTAAGAAGCAGTGCTGTTAATGTTATAGGAGCTAATAAATCAACAACTACAGTCGAAAGCACAACAGCTGGCTTTTTCCTTTCAGGAGCAAATGTCTCACTGGAAGCAATGACTGTAAAAGTGACAGGAAACTATACAGCCATATCGGTAGAAGCAGCGCAGACCACAATAAATAATTGCATTATTGCAGGTAGCAGCACCACATTAGGCAAAGGAATTTATTTTGATGGGGCAAGTGGAACTCTAGTTGGCGGGACTGTAATAAACTCTACAATATATAATGTTCAATACGGTGTAAATGTACAAGGCAATACTTCAGGCAGAAATGTTACGATAGAAGCTTGTGAAATTTATAATGCCAGTGAGGGTGTTCGTGGAAGTGCATATAATTCTGGAGGCGGAATATACATTGATGGATGCTATATACACAATGTTACAGCAGGAAATGGTTATGGAATATATGAAGGGGATGTCTACTCAAATGTTTTTGTAGTAAAAAACAATACATTAGTTGGTAACAAGATTGGAATTCATGGTTATCGCAATACAGTAACAGCCACAAATAATATTATATGCAACACATGGGAAGGAGGAACTCCAACAGCTGGAACTTATGGAATGCAAAAAGGGGCTTTAGGCTGTACTTTTGTTGTTAATTATAATGATGTATGGAATAATGCGACAAATTATTCTTGGGCTGTATCTGGCACTGGAAATATTTCGGCAGAATCAAACTTTGTAAATCCAGGAGGAGGGGATTTTAACCTTTTATCTAACTCTCCTTGCATAGATACGGGGGATCCCGCATTTCCTTTGGATCCTGATGGATCGCAGGCGGATATGGGAGCTTATACTTATACGCATGACCAGACTGCTCCTACGGTATCAGTTACGGTTCCAAACGGGGGTGAAAAATGGCAGGGAGGTAGTAGTCAGAATGTTACATGGACAGCAAGTGATGCTGGGGGATTAGCGGAAAATCCAATAACAATTCAATATTCAACTGATGAAGGGGCAACATGGATAAATGTAGCTTCAAGCGAAGCAAATGATGGGACATACAGTTGGACACTTCCGGAAGTTGATACAAATGAAGCGAGAGTAAAAGTGCTGGCGGAAGATTTGGCTGGCAATATTGGAAGTGATGAGAGTGGTGCTAATTTCATAATAGACTCAAGTGGTCCTACGACGCCAACCTTGACTTCTCATGTGGACGGAAGCACAACAAACGATACGACTCCTACTTTTACATGGGATGCGGCGGTTGATGCTCTTTCTTCTGTTGTAAGTTACGAAGCAGTAATAAATAATGGAGCGGGTGGAATCATAACTCAAGATGCGACAACCAATTATACAGTAGGAACTCCACTTATAGAAGGGGTAAATAACTGGAAAGTGAGAGCAAAGAATGGAGCTGGGATATGGGGGAGTTACTCAACGAAGTCGTTTTTTACAATAGATACCGCGAATCCGACAGTAACACTTTCTGCTCCAAACGGAGGAGGAGAATACAAGGGTGGAAGCAATCAATCGGTAACATGGACTGCCGCAGATGAAACTGGATTGGCAGAAAATCCGATAACAGTACAATATTCAACAGATGAAGGGACAACATGGATAAATGTAGCTTCAAGCGAAGCAAATGATGGGACATATAGTTGGACTCTCCCTTCAATTGATACAAATGAAGCGAGAGTGAAAATTGTAGCGGCTGATGCGGGAGGCAATCTCGGAAGTGATGAAAGTAATACCAACTTTATGATAGATAGCACAGCTCCGACTGCACCTGCGTTGCTGTTACTGGAAAATGGATCCGTTACAACTGATGCCACTCCTACCTTAACATGGAATGCGGCTGTTGATGCTTTGTCAGGTGTTGTAAGTTATGAAATAAGATTGGACGGAAGTTTAACGACACAAGATGTTACAACAAGTTATACCACAGGAACGCTGGCAGATGGATTGCATACATGGGAAGTTAGGGCAAAAGATGAGGCTGAAAATTGGGGAAATTATGCGTCAGCTAGGATATTTACAGTATCAACTACTGCGCCTTCATCACCAACTCTTTCATTGCCTTTAAGCCAAGCAATTACATATGATAAAACCCCTACATTTTCATGGCAAGCAGTAACCGATCCTGCAGGAATAACAAACTATATGGTAATTGTGGATACACAGATAGTTACACAAGCAGCAACAGCTTCATATACTCCCGGGACAGATTTGACTGTCGGCTTGCATAGATGGAGAGTGGCGGCAAAAAATGGAGGAGGATTTTGGAGCGCTTTGAGCTCATCACGATCATTTAGGATAGAAGAAGACGGAACATATACTGTAACAAATTGTTCATCAGATGCGGCGACAGTCGGTTCACTTCCATGGGCGGTTTCGGTTGCGACACAAGAAGGCAATATTGTTGCCTTTGACATAACAACAACAGAAGGGGATGTAGGCTATTCAACAGGGCTAACTTCTCCCGGGCTTGTAACAAACGAAGTTGCAGGCACCAGTTGGTTTAGGATAGTTATTAATTCAACATTGGAAGTTGCCGCAAATAATATTTACATAGATGGAACAACCCAGCCAGCAACAGAATCAAACAATTCAAATGGGCCAGAAGTTGAAGTAATAGCTGGAGTATTGGATATAGATGGATTTTTAATAAAAAACAAAAGCAATTGTACTATAGAAGGTTTTGTCCTTGGGGGATTTTCAAGCACAGATCGAGCTGGTGTTATGATTGCAGATACAAGCAATAGCAACCAAATAAAAGGATGTTATATAGGAACAACTGCTTCAGGAGAGGGGAAAAACGCAAACTATTATGGAATTTATCTATTAGCAGGGCCATCTTTGAATATTATCGGAGGAACAGATGATTCTGCCAGAAATCTAATATCAGGAAATGCTTCAGACGGTGTATACATAAGAAATTCAGCAAGCAATCAGGTTTTGGGAAACTATATAGGAACAAATAGGACAGGCTTAACTGATTTAGGAAACACTGGAAAAGGAATAAATGTTTCTGTTTTAGGGTTAAATTTAATAGGAAGCACAGAAACAGGGGGGAGAAATGTTGTATCAGGGAATGATGGTGATGGTATTTATTTTTCCACTTCATCAAGCAATGAAATATATGGAAATTATGTAGGACTTAATGTGAGCGGTTCCGGCGCTATTCCAAACAGCAATCACGGAATAAATTTTGTCTCTTTATCCAACTATAATAAACTAGGCAACGGAACTTCAAGTGGAAGAAATATAGTGTCAGGAAATACAAAATATGGAATACAAATTTATTCCGGATCAAGCACAAATGAGATATATAACAATTACATAGGGATAAATTCAGCAGGAACATCGGCGGTTCCAAACCTACAAGCTGGTATTAATATTCAAAGCACGGCAAGCAATAATTGCATAGATAACAAAGTAGGCAAAGCTACCGCGGGATTTGGAAATGTTATATCAGGCAACACTGGGGATGGGGTGTGGGTTCAGGGACTTGTAGATGGAACATCTTTAAATACGCAAATATATGGGAATTACATTGGAGTAAATGCTAGCGGGAATTCCGCGCTTCCGAACAGTATGGGAGTCAGGATATCAGGATATTCCCATTATACTAAAGTGGGAGATGGAAGCACGCTCGGTAGAAATTTAATATCAGGGAATAGTTCGTATGGAATATTTATAGGAACATCAAATTCCTGTGAAGTATATGGCAATTATGTAGGGACGGATTTGAACGGCGCTATTGATTTAGGAAATGCATTAAGTGGATTATGGTTACATAATTCATACGGATGTCTTATTGGCAATGGAAATACGCTTGGGATTAATGTGATTTCAGGAAATGCAGGCCACGGGATTAAGATTACAAAAGCTAATAATAATACTATTAACAAAGACTATATAGGTGTGGCAGTAAACGGAACAAGCTCACTTAAAAACGATGGGGGAGGAATTTATTACGATATTATAGGATCAGATTTTGCACATGATAATGACATTACAAATAATATAATAGCCAATAATGGAACAACAGAAAGTTTTTATGGAATACAACTTCCATACGGGGCTATTACTTATGAAACATTCAGCCAAAACAGTATATACAACAACACAGGAGGAGGGATATATTTAGCAAGCGGAGCAAATGATGGAATCGCCTCTCCTGTAATTTTATCATCAAGTTATGAGGCAGGTTCAGGCAATTGGGTGTTAACTGGAACCTCAAGAAACCAAGCTGTGATAGAAATATTTTCAGCTGAAGCAACTCAAGGTAAGACTTTTTTAAATAATTTCAGCGCTGATCTTTTGGGAAATTGGATTGCCCCTTTATCCACTGGGATTACTTCGGGAAGTATTATTACCCTTACTCAAACCGATACACTGGGTAATACATCTGCATTTTCATCTACAGTTGAAGTTACAAATGATTCGCAAGGGCCTGTAGTTACAGTTGAGGCGCCGACGACATCTAGTATTATATTGGGAGAAAGTTCGACGAATATAACTTTTTCTCTGTCAGACATAGCTGGTATAAAATCAAACTCTTTAAATGTCTACTACACAACTTCCGAATCCTGGATTGAGGTTGCTACATCCCAGTCTACATCCAGTCCTTATTCGTGGGCAGTACCTCAAATATCAACGACAGAGGCAAGAGTTAGGATAACTGCAAGAGATAATACAGTAAATCAAAATTTAGGCACTGGAGAAAGTGCAACCTTTATTGTAGACAGCACAGCACCGGGGGCACCGACATTGATCTCTCCATCGAATAACACTTCAACAAACGAAACAACCCCGACATTTACATGGAACGCTCTTTCAGATATATCAGGTATAACAAGCTATGAAATAAGTATAAATGGAAGTTTAACAACACAGGGGGCGACAGCAAACTACACGCCAGGTTCTTCTTTATCCGAAGGGACAAAGGAATGGAAAGTAAGGGGTAAAAAT
>Ga0208373_1000382_pt1 | contig 79587 bp, 70 predicted proteins | sample RifOxyC2_FD_184036 | JGI IMG/M metagenome (GOLD analysis project Ga0208373, IMG submission 184036) | Soil microbial communities from Rifle, Colorado - Rifle Oxygen_injection C2 (SPAdes) | ecosystem: Environmental > Terrestrial > Deep subsurface > Rock core/Sediment | place: Rifle, Colorado...
TTCATTATCGATAGTAAGGCACTATAAGTGGTAACCTTTTCATAATCTTCTCCGGGATATTCAACACTTAGTAACAATCTTGCTGTGGAATCAATTAAAAAGCCTGAATGTTGAGACCTATCGTTGATTGTTGAACGCAGAAAGTAATTCAAATCCGATTTAATAAATCCGATTATATTATGTTTACTTAAAAAATCATTGTCTTTATAATTCACAACTTTCTTAAAATCTCCATCTAAGGAATATTCTACGATTTTATTATAAGCCAAAACAGAAATGTCGCCTGTTTTCAAATCGATATCTACTGTATGTGCTCCATCATACTCTTGAGGTCCTCGGCCATATTTATTGATTTTGTTTAGATATTGGCCATCCCTGTCAAAAATTATTATTGACATATTTTGCAGCATTAAGTAAATACGCTCATTCTCATAGAAAACTCTATCAAACGAAATTTTTCCAACAACAGATTCACTATTTGTCTCAAGCGGAATATATTCAATAGATTCAGCTATCTCAGACAATTTCACCAACCTACCCTTACCAACTCCGCCTTCGACGTCAATTAGTCTTAAATCTTTTGGCTGATTATCACTACTGTTCCGGCAGGCAGATATTGCAATAATAAATATAAATAAGAGCTTTTTCATTTTGTTTTAGTTATTATTTAAAGTTAGTTCGTATTGTTAAAACATGTTAAAATTCAAAGAAGCCTTTATGCTTTTGAGTTTACCTCCTTCTTGATCTGGTATTTCCCAGATGGGCTGGTTGAGATACATTTTTATCTTCTCTTGTGTAGTGACTTCGGGATTGTATATTATTCTTATTGAAGGAAGATCATTGGCGTTTAAAAGTGTTTGAATGCCAAGGATACCTTTCTTTCCTGAAAGATACCCGGATAGTGTTGGCATTTGGCGCGAAATAGCCGGTTTTTCCAAGTCAGGGAAAGTAATGTCATAATGGGCTTTGGCTACATTATCTATGCTGTCGTTAAACATTGCTATATAGTGCTTAAAAAAGCGCTCTAACATCTCTCTTTTTGAGATTGTATCAATCACATTGCTCAATGAAGACAACTTGAAATTAACCTTTTCAATTTTACTCTTACCACCATGTAACAAAATTTTCATCTCCTTTTTCTCAATCTGACTTCTGAGAAACTCAGAATCTACTTCTTCATCAATATTCATATAGATTCTTAATAAGAGTGGCTTTGAATATTCTGATTCAAGAGCATAATACTTTTTATCAATCTCTCTGAACTGAATACCCAGATAATTAACATCTATAGGATCCGTCATGTTGTTTACATAAAGAGTAAGCACTTTTACCTGTTTGATCTCTTTTTCGGGTTGGGAGATTTTGAATTTAACGGGGTTGTAAATCATTCTTGCAATTTCGTCAGCTGTTATCTCAGAAGGATTGTAGAGAATTTTTACTCTGTGACCCGTTACATATGTTTTCACGCCATATACTCCATTAATTGTCTGTACTTTTCTTGCAAAACTAACCGAGCTCCCATAACATTTAACAGATCTTAATCCTCCAATTTCTGTATATTCTGTTTTAGCTTTGTCAAAATCACCCCACTCCATGTCTATTACCGGCATCTCCCAACTCTTGCCAATTATAACTCCGGTTACAGCAAACAGAATTGTCATTATCGGAATTAATATCCATAACCCCTTTTTCCCATTTACAGATAGAGCTTTCTCGGGGCAAGCATTAATGCAGTCACCACACATGGTGCAATCTATGTGCTTAATAATCTCCGATTTGTTCAGCGGAATATTATAAGGACATTTCTTCACACACTCTTCACACCCCTGAGGGCATGAACTCTTCTCGCGTTTTATTTTTAAAAGTGGAAAGGGAGAGCCCTTTCTACAAAAAATCTCAAGTATATATCCAGCTAAGATAATTGCTCCTGCAAGAAAGTACCAGGCTAAGTTTATTCCCAAAATTTGAATCAGCCAGTATGCCAAGATGAGACTCACTCCAAAAAGCAAAAACCTTGAAATGTTCATAAACGCTCCAAGCGGGCAAATGTATTTGCACCAGAACATTTTCACAAAAAACGAACCTAGTAAAAGAATATAGATTGCAGACAACGCTAACCAAATATTTATCTCTCCTTTGAATCCGGTTACAGATGCATAATATGGGTCAAACTGTTTACAAAAAAGTTCAGAAGATGATATTGAAATATATAAAACTATAAAGAGAATAATATATTTTATTGATCTCAATATAGAATCTATGACAGAGCCATCGTTGACAACAATCTCTTTAATTTGAAATTTATCTCTTAATCTTCCTAATTTCTCAGTAATGAATCCCAGAGGGCATAAAAAAGCACAAAAAAGCTTGCCAAGCAAAAAAGCAGAAATTAAAAGCAGAATACCCAATGTTATTTGCACAGTAGTCATATCGCAAGCAAGCGATCCAGTAATAAAGTATGCAGATATAGCTTGGATGCCCCCAAATGGACAGAGTGATTCAGGATTGAAAGTTGATGCTTTACCTGCAAATTTGAATGCAAACAGGGCAATAGCAACAATTATTGCCAACTGTATAGATTTACGCAAGAGTGACAATTTGATTCTCATTTGATCTCCTTTAAATGATTATTCGTGTTGATTTGTATTAGTATTGAGGCTCTTAAATAATAAATAAAATTTTTCACAATAGTCTATTTGATTTTATTTACGGAACATACATAATACATTCAGAGGGACACATATCCGCAGCATCTCTAATAACATCTTGATGTGCTGGTGTTGGGTTATCATAGAAATGCATCTTAAATTCTACATGGTAATTGTTATAGATACCAAACCAGGCTGTTACATAGTTTGGAGAATAAAAAAATGGTTCTCCTTCATCGATACACACACCGCAAGCCATGCATTCTGGCTCTCCAATACTTGCAGATACCATTGATTTTGCCGTATAGCCTACTGTCATTAACACAGTTGCCAAGAAAATTGAAATAATAATGTTTTTTTTCATAACTGTAGTTTTAAAAAAATAATTAAATTAAGTACATGGACTATTGTGAAATATTTCTTAATTCATCTGTTTGTATAACAATTGTTATTACTCAAATAATGACAATGTCAGAGGCAGTTTAGCAAAAGGAAAAATAATTGTGGAGCATCCACAATTTTATTTCAGATTTATCTCTTCATTAAAAAATTTCAAATTTTGTAAACGCGAAAATGCAATTGTGAAAATATCGATTAAAATTCAATTAACCAAATAATTACGGAGATATGTGCGTAAAAAATGATAGCAAATCTTCGAAAACCCAATCTCCTGTTGGATTTCCGATTAAATTAAAAATAATCATCAGATTAGATTATTGATCAGAACTTTACAAAAAATAATGAAACATTATTAATATTTCGCTTAATTATTTATAAAGAAACAGCTGATTCGACAAGGGGGTTGATTAGTATCTCTTGGTATTTATGATTATTGTTTTAGTTTCACCCTAACTATCACCGGGTTATCGGTATCTTTAAGATTGTCTGCAATACTCTTAAATTTATCCGATACTTTATGTGTCTCTGCGTGGGCTTTAAACTCGTGTGTATACAAATATGTTATGAGGTAGCCGTCTGAACTCACATATTTTGGCCACACAGCAGGGCCCCCTTCAAAGTCCTCCACAAACCCTAGTTGGTTGATTTTGAAAACTCTAATTTTAAATATCCGGTCTTTTTAAAGATAAGTTATTCATTAAACAACTCCCATGCTCTGACATGCTTAATTCCGCCCCGCAGAGGAAGCACAACATCATCAAGCGATACCACAACTTTTTCAAAGTTATCATCTATCGCCTCAAGAGCCGAATACTCCCGCTCAACTGTTGCTTTGTCGGTTAACATATATGAGCACTGCAGATATACTATGCGATCGGCCTTTTTTGCAACAAAATCTACCTCCTTACCTCTGAGAGATCCTACATAGACACTAAAACCAGCCCGCTTCAAATGCAAATAAACCAGATTCTCTACCAGGTAACCATAGCCATATCCAAATCCCGGATATAGATAGTTTTTATAACACAAGTCATTTACATAGTATTTAGCATTGCCCGATAAAGTCTCCTTGCCTTTAATGTCATATCTGTCACATTTATGAATAAGGAAACTATCCTCTATATAGCCAATGTATGTAGAGACAATATCATAACCTATCTTTCTTCCTTTACTCTTAAAATACTTAACTATGTTAGGGATTGAGATAAGATTTGATGCATTGTTGACTAAGAAGGCAAAGAGATCCTCAAGTAACTTTGGCTCCCTTATATTATTGCGTTGGATTATATCCCGCAGCAACACAGTATCCTTGACGGCAGATACATAGTTTCGCCTTAGTTCCGGGTTGTTTATTAAAAATAATTCCGGCAGACCTCCACCGCTCATATATTCTGAGTAGCTAATACGCCCCGGCTCCTTTTTGGTTATTCCCAGATACTCACTATAGCTCAGTGGGAAAATTTCGATATTAACATATCTCCCCGACAACAGAGTAGCCAGCTCTCCTGATAGCATTTTTGAGTTCGAACCGGTAATAAACAATTCATAACTGTCTGAATAATCTTGTGAGTAAGAATTTACAACCCTCTCCCATTGTTCAATATTCTGAATTTCATCTATGAAAATATAAACCCTGCCCTGTGGCTTAAGCTCCTTTATATATGTTTTTATCAACTCATCCAGCTCTTTGTGGGTTTTAAGGAAATCGAAGTCAGTGAACTCTCTGTTTATAATGAGGATATTAACAGGGTTGACTCCTTGTGAAACTAACTCCGCGGCTACTTGTCGTAATATATAGCTTTTACCGGAACGCCGTTGCCCTACAAGCACTTTCACAAGTCTGGTGCCTGTAAAATCAATAATTTTTTGGGTGTAGCTTTCTCTCTTAAATCCAAAATCAAACGACTTTTTCCCCCACAGGTTATACTTTTCCAGTAATTTGAAATATTCTTCCATAGCCTAATATTTTGCACCAATATACAAATAATTCGTTTATAAACGAAGATATTTCATATCTTTTATCTTAATAATTATGTTGTGGAGGAAATTTGATACACTTAACTACCTGTAATAAGCCACTTAAAATAAAAACTTTTCACCTTACTCTTATCCAATATTCAGCAAACTGTCAGCAAGTTGTGAGTGTTCTGTGGGCAAATAGCCCGACTATATTGTTTATATTCCGCCGGCATTGTAAAATGCCATTATGTGCTATATATTAGCGCTTTAAGAGAAATTTGTCAAAAATGTCAAATTTATTCCTCATTAAATGCTGACAAGTGACTGAAATGTTGCTGAAAATGTGAATTCATTTTTGGTTTAATATACAAGAACAAGAGTAAATATTCTTTATAATGGCAATCAAAAATTTTTCTACTTTTGCCGCATGCAATATTTTGGTGAATTTATATCAATTTCGGTTGCGGTATCGTGGACCTTTACCGCTCTCTTTTTTGAATTTGCGGGCAAGAGAATCGGCTCACTGTCAGTAAATCTGCTGAGGCTCTTTTTTGCCTTCTTCCTGCTTGGCACAATGCTTTACTTTACAACCGGCTCTTTCTGGCCGGCCGGAGCTGACGCAAAGACATGGGTGTGGATGTCGCTTTCGGGAGTTGTTGGTTTTGTATTTGGGGACTTATGCCTGTTTTATTCATACATATTAATTACTGCAAGGTTTTCTCAGCTTTTGATGACTCTTGCACCACCGTTTGCGGCTCTGTTCGGGTGGATGCTTCTTGGTGAAAAATTATCGCCAATGGGTTTTCTTGGGATGTCTGTGACGTTGCTGGGTATTGCAATCTCTATTCTTAAACGGGGTTCTGCAAACGGCGGCAAAGCAAATTCGGGTGATACGCTTGTTGCGGGCACCAGTAACCTGACGGTAGTTGCCTGCTGTGAAAAAGAGAAAACAAGCTTTTTGAAAAAGATTACTCCGAATGTGTCGCTGCACCTGCCTTTAAAGGGTGTTTTGCTTGGTATTGGCGGAGCTTTGGGACAAGGGCTGGGTATTGTTCTCAGTAAGCAGGGGATGAATCACTACTCTGTGGCTGCTGCAGGCAGTGAGGTTGCTTCATATATCCCTTTTGCAGCTACACAGATGAGAATAATAACCGGAGCAATCGGATTTGCCCTTATTATACTTCTCACCAAAAGAGTGGGGGTGCTTAGAGAGGGAATTAAAGATAAGAGAGCAATGGGTGCAATTTTCATGGGGGCAATTTTTGGCCCTTTCATCGGAGTCTCACTCTCTCTGATGGCAGTTCAATACACCAATACCGCCGTGGCTTCTACGATTATGGCCACTACACCAATAATAATTCTTATCCCTTATGTGTTGTTTTATAAGCGTAAGGTGACCTTCATTGAGGTGTTAGGGGCGATTCTGAGTGTTGGGGGTGTCTCGCTGTTTTTCCTTTAAAACTGATTTGTAAACCTGCCGGACAGTGTCATTGCTGCCCGGTGTCGTTGCTGCCCTGCTACTGAATTAAAAATCTCCTTGCCTGAAAAGCACCTTCACAAGATCGGGGATATCCTGAAGGGTTACTACAGTTATTGCCGATTTGGTCTTGGGTTTGTTATATGCCGATATAAAGATCTTTTCAAAACCAAGTTTCTCTGCCTCGGCTATTCTTCTTTCGGTCTGGGCAACCGGCCTGATTTCGCCGCTAAGCCCTACCTCCGCTGCAAAGCAGTATTTCTGTGAGATTGAGACATCAAAATTTGATGAGAGTATTGCACATACAACTGCAAGGTCACATGCAGGGTCACTCACCTTTAAGCCTCCGGCCATGTTCAGAAAGACATCCTTTGATGAAAGGTGAAAACCTGCTCGTTTTTCCAGAACGGCAAGCAACATATTCATTCTTCTTACATCAAACCCGGTTCCCGATCTTTGAGGTGTTCCGTAGGCTGCTGTGCTGACAAGAGCTTGTGTCTCAATTAAAAATGGTCTCGTGCCATCGAGCATTGCCGAAACCGCTATTCCGGATAGGTTCTCTTTGTGCATTGGGATGAGCATTTCAGATGGGTTGCTCACTTCCCGAAGCCCGGTGTTTACCATTTCGTAGATTGCAAGTTCTGCCGTAGAGCCGAATCTGTTTTTAATGCTTCGTAGTATTCTGTATGAGTGTCGGGTATCTCCTTCAAACTGTAGCACAACATCTACAATGTGTTCAAGTATTTTTGGTCCCGCGATCATTCCGTCTTTTGTAATGTGACCAATTAAAAAGACAGGAGTGTTTGTCTCCTTGGCATATTTTAGCAGCATGGCAGCACACTCTCTAACCTGAGAAACTGAGCCGGGTGAGCTTTCAATAAGTTGGGAATAAACGGTTTGAATAGAGTCAATTATTATTAACTGAGGTTGGCTCTCAATTGCTCTGTTTAAAATGTTTTCAAGCAGGGTTTCGCTCAGAATGTAACAGTTGGTGTGGTCTCCGCCAAGTCTTTGGGCTCTGAGTTTAATCTGGTTGGCACTCTCTTCTCCCGACACATAAAGTGTCTTTAGTCCCGGGCAGTGGAGGGGAATTTGAAGAGAGAGGGTCGATTTTCCTATACCCGGTTCTCCTCCTATGAGTACCATTGAGCCGGCTACCAGACCTCCTCCCAAAATTCTGTCAAGCTCTCCGTTGCCAAGTGAAATTCTGTTCTCTCCTGTAAAGGTGATCTCGGACAATAATTCCGGTTTTGGGTTTCTTACCGACAGAAACCCTGATGACCTCGAACCTGCACCTCCCGCATCCTTACTCACAATCTCCTCCTGAAGGGTATTCCACTCTCCGCAGGCGGGACATCTCCCCAACCATTTTGCGCTCTCGTTTCCGCACGATGTGCAGAACCAGGCCTTTTTGATTTTTGCCATAAACTTGAATTTGTGAGACAAATATACGAAAATAGATTCCCAAATTCTATTATCTTTGTAACCGACCGATTTTAACCTGCTTATTTAAAACGTGCATAATCAAGCAGTTAGTCGGTTAAATAAATAATAGTGGGAATTTTCCGTTAAATGGATGAAAATTTTAAACCAGATATTATGAAAAAACTTATCGGGACATTACTGCCCCTTTTTTTAATTATTGCAGCTCCTGTGTTTTCACAGGACAATGAGGCGATCATTCGAAAAACCGAAGAGTACGCCAAAAAGGTTCAGGCACAGTGGCAGATACCGGGCATGGCCATTTCTGTGGTTAAAGATGGAAAGATGATCTATTCGAATGGATTTGGGGTGAAGGAGCTTGGGAAGGACGAAAAGATTGATGCCAACACTCTTTTTCAGATAGGTTCTGTTTCAAAATCGTTCACTGCAGCTGTTATGGCTTCTCTGGTTGAGGAGGGTAAGGTTAAGTGGGAAGATACAGTGAAAAACATACTGCCTGATTTTAAGATGTACGATAAATGGGTGGAGTCAAATCTGCAGGTGAAAGATATTATGACTCACAGAACCGGCCTTCAGGGGCAGCTTGGCACCTATATTCCAAATATGGGCTACGAAAGGGAGGACATTTATAATATGCTTCCTCTGCTTAAGCCTAAATACAGCCTTAGAGGATCATACGAATACAACAATATTACATTCATAATCGCATCAAAAATTATTGAAAAACTTACCGGAAAGAGTTGGGAAGATAATGTGAGGGAGAGAATTTTTGCTCCTCTGGGAATGACCTCAAGCCGGGTTTTAGGAGATGAATTTGCTGTTGCAGAGAATGTTGCTACTCCTCACGAGTTTGTTTACAAAAGGGGAAAGATGCTTTCAGACACCACCTGGGTTGATTCTGTTGCGGTTAATCCGCTTTACGGCGATGAGCAGGCTTTGCACTGGCTCACAGTTATTGGTCCTGCGGGTTCTGTAAGCTCTACTGTAAATGATATGGCCAAGTATCTCCTTTTTCACATAAACAAGGGTTTATATGATGGTAAACAGGTTGTTGCCAAAGAGCAGATGGAGTATATCAGAAGGGGGCAAACCATCACCTCTCAGGACTCTTCAAGGATTACTCTTTATGGACATTGTTGGTTTGTTGAACAGAATAACCGTTACAGGGTAATTTTCCATACGGGAACTACATGGGGTTTTACCGCTTTATGTGCGTATGTGCCGGAATACGACCTTGGAATCATGATTTTGGTAAACTCAGAAGCTCCTGCTTTTCCGCGCTATGCGATAATGAGAAGGATGATTGACCTCTACAAAGGCTATCCTGATAAGGATTACAATACTCAGTTTTATGATGAATGGCTTGCCTCTTCAAAAAAGAGCCAGCTTACTTCAATGAAAAAAGAGGCAGAAAAGGAGAAGCTACCTGCTCCCGACGCCAAATTGCTACCGGGTACTTATGATAAGGGCGCTCTGTTTGGAAAGGCTTATGTTACCATTGAGAACGGTGATTTGTATATAAAGATTGGCCCTAAGGGCTGGAAGAGCAAATTGTCTCACAATAATGGCAATGAGTATGCCTTTAGAATGGGAGGAAATGAATTTAAAGTAACATTCGAAATTGATAAAAAGACTGGAAAGTGTACAGGATTTGACATAAACTTCGGTTATACCGAAAACTTTGGAGCCTGGACTAAATTAAAATAATTATAAACTTTTAAAAATGACAAAATGACTAAAAAAAGCCGTTTTGCCCGTGTCTTAGACACAATTGAAGTGGTTGGAAACAGACTGCCTCATCCGGCCACCCTCTTTTTTATTATGGCAGTTCTGGTTGCATTGCTATCATGGCTTGCAGCCTCGTTTGATCTGCAGGCTGCACACCCTGCAACAGGAGAGATAATAAAGGTGAAAAACCTTTTAAGTGCAGATGGTATCAGATGGATCTACACCAATGTAGAGCACAACTTTGTGAAATTCCCCCCTCTGGGACTTGTACTTGTAATTATGATTGGTATAGGGGTTGCCGAGGGTTCGGGGCTCTTTACCGTACTTGTAAGGCAGCTTGTTTTGGGTGCTCCAAAGAGTCTCATAACATCGGCCATAATTGTTGCGGGTATTTTCTCCCACCTTGCATCTGAGGTTGGATATGTAATACTAATTCCGCTTGGTGCCATGATTTTTCACGCTCTTGGCCGCCACCCGATGGCTGGTTTTGCCGCTGCGTTTGCAGGGGTAAGCGCGGGATTTGGCTCAAACTTTCTTATAGGCTCGGTTGATCCGATTTTGGCCGGTCTCTCTACCTCTGCTGCTCAGATTATTGATGCAGAGATGAACATTAACCCTATGGTAAACTACTTTTTTATGGTGGTTAGTGCTGTGATGGTTACGATTGTGGGAACCTGGATTACTGAAAAAATTGTTGAACCCCGGCTGGGGAAATATACCGGCACCGAGAAACCGCTTGAAATTGAGCAGATAACACCACTTGAAAGAAAAGGACTCAGATGGGCAGGTTACGGTACATTAATATTTATTGCCCTCATGGCGTGGACAATTATACCTGAAAATGGTCTTCTTCGTGATCCTGAAACAGGAGGAATATTGCGCTCTCCTTTCTTTGCCGGTATTGTAGTAGGGCTTCTGCTACTCTTTTTCGTGCCGGGTCTTATTTACGGAATTATTGTGAAGACAATTAAGAGCGACAAAGATGTAGTAAAACATATGACCCACTCCATGAAGGGGTTGGGCGGTTATATTGTTCTTGTATTCTTTGCTGCACAGTTCATCTATTGGTTTAACTATTCAAATCTGGGTTTGGTTGTTGCAATTGATGGAGCTGAGTTTCTAAGCCATATAGGATTTACAGGCATTCCACTAATTATTGCCTTTGTAATTTTAGCAGCTTTCCTGAATATGTTTATGGGAAGCGCATCGGCAAAATGGGCAATCATGGCTCCGGTATTCATACCTATGTTCATGATACTTGGATACCACCCCGGATTAACACAGGCAGCTTTCAGAATTGGAGACTCTGTTACCAATGTAATCACCCCAATGATGAGCTACTTTGCCCTGATAGTTACTTATGCGCAAAAGTATGACGAGAAAAACGGTATAGGAACAATAATCTCGCTCATGATTCCATACACTACAATCTTCATGATTGTGTGGGTTATCATGATGTCACTGTGGATATGGATTGGAATACCTGTTGGCTTTGATGGTCCTGTGTACCTTCCTTAAAGAAGAATCTCCGCGCCAGTTTGTGGTAATATGCACATTATGAGCGCAATAAAAAAGAGCCGACTTTTATAACGAAAGTTGGCTTGTTTTTAAATATCTGTAATTCAAATGTATACCACAAACTGGCGCGGAGATTAGTTTTTAGTTTTATATTTGTGTAGTTAAAAAACCTGAAAACAAAACCCTGAAAAATGAAAAAACTCTTAACAATCGTTCTTGTTTTGCTTGTTGCTGCTGCAGCATGTGCTCAGCAAGGCAAAAAGCCGGTAATCGGCATCTCTTCTACCTGGGGAGAAGGCACAGCAGTATCTGCCCCTTTAACCTATGTTAAATCTGTACTTAGAGCCGGAGGAGTTCCGGTTGTTCTTCCCATTACGCATGATCCTGAAATTATGAGCAGAATGCTTGACGGTGTTGATGGCATTATTATGACAGGAGGCGAAGACATTGACCCTCTTAAGTGGTTTGGCGAGGAGCCTGTTCCCGGAATGGGTCAGATTGTTCCTGAGCGGGACTCTTTTGATATTGCTCTTATCAGAATGGCAATAGAGAGGAATATTCCATTACTTGGTATATGCAGAGGCCATCAGCTGCTTAATGTTGCTTTTGGAGGCTCACTGTATCAGGATATTCCATCTCAGGTTAGAGGTTCAAATGTAAAGCACAGCCAAAGAGCCCCTACCTATTACGGAACTCACACGATTGATATTGAGAAAGGCTCATTGCTTAACAAGCAAATTGGACTTGAGGTAGTAGCTGTTAATTCATATCACCACCAGGCAGTAAAGGATGTTGCTCCCGGATACAAGGTTACCGCACGCTCAAAGGACGGTATTGTGGAGGCAATTGAAAAAATTGGCTCAACAAAGGTCTTTGGAGTACAATTTCATCCCGAAGGATTTACTGCAAATAACGTTGATACCTTCCTGGGCATCTTCCAGCACTTGATTAAGGAGGCAAAAACCTATAGCGCAGCTAAGAGATAGAACACATTACATATTGTAACCAAAAAGGAGTTTCATTTACAATGGAACTCCTTTTTTCTTTGTTACACTATAATTTTGGAATGTTACATAATTCACAGATTCGGTAATTTTATAAGGTTTAGCGGACTTTATTGGTTATCTTACATCAGGAGAAAAAGTGGAAATCGGGAACCACAATAAAATCCCGGATTTTAAACTATTATTTATCAATTATGAAAAAAATTTTATTAACCACAGCAGTTTTCTTTTGCTTAATATCCTTTGCAACAGCACAGGATTACAACACAGGAATCGGATTTCGTGGTGGTTTTACGAACGGGCTAACTGTAAAGCATTTTATTAGTCAGAAAGCTGCCCTTGAGGGAATTCTCTCAACAAGATGGGGAGGTTTTGAAATAACAGGACTGTATGAAATACATAACAGGGCTTTTAATGTAGATCGTTTAAATTGGTATTTTGGATTTGGTGCTCACGTAGGCTTCTGGCAAGGAAATAAAACGAAATGGGCTACTGAAGACAGAGCTTATACAGTAGGGGGTCTTGACGGAATATTAGGTCTGGAATACAATTTTAAGGCAATACCTTTTAATTTAAGTATTGACTGGAAACCTCAGTTTAACTTTTTTGGTTATTCAGGATTCTGGGGTGACGGCGGTGCACTCTCTATAAGGTATATTTTTTAAGGGGAGCCATTAAAAATTAAAGAAGAGACCAAATAAAAGTAATTTTATTTGGTCTCTTTTTATTAATTATATTGAGCTAACAGTTACCTCTTCTTATTATTTCTGTCACTATTGTTTCGATTATTGTTGCTCTTGGTGAAACTCTTAATGCTCTTTTCTACTTTTCTCATGTCACGGTTGAACTCACGTTTAAAAGAATCCCATTCATTACGACTGTTCCCTTTGAACGAATCCAGTCTCTTTTTCATGTTATTGTTTCTTGTCTCAATAACGTAAATTCTCTCTCTGTGCCTTGAATCTTTTAATTCATTGATTCGTCTTTCGTTATAGCTCAATCTGTTATTATAGTCCCGTCTGTAATCACGTTCCCATTGTGACATATTGTTCTGCCTGCTCCTTGATGATACTCCGCACCCTGATAGTGCAGTAAATAGAATAATTACAATTATTCCGGAGTAAATAAAGAATGATTTTTTAAACATTTTAAAAATTACTTGTTGTTAGTATTGTCTCAGAATATGTGTATTGAATAGATGCATCATTCTCTGCGGTAATAAATATCTTTGTTGGTTTTGCCGAAGATACAGACTGAAATGATGCTTTCAGTTTAGATGACATAAATGTAGTTGCAGCTTCTATTTTCCCTAAGTTCTGGGGCTGATTGTTTTCTGTAACCATCCATACAAGATACATCTCTCTTGGAGGTGTGAGCCTTTGTGGCTCTGCCAGATTATTTATAAGAACTTTTATCTGATAGTTTTTATTACTGTCCTTTTTTACTTTTACAACGCCATTTGCTGCCGGTACAACCGCTGAGCTTAAGAATTTTACCCTTTGGGCACATGCTGTCATTGGTAACATAAATATTACAACTGTAATAAATAATACTATTTTATTTAGTCTTTTCATTTGTGATTGGTTTTATATTAAATAATTAAGTGTTTTAAATAAAAAAGACCGCTGGAGATATATCTCTTCAGCGGTCTTTAAGATGCTGTTAGTAAGGAATTACATCAATAATAACTGTTCTGTTGTAGAACCTCTCTTCAGGAAGCTTATTCTCAAAAGGTGCATAATGTTTGTCAGATCCAAAGCCATAAGCTTCAAATTTAACACCGGTTGTACCGAGATTTTTAAGCGCTTGTTCTAAAATTCTCTTAACATCCTGAGCTCTCTGTTCAGAAAGATTTACATTGTACTCGTCATCACCTATAATGTCGGTGTGTCCGTGAATTATTACTGTACCATTATTCTTTACCAATGGAGCAACAACATCTGTAAGGAACTTGTCATAGGAAGCAACTGTTTTCGGTTGATCAAAATCAAAAAGGATACTAAAACGGTAACCTCCTTCTACAGGAGCCTCACTACGTGAAAGTTTAAAGGTGCTCTCCTTGCGGATAACTGATCCGTCTTCGGCTTTACCAACCATAACGGCCTTGAATGATCCGCTTTTACGATCCTTAAGGATTGCATTGCCGGAAACACTCTCTTTGTTTTTTGTGAACGGGCCGTAATGTTGAACAATACCTGATTCATCTGATACCTCAAGATTCCAACTCTTTATTGGAGATTTGCTTCCATCTTCTGTTATAAAATAGATGCGACTATCCAAAGGGTCTTGCTGAACTGCCGTAATTTGCAGTGGGGCAAGCAGGTCTCCTGATTTGCTTACAATATCAACACGCCTGTCACCTTCGCGAAGAAGTGTAAGGAACTTAGTTCCGCCTGGTTGTTCAGATGGATTTATTGGTTGGTTTCTTCCCTCTGTTTTTATTCTTAGAGGGCTAATATCAAATACATTAACCAGATATTTTTTAACAGATTCTGCATAACTCAGGCCCAGGGCTGAACCGTTTCCGGCTGATGCGCCAATAAGTGTAACATCAAGGTTTTTATTGTCTCTCATTCTGTTTCCAAGAATGTTCAGGATATTGTTATAGGCTGTAAGTTGTCTTTTAGACCTGTGACTGATATCCTTAGGTTCTGGTTCCTGAAACTGTGCAATTTTAAACTTTAAGGCATCTGCCTTATTGAGTTTTATATATCTTGATGGAATCTCTGTAGATCCCTCTTCAAAAAACACATAGTTTCTGAGTGGAAATGTCTCCTTTACAACCCTCTCGGTTGGAATTACAACAGGTACTTGTACAGAGAATTTTGCTTCCTTTTCAACTACCGGAGCAACCGGTGCTACCGGAGGATAGTAGTAAACAGGGGCTTCCTGTGCCTTTGCAACTGCTTTTGTTTTACCAAATTTGATTGCCATACCTACTCTGAGTGTAGAAATATCCCAACTCTCTATATCACGGGGATTCTGCCCGAAATATGGTTTAAACATAACAAACGGAGACAGGTTTACCTGAGTAAGGCTGTTAACCGAAGCCAATGGTATTTCATAACCTATACCTACGTGTGTAGACCAACTGTTCTGGCGTATGTTGCTAAATTCTGAATGTACAGTTGGTTGAAGATCTTGTTCATAAATGAACTTGAATCCCAGATTGTAGCTGTAGCCGGCACCAAAAAACACATAGAAATTTGATGCAAACGGAGCAATTCTAATACTTGGATCAATCGAAAAATAACTAATCTTAGAGTATAGATCTGCCGGACAGTTACATGGAGCCATTACCTGGTTGAACTTACCCTGTCTTGAATCATAACCTAGATTCAACATAAATCCCAAAACCGGAGTTGGTCTGTATTCAGCAAAGAATGAGACATAATGTCCAACACCAAAGCCGTTGTGAAAAGCCGATTGGGCATATACATTCGGATTCAACATTTGAGTCGTTCCGGTATAGGAGTTTAAGTTTGCAGCACCTGAAAAACCTAGCCATACTTTTGGCTGAGGTCTTACACCCTCCTGTGCCAGTGATGAAGCAGCAATTCCTGCAATCATCGCTATTACTATAAATATTTTGCGTAACATAAAAATTTCAATTAAAAGTTTATTTCTGTTTAAATTATGGTCTGTTTACAATACTTGCATCAAGTGATACAGCTGCAATTTGAGTAAGTGCTCTTCCGTTTAGAACGGCACCTGTCTCAAGTGTTATTGACTGGTCGGCAAGGATATTACCATAGAAAATTGAATTGGTTCCCAGCGTTGCAGATGTACCTACAATCCAGTATATATTTTTAGCCAGAGCTCCTCCGCTTAGTACAACCTGTGTACCTGCCAGAGATGTCAAGGTAGAACCCATTTTAAATATAAAGGTTGCATTGGCATCACCTTGTGCATCAAGCCATACTGTGCCACTTGATAGTAGGACAGATGTTGAATTTACATACAGACCAGGAGTAAGCGTTAGTCCGCTTAGGTCTCCAGGAAGACTTATTGCACTTGTTGACCTGGATTGTCCATCCAGAAAAGCAGTAGTTAAGTCAAGTTTAGCCTGTGCAGCAGCTGCATTAGCCGCATTTGTAACGCCGTTAACAATTCCCGGAGGAAAACCGTTTATTGTTCCGGTTGGACTAGTGCCCATATCTCCGTTAACAATTGTCGGACCGGTACTAGAAATCCCTGAACCTGCCAGAACTGCATAGCTCTCGGCTGTTCTAAGATCAATACCACCCGGGCCTGCCGGAATATTTGTTGTAAATTCCCATTCATAATTACTTATGAGTGTGTTGCCGGCAATATCTTTTGCACCTGTAGTTACAGTTGCACGATATGTAGTTCCAGACAACAGATCAACATTTGGATTAAATGTTGCCATAAGTCCGCTATATGTAACGACTCCCGGAACAAGCACCAACCCATTTTTCAATGTGAAGGTCAGGGTGTTGATTGATGATATGTCCATCAATTCACTGAATGTTGCTGTAACGTTGGTATTGAGTGATACATTAACTGCGTTTGACAATGGAGATGTTAAAATAACCGTTGGTCTTGTTACGTCAGGTGCACTTCCTGTTGTAAAACTCCATGTGTAGTTGGATGCCATTGCATTACCTGTCGCATCTTTTACTGTATTTGTTATTGTGCAGGTATAGACGGTATTAGGGTCAAGGTTGGCACTTGGCACAAACGAGCCTTTCATTCCAAAATAGGTTACGACACCTGCAATACTAACGGCTCCCTTTTGAACAACAAAACTTGCGTTGTTAAATGTTGAAGGATCCATTGCTTTACTGAAGGTTGCAGAAATAACTTTATCAAGGGCAACATTGGTTGCCAGGTTTAAAGGATCTGTTGATACCACAACCGGTAATGCACCTGTTGTAAATACCCATGTATAGTTATTGGCAAGGTTGTTCCCTGTCAGATCCTGAACACCTGATGTAATTGTTCCGGTATATAGTGTGCCCGGTAAAAGATTAGCTGCCGGTGTAAATGTTGCTACGTTACCAAAATAGGTTATAGTACCTGCTACAGGAATTGAGCCTTGTTTTATTGTGACTGTAGTTCCGTTAATTGTGGCAGGATCCATTGCTTTACTGAATGTGGCTGTTATAATTTTACTTATAGGCACATTCACAGCATTGTTAACCGGGTCTGTTGATATAACTACCGGAACCGCACCGGTTGTAAAACTCCAGGTGTAGTTGGCTGCTAAATGATTGCCTGCCAAATCTTTTGCTCCTGTTGTTATTGTACCTGTATAAAGAGTACCGGGAGAAAGAGCTACACTAGGTGTAAATGTTACAACGTTGCCAAAATAGGTTACTATTCCGGGTATTGAAGTGGTTCCCTGCTTAATGGTAACTGTAGTAGTATTAAGTGATAATGGATCCATTGCAGTGTTAAAGGTTGCAGAAATCCTTTTATCAAGTTCTACATTAACGGCTTCGTTAAGAGGGTCTGTAGATACAACAAACGGTAAGGTGCCGGTTGTGAAGGTCCAGATGTAATTTGTCAACATTGGATTTCCTAAGGCATCCTTGGCTCCTATCGTAATTGTACCTGTATATAAGGTATTGGCAGTAAAACCACCTGTAGGAGTAAAGGTTGCAACATTACCTGAGTATGTAACCAGGCCTGCAATTGCATTAGTCCCTTGTTTAATAAGGACTGTTGATGTGTTTATAGTTGCGGGATCCATCTGTTTATTGAAGGTTATTGAGACAACCTTGGCAAGCGGAACATTTATCTCTCCATTTGCAGGGTCTGTTTGAATAACAGAAGGAACGTTACCTGTGTTAAAACTCCACACATAATTACTTAGCAAACTATTGCCCAAAACATCTTTAGCTCCGGTGGTAATTGTTCCGGTATAAACTGTGTTTGGAGAAAGGTTTGCAGAAGGTGTAAATACAGCAGTATTTCCGGAGTAAGTAACCACACCGGGTATTGTTGTTAAGCCTTGCTTAAGGGTAAATGTTTCGGAGTTAATTGTCGCAAGATTCATCGGCTTGCTGAACAATGCTGAGATAACCTTGCTCAGAGGAACTCCGGAGGCTCCGTTTGCAGGATCGGTAGAGACAACCAATGGTGCACTACCGGTTGTAAAGGTCCAGATATAGTCCTCTACAAGTGCGTTTTTCGCGGGATCTTTTGCCCCTTTTGTAACGATTGCTGTGTATGTTGTATTTGAAGATAAGACAACGGCAGGAATAAAAGTAGCAATCAGCCCTGAATATGTAACTGTTCCGGGTACAACTGTACTTCCTTGTTTGAGCATGAATGTATTGGTGTTAATTGTAGAACCATCCATTGGCTTATTGAATGTAGCCGATATCTGTTTGTTTAGAAGAACATCAGATGCTCCACCGGCAGGATCAGTAGAAACGACTTCCGGACAAATGCTTTTTGTCTCTCCCGTGAAATCGTCCTTGCTGCATTGCCACATGAAAACACTTAGTAGAAGTGTGACGATCCAGAATTTGATGTGAATTCTATCTTTAAGTTTTTTCCCCTGGTTACCCCAGTTCTTGGTGATCTTAAAGTTCTCATCTCTTAAATTTTGCTTTGTAATCATTTTAAAAAAAGTTTTAGTGATATATCTGTAAGGTGGCACTATTCAGACATAAAACCATTACAATAATCGGCAGGAATGTTACATCATTCATACCTTTTTAAAAATGAACAATCTTTTTGTTGGCATTGTGTCACCTAAAAGGTAACCCCATGGTTTAAGAGAATCAATACGGTCAAACACCAATTTAACAACGGCAGTAAGAGGTATTGAGACAAACATTCCCGGTACTCCCCACAATACTCCAAATGCTATTACTGCAATTATTGAAACCAAGGCATTAATTTTTACTTTGGATGCTACAATTTTTGGGACAATATAGTTGTTGTCAATAAGTTGGATAATATAATAAAAGATAAGTACATAAAGCGCGTACCATGCCGTTGATTTTGTAGCTAAAGCTATCATCATAGGCAGTGCAACTGCAATTAAGCCTCCAATATATGGTATAAGGTTAAGCAGTGCGCCAATTATTCCCAATAGAATTGCATACTCAATTCCAAGAATTAGCAATACAGAAGAGTTGAGAACGGCCATTATTGCTGTTTCGATAATCAGCCCTGTCAGATACCGCTGTACCACAACTTTGGTCTCTGAAATAATGTCATTAACCCTGATTTTATTGTTTTCACCAAAGAGTCTGTGGAAAAAGTCAAGAATTAATGGCTTATAATATAAGATCATAAAAACATAAACCGGAATAAGCAACAGAGCAATTATACCACTTCCCAGATACATAAGTGTTTGTCCAACAGACGAACCACTCAGTTGCAGGAACTCTTCTTTTGTTGTTGCTATCCAGTCTATAATTTTTTGAGGACTTGCATCAAAATAGTCAGATGCCCATGAGATAGAGAGATTAAGATATTCGGTGAATTTCTTTACCAACACTGGCCATGATTCACCGAACATACTTGCCTGAGATACGAGAAAGATTCCAAAAGCTGCAAAGAGAATAAGTGTGATAATTACAGAAACAGCAATTGCAACAATTCTGTTGATTTTAAATTTTGTTAAAAAATTGACAACAGGATTCAGAACAATTGCAATAAATACCGAAAAAAGCAGAGGGACAATTATGCCCTGTGCAATATAAAGCATATAAATCAGAAAATAGACCCCGGTAATAAAAATTGAGATCTTCACAAAAAAGGGCATTTCAGACTTGAGGTTCACAGTCTCTATTGGTTTTTATGATTCCGGTTAAAAAGCAGATTTATAATTTTACCTCCCGCAGCTTTTACTTCGTCAGGGTGTGTTGCAATTGCAGTTGTAACACCAATCTGAATGATGTTTCCTATGAGTTTTAACAATATGTTTCCCGAATTGCGAATAATTACCTTTTTTGTAATAAATCCGGTTGTGATACCAAGCGAGGTGCTAACAATGTTTTTTACTAATTCCGGAGAATTAACCACTTCATCAAAAGTCTCTTTTATAAGGTTGGCCGGTTTAAAATACCGGATTGTTGTCAGAAACTGATCTTTGAGTAATTTGCCCTGATTACTTTGCTGAAGTGACAGAGAGTTTATGGCCTCATTTAATTCATATGTGGAACTAATTTTTTTCATCAGGACCTATTTTTACAATCTGTTTTAGAATAAAATTGTTCACCATTTGCTTAAACCATTTGTTCAGAAAGAGAGCAATAACAATCGCAATAATTCCGTAAAAGGCTGCAACAATTGTAAATCCGTACCATAACTCACCCAGTATGTCACCAAGTAGAATTGACGCACCTATGGAGGCGATCAATAGAAACATAAACAAGAAGAGAATTACAACCGCTTTTGAAATTATAGCGGAAACAACATTTAAAATCTTGTTTATGGTATTTAACTTAAACAGTTTAATGCTTGTTCTTATATAATCCTCAGACCTCTCGAGCAGGACTTCAAAGTTGTTCCCTTTATAATCTTCCATGACTTTTGTTTGCTATGTTTAAGCTTTCTCTTCCGATACGACATCGTTCGCATCTTGTACTTTTTCGGTTACGCTGTCAACAAATTCATCGAATTTATTTTTTAGGATATCAGCGTAATCTTCACTTTTTTTCGTAATTTTCTTACGTGTAACAGAGCCCTTTTCGGGAGCAAACAAGACTCCGACCACTACTCCGACAGCCAGGCCTGCCAATGCTCCAAGTAAAACTTTTTCTAAACTCATTGTATTGTGTTTTAAAATTGTAAATAATTTCTCTTATGATTCATACCCACTCTTAATAATTGTGGATATCATTTTGAACCGTTCATTTGCTTTTATTTTGTTTTTTATATGAGCCGGAATTATTATCGATTCTCCTGTCCGGAGCATAATTGACTTTCCGCCTATAACAATTTCTGCATTTCCTTCAAGTATTTGCGAGAAGGTGTCGAACGGGGATATTTTTTCAGATAAGGTCTCTCCAACATCAAGAGCTGTTAAAGTAACATCACCCGTAGATTTTTTAATTATAGTTTTTATAACTACCGAGTTGGGGACATATTCAATAACCTCAACGGCCATAAATACTTTCGATTTTTCAACATCTGCTTTATCCATCATTATTTTTTTAGCAACAATTTGGCATTAGCCAAAAGGGTTTCTCTTTTTACTAATGTCTTTAAAATGAGAAGCGTTAAGTCCCGTTGTATTTTTGAATTGGCTTGAAAGATGTGACAGGCTACTGTAATTCAACCTATATGATATTTCAGTTAAGGTGAGTTTTTTATACACAAGCAACTCTTTGACATGCTCAATTCGTTGCTGCAGATAGTACTTTTCAATTGTAATACCCTCTGCTTCAGAAAATAACTTTGATACAAAAGGATAGCTGCAGTTTAGTTTTTCACTGATGTAAGCAGATAGTTTAACCTTAAGGTTTTCATTGGAATAATGAATCAACTCAACAATAACAGCTTTTATATCTCTTATAATTTTGTTTTTTTTATCCTCGATAATTTCGAGACCCGATTTAATTAATATTGAATTAATTGCTGATATTTCTGAATAAGAAAGATTCTCCTTGAATTCTGCTCTACCAAGACTGACGTTAACATTAGTCAGGTTTATTTTTTCCAGTTCGTCCCTCACAGTCATTATGCAACGGATGCAAACCATATTTCGTATATATATGATCATTAAAATTGTTCATGTTTTATTATCTGTAACTTCTACCTTGAATAATTCTAAGAAGTATTGCTATTACTGCCAATACTAAAAGAATGTGAACCAGGCCTCCCAAATTGAAGCCTACCAACCCTACCAGCCACGCTACGACTAATATAACTGCTATAATGTAAAGGAAATTTCCCATGTGTCCCGTATGTGTTTAAAGTGATTACTACTCTTTTCATAAAAGTAGTTATCATCACTATTAAATACGTTACACTAAATTTGGTGAAAGTTACATCATTCACATATTTTCAAGCATCCTTCGGCGGATATGCCTAAGTTTCTTGAAATGAGATGGAGATAAACCTGTGAATTTTTTGAATTGATTTGAGAGGTGAGCAACACTGCTGTAATCCATTAAAAATGCAATCTCAGTAATGTTAAGTTCGTTATAGACGAGAAGCTCTTTAACCTTTTCGATTTTATGGCTTAAATAAAACTGTTCAATGGTAGTTCCGGTTACTTCAGAGAAAAGATTGGCCAGATATGTATAGTCGTAGCCAAGTATATCGCTTATATGGTCCGACATATTTGTTCTGAGTCTTGTCTCTGAATAGTGAACGGTTTCAATAACAATACGCTTTATTTTCTCAATAATAATGCTCTTTTTGTCGTCCATCAATTCCAACCCTGAACGATTTATGGCTTTTTCAAAAAGAGAAATCTGATCACTGTCCAATTGTTTAACTGTCTCAACCTGTCCAAGCTCTACAGTTAAATAATCAATTCCTAACTTAACAAGTTCTGCCTCTACTATCATCTTGCAACGAATGCAAACCATATGTTTAATGTAAAGCTTCATTTAAAAGGAAGGAATTAATTGTGTTTTTTATTATTCAATCCCGCAAATGTAATAATATTTTAATTATTACAAATCACTGTAAAACAAACAATATCTATTTATAAAATAGTAAGTTATTTGTTTACGTTAAGTAAAATCAGGGTTAGAATATTTTTACTCAATTATACTCTTCTTTTTTTTTCTCTTACTGTTCTGTTTCTTTTTAATAACTCCCCGTAAGTATTTCCTATAAGCATTCACGGGTTAGCTATGATAATAACAATAATGACATGTCTATATGAATTTTGGTCATAAAACAGATGAAAAAAGATCTATTTTTGCGTTCTGCAAGCGCAACGTTGCGTACCGTACCTCTTGATAAAAAACATCATATTAATAGATTGGAAATAAAAAATGCGCAACGTTTCGTACCTAAGCGTGTCTTGTTTTTTTTATAGGGTTGGGAGTATTAATTTCGCTTCCCGAAACCAATAGTTCATAGAAATCACCGGCACTTTCTGTACGATATCAGATTATGCATTTCAGTCAGCGGTTAGTCTTAAATGTTAACAGTGCCGGTGGTTTTATTTTAATGTGAACGGTTTCCAAACCCGGAACTACTTTTTTAATCGATATAACTAAACTATGAAGGCAGCCTATATTGTCCTTACCGACTGTATCCAGTGCGAAAGGTGTGCGGAAATTGCACCGGATATTATTGGTATAGACAGCAAAAACGAACCATACTGGAAGATGAATCCATCTTCAGACCCGGTACAAAGAGTTTGGTGTAACCCAAATACAGTTTACCTTGATGCAATTAATGACGCAATTAACGAGTGCTCAACAGGTTGTATCTCTCTTGAAGATTATGACTAATCAATAAGTGTTTCATATGCGTATTATTAATTATATTCGCATATGAAAAAATTGATTTTAATACTATTGCTATTTGCTGTTGTATCTTGTACATACGACAGCCAGAAGCAGCAATATATTTCTGTCAGATTGTTCGGTTGGGATAAGCAGCTGGCCGATTTTTACCCTCAAATAACGGACTCACTCTCTTCTGTCAATACTGAAGAGTTTTCTACCCGTAACAGACATTACCATACCCTTCTTAATGCAATTGCCGGGGCATGGAGTGGCAAGTCACTTGTCACCGATTCGGCATTAGATAAAACGACAGACTGGTATCGCTCAAAGAGAGACTACAGAAATGTTTGCCGGGCAATGGTCTATCATTACAGCACAGAAAATCAATATAACAGGCTTAAAGAGGCAGAAGAACTCTTTAACCGCTATAAAATAGATGATTCCCTTACTAAGGCATACCTTTATATGTACCTTTCCGAAGCGATTGTTCGACCTGCGGCCGGTGTTTCACTGAGCAGGCAGACAGCTGCCCAGAAAAGCGAATCATACAAGCGAATGAGCATTGCGATATTCATAGAGATTGGGAGACTAAGAGAAGCACAGAATTTACTTATAAACAGTTATAATACTCAGCCTTTTTACTTAACCCGTGAAAAGCAGTTGGAAGCTCTCAGAGAGATAGAGTCGTTTGATACAATTTATCCGGAGGTTAAATCAAAATTACTATTGCTTTATGCCAATTACTTTTTTGAAGAAAACGATAAACGTGGATTCGAGTATCTGCATGAGTACATTAATTTTGAGGGAGATAGGATTTTAAAAGATGTTACAAAAATTCATGTTTTCCAAAGGATGTCAAACGAGTATCTGAGGATCGGGCAGATGGAAAGTGCTTTGCGCTTTGCAATGCTCTACAATAAGCATTTGCTGGAGCTTCAACCATTCGAATTTGACGGTTATCGTTCTTTAAGTTCGGTATATGAAGCGATGGGGGACAGTAAAAATGCATATATCAACCATCAGCTATATCACAAAGCGTTCAGTTATAAGAAATCTGCACAGTATCAGGATATTCTGTTGCAAAGTAAAGCTGCAACCAAAGAGTATGAAAAGAAGATAAAACAGTTAAGAAGAGCAAATACATTTACTGTTTATGGAACTATATTGTTTGTGGGAGCATTGCTTGCAACACTGGGATTATCAATATTTAAGAAAAGGAGAGGCAATTTCAGCAATGCCAGAGCAGAAGAGGAGTACAGGGAACAGGTTGGAGATTTGACAAAATTGTACAAAAGAGTGAGATTTACCAATGAAGTATTGAGGGTTTCGGCAGGTCTTATGCCATCTTTTATCGATTCGATGGCCAAAGAGGCAGGTCGGTGCAGAAAGGTGTCTCAGGAGACGTTTGACAACATACTTAACAATATAAGCTCAATGAGGCAAAGCGGCAGAGATATCATTTCTGAAATTGCCAAAAGCGAGGAGTTTGCCGAACTCTTTCCGGATCTTGCCTCTTATAAGGAGCTTTCAAGCTATGAAAAGGTGATACAGGCTCTTTTTGAGATGGGGTACAGTCCTAAAGAGATATCAAATCTCATCTCTACCACCCCTGCAAGTATAAGATCTATTAAGGCCAAGATTAAGGATAAGTTGCCTTTCCTTTCTATGTCGGGAGATGGAGAGAATCAATCCGAGGAATATTGATAGAGAGGCGGCAAAAATCACCTTGAATTCATCAGGTAATAGAAATGTAATTGTGTGTGCCGGAATCCAAAATAGTGGGATTGTCTTACCGACAACAAATTTTATAAATCTACTCCAGTCTATTTCGTTAATAACATCTGAAAACGAGCTCTTTTCCCCGGAGTATATCTTATCTATGTAAACATCAGTAATACGATGTGATGCCATAAAAACAGGTGCGAAAGTCAGGTTCATTATGGTGGAGATATAGAGTGCGGTTAAAATTTTAGCAGTATAACCTTGGCCGGTAAATAAAAGCCCCTTTACAACAGCACCGTTTACTCCTGAGGAGTAGAGTGAAAACATAAGGACTATAAGTATACCCAACACTCCCCATATAACCATTTTTGGGATAAGTCCTTTTATCATCACCCACTTTCCGAAGAGCAGTCTTGACGCCAGAAATTCTCCCATGGTGGCCAGGATTGCAAATTTTACAAACCCCATAATGTATGGGTGATTATTTGTTGTATTTGTGAAAATGTCGCGTGTGGCCGAAATAACAAGTATTGTCCCGATTGCCGCTATTGCAAATATCCAAAGAATTGTACCTTTTTTCATGTAGCAAAGGTAATAATCCCTCGCTTTTCAGGAAAGAATAGCTGCTGAAATTCTGTCACCGATTTCAGTAGTGGTCCGTGGCATTGATTCACCGCACAAATCAGGCGTAAGAAACCTCTCTTCTATAATATTTATACAACATTGTTTTAAAAGACCCGCCTCTTCGATCAATCCAAAACCTTCACCGAGCAGCATTGCAGAGGAGAGAATAGTTGCCAGGGGGTTTGCAATATTCAATCCCGCCGCTTGGGGATATGATCCGTGAATTGGTTCAAAGAGGGGAGTCTTGAGTCCGTATGACGCTGATGGGAGTAGTCCGATAGAGCCAGTCAGCACACTCGCCTGGTCGCTTAAAATATCGCCAAACATATTTTCAGTAAGGATAACATCAAATTCTGAGGGGTTGGTAACCAGTTGCATAGCTGCATTATCAACAAAAAGGTAATCAAGCGTTACCCCCGGGTAGCTATGTTTGTGAATACGAGTAACCACCTCTCTCCATAGTCTGGAGGTTTCAAGCACATTTGCTTTATCTACAAGGGTTACATGACCTTTTCTCTTTATTGCCAGTTTAAATGCAACCTCTGTAATCCGCTCAATCTCTGATGTTGTGTAAAGACAGGTGTCAAATGCCTTTTCTCCATTTTCACTTCTGCCTCTTGGTTCTCCAAAGTAAATCCCTCCGGTCAGCTCCCTCACAATTATCATGTTAACACCTCTTATCCTCTCCTCTTTGAGGGGAGACCTCTCAATAAGAGATTCAAATATCTCCACAGGCCTAATGTTCGCATATAGACCCAGCTCTTTTCTCATTTTGAGAAGTCCTTGCTCCGGGCGAACCTTTGCTGCCGGGTTGTTGTCATATTTGGGGTCTCCGATTGCGCCAAACAGAATAGCATCACTGTTGAGGCAGAGATTGTGAGTTTCAGGAGGATAGGGGTCACCACAGAGGTCTATTGCAGATGCTCCTATAATGCCATAAACAAATGTAAATCTGTGGCCGAACTTTTTTTCAATTGCCTTGAGGGCCTTAACTGCCTGATCTGTTATCTCAGGCCCTATCCCGTCTCCAGGCAATACTGCTATTACTTTTTCCATAAGCTGAGGTTTTCTTTGATTAATTCTTAAAGGGAGGAGAGTTTGTAAATCTCATACTCTTCAATCTCTTTTAAATTGGAGGCCAGGTAGTCAATATCGTCATAACCGTTTATCAGACAATTTTGCTTGTAACTGTTAATTTCGAAATTTTCGCTCTCTCCTGTTGCCGGAATTGAAATTGCTTTATCCATAAGATTGATTTTTAGTGTTATACCTTTATCCTTGTTTGAGTATTCAAATATTTTTTCAAGAAATTCGTTGCTAACCTGTACCGGTATCAGACCATTGTTGAGTGCGTTTGATCTGAAAATGTCTGCGAAAAAGCTTGAAACCACTACGCGGAAACCCCAATCAGCCAGTGCCCAGGCGGCATGCTCCCTGCTCGATCCGCACCCGAAATTTCTACCGGCAACCAAAATGGTTTCATCTCCTTTGGCTCTATTGAGAACAAACTCCTTTATCTCCTCTCCGTTTGTGTCAAACCGTCTGTCATAAAAGAGATTCTCTCCAAAGCCATCTCTCGTGGTAGTTTTGAGAAATCGAGCGGGGATAATCTGGTCTGTATCAAGATCCTCCTCTGGCAGAGTTACTGCCCATGACTCTTCTATTGTAAATTTTATGTAACTCATATTGTCGCTTATACAATTTTCTTCGTAATTCAATTTTTATAGTCTAATCAATAACCGCCATTTATACTCTAATAAATAGTTAAATCAGATAAGTTCCCGGGGGTCGGTGATAACACCTGTTACAGCTGCAGCAGCGGCAACCAGAGGGCCTGCAAGTAGTGTTCTTGCTCCGGGACCTTGCCTCCCCTCAAAATTTCTGTTGGATGTGGATACTGCATATTTTCCTGCAGGAATCTTATCGTCATTCATACCAAGGCACGCAGAGCAGCCAGGTTGTCTAACCTCAAACCCTGCTTTGCGTAGAATATCTCCAAGCCCCTCCTCTTCAATCTGCTTCTCTACCATTTTTGACCCCGGTACAAGCCAGGCCGTTACATGAGGAGCCTTTTGTCTTCCCTTTACAAGTGAGACAAAAGCTCTGAAGTCTTCAACTCGTCCGTTGGTACAACTCCCTAAAAAGACATAGTCAATCTTATGTCCCGCTATTTTCTTATCAGATTGGAATCCCATATATTCCAGTGCTCTGGAGAGGCTGGTATCTTCGGGATGAGCTTTGGGAATAGATGAGTCTACCGGAATTGCCATTGATGGATTTGTACCGTATGTGATCATAGGCTCTATCTCCTCTGCCGAAAACAGGTGGACAGAATCGTAGGTGCAACCGGAATCACTTTTAAGTTTGTTCCATTTCTCAACCGCCTTATCCCATTTTGCTCCAATCTCTCCTTTTTCGCCTTCAGGGGAGTACTCTCTGCCTTTAAGGTATTCAAATGTTGTGTGATCAGGTGCTATCAACCCTCCTCTCGCTCCCATCTCGATGCTCATGTTGCAGATTGTCATCCGCTCCTCCATAGAGAGTTGCTCAATTGTACTACCGGCAAACTCCAGAAAGTAACCTGTACCGCCCGAAGTACCCAGTTTTGAAATAATATGAAGGATAATATCTTTTGCACCAACTCCTTTATTAAGTTTACCTTCAATCTTCACCAACATTTGCTTAGGCTTTGTCTGCAGTAAGGTTTGTGTTGCAAGAACCATCTCCACTTCGCTGGTTCCAATTCCAAATGCAATATTTCCTAGAGCTCCATGTGTGGAGGTGTGGCTGTCACCGCAAACAATTGTCATTCCGCATTGAGTTATGCCAAGTTCAGGGCCAATAATATGAACTACACCGTTTGAAGGGTTTCCAAGGGGAAAATATCTGATTCCATTTTCGGCAGTGTTCTTTCGCAGTTCCTCAACAGGAATAGCCGAGAGTGGGTCTTTAATGGGTTGGTGCTGATTTATTGTTGGAACGTTATGGTCGCAGGTGGCAAATGTTTTTTCGGGGCGAAACACCTTTAGACCTCTTCTCTTCAGACCCCCAAAAGCTTGCGGGCTGGTAACCTCATGAATGAAGTGCCTGTCAATGTAAAGTATTGAAGGGCCTCCATCGATCTCTTTCACTACGTGATTCTCCCAGATTTTATCAAATATTGTTTTCGGAATCATAAATCTCGTCTCTGTTTGTTACAAAATTTTGGAAACTGCATTTACAAGAGCCTCTGCAGAGGCAGTTACGATGTCGGTATTGGCCGAGAAACCGTAGTAGATATTCCCTCTGTTCTCAATCTGAACATGAACCTTGCCTACATCGTCGCTTCCCTTGGTTATTGCCTGAACCAGAAACTCTTCAAGGGTAATTTTCCTGTGGATTAGCGATTTTATTGCGCTAAAACAGGCATCTATCGGACCATTTCCCGGGCTGGTGGCCGTGCAAACCTCTCCATCAATCACCAGTTTAACGGTAGCCATTGGAACAGATGATTTTCCGCAGACAACCTGCAGGAATTTGATTCTTATTCTTTGATTCTGTTTTGTACGGGTTACTCCAACAATTATATTCAGGTCGTCGTCATTAATATCCTTTTTACAATCTGCAAGTTTGAGGAACTTATCATATGCTTCGTCAAGTTCCTGATTGGAGAGTTCAACTCCCAGCCTTTTGTAGTGGTGATTCAGTGCTGCACGGCCGCTTCTTGCTGTCAGGGCAATTGTAGATTCGTTCACTCCAACATCAGCAGGGTCAATAATCTCATAACTCTCCCTGTTCTTCAGTACTCCATCCTGATGTATCCCAGAGGAGTGGGCAAAGGCGTTTCTCCCGACAATTGCCTTGTTGGGTTGTACAGGCATTCTCATCAGTGTTGATACAAGGCGGGAATTTTTGTAAATTGATTTAGTTTCGATGTCTGTATATACCGGGATGTCTTTACGGCTTTTAATGGCCATTACTACCTCTTCGAGTGCGGTATTACCTGCCCTCTCCCCAATTCCGTTTATGGTAACCTCCACCTGCCTTGCTCCGTTTATAATTCCTGCAAGAGAGTTTGCGGTTGCCATCCCAAGGTCATTATGGCAGTGGGTAGAAATTATTGCTTTGTGTATGTTCGGAACATTTTCTACAAGATATTTAATCTTCTCTCCATACTCATATGGGGTGCAGTAACCAGTTGTATCGGGTATATTTACCACGGTAGCTCCTGCGGCTATTACAGCTTCAATTACTCTGGCCAGATATTCATTCTCTGTTCTGCCTGCATCCTCAGCGTAAAACTCCACATCCTGAACATATTTTTTGGCATATTTAACACAATGAACAGCCCTTTTAATAATGTCCTCTCTGTCTGATTTGAATTTGTGGAGGATGTGCATATCAGAGGTTCCAATTCCGGTGTGAATTCTCTTTCTTTTGGCGTAATGGAGAGCATCTGCAGCTACGTCTATGTCTTTGTCAACAGCCCGGGTTAATGCGCATATCGTTGACTCTTTTATTATTTTGGAAATTTCAACAATTGAATTGAAATCTCCGGGACTCGATATTGGGAAACCGCATTCAATGACATCAACCTTCATTGTCTCCAGAGCCCGGGCAATCTCAATCTTCTCTATTGTATTAAGCTGACATCCCGGAACCTGTTCGCCGTCCCTGAGTGTAGTGTCGAAAACATATAACTTTTCCATAGTATTTGATTGCATTAAAAAAGGCCACCCTTTTTGAGGGCAGCCTGTATATTTAAAAATTCAAAAATTTACGCCTTTTTATACAAGATGCCCTCTCTCCGGTTAAATAGACCGAGTAGTAGCAGTGAGAGCAAAAAATTAATTCGTGTATTCATATCGGCTGCGAAGTTAGAGTTTTTTTGAAATATGCAATACAAAAAATGAAAAAATCCTGAAAAGCTTTACAGGTAAAGCCTTTCAGAAGGTTTCATTATGTAAGTATTATTGCTAAATAATTTAATAATTATACTATATGGACTAAAATTATTTTAAGAATTAAGCAATTATCGACATGTTAACATCAAATAAAAAGTTTTAATATTTTTATCTGAATGCACTCATCGTAAGTCCGAATGAGGTGAATATTGCTGCAAGAACCAGCGCAAGCACAATATAAACGCCAATCATTACAACAAGAGTAGTAATGAAGAAGCTTGTTTTTTTCTCTTCGCTTACCCCGGTCATTGGGACCAATCCAATATACAGCACATACAAACTGTATAGTGAGCCAGCAAGTGAAAGGATAGACAGAGAAGGTATTATGTTAAAGATACCGGCAACTAACATTGGTGTATATGCATATCCAACCAGTGCAAGTGCCTTGTTCATGGTTATTGTCGCAACAAAATTTGTTGAAAGCATTTGAATAACCCATGCACTCAAATACACTCCCACAATTGTACCCACAAAAGATGTCAGAGCAGAGTTAATTCCCAGGCCTAAGCTGGCGGCTCTTCCAAAGAATCCCACATTTATGCCTATGAATCCATAACCAATAAATGAACAGACAGCGGGAATCAATGCGAGAGGGACAATGTAGCTGACAATAAATGAAGAGCTTTCAATCTCTTTCTCTTTTTCTCTCTCCCAAGCCTCTTTTGGACTCAGGATGAAAGATTTAATTAAATTAAAGAAGGTTTCCATAGTTTATAGTTTTAAGTTGAAGTTTTTCATGATTTGAGGTCTCTCATTCTCGTTTATAAATTCTTATATAATCGATATCGTGAAACTGAGGGAATATTGTTGTCGAATCGGGATTGCCGGGCCAGGTTCCACCTATCGCAGTATTAATAATTAAGAAATGGTCTGTATGGGGTACTCCCTCCTTTACTGTATGGATAAGCACTCCATCCAGGTACCATCTGATTTCGTCAGGTTCCCATTCAAGAACATAAATGTGGAAATCATCACCGTAGTTTAGAGTTCCCCTGTAGGTAGAAGATGACGACCTGCTCTCTCCCTTGAATGAGGTATAGTGAAATGTTGCGTAGACTATATTGGGTTCGTGTCCCAGAAATTCCATAATGTCAATTTCGGTATACCATGGGCGGAGCTCGGGAATAGACCTCTCTCTGCCTGACTCAACGGCCTGTTTCATAATGTACTCCATCATCCAGTCCCTGTTTTGCGGGTAGAGCCAGTATGCAGGCCAAAGCCCTTTTCCCACAGGCAGCTTGCCCCTAATCTCAAAACGGCCGTATGTGATAGCCAGCTTATCTTTGGTGTCAAGCCTTCCGCTTGTGAATTTCTTGTTGCCGTATTCTCTTTCTCTGCTTCTGATTCTTAAATTACCCCCTTCGAGAAAAACCTCGTCGGGTACATAGTACTGGAGTTCGTCATGTTTGCTTGTCTCTCTGATTAGTACATTCCATTTAGATTCATCAAGCTTTTTGCCGTTGAACTCATCCTGCCAGATGAGCTTCCAGCCCTTTTTGTTTGAATCAATGCTTTGCTGGCCATAAGAATTCTCCCCATATCCCGATAGCAACAACACGCAGATAATAATCCTTAAATTTAACATTGTGGTGATAGTTTTGTGGTTAGAATAAACCAAATTTACCAAAAAAATTTTCTAAAAATCTCTTTTCGGGCACTTTATTGATAATTATTCATTAAATTTGGTATGAACTTCTTGTTGGCGACTCCTAAACAACTAAATATCAAGGGCATGAAAAGGTTAATAATTGCAATTCTCATTCTGGGATTATGCACAACTGCCTCATCTCAGGGCTCAGGCAAAGAGAAAGTTAATGTCTGGGGTAATACAAACTCCTCTTTAAAACAAGGAGGAAGGGTAGCTTATCAGGACGGGATTGTTTACTATGCAAACCCGCGCGATTCTTTTAAACTCTATAGAATTAATATTGATGGTACCCTTAAAAGGAGGATATCACATGATATTCCTGAACAGATTAATGTTATTGGACAGCATATCTATTATCTCAATAGAAATTATGATTCGGGCAAGCAAGGTCTGTACAGGATTAGTATAACCGGAAGAGACAGACTGTTTTATGATCTGGATGCCTCTTATCTGCGGGTTCACAACAGTGGTATGGCCTATTTTCTGCTTGACGGTAAGTTTTATCAGATAAATACAAATAATATTACAAAACCTAAAGAGTTGGTATTTGTTGAAAAGGATTATATTACCGGAGCATATATAACTACAGACTATGTTTTCTATACCAAATGGTGGGAGAATCTCTCCGCAAATACGCAACACGGGGGTATGCACATTTACGGGAGGGTGTCCGGTAAGAAGGATAACTTGCTTAGTGACAATCGGGTTATTACTGAATTTATTGTCTCCGATAACTGGAGATGGGTCTTTTACAGGCAGATGGGTGGTTATTATGACAACAATTCAAAGCAGTATGTAACAGCTCTCATACTTGTTTCAAATAACAATCGTAATCCAAAAAAAATGCCAACACCTTTACCCGAATATGACAACAATATTGCATTTATTGACAGATGGTTATACTTCCGATCAGCAATTCCTCAAGATAATACATTGTACAGAATGAGTTTTGATGGCAAGAATGTTGAGGTTGTTTCACAACTGCCCGGTGAGGTTTATGAGGCAGGGGACTATCTTATTTTTTATGATGGGAAATATCTGGTAAGAACCCTTAAAGATGGCAGGCTGGCGGAGAAGTTAAATTAGAGACTCTATTTTCCCCACAGACCTTTATTTCTAATTCTGGCATTTTGCTGCAACTTAAGAAACAGTTCGGAATGTTTAACATTGGGCGGCACTGTTAATACCATTGCGTATCCGTTTTCTACCAGATATGCATTAAGAAATGTACCATCCTCCAGATAGGCATAGGCAAGGACTCTCATGTACTGATCGTACATGTTCACATCGTATTCGAGTCTCACTCTCTTGTCTTGCAAAAATGACTCAAGAAATTGTTTTGCCTCTTTTCCATAGAACCCTATCTCTTTTCTTCCGGTACGCCTTGATTCCGGTGCATCTACACCAATCAGGCGAACCTTTGTCCCTTTGGCAGAGCCGTCATCTATCCAGAATGTATCTCCGTCGACAACCTTTTTAACTGCATAATAGTGTTGCTCATTGGTGATTTTGGCAGATTTACAGGAGTACGAAGATAGTGTAATGCAAAACAGTATAAATATTGTGAGGGTAGATTTCAGATAACCCCAACGATTTATCTCTTTCTCAGCTGAATTATTCCTGTACATAAATGTTTAATATCTTCTGCGGTTAACAATAATCAGTGCAGCAATAACACCGGGAACCCATCCTGCCAGTGTCAGTAGAAAGACGATTAAAACCGATCCGCAACCGTAATCAATTACAGCCAGGGGAGGAAAGAGGATACACACAAGAACTCTTAAAAACGACATTTTATAAAAGAGATTTTTTAAATTAATATATTATTTAAGCAGAACATTATAAAGGTCAGGCCTTATTGTCTGATTTTGATAAAATGGGGTGGGTAAAATAAAACCTGGCTCCTTCACTATATTCCGGGTCAATCCAGATTCTGCCCCCCAGGTTTGTAATTATCTGCTTTGAAATTGCAAGACCTAACCCGGCTCCTTGTGAGAATGTGTTAAGTTTCCCGAACCTCTCAAACAGCTTTTTATGCTGCTCTTTAGGGATACCGCTGCCGGTGTCGCTCACCGAAAAAAGAAGGTGGCTGCCATTTAGTTCGTATTTTAGAACTATCTCTCCCTGCTGTGTGAATTTATTGGCGTTTGTAAGCAAGTTTAATAAGACCTGCGATAAACGGTGTACATCGGTGTAAATTTCGCAGGATTCAAGAGTGGGTTCAAATCTGTAATCAATAGATGCCTTTCTCAGATGAGTTGTTGTGGCAAGAACCTGTTCGCACAGTGAGTTCACTTCAACAGTACGGAACACAAAATTTAGTTTTCCTGTCTCAAGGCCTGAAATATCAAGGATGTCAGTTATGAGCGTTAAGAGCAGTTCTGAATTCTGAGCAATTACTTTGTTCATTTCAACTCTCTGTTCTGCTGTGTAATCATCAGAAATTAAAAGATTTGAGAACCCCACAATTGAGTTTAGAGGTGTTCTTATTTCGTGACTCATATTTGCCAGAAATGCAGATTTCAGATGGTCGCTCTCTTCTGCTCTCTCCTTTGCCATAATAAGCTCTTGCCTGTTCTGTTCCAAATATTTGCGGAGACGCTTGTTCTTTGAGTACATAAAAAAGAGAGTAATCATAAAAATCGCCAGAGCGACTGTTACTGAGGAGACAGCAATCAGATATTTTTTGTATTTCGCAAGTCTTGGGTCTTTCGCATTAATTATGATACTTTCAGAGGGTAACATCTGCTTGTTAATCTTCAATTTTTCCAGAAGACGCTGATCGAACTGGTATGAACTCCCGGATGTGTTGAACCTGACTGAATCTCTATCACCTTTAGCATATGCTTCAATGAGACTCACTATCCTTTTTGCATGCAAACCATATTTTGGGATGTATCCTCCAATTGCTCCGGATCCCAGTCCTGTTCCTGACATTGTGAAAACCGGAAGATTCGGATTTGCAGAAATAAGTTCTTCAAGAGAATTGCCCAGAAAATATTGCCCATCTTTATTTACTCTCCAGGTTCCTATCAGCATGGCAGTATTTTGGGGCAGCATTTTGATTGATTGCAAAATTTCATTGAAATGCAACTCCCTGCTATCCAGAAACAAATAATTTATATTTGGTACTTCGTTCATATCTCTTTTGAAGAGAGTCTTCATGGATAATCCCCCGTAGGTGTTGTCAGACAGGAATACAATATTTTTAGTTTCAGGAAAGAAGCTTAGGATAAGGTCAATATTCCTTCTGGGAACATAGTGATTTAATATTCCTCCAGCATTTGCTTTTCTTCGGGCCTTTCTTGACATATTTACCCACTCAGGCTGCCAGGTTTCATCAACTGAAGTAATTGGAAGTTCTATCCCGTTGCCACTGATATACTCACCAAATATAGGTACACCAGACGGAATTGTATCCTGCGCCAAGAGAGCGGCCCAGGCCTCCTGACCTATTGCGATGATTGCCCGTAATTTCTTATGCTCATATTTTTTAAGTAATGAGGCGACTCTTCCTTTCCACAGATGAGCCTCTTCATTAAAGTTTTTCGCTCCCAGGTCCTCAATAAGCACGATCGCGTTATCTTTATAATCTGTACCAAGTGCCAATTCAAACTCATTTATAAAATCCATAGACCTTTTGGTGTCCGGATTAAAGGATGAGATAATAAGATATACCTCCTGTTCAACTTCGGCATTTTGAGATTTGAGATGAGTCGGGAAAAGGTTTAGTGTCAGAAACAGCACCAGAGCAAAAAGAGCTCCGGTGTCATATAAAACCAATGTGAGTTTTTCTTTGATTGCCGACATATCCGTTTATGTAACGGCAAATGTATAAAAAATATTACTATAGAGACCGATTTTTCCCTTTAAAAAGAGAGAACCCGATGAGTGAGAGAGTTCCGCAGGCTATCATTGTAAGTGCCTGAGAACCGTGTGATATAGTTGCAAATACAACGCCTGTCGTCTGATCTATGCCATATATGGTAGCCAGCGCCAGTGATATTATAAAGTGGTATGCACCTATGCCTCCCTGTACAGGTATTGCCCATCCGAAACCACCTATCACCATAAGAAAAAGGGCGTCAGATATCCCAAGCCCCGCTACTGAAGGGAACGCAAGTATTGTAGTGTAGCTCATTAGCCAGTAGCAGATCCATATAAGAATGGTATAAATGATAAAAAGCCATTTCTGCTTCATTCGAAAACCTGATACAATGCCTGCTAAAACACCCTTAACAATATTGGCTATTTTTCTGAATACGGGGTGCTTTTTTCTAAAAGCATAGACTATATAAAAGAATATGGCAAACGTAGCCAATATTGTAATTGCTATAATACCAAATCCGGTAGAGAGTTTCTCACCGAAAGCAGAGATAATCTGTTTGTCTATGAAGTTGCCGAATCTGCTCCACTGTAAAACAAATATCGCAGTTGAAAATACAGCAAGAGACAGGAGGTCAACACTCCTTTCAAGCACAACTGTTCCTGCAACTTTCTCAAATGAGAGGCCTGTTTTTCTGGTTATTACACCACATCTGGCAAACTCTCCGGCCCGTGGTAATGCAAAATTTGTAATGTAGCCGATATTAATTCCGTCCCAGGCATCAACTCTTCTGATTCCGGAGTGTAATGGCAGCATTATCATTCTCCACCTGAGAGATCTAAGCCAGAAGGCTGCAATGCTCACTGCCATTGAGGCGGCTATCAGGATATAATTTGCACTTTTTAAACCCTCTGTAAAATCATTCCATTTTACCTCTCTGAACGAGAACCACAACAACACGACTGCTGCTGCAAACAACAGTATGTATTTTATGGCTGAAATGAGGCGCTGCTTCATTACTGAAAATAATTATATCAGCTTATTTGTTTGGGAATCGGGGAATATTACTTTTGGTTTAAAGACGAGTGCCTCTTCAGGAGTCATATGAGCATAGGCCATGATAATTATCAGATGTCCTACAGAAAATTTATGTGCTGCCGCTCCGTTAATTCCAATCTTGCCACTGCCACGCTCCCCTTTAATCACATATGTCTCTATCCTTTCACCGTTGTCAATATTGACGATGGATACCTTTTCATTTATATAGAGCCCTGCCGCTTCAATCAGATCTTCGTCTATGGTTACGCTACCAATGTAATTAAGATTAGCTTCAGTTACACGGGCCCTGTGTATTTTTGACTTCATCAGCTCCAACAACATCTCACTTAAGTTTTATATTATCAATTAATCTAACCGCACCGGCGAAAACTGCTGTACATAACTGTATTTCGTCGGCCTCCCCCCAGCTCTTAACCGGACTTAGTGTAATTGCGTCAACAATTTCGGCATATTCGGTTTTAAGCAGAGGCTCTGAGTCTATCTCAGAAATTACCCATTTTGTCAGCTCTTGAGGTGCAGGGCAAATTTGCGGCAAATTTTGTGCCGTTGCAAGCTCCGCTGCTCTTTTAAGCGTTTTGTATATGGTTGGTGCCACTCTTCTGTGTTGGGGTGTCAGTAGTAAATTTCTTGAGCTCATTGCCAAACCATCAATCTCTCTGACCGTTGGACATGAAACAATTTTAACAGGATAATCCAGTTTTTTGCTGAAATATCTAATTATTGCAAGCTGCTGAAAATCTTTCTCCCCAAAGTAGGCATGTGTGGGCCTGACTATATCAAAAAGACGGGTAACTACCTGAGCAACACCGTTAAAATGACCCGGCCTGCGAGGCCCCTCCCCATTGTTGTCCAATCCCCCCAGATCAAAAACCCTGTTATCTTCCTGCGGGTATATCTCCTCAATTGAAGGAATGAAAACGATTGTGGCTCCTGCTTTTTCGAGCATTTCACAATCCTTCTCTATAGTACGGGGATATTTTTCAAGATCGACAGGATTATTAAACTGGGTAGGGTTAACAAAAATGCTCACCACAACAATTTTGCAATCCGCTGCTGCTCTGTTTACAAGAGATATATGCCCCTGATGCAACGCTCCCATTGTTGGCACAAACCCCACCTCGCAACTATCTGAAAAAAAAGAAATAGCACTATAAAATTGGGGCAGGGTGTAACAGATTGTCATCAATTTGAAAATTTTTGCAAACCTACAAAAAAATATGAACTTTGCACGCAGAACCTTTTTTCCGCTTAAAATCTGCATATTAAATGAAATATTTAAAAACTCTGGGAATTCTCGGAGGTATGGGACCTGAGGCTACCTCATACCTATTTAACCTCATTATCAAGAATACTAAGGTTAAAAAAGACCAGGATCATATACCTGTGGTCATTTTTAACTACCCTCAGATTCCGGATAGAACTCTTAATATTGTAGAGAACGGAGAATCTCCTCTTTTATACCTGATAAAAGGGATGAAACTTTTGGAAAAGGCAAAAGCAGATGTTGTTATAATCCCCTGTAATACAGCTCATTACTATATTGAAGAGATTAATAAATACTCAACACTTCCAATCCTGAATATGATTGAACTAACTTCAAAACATGTTAAGGAGATGCCTGTTAAAAAGATTGGAGTAATGGCTACTACCGGTACCATCAGGACAAAACTTTATCAGAGGAACCTTGAGAATCTGGGTCTGGAGGTTGTATTGCCTACTGAAAAAGAGCAGCAGGAGTTGGTTATGGAGGCAGTTTACGGGAAAAGAGGAGTTAAGGCCGGTTACAAAAAAGAGCCAAAACGACTACTTAAAGAAATTTCTCAAAGATTATCGGAGAGGGGTGCTGAGGTTATTATTGCCGGATGTACCGAGATTCCTCTTGTTCTTTCAAGAAAAGATATCCCTGTAGAATTGGTTAATCCTATGGAGATTCTGGCAAAAGCAGCAGTTACTTATTGCAAGAGATAAACTGAATATTTTAAGTTATATTTAAATAAAAATAAAAGACGTGAAATCTATATTGGGAATAGGCAACGCCTTAACAGACATACTGGCAGTTTTGGAAGATGATTCCCTTCTTGAGCAGTTTCACCTGCCGGAGGGGAGTATGCAGCATGTTGACAGAGAGACCGGTGAAAAGATATGGCAAACACTCAAACCCATGGGAGTGCAGTATGTAGCGGGAGGCTCAGCAGCCAATACAATTACTGCAACTGCCGTACTTGGCATGCCTTCGACATTTATTGGCAAAGTGGGAAACGATGAGCTGGGCTCATTATTTAAGTCAGATCAGGCAAGGAATGGCATAAAATCCACACTCTTTACAGGCAAGGCTGCATCGGGCAGGGCGATGGTATTTATTACAGCGCCAAATGCCGAGAGAACTTTTGCCGTATACCTTGGAGCTGCAATTGAATTGATTTCGGAAGATCTTAAATATGAGCAGTTTGTGGGGCATGACTATTTTCACATCGAGGGTTATCTGGTACAAAATCAAGATCTTGTACGCCGGGCAGTAGAGTTGGCCAAGGAGGCAGGAATGATCATTTCTATAGATATGGCCAGTTATAATGTGGTCGAGAGCAACTACGCCTTTTTGCATGATATAATTGAAAACTACGTTGATATTGTTTTTGCTAATGAAACAGAGGCTCAGGTTTTTACCGGCAAAACACCACGTGAAGCTCTTGATGAAATTGCTAAGATTTGTGATACTGCAATAGTAAAGATAGGCAAAGATGGCTCTATGGTTAAAAAAGGTGACCAATATCACTATATTGAAGCTTGGCCGGCAGATACAATTGACGCAACCGGGGCGGGTGATATCTATGCTGCAGGCTTTTTGTTTGCCCACGCTAACGGTCTTTCTCTGAAGGATTGCGGTGAGGTTGGTTCATTAGTGGCGGCAAAGGTTGTTGAGGTTATAGGGCCCAAGATTGACATACCAAGGTGGAAGAAGGCAAAGCAGGAGATAAGGGAGTTAACCGGGTTGCTTCAGTAAGGCAAAACACTCGTTAATAAATAGATCTATGAAAAAACTGAAATTAATGCTTAAAATGTTTGCAGTGTCATTTGCACTGCTTGCTTTTATCCCACAGGGGTGTACAGCAAAAAAAGAGTTGAAGCCTGATCTCAGTAAAAAGGTTTGGGCATGGATGTCGGGCAAAACAACCATGACAGAACAGGAGTGGGAAAGCATGTTTGGCAAGGCTTCAGAGGCAGGTATTGATGCAATAATTCTGGAGTGTCACGGAGGATATCCTGAAGTTTTGGGAGATTCAACGAGTTTCAGAGACAGTGCAGCAATTAAAATCATTGAGATAGCTTTGCCTTATGCGCAAAAACACAACATTGAGCTTCACGCCTGGATATGGACGACAAACAGAACCGAGAAGAGCCTCAGGAATGCTCATCCGGAATGGTATCAGGTAAATGCTCAGGGAGAGTCTTGCCTTGATATTAAATTATATAACAGGGAGCATTACAGATGGCTATGCCCTTCCCGCCCCGAAGCTCTGGAATATATGAAGGAGAGGATTGCCGAGCTTGCCTCAATAGAGGGTCTTGCAGGAATTCATCTTGATTTTATCAGATACCCTGACGCAATTCTCCCATACGGACTCCACGAATCAAGGGGTGTATTACAGGATAAGGTATATCCTTTATGGGATTTTTGCTACTGTGAAGTATGCAGAAGCAATTTTAAAACCCAGACCGGAATCGATCCTGTGGAACTTGAGGACCCCACATCAAACAATGAATGGATGCAATACCGCTGGGATGTTTTGTCCTCTTTTGCAAGTGAATTGTGCAAAGAGATTAAGGCTCACGGTAAAGTAGCTACTGCAGCTGTCTTTGCATCACCTGAGGAGTCCAAAAAACTGGTAAGGCAAGACTGGGCTAATTTCAGGAATATTGATATTCTGTTCCCTATGATTTATCATAAATTCTATAATTGGGAAGACCCAATGGTAGAGACAGCAACAAGAGAGGGAGTTGAGGCTCTTAAGGCAGCAGGCAATCCGGCAGCTCTCTGTTCGGGGCTCTTTGTGGGTCATGTGCCAAAGGATAGAATACCCGAGTTTTTTGGATATGCTAAAAACGGAGGATCACAGGGTGTATGTCTCTTCTCGCTTGAGGGGATTAACAGAAACGAAGGTTACTGGGAGGCGCTTGGGAGTGCAATAACGGAGTTTAAGAGGCTCTGATTATTATTGAATCCGGGTAAATCCGGCTCTTCAGACTGTTCGCTAAAAGATCCCGTGAAGCTGGGCATCCACTCTGTCAATTACATGCCTCAGATCTTCGGTACGATCCTCATATTTGATTTCGTCAACATCAATTATGAGTACTTTGCCATCTTTATAATTGCTGATCCATTTTTCATATCTCTCGTTTAGCCCGGAGAGATAATCTATTCTTATTCCGCTTTCATATTCGCGGCCTCTTTTGTGAATTTGTGATACAAGGTTTGGAATTGAAGAGCGCAGATAGATGAGCAGATCGGGTGGTTTTACCAGAGAGAGCATTAAATCAAAAAGAGAGTTATAATTTTCGTAGTCCCTTGTGCTCATGAGTCCCATGCTGTGCAGGTTCGGGGCAAATATTCTTGCATCCTCATAAATGGTTCTGTCCTGAATTACATCATTTTGATCTCGCTCTATCTCCACAATACCTTTGAAACGCTCCTGAAGGAAAAAAATCTGAAGATTAAAGGACCATCTCTGCATATCGTTGTAGAAGTCTGCAAGGTAGGGGTTATTGTCAACAGCCTCATATTTAGCGTCCCAGTTGTAATGTTTTGACAGTAATTTTGTTAGCGTGGTTTTCCCGCTTCCGATGTTTCCGGCTATTGCGATATGCATAATAATAAGTTTTTGATATTACAGAGGGATCTCTCTACTGCAAAATTAAGAAAATCTTTTAGTAATTTTGCCCTATGTTTGATACTTTACAACACAAAGGGAGGCGCAAGCAGCTTCTGTCGCAACTTTTATCAAAATTTGAGTTTGACACCAGGGTAATCGAGGCAATGAACAAGGTCCCCAGACATATGTTTGTTGATCATGGTCTTGATAATCTTGCATATCTTGACAAACCTTTACCCATAGGGGCTAAACAAACTATATCACAACCATATACTGTTGCAATGCAGAGCCATCTTCTTGTGCAAAAGGCAGTAAAATTTGATAAAGTACTTGAAATTGGTACGGGTTGTGCATATCAGACAGCGGTGCTTGCTGAGATGGGTTACAGGGTTTACAGTATTGAGAGACAGAAGGCGCTCTATATACTTGCACAGAAAAATCTGGCCCGGCTGGAGTATCATAATCCACTTTTGTGTTTTGGCGATGGATTTGCCGGATTACCAAAATTTGCTCCATTTAAGGGCATTTTAATAACCTGCGGGGCACCTGAGATCCCAAACGAACTACTCAGGCAGCTTGCAATTGGAGGGAGGATGGTTATTCCCGTTGGAACAGGTACACAGAGAATGGTTGTAGTAGACAGGATTTCAGAGGAGGAGTACATAAAAAGTGAACATGGCGACTATAAGTTTGTTCCTATGTTAAGCGGTATTGAAGATAAATAATTATTAAAAATAAATAAGAGACCAAAGATGCAGATCAAGACATTTTATTTTAACGACCTCAGAGAATGTACATATATTCTGTGGGATGATACAGGTGAGTGTGTAATAGCTGACCCCGGCTGTTACAGCGAAAGCGAAAAGGGCAGACTTGAGAAATTCATATCAGAAAACTCTCTAAAGCCGGTTATGCTGCTCAATACACATGGACACTTTGACCACATTATGGGTAATGCATTTGTATCGCAAAAATGGAATGTTAAGACATATATTCACTCCGATGATAAGCCTCATCTCGAGAGAGCCGTTCAGTACAGCAATATGTTCGGGTATAATGTTGAGGCGCCTTCACTGGACACCGTTGATCTTAATGATGGGGACGAACTTAAATTCGGGAACTCTCTTCTTAAGGTGATGACTACTCCCGGACATACAAGGGGAGGAGTCTCATTTTATAGTGATACCGACAAGTTTGTTCTTACCGGGGATGCTCTCTTTGCAGGCAGTATCGGCAGAACAGATTTACCCGGAGGTGATTACGATCAACTTATGGAATCTCTCCTCGGGAAAATCATAAAACTTGGCGATGACTACACTGTTTATCCCGGACACGGGCCGGCTACTACAATTGCCAACGAGAAAAATTCAAACCCATTCCTTAGATACGAATAGCACAAACTAACCTTATATGAATATAATTAATTTCAGATTTCTTCTGATTCTGGTCCCATTCCTGACATTTTGTACAAACGGAGGTTCTCAGGACAATTCAACCGTTTTTGAAAAATCCGGGGAGTTTACCCAGGATATCAAGCTACCTCCAATTCCGAGTCAGATATCATTTGCCGGAGAGGAGGTTCCTCTTAAGTACTTTGATGTCAGGGAGTCACTGCAGAGAGAGGTTACAACACTAAGTTACCTGCACGGAACAATGATCTTTATTTTTCAGCTTGACAACAGATATGGCAAGGTGATAAAGGATATTCTCAGAGAGGAGGCTATTCCGGAAGATTTCTACTACCTGTGTATTGCAGAGAGCGCTTTGCAACCTTTGGTTTCGCCTGCAGGGGCGGCCGGTTATTGGCAATTTCTTGCAACAACCGCAAGGGAGTATGGTCTTGTTGTGGACAACGAAGTTGATGAGAGGTACAACATTGAGAAGTCTACAAGGGCAGCCGCAGCATATTTTAGAAAAGCATATGCAGAATTCGGGTCATGGGCAATGGCAGCGGCATCTTACAACACAGGGCTGAGTAACGTGAGATACAGAATAGGCATTCAGTCTCAGCAAAACTATTTTGAGACACAATTTGTGGAGGAGACCGGCCGGTATGTGTTTCGTGCTTTGGCATTTAAAACCGTCATGGAAAACCCTGACAGATATGGGTTTAACCTAAAGAAAGAGGATCTTTTCAAATCGCTTGAATATGAAACCGTAAAGGTTACCGGAACCATTGAGAACTGGAGCGACTTTGCAACTACACACGGGACTAATTTTAAGATGATTAAGATTTATAATCAGTGGATAAGATCAAATAAACTGGAGAATAAACAACGCAGAACCTACACTGTGCAGATCCCTAAAAAGGGCTTCAGGGAGAATTAAAAATGGCAATTGAGGTAATAGGAGCAAGGGTTAACAATCTTAAAAATGCAGATGTAACGATTCCTTCTGAAAAGCTTGTTGTTGTAACGGGTTTGAGCGGAAGCGGAAAATCGTCTCTTGCTTTTGATACCATCTTTGCCGAGGGTCAGAGGAGATATATGGATACTCTGTCTGCCTACGCAAGGCAGTTTATGGGTGTTCTGGAGAGACCCGATGTTGATTCAATAACAGGGTTAAGCCCTATTATTGCCATTGAGCAGAAAACTACCGGCAAAAATCCACGCTCGACAGTCGGGACAATTACAGAAATTTACGACTTTTTAAGGCTTCTCTATGCCAGGGCATCAAAGGCATACTCCCCGGCAACAGGGCTGGAGATGATTAAATATACCGATGAACAAATCGTATCATTGATTATAAGCGAATTTGAGGGGAGGCGTTCTCTTTTGCTTGCACCACTTGTCAAGGGCAGAAAGGGTCACTACAGAGATATGTTTGAAGGGCTTGTAAGAAAAGGCTATCAACAAGTTAGGGTTGACGGAGAAATTTTTGATCTTGCAACCATAAAGCCTCTGGACAGATACAAATCACACTTTATTGAACTTGTTGTTGACAAACTGATGCCAAATGCTACAGGTGAAAAAAGAATAAGAGAATCGGTTATTACGGCTCTGTATCAGGGCAAGGGAACGATTGCAATTCTTGACACCGGAAATGACGATTTAAGGTATTTCAGCAAACACCTGATGTGTCCTGTAAGTGGCATCTCATATCCGGAACCTGCTCCCCACACCTTCTCGTTTAACTCTCCACAAGGCGCTTGCCCTCACTGCAAAGGTCTTGGAATGATAACCAAAGCCGATTTGTCAAAAATTATTCCAAACAAATCAAAATCGATTGCCCTGGGTGGCATAACCCCAATTGGAGTTAAAAGAGAGACTCTGCTTTTCAGTCAGCTGGAGGGTATTGCCAAAAAATATGAGTTTTCTTTAAATGACCCCATCAAAGATATTCCCGAAGATGCCATTAACCTTATTATATACGGCTCTGATGAGCTCATAAGGGTTACACGCGGAGGATCTTCCCATATGCTCAGCTTTTCGGGTGTAATAGCAATGATTGAACAGAGTGATAAGGATAGCGATGATCTTATTCAGAAAAAAGAGCGTTTCACCGAAGAGATTCTCTGCCCGCTATGTAAAGGAACACGCCTTAAGGAGGAGTCTCTGAATTTTAAAATTGACTCAAAAAATATTGCTGAGATTTCGGCACTTGATATCGATCATCTGGCAGACTGGACAGATAAGTTGCCTGACAAACTCGCTCAGAGAGAACGAACCATTGCCAGGGATATAATAAAGGAGCTTAAAGACAGAATTGGATTCCTTAAGGATGTTGGTCTGAATTACCTCTCTCTTGACAGAAGCACAAGAAGTCTGAGCGGAGGAGAAAGTCAGAGAATACGGCTTGCTACCCAGATAGGGTCAAAACTTGTTAATGTGCTCTACATACTTGATGAGCCAAGTATAGGCCTTCATCAGAGGGATAATATAAAGCTCATAGAGTCACTCAAAAAACTGAGAGATGAGGGCAATTCAGTAATGGTTGTGGAGCATGACCAGGAGATGATGACAGCAGCAGACTGGCTTATCGATTTGGGCCCCGGAGCGGGAGATAAGGGGGGAAAGCTTCTCTTTTCAGGTGAGCCCGGCACAATTAAAAACATGTCTCCGGCAGAGATTAAAGGGTATAACTCACTAACTCTTGATTATTTAACAGGGGTAAAAAAGTTTGAGATTCCCGAAAAGAGGAGAACAGGCAACGGGAAGTATCTTGAACTGACCGGTGCTGCCGGAAATAATCTTAAACAGGTAAATTTAAAGATACCATTAGGGCTGTTCATCGGGGTGAGTGGGGTGAGCGGAAGCGGGAAGTCATCTCTGATAACGGAGACTCTGATGCCGATTTTAAGCAGACACTTTTACCACTCTCTGTACAAACCTCTTCCCTACAAAGCGATTACGGGCATTGAGAATGTCGACAAACTTATTGAGATTGACCAGTCACCTATTGGTCGTACACCAAGGAGTAATCCTGCAACATATACAAATGTATTTGCTGATATAAGAAAGCTCTTTACCGAGACCAATGATGCCAAAATCAGAGGTTTTAAATCGGGGAGATTTTCGTTTAATGTAAAGGGTGGCAGGTGTGAAGAGTGCCGTGGTGCGGGGCTGCAGATGATTGAGATGAACTTTTTGCCGGCAGTCCATGTGCACTGCAGGGAGTGTAACGGAAAGAGATATCTCGCTGACACACTTGCTGTCAAATACAGAGGTAAAAACATTTACGATGTACTTGAAATGACAATTACTCAGGCACTTCGATTTTTCGAGCACATTCCATCTATTGTGCATAAAATAAGGGCTTTGGAAGAGGTGGGACTTGGCTATGTTAAGCTGGGACAGCCATCCACAACCCTTAGCGGAGGTGAAAGTCAGCGCGTAAAGCTGGCCACAGAGCTTTCCAAAAGAGGAACGGGAAACTCTTTATATATACTTGACGAACCTACAACCGGTCTGCATTTTGAAGATGTTCGTGTTTTGCTTGAGGTTCTGCAGAAGATAACAGACCAGGGAAATACCGTTATGATTATTGAGCACAATCTAGACGTGCTCCGCTCTGTGGATTATATTTTTGACCTTGGACCCGAGGGAGGAGAGAAGGGAGGCAGAATTGTAGCACAGGGCACACCTGAACAGATAAAAGCGAATTCTGAATCTGTTACAGGATGTTATCTTTAAATTTTGTATATTGAAAAAAACTGCAAATTATGATTAAGGTATATTGTGAAAATCTGAAAAAAACATTTAAATGTGAGCCGGGAACAACACTAAAACAATTTGCTAAGCAGTGCGGTGTAAATCTGCGCTGGCCTGTAATTGCTGCTGTTGTTGATAATCAGCTTAAGGAGCTCTCTTTTCAGATTTACATCTCACACACTATACAATTCATTGACTTCAGCCATCCTGACGGGTCAAGAACCTATATCAGGTCTTTGAATTTTGTTCTTCAGAAAGCTGTTTATGAGCTCTATCCGGAATATTCTCTGATAATTGACTATAACCTTCAGAATGGCATGTATGCCGAAATAAGAGAGTTTGAGCCGGATGATGATGGAACGCCAAAGGCTGTTGTTATGAGTGAAGATGAAGTTGCCTTGGTTAAGAATCGTATGATGGAGCTTGTGGCTGCAGACCTTCCTTTCACAAGACAAAAAATAAGAACGGAGGAGGCTGTTAAAATGTTCAGAGCCAATAACAGACACGAAAAGGCTCTTCTACACGAACTTAGGGGGAAATTCTTTACTACTGTCTATTTTCTTGACGGGTATCCTGACCATTACTATGGACCACTGGTGGACTCAACCGGTGCTTTGTCGGCCTGGGATCTTGAATCCTTCGGAAGAGGATTGCTTGTGAGGTCACCATCTATTAACTCTCCTTATGAAATAATTCACACTCCTTATCAGTACAAGCTGTTTGATGTTTTTAAAGAGTATTCGGACTGGTGCAGTATTATGGGTGTAAGGGGAGTAGGAGCTCTTAATCACGCAATTATTGACGGGAAGGCAAGAGATTTGATTCATATTTCAGAGGCTCTTCACGAAAGGAAGTATGCAGCAATTGCAGATGAAATATTTAAAAGACGGGATAAGGTTAAACTCGTGTTGATTGCCGGTCCGTCAAGCAGTGGCAAAACCTCTACATCCAAAAGGGTTGCTTTGCAGGCTAAGGTTTTGGGACTCAATCCTGTAATTATTGAAATGGATAACTATTTTGTGGATCGTGACAAAACTCCGATTGACAAAGATGGAAATTTTGATTTTGAGGTTCTTGAGGCTATGGATGTTGATTTTCTTAATGATCAGCTTAATGACCTCTTTGCCGGAAAAACAGTAGAGCTTCCGAAATTTGACTTTACACAGGGTAAAAGGGTTTTCAAGGGTGATATGCTTTCACTTGGGGAGAAAGATCTTCTTATTATGGAGGGAATTCACGGGTTAAATCCTCGACTTACCTCTCATATTGAGCCGGACAGAATTTTTAAGATTTATGCATCTGCACTTACTTCACAATCTCTTGATGAAAACAATAATATTTCAACATCGGATTGTCGTTTGATAAGGAGAATAGTCAGGGACGGAAGCTTCAGAGGAATGTCACCCGAGGCAACAATTCTTCGTTGGGCAAGTGTGAGGAGGGGAGAGCTTAATAATATCTTTCCTTTTCAGGAGAATGCCGATATTATGTTTAACTCGGCCCTTATTTATGAACTTCCTTTGCTTAAATATTATGCCGAACCTTTATTGAGAAGGATTCCTTCAAATTCTCCTGCCTCTACCGAAAGCATAAGACTTTTAAAATTTCTCTCCTACATTCAGGAGCTTCAACCTTGGGAAATTGCACTTATTCCTCCTACTTCGGTCATGCGGGAATTTATCGGAGGCAGTAGCTTTATTTATTAACAGATTATCAGAATCCTGAGCGAGTTACTTTTGTAACCAGTGCTCAGGGTTTTGCTTAATTGTTCCGCTCCATAGCTGGAAGTGGATGGCCGAGTTGCCCTCTGCCTCAGCCAGGGTTCCAAGAATTTGTCCGGTCTTAACAGAATCTCCGCTTTTAACACTTACCCTGTCAAGTTTTGTATAAAAAGTGTAAAAGTTACCGTGCTGGATAAGAACACACTGGTTGTATCCGGGCATAACAAGTATCTGTTTTACAATTCCGTCAAAAACAGCAAGAGCCTGGGCGTTCAGATTGGTTGATATGGTAATTCCATTATTAAATGGAAGTTTAATATTTTTGAAAACAGGATGGTTGTGCTGACCAAAGTGATCAATTATTACACCCTCTTTAACCGGCCACGGAAGACGGCCTTTGTTGTTTTCAAATTTATCTGAAAGCACCCTGTCAGCCTCGGTATTTTTGTAATCAGAGCTCTTTTTTGCCTTTGCTGCCTCTGCAAGAATCCTCTCAATTTCACGGTTAAGGCGTTCAATCTCTTTTCTCTTTGCTGTCAGCTGCTGTCTGAATTCTCTCTCTCTTCTTGACAGTTGAGTTATAATATCTTTTGCTCTCTTCTCTTCCTGTTGAAGAGACCTGTTCTCCTGCTCTCTCTGGTTCCTCATCTTCAGAGATTCCTCTCGGGTTTTGGCCAGTACCCCTATCTCTTCTTCGAGCTTTTGATTTTTTTCTTTTATGGATTGTGCGTTTTGACGTATTGCTCCTGAGTAGTTTTTCAGATAGCTCCATCTCCTGTACCCTTGTTCAATGTTATTGCTTGCAAGCACATACAGTATCCAGATAGTGCGGTCTCTGTATTTATAGGCGTTGTAAACCAGATGTGAATAGTTCTTTTTTAACGACTCCAGCTCTTTTGAAAGACGTGCCACTTGTATCTCTCGTTCTCCTGTCCGTGCTTCAATTACCTTTATCTCCTGCTCTATCTGCTGTAGGAGTTTTTTTCTGTTTGAAATCTTTCTCTGGATAAAATTGAGCTCCTTCGTGCTCGAGAGCTGTTTGCTTTTGTTGGCAGCAAGTTGTTTGTCCAGAAATGCAATCTCCTTCTCAATCTCCTCTCTTTTTTTTGTCTGCTCCGAAACATTTTGGGCAGAGAGAGAGGGGCTAAGAAAAATTAGAAAAAAGAGTATTGCAATAAGGCTCCTCATCTGTTATTTATTTAGTTCGCTCTTGCGTTTTTGAATCTTTTCGTCTATTCCCAGAGTGGGGTCAAGCTTGGCGGCCTGATCCCAGTATATAAATGCAAGGTCATGCTCATTAAGGGCAAAGAGAACGTCTGCATAGTGATCAAGAATATCGGCATTCTCCTTTCCTCCGTATACCATTGCCCTTTTTAAAACGGTTTTGGCTTCGGCATGTTTGCCCATCTTATGAAGTATCCAGGCATATGTGTCAAGATATGTTGCATTGTCCGGCTCCTCTTCAATGGTAATTTTACTCATGCGCTCTGCCTTTTTCAGGTTTTTACCCTCCAGAGAGAGAAAATATGCGTAGTTGTTTAACGCAGGCAAGTGGCGGGGCTCCATTTTAATGGTCTTTTGGTAGTACTTGAAGGCCTCCTTTTTATTCCCTTCCTGATAGGTGAGATCGCCTATGGTGGTAAGAGTGTTTACTGTTGTTGTGCTGTCTCCCTTTGAGTATTTCAGGATCTCTTTGAAGGATTTTATTGCTTCTGCCTTGTTACCTCTCTGGAGTTGTGCAATACCTTTAAACTGCATAAAATCAGTATCGTTTTTAAAGATATCCAACGCCTCTCTACTCTTCACCTCCATTGGTTCCCACATACCAAGATAGTATATAAGTGAGAGGTACTGCCTGTGTGCTTCACGGTTAGTGGGGTAGTTTGTAAGATTATCGTGAAGAACTTCAAGTGCCTGGCCACTTCTGCCCATCTGAACAAGAAAAAGAGAGTGGGTAAAAGCTATTGCTGAATCGCCCGGATGAGCAAAATAGAGATTTTGCATCATTGTATCAATCTGAGGAAGAAATGTCTGAACAAAGCGGTTATTGGTGAGAATCTGCCTCATGTAATCAATCTTCATCTTTGGATTTACATCGGTATTCAGAAGGAAAGGATTCACCCTTTCAAAGTATAGATCGTACTGACCCCTAACCCTGTAAATCTCTGCAAGACCAAAACTGGCAGGGACATATGAGGGTTCAATTGCCAGTGCCTTGAGGTAGAAACCTTCTGCAATGGTGTCCTCTCTTTGCAACGCATAGTTATCACCCAATATGGTTGCAGTGCGGGGTGTCCCGTACCCGGCGTCAAACTCTTCGAGGTATTTGTGTGCCTCTTCTTGTTTCCCGTCAAAAATCATCAGATTGAATCTTGTTAGGGCTGTCCCCTCATTCACCCCAATATTTTTCTCGATATCTTTAAGAACCTCCTCTGCCTTTGCAAACTCTCTCTCCTGTATATAGAGCTCTATAAGACCGTCGTAAAGTTCGCTTCGCAATGGGTTCTCAACTCTGAGCCGGTCCATTACCTTAATGGCCTCTGTTGTGTTTCCCTCAATTTTATAAATTTCGGCAAGCATCATTTTATACCATAGGTTTGAAGAGTCTTTTGCTATTGCGGCAAGAGCTGCCTCACGAGCTTTTGCGGGATTATTTTGTTTTGTATATATCTTTGCAAGGTAATAGTCGGCGGCATCGTTAGTTGGGTCCTTAAAGCGAACCTCGCTGAATTGTCTCTCGGCAAGTTCAAGATTACCCTGGTTATAACTTTTTATGGCTTCAAGATATAGAGAAAATGAATTTTGCCCTCCCACCTGTCCGAATAGCATAGTTGCCGGGTTTAGAGCGAAAAAAGTGACAATCAGCAAAAAATATTTCAATTTATTATGTTTCTTTTTTGGACAAATCATTTGTGGATGTATTTTTGTATCGCAAAGTTAATTAATTTCCTACCGTTACAAATATCAATCCAATGTCTGCACCATTGTTGAAATCTTTTTATTGTCTGTGCAACGAAATATTGCTATTTTGCATCTTATAATTACTGTGAATGATAACCTCTAAAACGGAATTTCCCGACGAGAAGGAGTTGTTGCGCGCCTGCCTGAAACAGGATCCCAGAGCACAGCGATCTCTTTATGAGTTGTACTCTCCTAAGATGTTGTCGCTTTGCATCAGATATGTGGGCGAAAGGGAGCGTGCCCGGGATATCCTTCACGATGGTTTCATCACGGTATTTGAAAAAATTGAAAGCTATAATGGCAGCGGGTCTTTCGAAGGATGGCTAAGACGGATATTTGTAAATACCGCACTTATGTCACTAAGAAAGGGAGATGTGCTCAAGTACACCGAAGAGCTGAGCGAATCGGGGAAAGAACTTACGGTTGAAAGTTCAGTTTTAGGGAGCATTACATCTACAGAGCTAATGAGACTGATATCCACAATGCCGGCGGGCTTCAGAACAGTTTTCAACCTTTATGCAATTGAGGGCTACAGCCATCAGGAGATAGCTAAAGAGTTGAAAATTAGTGAAGGAAGTTCAAGATCACAGCTCAGTAGAGCAAGAGTATGGCTACAGGATAGACTAAAAGAAAAAGGAAGATAAAGAAAATGGGTAATTTGGAATTTGATAAGAGAGTGCGTGAAATGCTGGAGGGACATCAGGAGATGCCTGACAGTGGTTCATGGGACTCAATTGCCCGTGATCTGGAGAGGAGAAGACGGGGGAGAGTCCTTTACTTTAGAAGATCCATTACGGCTGCCGTTGCAGTTGCAGCATCGCTTGCCCTTTTGCTGTTGCTTGACTCACCGGAGGAGATTACAACACCTGCACCACTGAAGCATGACATTCTCGTGTCCGAAAAAACCACTGTTACCGAAAGTACAAAAGAGAGCATTCAGGAAGAGGCCAAGGCATCGACTGAAGGGGTCATAAAATCACAAAAGCCATCACACATCAGGGTTATTATTAATGAGGAGGTCACTAACCTTGCTCAGAATAAAGTTGTTACCACCGAAAAAGAGCAGCAGGCTGTTGAAGAACCGGTGAAGCAGGAGGATATTATTAAAGTTGAACCTGAAAAGAAGAGAGAAGAGACTCCTGCAAGTGTAAGAGAGAGACAAAAAGAGGCAGATCCCGGGAAAACAGGGGTTCAATCTGTTGAAGAGTACCTTTTTAAAGTCAGAGGAGATTCACGTGGCTCAAGAAAACACTCAAAGGCCCTGATTGCAATGGGTACAAATATCTCACCATCAATGGCAAGTAACTCGGTTACACTGATGGGAGTGAGTCAGATTGGCTCCAATAATTTAAACAATGTAGTATCTACCATACAAAAGGCAGATGTGCCGGTGGAGGTGGTTTCAAATACAAAATTTCTGATGCCGGTATCTGTAGGAATACAGCTACAGCTTCCGCTCGGTAAGATTGTTTCGTTAGGTTCGGGTATTAATTACACCCTTCTTTTCTCAAATTACGACGATTTATCAAGACAGGAGACTAGGCAGACTCATCAGACTCTCCACTACATTGGTGTTCCCGTAAATGTATATGCAAATCTTTTCAATAACGAAAATATAAGATTTTATCTATCAGGTGGCTTTACCGTTGAAAAGGGTCTTTATGCCCATTACAAAATATTTGAAAACGGTGTAAAAAAATGGAGTGGCAACTCTATAGAGGGGCTTCAGTGGTCATTAAATGCCGGAGCAGGTGCCGAATTCTTTGTTAACAGAAACACCGGACTTTACTTTGACCCTTCTGTTGCCTATTTCTTTGATAACAACCAGCCGCTAAGTATCCGAAACGCCCAGCCGCTACAGTTCAAGTTCGAACTGGGATTCCGCTTCCATCTGTAAGGCTCTTTTTAACTATCTTTACAAAAAAAAGAGTTGTCAACAACAGCAATAGTAATATTAAACTGGAACGGGGTACACTATCTTGAGAGGTTTCTTCGTAATATAATTGAGAGGAGTAAATCTCCCGGAGTTAAGGTAGTCATTGCCGACAACGGATCTACCGACGGTTCACAGGAGTGGATTACAAAAAATTTCCCTGCAATTACATTAATAGAATTGGGCGCCAACTATGGTTTTACCGGAGGGTATAATCGCGCTCTCAACTATATTGAGGCAGACTATTATATGCTTCTAAATTCTGATGTTGAGGTAACCAAGGATTGGCTTACTCCTTTGGTAAAAGCCTTTGACAACAATCCCATGATTGGTATTTGTATGCCCAAAATCAAATCGGCATTTGAGAAAGATCGTTTTGAGTACGCCGGTGCCAGCGGGGGGTTTATTGACTATCTGGGATACCCATTCTGCCGTGGCAGAATACTCTCAAATATTGAAGAGGATAGTGCACAATATAACACAGATTCAGAGATTTTCTGGGCTTCGGGTGCTGCCTTTATGATACGTTCATCACTATTCAGGGAGCTTGGTGGCTTTGACGAATCATTCTTTGCTCATATGGAGGAGATTGATATGTGCTGGAGAGCTAAACTTCATGGTTGGCAGGTTTGGGTCTTTCCTGATTCTGAGGTATACCATGTTGGAGGAGGTACATTGCCAAATAACTCCCCAAAGAAACTATATCTGAACTACCGTAACAACCTTCTGATGTTGTATAAAAACCTTCCTTACAGGAGGCTTCATACAACCCTTTTGTTACGAATGATACTTGATGGTGTATCTGCCCTGCTCTATTTGATTCAGGGTAAAAAGGACCTTGTTTCGAGTGTCCGGGAGGCACATCGCCACTTTAGAGAGATGAGAAAGAATATTGTCAGAGACGAGCTTATCTGTAATAAAGAGGTGACGGGAGTTTACAGAGGCAGCATTGTGCTCTCATTTTTTCTTTCGCTAAAGAGACTCCGTTTTATAAGTATCGGCTCCAATATCAGATAGCCTTTAAAGGGCTTCTATCACTTTTTCGAGTCTTGTTCCCCTTGATCCTTTAATTAAAAAAGTGCAACCTTTTGGTGTGCTGTTTTTTAAATTCTCTTTCAGAAGATCAGAAGTTTGAAAGAATTTTGCTCGTTCTGTAAAATATTCATCTCCTTGGGCAGAGTTTTTAAACTCTGAGCCTACAAAGAAAAGATACTCAGTATTCATCTGTTTAATAAGCTCCAGAATGCCCTTGTGTTCATCCGATGAATACTCGCCCAACTCAAGCATATCTCCAATTATCAAGGCTCTTTTGTTGCATTCAATCTGCATGAAATTATCAAGTGCGGCTTTCATGCTTGTCGGGTTTGCATTGTAGGCATCAACAATCAAAGTGTTAAATTTTCCCTTAGCCAATTGCGACCTGTTGTTTGAAGGGGTATATTCTTCAATCGCTTTTATCGAAAGATCGGGATCTGTTCCTGAAAACGCTCCAACTGCAAGAGCAGCTAAAACATTATCAGCATTGTAATCGCCAATCATATTGGTATTTATGACTCTTCTGTCTTTTAGCTCAATCCTTAGAAATGGATTGTCAGAGGTTGCTTTCAAGACCGAAGCGTTTTGTGCATTAAGCCCGTATTCGATCTTATTTATACTTGTTCTCTGCGATATCATCTCGCATAGGTGGCTGTTCATTCCGTTGTATAGTGCTGTACCTCCATTTTTATTGAGATAGTCATAAAGTTCTCCCTTGGTCTTTTTAACTCCTTCAAAAGAGCCGAAACCCAACAAGTGAGCTTTGCCAACATTGGTAATAAGACCGCTGTTTGGCTGACATATCGAACATAAAAGATCAATTTCACCCGGTGCGCTTGCCCCCATCTCAATAACAGCCATCTCTGTCTGTTCATTCATCTTTAGCAAGGTGAGCGGAACCCCTATATGGTTATTTAAGTTTCCGGTTGTTGAGACTATATTGTATTTGGTTGAAAGGACTGTGGTTATGAGCTCTTTTGTGGTGGTTTTTCCATTTGTTCCAGTCAGTGCGAACAGAGGCAGTCCAAGTTGAATTCTGTGATGGGCAGCAAGCTGCTGAAGAGTCTTCAGGGAGTCATCTGTTGTAATAATCCGGCTATTTTCGGGAAGGGTTGAATCATCAGAAACTGCATAAGCAGCTCCGGCTTCAAGTGCCTGCAGGACAAATGAATTACCGTCAAAAGTATCTCCTTTTAAAGCAAAAAATATTGATCCGGGAGATATATTCCGGCTATCGGTTGACACACCGTTACTCTGCCTGAAGAGAGTGTATAATTTCTCAATAGTAATCATCTTTTTGATATAATAATTAACCTAACAATTAACCTCTGCCTGTTGATCCAAAACCTCCCTCACCCCGTTCGCTCTCATCAAGAGTGTCACACTCTTTCCAAACAGCCTTTTTATACCGGGCAATAACCATCTGGGCAACCCTCTCTCCAGGATTCAACGTAAATGGTTCATTTGAAAGATTTACGAGAATAATTTTAATCTCTCCTCTGTAGTCGGCATCTATTGTACCCGGACTGTTGACAATTCCAATTCCGTTCCTGGCGGCAAGTCCGCTTCTTGGCCTTATCTGTGCCTCATATCCGTCGGGCAGTTGAATGTATATTCCCGTTGGTACCATCACTCTGTGAAGTGGTTGGATAACCATGCTTTCTGTCAGATTTGCCCTCATATCCATTCCGGCTGAGTGTATTGTAGCATACTCAGGGAGTTTGAAAGGGGACTTATTTACAATTTTAACCTCCATATGGAAATCTTCTCCTGTTTTAGATAAAATAAAATATAGCTGATAATAAGAACTGTTCTGATTGTGTATTTAACCCATATTCCTGTTTCAGGTAAAAAGATAACAAAGGCATACATGGCAGCTCCAACAGCAATGTATCCAATCACTTTTATCCATCTGTAAGGTATGGGATAATATTTATTGCCAAGCCAGATACTTGTAAGAAGCATCACTAAATAACTGGCAAAATGCCCCCAGGCTGCTGCATGATATGAGTAAACCGGCATAAAAATTATGTTGATTGCCAGTGTAACAGGTAATCCGGCGGATGTGATAAGTATGGCATAGTTGGTTTTGCCTGAAAGTTTGTACCACATTGATACATTAAAGCTTATCCCAAGAATAAGATAAGAGAGAAGCATAATGGGTACAATAGAGAGACCCTCCCTGAAGTCTCTTCCTACAATATATTGTATGATATCGAGGTAAAACATAATACCCAGAAAAATCAAGACTCCAAGAGCTGTAAAGTGCTCCATAACTTTGGCGTATAGTTGTTTAGAATCTTTTTCCTTCTCTCTGGAAAAGAAGAATGGTTCTGCTGCAAATCGGAACATTTGAATAAACAGCATCATAAAAGTTGCAACTTTAGTTCCTGCCTGAAAGATCCCAAGATCTGATTCCCAGATGTTTCCCTCAGGGCTAAAAAAACGGAACAGAGGTCTGTCAATAAAGTCGTTCAGGATACCCGGCAGACCTGCCACCATTATTGGCAAGGAGTAAAGCATCATCTGTTTCCACAATCGTGAGTTAAAGCTGAGTCTTATTTTTAGAATATCAGGTATGAATATGAGGAGTGAAACTATTGAACTCAGGAATATAGCAAAGAGTATGTATGTAAAATCTGGTTTTGGTGAGATAAAGCTCAGCAGAAAAGAGTCAGGATTCTTATCAAGCCAAAGAGGAACAATAAAAAACAGAGCAAGATTGAATAGTATTTCACAAGATATTTTGATGCTTTTAAGAATGGCAAATTTAACGGGTCTGTTTTCAAACCTGAGCTTTGCAAAGAGGATTGAGGTGAATGAATCAAGAGCAAGTGTTCCTGCAACATATACAATAATCTTTCTGAAGCTGCCATAACCCAGCCAGTTTGCTATCTCTTCTGAAAAGAGATAGAGTCCAAGGAATACAGCCAGAGAGAGCATGCCGGTAGTAAGTAGTGCATTAGAAAACACTTTGTTCGGTTCTGACTCTTTGTTGGCAAACCTGAAGCACCCTGTCTCAAGCCCCAATGTAAGCACTACCTGTAAAATTGCGATGTAGGCGAGAAACTCTGTTGCTATTCCATAGTTCTCGGTTGTGAGTTTGTATGTATAAATCGGGAAGAATATGAAATTGACAATACGGGCAAATATGGTACTAAAACCATATATTGCGGTCTCTCCTGCTAGCTTTTTAAGTGGATTTGAGCTCATTGTCAGTTTGCTAATGCTTTTGGTTTAAATATCAGAAATCCTATATTAAATTGAGGAAACCATTTGACCTGTGATCTTTCGTAGTATGTTGCAGATAGTGAGACGGGACCTGCCGGAGATTGCCATACTGCTGCAACACTGCCAAGAAATGATGCTCCGGGAAAAGGGTCTGTAAATCTGGCAACACCATCTGATGATTCTATCAGCTGTCTGTGCGGAACGAACACACCTCCCTGCAGATGAAGAAAGATGCTTTCTGAAAATTTAACAATTGGTTTAATTGAAAGTCCGGCAAAAGAGGTTCCCCTGTAACCGTTAAGAAGGAGAGTTGAGTTGTGTGGGCCCGGTTGAAAGGCCGGAAGGTACAACAGGGTAGAGATATGATCTCCCATATATGTTCTGTTGGAAATGGCAATATCGGCAAGTACCCCTAATGACAGATATCTTCCAAGATTATAATATGTCTCAGAAAATATTCTTGCAGAATAGGTGTTATTTTGACTGTCGTTAACCTCTGTTGCTATACGTGATGTGCTTCCCGGTTTGTGATTCTCTTTAACCCGTATATACTTAAGAGTAAGTTTTTGTTTTCTGCCTGCAGTAGCAAACTGTTTAAAGTTAGTTGTTGATCGTTCAATTGTAAATGAGGGTGAGATGTAGTTCAGGCGTGTCCTGTCCGGTATGTCATATGTAGTAAAATTATCTGTCTGGTAATATTCGTAAAAATTCCGGCCGATGGTTACATTTGCCTTTGCAAGTATGTTACGGTCAATAACAAGAGGCATTCCGACGCTTAGGGTAAGAAAGGTTTCAGACTCCTCAATATTCCCAGGAATTCGGTTGGCAAAAAAACCGACCTGGTTTCCGGCAAAATAGTCAAAGCGGTGCATGGTAAATTGCCCTTCATAAAACCATAAAGGACTGATTCCTATATCTTGCCTCATATGAAGATTCAATCCTGAATAGAACCTTCCCAGATTGAAGTCTGCTGCCAATCTCCACGGATTTATCGAAAAGTAGTTGTAAGTCACGCCCAGATAGCCCTGGTTTAACGATGAAGAGGAGATATTTCCTCCTATTGAGAGCTTAAGTGGAGAACTTTTAGTAACCCTCAGATAGAGATCAAATACAGAGTCAATTGAAAATCTTGCTTCCGGGTATATAGTGTTTATATTGTTGGTTGCAACAACACGATAGTACCCTCTCTTCAACTGTTCAAATCCAAAATTCTTGTCACTGCTGTTTTTGATGGTTCTTTTAATAAATGCCTTTTCCGAATCTCTGACTTTACCCTCAATAATTACATCTCTGAAAATCAGGGGTTGAGTTTTGGTGCGGAATGCCAGGCGCTTTTCAAGTAACTCCTGATTAGTTACTTCGCGTTGGATCTTACTTTTAATCCCACTTATATATCTCTGAGCATTATCGTAACCAATTCTTACAATCTCATCAATTTTATGAAAATCCAAAATTCCAAGTGCTTTAAGGTCATTGTCTATCAGGAATCCCCTCTCTTCGGGGATAGTATAGTCTGTCTCGACCATGAGCATGTTGCTGATCTGGCTGAAAATATCGTCTGTATCGGGACTTGAAACATGTCCTGAGGTTTTGGATCCTATTATGAAATTGGGGTCAAAGTCTTCAATCATAACATCCCAAGGGAAATTGTTGTAAAAGCCGCCGTCAAATAGCAGTACAGAGTCAATAACAATTGGTTTGAAGACGAAAGGATATGTCATTGAGGCTCTTACGGCTGAACCAAGATCTCCTCTCCTCATTATTACAGGCCTCTTTTTCTGAATGTCGGCTGCAACACACCGGAATGGAATCATTAATTTATTGAAATCGTATTCTGCTGCAGCTATGGAAGAAGCAAAAATCTGCATTACGGCAAGGTCCATCGGATAGGGAGAGATTAGATTTGTGGGGAGTAAAATGCTAAATGCATTGTTTTTCTTGCGAGTCACATTAACTCCGAACATCTCAGCCGTAGGATCTCTTCTGTAGATGTAGGTAGCATAATCTTTTTCAAATTCTCCTTTGAACCATGAATTGAATTCAGCTGAGCGAAACATTGAGATCATCTCATCAGGTGTGAGCCCTATTGAATAGAGCCCCCCGATTATTGCTCCCATTGATGTCCCGGTAATATAATCTATTGGGATGTTGTTCTCTTCAAGAGCTTTAATTACTCCAATGTGAGCAAGTCCCTTAGCTCCACCTCCGCTTAACACAAGACCTACGCTCTGCGCATGTGCAAAACCTGAAAAGAGGATTACAGTGCATAGAATCAAACACTTTTTGATTTGCATAATAGTTGCAATTGAGGTATTTTTGTGAAGCATTACAAAGGTATACAAAATAAATAATTTAGTATATGAAGGTAAATATTTTAAAACTATTGTTAATCATTCCTTTAGTTGTATTCTCCTGCAAAGGCAAGAGGGGAGATATTCAACAAGAGGAGCCTGCCAAACAGGAAGACACAACCGCTATGCAGACAAACTTAATTTTTAATCCGGCAGACTTGCCGGAAGAGCCGGTATTTGATATTGTTACAAATGTCGGTACCATTAGAATCAAACTTTATAAAGAGACCCCTAAACATAGGGATAATTTTGTTGCACTTGCATCAAAGGGCTTTTATAACGGAATCCGCTTCCACAGAGTTATTCAGGGATTTATGATTCAGACCGGTGACCCTCTTTCAAAAGATATGGCAAACGTTGCCAGTTTTGGAACAGGTGGCCCCGGCTACACTATTCCAGCCGAAATCCTTTCGCAGTTTACACACAAAAAAGGTGCCGTAGCCGCTGCAAGAAGGGGTGATGCCGGAAATCCTGCAAGAGAGTCTTCGGGGTCGCAATTTTATATTGTAGAGAACCCGGGATCATGCGCTCAGCTTGATGGAGACTACTCAATTTTTGGAGAGACCATTTCGGGATTTGAGGTGATTGATATTATTGCTGCAACTCCTACCAATCAAAGAGATTTACCACTTTCAGACATTATTATAAGTGCCGTTAAGCCTGTAATTGAGTAAATTAAAAAGAATTAGAGTTTTAATGATAAAGAGATGATTGGTTAACCCATCATCTCTTTCATTTTTTTTGCCATTCTGGAGGCAAAGACAAAGTTGTTAAGTTCTTCACAGTCAGATGTGAGTACATTCTCTTTATCGCCCTCCCATACAAGTTTGCCCTGGTGGATAAAGCCTACTGTATCGCCAATCTCCATTACTGAATTCATATCATGAGTGTTAACAACTGTTGTGATGTTATACTCTTTGGTGATTTCTGATATCAGTTGGTCAATTAGTATTGATGTGTGAGGGTCAAGTCCTGAGTTAGGTTCGTCACAGAACAGATACTTGGGATTAAGTGCAATAGCTCTTGCGATTCCAACTCTTTTCTGCATTCCTCCACTTAATTCGTTGGGGAATAATTTATTGACATTTTTTAGATTAACGCGTTCAAGGCAAAAATTGACTCTGTCAAGTTTCTCTTTGTCACTCCATGTAGTAAAAAAGTCCATTGGGAATCTTACATTTTCTTCAACGGTGGCAAAATCGAAAAGGGCACTACCTTGAAATAACATACCAATCTCTTTGCGAATACTCCTCTGTTCTTTAAAACTTAATGCGTTGAACTGAATTTTTTCATACCAGATTTCACCTGAATCGGGAGTAAGCAGCCCTACAAGTGATTTTAGGAATACCGTTTTGCCGGATCCGCTTGCTCCAATAATAAGCGAACATTCACCAGGTTTATAGGTAATGGAGATATCTTTTAAAACATGTTTTTCTCCGAAATATTTATTAAGATTGTTGACTTGTATCATTTTCCGGTTGTTTCAGTTAGTTTAGCATTAGTTGTGTTATTACCAGATTAGCAACCAGTATCGATACGCTACTGACAACAATAGCCTTTGTGCTTGATCGTCCCACTCCAAGTGAACCATCTGCAGCGTAATATCCGTAGAAAGATGATATGCTCGTTATTAGGAAACTGAATGTTGCCATTTTTACCATACTGTAAACGAAATAATAAAACCGGAATGCATACTGAAGACCTTCTGTATACTGGCCCATGGTTATGATGCCGGTGAATTTGATAATCATTGCACCACCAAAGAGCCCCAGAACGAAACTCATTAACATTAGAAGTGGATTCAAAATGGTTGCGGCAGCAATCTTGGGGAGTATAAGATAATTAGCGGAGTTAATCCCCATCATCTCCATCGCGTCGATCTGTTCGCTTATTCTCATACTTCCAATCTCAGATGAGATGTTTGACCCTACCTTGCCGGCCAGTATCAATGCAATCATTGTAGAGCAGAATTCAAGAATAAGGCTCTCTCGTGTCATGTAACCTACGTACATCTTGGGGATCAGAGGGCTCTCAATATTGTATGCTGTTTGAATAACAAGTACAGCTCCGATAAAAACCGAGATTACTGCAACGATAGGTATTGAATTCAGGACAAGTTTCTCTGCATCAATAAAAAATTGTTTCCAGAAGATCCTCTTTTTGTCCGGTGTAGAGAACACTACCTTCATCAGAATAAAGTACTGACCGATCAGTTCAAGGGACTTTTTCATTTATTTGACTAATTTTGGGCAAATTTACGAATGATTTGACTATTCTGTACCATACTTCGCTATACCTTTACCTTTTTGCCTCTGCAATTGCCGGAATTTTTTCGCGCAAGGCCGCTAAATTCTATAATGGCAGAAAAGATCTTCTTATGACAATTGAGTCAAAAATGGCTCAGTTATACGCAAGTAAGGGTAAGATAAATGATTTACTTTGGGTCCACTGCGCTTCGGTAGGTGAATTTGAGCAGGCAAGGCCGGTAATTGAAAAACATAGGGCCACATTTCCGGATGTAGCTGTTGTCCTTACATTTTTCTCTCCCAGCGGATATGAATTGAGAAAAAATTACTCTTTTGCAGACGCTGTCTTCTACCTCCCTATGGATACCAGGGGTAATGTAACCGGGTTTCTTGACCTGATTAAGCCCACAAAGGTGATTTTTGTTAAATATGAATTTTGGAGAAACTATTTGGGAGAGCTTAAGAGGAGGTCGATTCCGGTATATCTTATCTCTGCAATATTCAGGGAAGATCAGCATTTTTTCAAGTTTTGGGGAGGTTATTTCCGGAAGATACTGAATAATTTTGATCACATATTTGTGCAGGATGACAATTCGGAGAGGTTGCTTAAAAATATTGGTATTGAGAATGTTACAGTATGTGGTGACACAAGATTCGACAGAGTAAGGGAGGTTACAGGAACTCTTACACAGATTGAACCCCTGGCAGCATTTTCACAAAATTCTTTTTGCATGGTCGCAGGAAGTACATGGCCTGCCGATGAAGAGATTCTTGCCCGATTTTTCAAAGCAGAGAAGAGCCGTTTTGATAAAAGCACGATATCACAGGAAAATTCAGGAAATTTCTTACAAAATGAACTATCTCATAAACATGGATATAAGCTGTTAAAACTCGAATTAAGATCACCTTTCAAACTGGTAATTGCTCCTCATGAGGTTGATGATTCACACATTAACAAAATATTGGGTTTGTTTGAAGAATTTAAGGTTGTGCGATACAGTGAGGTGAAAAAGGCAACAGCTGCAATTGAGGCTGATGTTTTTATTATTGACACAATCGGCATTCTGTCGGTAGCTTATCGTTACGGTTCGGTTGCCTATATTGGAGGTGGCTTTGGAGTTGGGATTCACAATATTCTGGAGGCTGCAGCATATGGAATCCCTGTAATATTCGGGCCTAAATATCAAAAATTCAAAGAGGCAAAAGATCTTATCCAAGAGGGAGGGGCATACTCAATTGACTCCTTTGAGAGATTCTCCGATCAGATGCTTCAACTGACCTCAAAATCCGAACTCCTCACCCGGAGAGGAGAAATTTGCAAAGATTATGTAGAAAGAAATTTGGGGGCAACCTCGGCCATTCTCGCCTCGATTTACCCCCACAAATCAAATTAATTTAGAACTTTTTTCAAATAAAATTGAACTAGTCGCTGTTTGTAATTGATAATAAATATTTGCAGTTTTCTTGCAATATTTTCTTCCAATATTTTCTTGCAATTATACTTTTTTTCATCACACTTATGTCGCCATTACATGCATTTATACAGTAAGGTACATATTATTCTCTTTTGCTTTTTGCCTGCAGATGAGTTCTGATCTCAATTAACGCTTTTTGCTTAAAGTTCAAATCTGACTCCGGTGCTGAAATTTCTTCCAAAACCCCAAAATCCTCTGAACGAAGTTGCTGAATGGTCAAACCCATCACGGCCTCTTTCAATATAAAGGGTGTCAAAGATGTTGTTGAGATTAAAGTATACTGTAGTTCTATATTTATATGTTTTAAGATTCCATACTGCACCCATGTTAAAGAGGTGGTAATCGGGAACTCTGTACGAAGAGGCCCTGTCGTTTGGGTTTTGTCTCTCTTTTGGATCAAAGTCGGCATACATTCTTCCGTTAAATCGCCAGTCTGCGTTAACTTCAAGGCCTTTATAAATTTTTACTGTGGCAGACAGGGCGAGCTGAGTTTGCGGTGAGTCGCCAACAGGAAGCCCGTTGCTGTATACATTCACCACATCCTTTATAAGTCCGGAATAGTCGTCATAAATATTTGCCGAAACATCATTTTTCCACCTCCAGTTGCCAAATGAGGCAAATGCATCAAGCTGTAAAATTCGTGAGGGTTTGAATGTCGCCTCAATTTCGGTTCCGTAGTGAACAGCATCCAACCCTCTTATGAGATACCTTAAATTGGTGTTGTCCGGTTGTTTATAGGGATTTGACATGATGCTCTTATTCTTCCACTTTGCGTAATACCCGGTAACCTCTACAGATCCTCTTTGAAACAGATAACGTAAACCCGTCTCAGTAAGCAGGTTTTTTTCATTTTTAACATTGTCTGTTATGTTGTTGTTCCCTGCTGCAAAAAAGAGGTCGTTATAAGGTACCCTGCTGTATAGAGCTGCATTTAGGTATGCAGAAAGGCCGGGAGTGATTTTTCGCAGTGCTCCCCCTTTAATACTGTATCCTGCGGCGGAGGCAATATCGCTTTTTGAGTCGGTCACATAATTGTATCTGTCCCACCTTTGGTTTATACTCCCCATTCCGGAAACTCCTCCTCTTATGTCCCAGACAGGTGTTTTGTAGTTAATGGTTGAGTAAAGTGTGAGGTGATTTATGATTTTACCATTATCTGTTCTGATATAATCTCCTACTACCTTTATAGGATTTCTGCCTGCCATACCGGCAAGAGAGCTGTTGGCGTAATCTTCATACCAGTAGTTTGCTCCAAGCAAATCGGTTATAATCTCCTTTTCCCATGTTGAATAGTACTGATAATGAACCCCGCTCTGGAGAGTGACCACCGGAGAGATTTTATATGAGATGTTACTCTTGAGTCCTGTTTGTGTATGGCCGGCAAGATAATCGCTCTGTATGTTCTTCGCTGGTCCGCCATTTGAAACGTTATCTTCAACTACGGCATCCCAATCAATCAGCCCGTCTCTTCTGTAATCCAGAATTCGCTTGCCCTTTGATTCAGACCACCTTCCTCCTCCGTGCCCTACGGAGAGGTAAACAGCATTCGAAATCTCAATCCCTGAGCCATTGTTGTAAAAGTGATGCAGTGTGAGGTATGGTTTATGATAAAAATTTTCGCTCAGGTTTCTTGCCTGACCGTTAATATAACCCCAGTTTTTGTTGTATGTTCTGCCGTAGGTCTCTATCTCTGCTGCAGATAGTCTGGCAGATCGTTGCTGGTGCCTTTCGGGAGAGCCAAGAGCAGTAAATAATAGGGAGTGGTGGTTATTTATTCTCTTTCCGGCATTAAACATATAAGCCCATGAATTTACATCAGTTGCGTCGGCGTAGCTTTTTCCCCATGCGTATGAACCCATCGCAGAGAGAGACCATCCTCCTTTGAGTTCTCCGCTGTTAAGTGCAACAAAACTCTTCATCTGCCCGTAGTCTGTCAAATAGTAACCTGTTGAAGCTGCCGGTGTTTTTTCGGTAGTTTTGGTAATAATGTTAATGGTCCCTCCAACAGAGTTGTCTGAAAGCATAGAGGCCCCAATGCCTTTCTGGACCTGTATGGAGTGTGTTGCGTCAGTAAGACCGAGCCAGTTGTTCCAGAACATATTCCCTGTCACAAGTCCCGAAATGGGTATTCCGTTAAGCAGAACAGATATGTTCTCCTGCTTGAATCCTCTGATATTGATTTTTGCATCACCGTAACTACCCGATTCGCTTGTGGCATAAATTCCGGGAATGTTTTTGATAAGTTCGGGATAGGTTTGACCTATTCCTTTTTTCTCGATTGCACTTCTGTCAACAGTACTCAATCTGAGAGGACTCTGCCTCTCTCTGATAAAAGATGCCGAGAGAATAATCTCTTCTAAATTTGAGTAGATTGTTTTTGTAGTGTCTGCTCTCTGGATACTGTCTGTTCTTTCTGAACTGTCAGCTCTCTGCTCATTCTCATTTTTTTGTTGATGAATGGTTTCCTGAGAAGTTGTTAAAAAAGAATTTGCCGATAAGGCATTTGAATTTGTTTGACATAACAGGGTTGCGCACAGCACAAACACCCCGTTAAAAGGGAATTGTTTTTTTCTCATTTTTTATCTCCTTCCTTCCAGACTTTACTGTCGGTACCGTAGTTGCAACGGTTCTGCCATGATGGCTCGCGGACTATACCGCCGATCGGGAATTACACCCTGCCCCGAAGATTTTTTTGTTAATACTGGCCGCAAAAGTAATCAAATTTTACAAAACCACAATTTCCCCACCCCTTCGGAATCATTTTGTACAATTTTAAATGTTCACCTAGCGCAATGCAGTTTTTCTTAACGCTTTTTTCTTTGTGCTTTTCGGGGCTTCCGGAACGCCTCCCTTTGGTCGTTGAACGGTCCTCAGCCTTTTTCCGAAAAACACTTCAGAAAACAAGCTAAAAATCAGATGTTGCTTTCAGGTGAGCATTTAAATTGCAGAAGTGGCGATGGGATTGTACTTGCCAAATGAAATTAAAAAACGCCCCGAAGTACGGGGCGTTTTACCTAATTTGCTTTTTGGTTGAGTTTACTTAAGCGTTGGTGCCTTTTGGCAAGTTTGCTTAGTGTTGCTCATCCGGAGTGGTTGCTTAGTCGTTCAGAGAGAAGCGGAAAAAGCCGGTTACCTTTACTTCAGGGTCAACTGTTTTGAGGTACTGTGCTACTGTGATTTTACCATCCTTAACGAATGTTTGATCTTCCAGTGTGCTCTCTTTGAAAAATTTGGCAAGCTTGCCTTGTGCGATTTGTTCAACCATATTCTCAGGCTTACCCTCTTCACGAATCTGAATTCTGTAGATTTCGAGCTCTTTTTCAATCACTGACTGAGGGCAAGAGTCCTTGCTTACAGAAACAGGGTTCATTGCAGTAATTTGCATTGCTATTTCACGTCCAACCTCTTTTGAAATCTCTTTAGAGAAACCAACTATTGTTGCAAGCTTTCCATTTGTGTGGATGTAGGTTGCAATGTATGGTGCCTCAAGTTTTGCATAGAAAGGAATGGCGTGCTTTTCACCGCTTTTGCCTGTTTGTTGAGTAACAGCCTCTTCAATTGTTTGTCCGTCAATCATAGTGGCTTTAAGCGCCTCAAGATCAGATGGGAACGAAGTAAGTGCTGTCTCTGCTATCTTGTTTGCAAGTGCCTGGAATTCGCTGTTTTTAGCAACGAAGTCAGTTTCGCAACCAAGACATACTACTATTGCTTTATTGTTATTTTCTGTTGCTAATGCGATAACAGAACCTTCGGTAGTTTCGCGGTCTGCTCTCTTAGCTGCTACCAGCTTACCTTTTTCACGGATAATGTCTTTTGCTTTGTCAAAATCACCACTTGCCTCAACAAGGGCGCTTTTGCAGTCCATCATTCCGGCGCCGGTCATCTGGCGCAGTTTGGCAACATCTGTTGCTTTGATTTCCATATCTTATAATATAAAATGTTGTAATTATTCGGCCTTTACTTCAGGTTCATCTGCAGGAGCTGCTTCAACTGCTGCCGGAGCCTCTTCAGCAACTACGGGAGTTGCTTCAACTGCTGCAGGAGCCTCTTTAGCAACTACAGGAGCTGCTTCTACTACTACAGGAGCCTCTTCAGCAACTACGGGAGCCTCTTCAACAGCAACAGGTGCTACAGCTGCAGGAGCTGCTTCAACCTCAGGCTTGTCTTCTCCTTTTATCCCTTTTCTTGGGCGGATTTTCTTTGAGCTATCTGCACTCTCTTTTGCTTCAGGAGCAGCAGAGGCCTCTTTCTCTTTCTCAAGCTTTCTCTCTGAAAGGCCTTCTGTAATTGCCTGGCATATTACCTCCATTACCAAAGAGATAGATTTAGCGGCATCGTCATTCGCAGGAATCACATAATCAATTGGACCCGGATCGCAACAAGTATCAACCATAGCGATTACTGGAATATTCAGACGGTTTGCCTCTTTTACGGCGTTCATCTCTTTCTGGATGTCAATTATGAACAGTGCAGATGGCAGACGGTTAAGGTCTGCTATAGAACCGAGGTTTTTTTCAAGTTTGGCTCTCTGGCGGGTAACCTGGAGTTTCTCACGCTTAGCAAGAGTTTCGTAGGTTCCGTCAACCATCATTTTGTCGATGGTGTTCATCTTTTTAACCGCTTTACGGATTGTAGGGAAGTTGGTTAACATTCCACCCGGCCAGCGCTCAGTAACATAAGGCATATTTACAGCCTTTGATTTTTCGGCTACAATGTCTTTAGCCTGTTTTTTTGTAGCTACGAAAAGGATTTTGCGTCCTGCGCGGGCAAGTTGCTTCATCACATTTGCAGCCTCATCTATTTTTATAACGGTCTTGTGCAGGTCGATGATATGGATTCCGTTTCTCTCCATAAAAATGTATGGAGCCATCTTAGGATTCCATTTCCTCTTAAGGTGACCGAAGTGCACACCTGCATCAAGGAGTTCTTGGAAATTTGTTCTAGGCATTTTAAAATTTCTTTTTAATAATTTTTGATTCTCTTTTCATCAATCCGAAGTAACTTTTATAAATATATTATAAGAGGTCTTTTGGATTTTCCGCAGCGGGACAAACTGGGGTAGCTTATTTAAGATCCTTCGTTTTTCTCCCTGCTGTGCATTGTTCAATCAGCTGCAAAGTCTATCGTTTGCTGAATTGGAAGCGCTTACGTGCACCAGGTTGTCCAGGTTTCTTCCTCTCAACCTCTCTAGGGTCGCGGGTAAGAAAACCGTTAGACTTAAGTACGGGGCGGTACTGCTCTGCATCAATTTTGCATAGAGCGCGGGCAATAGCAAGGCGAAGTGCCTCTGCCTGACCTTTGTAACCACCACCATCAAGATTGACTTTAATGTCAAACATTCCGATTGTGTTGGTTAGTTCAAGTGCCTGCTTTACGATGTACTGAAGAGTCTCCGCTTTGAAGTATACTTCAAGGGGACGATCATTAATCGTAATGTTACCTTTACCTGAGTTTACATAAACGCGAGCAACTGCTGATTTTCGTCTTCCAAGGGCGTTAATTAATTCCATGCTCTTTGTTTAAATTTCGTTTAAATGAATTTCTTTAGGTTGCTGCGCCTCATGCGGATGCTCCGGACCTGTATAAACAAACAGGTTGCGGAACAGCTCTGCTCCAAGGCGATTTTTCGGAAGCATACCTTTTACGGCGTGCTCAACTACAGCCAACGGTTTACGGGTTAGCAACTCTTTTGGAGTGGCAAACCTCTGACCGCCGGGATAACCGGTGTGACGAACATACACCTTGTCTGTCATCTTCTTACCCGTAAGGCGGACTTTGTCGGCATTGATAACTATTACATTATCGCCGCAGTCCACATGTGGGGTATAGCTTGGTTTGTGCTTTCCTCTCAGAATAAGTGCTATTCTGGAAGCAAACCGTCCTAGTACCTGATCGGTGGCATCAATAACTACCCACTCTTTTGTGACGGTAGCCTTGTTGGCCGATACAGTCTTGTAACTCAATGTGTCCACTTTGTTGATCTTTAGATTAATACGTTATATTTGTTGCGATTACCCCATAAAATAGGGGGCTGCAAAGTTAAAACTATTTTTGAAAGTGACAAAATAGTATATAAATACTCCATTTTTTTATTAAGTGGCAAATATCTACTTTTGCCCAATAAAGTTACTGCCTGAATGAAATTTTCCGGAACTGAGCTGGGGGAGTACCCCCTTTTTCTTGCACCAATGGAGGATGTCACAGATCCCTCATTTCGCTATATATGCAAAGAGTTTGGAGCAGATGTTCTCTTTACTGAATTTATCTCTTCTGACGGTCTTATCAGAGATGCTAAAAAATCCCTTGCAAAACTTGAGATTTTCCCATATGAAATGCCAATAGGTATTCAGATTTACGGACATCTCAAAGAACCACTTATAGAGGCGGCAAAAATGGCAGAGGCAGTAAATCCCGCATTTATTGACATTAACTTCGGTTGCCCGGTAAACAAAATTGCAAACCGGGGTGCAGGTTCGGGGATGATGAGATACCCCGAAAAACTTATTGATATCACCGCATCTGTGGTAAAAGCTGTAAATTTACCAGTTACGGTAAAGACTCGTCTGGGTTGGGACGAGAACAGCAAAATAATTGTAGAACTCTCTGAACAATTACAAGATGTTGGCATTGCTGCTATCACTATTCATGGCAGAACACGTGCGCAGTTATATAAAGGTGAGGCAGACTGGACCTTGATTGGCGAGGTTAAAAAGAATCCAAGAATAAAAATTCCGGTAATAGGCAACGGTGATATTACATCGCCGCAAGGGGCAAAAGAGGCTTTTGACAAGTATGAAGTTGATGGTGTTATGATCGGGAGGGCCACCTACGGAAGGCCATGGATTTTCAGAGAGGTAAAACACTATCTTACAACAGGAGAGTTGTTGCCAGAACCTACAGTAAATGAGCGGGCAGATATTGCCAGAAAGCATCTGCTAAAGTCGGTTGAGGTAAAAGGAGAGAGAGTGGGAGTTCTCGAGATGAGAAGGCACCTTTCAAGCTACTTTAAAGCGCTTCCCGATTTTAAGGAGTACCGCATGAAACTGGTTACGGAGAATGACTACAGAGAGGTAATCAATATAATCAACAGAGTTGAAGAGGTTTACGGTAGTTATTAAGAATTTAAATAGTTACAACATAAACTATTTACCGAAGTACAAAATGGAATACTAATTAATAATATTAAATAGTAAGACTCAATTAGAAATTTTTAATATTATATAAAACTAAACAGGTGAGCCTGAAAAATATATGAAATCCTTTTTTTTAAACAAGATTCTTCTTTTCCCCTATTACACTGTTCTTAAATTAAGGCACTGGTGTTATGACAATGGAGTATTCAAATCGTACCGTTTTGATGTTCCAATAATATGTATAGGCAATGTTTCTGCTGGAGGAACCGGGAAAACGCCTCATGCAGAACTACTTGTCAGAGAGCTTTCAAAAGATAAAAGAGTTGCAGTGTTGTCAAGGGGCTACGGCAGAAAGAGCAAGGGATTTAATCTTGTGGATGCAAACGGCTCCGCAGAAGAATTTGGAGATGAGCCGTTGCAGATTAAAAGAAAATTTCCGGAAATAATTGTTGCAGTTGATGCAAACCGTGTACGTGGTATTAGGAGTTTAATGGCATTACAAGAGGAGATCAGGCCACAGGTTATAATCATGGATGACGCATTTCAGCACAGAAGAGTCATTCCACAAACCAATATTGTGCTGATAGATCACGACAAACCCCCATATTGCGATAATCTTCTTCCATTTGGTCGCCTGAGAGATTTACCCGAACAGATAAAAAGGGCTGACTTTATTATTGTAACAAAATGTCCTCCTGAGGTCTCTGACGATGCAATACTGTCGTGGACACAGAAACTTGGAGTGCTTCCACATCAAAAGTTACTCTTTTCAAAGATTAACTACGGAGAACCTGAAGCAATTTTTGAAGATGGAGATAAAAGATACACCTATTCAAGATTTGTTATACTTCTAACCGGTATAGCAAATCCTAAACCTCTTGAGTATCACCTTTCGGATAATTATAAAATTGACAAAAGAGTTCATTTCAGAGATCATTATTATTATTCAGAATCTGACGCTAAAACTTTAAACAAACTTGCTGAAAGATACCCTAAAGCTGTGATTTTTACCACAGAAAAGGATTCTCAAAGACTAAAAAATCTGAAATCATTTACAGAGGAAACCAGAAGAAAAATTTTTTATTTCCCGATTGAGATATCAATTCTTAATGAAAATTGGGATTTAACGATCAAATCATTAGTAAAGTAGTGGTTCTTGAATACAGTCGAGATACCATTTTAAAAATTATTATAAACATCTATTAGAACTTATCTGACAGTCAATTCTTTCAGTGTAGAAATCACTGATTTGCCCTTATTTTACTACTTTAACAAATAACAGGATAATATAATAAAAAGGTATTTAATTATAGTTTTTTTACTATTTTTGTCCGGTATAGTTCGACAAACTATGTGAAAAAACAACCAAAAAATAAAACTTAATTATTAACCTAAAATTTTTAACTCATGCATGTTTCAAGAAAAAGAGATCGTATAGGGCGTAAAGTTCTTGCGATTTTCGCCCTTCTGCTTTTTGCAGGCACAATTTGGGCACAAAACATCAAGGTTACAGGAGTTGTAACTGATGACAAGGGAGAACCTGTCATCGGTGCAAACATACTTGTTCAGGGAACCAGAACAGGTGTATCTGCTGATCTTGATGGGCGATTTGTACTCGAAGTTCCGGGCAACGCAGTTCTGGAAATATCCGCAATCGGATACGAGAAACAGACCATTTCTGTAAGAAATAGAACTTCTTTGAGAATTGAACTTAGAGAAGATGCACTATTGCTTGAAGAGGCTGTTGTAGTAGCTGAGTTCGGTGTTAAAAGAGCAGCCCGTGCTGTGGGTGGAGCCGTTGAGAGCGTAAGAGGAGCAGAGATAGCAGAGTCTGGTCGCGAGAACTTTGTAGTAGCACTGCAAGGTCGTGTTTCAGGTGTGCAAATCACCAACTCAACAGGAACTCCCGGTGCATCCAGCTCAGTGCTGATCCGCGGAGCAACCTCTATCTCAGGTAACAACCAACCTCTATATGTAATAGATGGTATCCCGATGAACAACTCTACCTTTAACCCTGTTGGAAACCTCGCGGTTAGAACAGGAGGAAGTGAGACAGTTGCTGACCGTAACCTTGACTTCTCAAACAGGGGTTCAGACATCAACCCGGAAGACATCGAGAGTATGACTATCCTTAAAGGAGCTGCAGCTGCCGCTCTTTACGGTAGTGATGCATCTAACGGTGCAATCATTATCACAACCAAAAAAGGTAAAAAAGGTAAAGGAGTTATCAGTTACAGTAATCTGTTCCGTTTTGATAAAGCGTACAGATATCCTGAGCTACAGACTGAATTTGACAATGGTATGTATGGTGTAACCAACTATTACACTACCAGAAAATTCGGTGCTCCTTATCTTCCAGGAACACAACTTTATGATAACCTTGGAAACTTCTTCCAGACAGGTGTCACTCAAAGACATAATGTCTCTTTCGAGGCAGGTAACGAGATGATGACATTCCGTTCTGCAGCAAGTACAACCAATCAGACAGGTATCGTTCCAACATCTGACTACAACCGTACAAACATAACTGTTTCAGGAACAGCCAAACTTAATAACTGGCTTAACATAGAGACTTCACTACAGTACGCCTCTACTACCAATAATAAGGTTGGTAAAGGTTCTGGTGGCCCTCTGGAGAGAGCTATGATTTGGCCTTTGACAGATGATATGAGAGTATGGCTTAATGAAGCCGGACAGATTCGTTATCCAAATAACTATGCTGACGGTGATATCCTAAACCCGTATTTTGATCTATATAAGAACGTTAACTATGACGAGAATGAGCGTTTTATCTCAAACCTCGCCCTAAACTTCACCCCTGTGAAGGACCTTCTTATCCGTGGTCAGGTTGGTATGGATATAAGCAACACTCAGATTAAGATTGTTCGTCACCCGGACTGGTCATATAACAGAAATGGTACAGGATCTTATGACGAAGCCAGAGTTGCTCAGTCTAATCCATCAATAAACCTTATCGCATCATACAAAAAAGATTTTGGTAAATTCTCTGCAAGTGCTCAGGTTGGTTACCACCAGCAGGAGAACGCAAACAAGACTCTCTCTGTAAAAGGTGAGAAATTCCTTGTAAGAGATTTCCAGTCAATTGCAAACTGTGATATAACTACACTTATATCAAGAACAAATGATTACAAGAGAAGGCTTCAGGCTGTTTCCGGTTCATTTGAAATGTCTTACAACAATATGGCATTCCTTACCTTCAGGGCAAGAAATGACTGGTCGTCAACCCTTCCGATGGATAACAATCAGTATTTCTATCCGGGTGTTGAGCTTAGCTTTATTGTATCTGACCTTTCATTCTTCAAGAGCCACTCAGAAACTTTCAGTTATTTGAAATTAAGAGGTTCGGTTGCACAGGTGGGTAAAGATGCTCCGCCGTTGTCAATCTACCCCGCACTCGAGACAACATCTACAACTGCCGGTGGATACCGTTATGGTTTCACAGGTCCAAACCTTAATCTTAGACCTGAGATGAACACAGCCTGGGAGATTGGTATTGAGGGTCGTCTCTTCCGCAACAGACTTGATTTTGACTTTGCTTATTACAACACATTGTCAGAAGATCAAATCATCACAAGTTTCCGTATGAGTTACGCTACCGGTTTCGTTTTGAATAACATGAACGTTGGTTCATTCAAAACAAACGGTATTGAGATGAGAGTTGGTGGTGACATTATTAAAACACGCGATATGTTGTGGAATATGTCATTCAATTTCAGCAAAAACTGGAGTAATGTAGAGAGTCTTCCTGAGAATGTTACCGAGTACTACAACCCTTATACATGGGTTTCAGGTAACATAAGAAACGGTATTAAGGTAGGATATCCTATCACATCCATTACAGGTAATGATTTCCAGAGAAACGATAAAGGTGAGGTTTTGATTGATCCTTCATCAGGACTTCCTTTATCATCAGGTGCGTGGTCTGTTTTAGGAGACCGTGAACCAGATCTGAAATTCGGTTTCCTAACCTCATTCAAATATAAGAATGTATCAATCTCTGCCCTTTTGGACGGTAGATTGGGAGCAACCGTTGTAAACGGAACCAAACGTCTTATGATGCAGAATGGTTACAGTACTGAGTCTGTTGAGATGAGAAAAGCCGGTCCTAAGGTATTCAATGGAGTATTAAATGATGGTCTGCAGAATACTGATAACCCAACTCCAAACAATATCGCAGTTAAACTGGGTGACCTTCAGTATGGTTTTACAGGTACAGACCCTAACTGGATTGAGACAGATATTAACTATATCAGACTTGGTGAGGTTCGTTTAAACTACAATGTTAACAGAAAATGGCTGGAGAGAGTTTCAAAAGGCGTTCTTTCTGCTGCCTCTGTATTTGCAACAGGTACAGACCTGTTTGTTCTGACAAACTACTCCGGAATTGACGTAGTAGGTAACTCTAACTCAGCTGCATTAGGTGGTACAGGTGGTGTTGGCTTCGACATGATGGCTATTGCCGCTCCACGTGGATTATCATTTGGTGTAAACATAACCTTTTAATTGATTTAGAAATGAGAAAAATATTAATATCATTAACACTTTTTCTAGTCATAGGTACCTCATGTACCAAATGGCTTGATGTTAATAAGAACGTCGACGCGCCGGACTGGGTTCCGCCAATTTTAAGGCTTGCACCAACTATGGCTGCCTATGAGGGAATTGGATTTGACCTTAGAGCTATTGCGCCGATGGTTCAATACTTTGGTGGTGCCGGTTATTCCGGAGTCTTCGGAGTACACAGCTACTACTCAGGTTCTGATGCCGGAGGAGAGGCCTGGAGATTTGTATACTGGCTTCAGGGGATGAATATCGAGCACATCATTAATGATGGTCGCGATAGAGAGGAGTACACGCTTGCAGGGATTGGTCTTGCAATTAAAGCTTATTCATGGCACCTTCTTGCGTCTCTTCACGGAGATCTTCCTGTAAAGGACGCTTTTGTGCCGGGATTACTTGCTCACAACTACGATGATCAGGAGTATGCATTTGCACAGGTAAGATCATGGGCAAGACAGGCGATTGCCGAACTTGACAAACAGGACAAAAATGTATATCCTACTTTAGCAACAAACGATATTATTTATGCAGGTAATGTAGCAAGATGGAAGAAATTTGCTTATGCTGTTCTTGCAAGAAACTATATTGCAATGTCTATGAAGGATGCCAAGTATCTTGACTCTGCAATAGCTTGCGTTGATCTTTCTTTTGCTAATGCTGCTGATGATGCTACTTTACGTTTTGATGCAACAGGTGTTTCAAATAATTCAAACTTCTTCGGAAGGTTAAGGGGTAATATCGCAAACACTTATACCCAGTCTGACTATATGGTTCAGATTATGACAGGAACCGTGCCTAATTACAATGCAGAAGGTGCAATTGAAGGTCTTCTTGAAAATCAGATCATAACAGATACTGCAACTCTGGACCCTCGTACAATTCTTATGTTTGGTTCGCGTGATACAATGCCTGCCAACCAAAATGATATCAAAAAGGGTACCTTTAATTTTGTAGGTGTTAGACAGGGTTACAGCATTCACACTAACTTCTTCGGATTGACCGCAGCTCCAACAGAGGCCTCCTCTGGAACAGGCAGGTGGTTATTCAGAGATGATGCCAGATGGCCACTCACAACATATGCAGAACTTCAGTTTGTTAAAGCTGAGGCTCTTTTCCGCAAAAATCAAAAAGCTGCTGCTTTTGAAGCTTTTAAAAATGGTGTAAGCGGACATATGGATTGGGCTAAATCGCTCATAGCTCCGGGAACAGTTGTTAAAAATGCTGCCAACAAACAGACATCAGTTATAGGAGACAAAATTACTGTTGCGAGATTCAATCAGCTTGCTGCCGAATATATGAACAGTAAATTTGTAAATAACCTGCCTTTGGCGGACTTCTCTCTGTCTCACATTATGATGCAGAAATATGTTTCAATGTTCCCTTGGAGTCTTGATACGTGGAATGACCTTAGAAGGTATCACTATGATCTCCTTCTTGGTCCCGGTGGAGTACCTGTTGAAGGAACATCTTATACAACGGATGTCGTTTACCATAAGCTGAACACCAGTCCGGATAGAATTTACAAAGGTTTTTATCTTCAGCCATCTGATGTTATTAACAGGAGACAGAAGTTTGCTCAGTGGAACTACGGTTCACCATGCTATCGTCTTCGCCCTCGTTACAACTCAGAGTATATGTGGAATCTTGGGTCACTCAAGAAACTTCAACCTATTCCGGGAGATGCCGATAACTACCACACATCTATCGTATGGTTTGCAATACCTGGTAATTAGTAATGAATAATTTAAAACAATTGAAGATGAAAAAAATATTATCAATAATATCTGTACTCTCGTTGTTTTTACTTTACTCTTGCGAGAAAAATGTAATTACATACGATCACTCAGATTTGGACGAAAACGCTTTTGCGCAGGTAAGACTTGTGTACGATTTACCACTAGTAACATCTACTACACACAACATTACCCTGCTAAAGTATAACGATCAGATATACTCTCAGGTAGGTACTGCTCTTGGAAGTATTCTTCCTAACAGTATTGCCAAATACCACAGAATTCCTATAGGTGCAAATAAGGTTGATGCCTTTAAGGGTGCCGGCAAGGATGTGGTTGCATACTCAAGCAACTTCACTGTTGCAAAGGGTAAATGGAGCGCTTTTATTTACAACGAAAGTCAACCGCCACTTCTTGTACAAGATCCTGAAGAGTACCAGACCGGCCATCCATGGAATGACACAGTTGCCTATATTCGTTTTGTTAACCTTTTCCACAAAGCTGACGGAGTTACTCCATTTGGCAGGCTTACTCTTAAGGGTGTAAGAACTGTTGGAGGTGTTACAACTTATATTGACATAGCTTCTGCAAATTACATGGAGGCTTCTGACTATATGCCGTACACTTTGGACAGAAAAGGAATAGCAGTTTGGTCAGGAACTGAATCATCAATGGTGTTTGCTTTATTTGACGCCAGCGGTCAGCAGTTAACCCATTTTGCAACAACATCTGCAACGACAAAAACTGCTCACTCTGTATCGGGATATTCCTTAACAAAAGGTGTTAACTATATATTCCACCTGAACGGTAAAGAGGGTACCAATAACGCAACACAGGCAATACGTGTAAGCACGATTGCTGTAAACTAAAATGGTATGAAAAAAGTACTTTTAGCAGCATTAATTTTGATTTTTCCGTTTGCTTTTATCTCGGCCCAGAGTAAAAAGGCAGAGAAAGAGGCAGAGGGTATTGCAAAGTTCGAAAAGGCAAAAGCCGCAATAGAGGCTAAAGAATTTGTTGTGGTTCCTGACTCCTATGAAAAAAGTGACGGGTCCCCCGAAACTAACACTGACGAGGCCAATTTCCTCTCTTTTGAAGATGGCAGCATATTTCTGCAAGGTATGATTATCTGTGGAAACAGCTACACCAACAAAACAGCAGTAAACAGTTTTGATCAGAAGTTAGATAAAAAGGGGAATCTGTCAATTACAATGCAGGTTTCAGGTAGTGCAATAACTGCAAGGATCGAGATTCAGATGAGAAAGGGAGGTAATTACGCTGATATTATCGTAACACCAACCAAAGGGGTAGCCCGAAAATTCTCAGGTGAGATCGTCCCTAAATCAGAAGCAAAGTACTACAAAAGACCAAATGTAGTGTAGAACTGCTTTAATATTCAATTAAAGGCCACTCCTAACGGGGTGGTCTTTTTTTATTGGGATAATGCACAGTTGTTCTAGAACCAATAACTATTAAAGTTTAGCCAATAATTATCGCTCTTAGGAGCTTCTATTCCTGTTTCACCTGCTATATGTTCGTGTTCATTCATCTTTCTTTTACACATACTAATTTTCGGAATAGATTTATACCGGCTTTAAAAATCCCATAAACAACACATAATGAGAGGATTAAGTCATGATAATCACGAACCCGAACAAATAAAATATATCACTAACTTAAATTTTAAATCTATGTATGTTTCAAAAAACACGTTCTGCCGGTGCTATCGTTATGCGCTGTCAGTAATGGCTGTTATTCTGCTCTGCGGGACA